>OAVZ01000272.1_pt1 | contig 11348 bp, 9 predicted proteins | sample 1476491 | NCBI WGS metagenome assembly OAVZ01 (sample SAMEA2580117, study PRJEB22360) | human gut metagenome | biome: human gut; feature: human-associated habitat; material: faeces | place: Denmark | collected 2008/2010 | reverse complement strand
GTTGCAATTGTAGCTGTAGCGATTTTTTTCATTGTTAAATATCCTCCTAAAAATTTAAATAATTAATTTCATATAATGAATAGTCATGTGACTAAAATATTTACTTTGTTATCCTTGGTTTCGTTCTTTTTTAACGACAAGCATTACTTTATCAGAAAAATGTACGTTTGTGTGCGGTGTTATCATTTTGTAATGTTTACATAGAGTTATTTCGTTAAACGAAGTCTGTAAATAGCGTAACGAAAGCATGTAACTAACAATGTTTCATGTAACGTTTTATAATTGTTATATTCTTGTAATAATAAATTTTGCTATTATTACAACTTTAGCTTTGATGAGTTTAATCTATCTTTTAAATATTTAGCCAATAAAGAATATTTACTTGATGTAAATTTAATCTTAGATATCGTTAAGATTGTTCATAAAATTGATAAAAAATGAGGTGAGACAGAATTCGTATCGAATTCGTTATCCCACCCCATCACTATGGTGAACTATAATAATAAATACCATATACCCATTTTTGACTTAATTGTTTTTGTCATCTCATTAAATCATGACTAAGGAAACACATTGAATCTAACTCTAATTTCTAGTGATATATAGCTCTCTTATTTTTATTTTTGAATATTATTTTTCATTAACTTCTTTCATTTTCTTAATGATTTCATTAGATAATGCCTTAACACCACTGTATTCCAAGTGAATACCATCATATGCAAAATACTCAGAATGACCTTCAGATGTTTTATACCAATCAACAATATGAACATTTTTATGTTTCTTAGCTACTTGTTCCATAATTTTATTATTAGTAGACTCGTAGTCTCTCGGTACTCTTACCTTAATTAAGTAAATATCTGCTTCACCTAAAGAATCAATTAATTCATTCATTTGATTTTTCGTAAACTCACCGTTTGTACCAAGTTCTATCACAACACTCTGACCTTTTTTAGTATAATCTTGGTACTTTTGATTGATTAAATCTTTACCCTCAATTAACTGTCGGCCAACTTTTCCATCAATATTAGCATTTGGTACTTTTTCACTAAAGACTTGACCGATATCTACCATTACTGAATCTCCCAGCAATAATGGAGACGCTTCTTTAGGATTAAAATGTTGTTGTGAAGACTTATCTTGATTATTTTCATCTGGCTTTTTAGGTTTTGCTTTCTGGTTCGTTTTAAAAGATTTTTGTTTCGCAGCTTGTTGTTTATCATGCTCTTTACCCAAACTATCATAGGCACCAAATACTATGAATGCAGAAGGAACAAGCAAGATTAACACAATAATCGTTCTTGAAAATCTTGTTAAATTTTTCGGTATCACCGTGAATGCTTTAAATCCATTTTTTCTAATAGGTGTTTCGATAAATTTATAAGATACTTCAGCCATGACAAACATAAGTATCACTTCACAAATATATACAAACCAAGGAATCTGACCTTGTACGAAATAACTATTCATAAAAATAATGATAGGATAGTGCCATAAATATAAACTATACGATCTCTTACCTATATAAATAAATAACTTGAAACTTAGTATTTTCTTTAAAACACTTGATGGATGCACAACGCTTGCAATGACAAACAGTGTTAAGAACGAGATGGCATAAAATCCTCCACTATATATCCATTTATCTTGATCACTAACCACTACAAACAAATAAATGAGCACTGCCATTCCGACTATGCCTATTGCACTTATACTTGCTTTAGCACCTTTAGATATATCCTTTCTGAAAGAGAACGGTGGCCAAATAAATGCTAGTAAGCATCCTAATAATAACGTTTGTAAACGTGTGTCAGTCCCGAAATAAACTCTAGAATTGTTACCTGTATACATATGTATCGTTATCATTGCAGTTAATGATAATAAAGAGATGATTAATAGAATAATCATTGTAGTTCTCTTTTTGAAAAACTTTAATAAGCCTAAAAGTATAAATGGAAAGAATAGATAGAATTGTTCTTCAATAGCTAATGACCACAAATGCTTTAATGGCGCTACAGCAAATTGATTAAAATAGTCTACGTCTTGTATGATATACCACCAGTTAGAAACATAGAAAAGTGCTGCTATAGCATCATGTTTTATACTAATAATTAATTCGGGTTTAAATAGTAATGTATATATTAAAACAACCGTGACAACAAACATCATTGCTGGTATTAATCGTTTAAATCTTCTAAGCCAAAAATTAACTAAATTAATAGAATTATTTCTATAATACTCACTTAATAATAAACTAGTTATGAGATAACCAGAAATGACAAAAAAAGTATCTACTCCAAGGAATCCACCAGATAACCATTTCGTATTTAAATGATAAATGATTATCCCAATGACTGCTATAGCTCTCAAACCATCTAAACCAGGCAAATAGTGCGGTTTATAAGTTTTGTTGAGACGTCTATAATTGTTCTCGTTCATTCAATTACACTCCGTTTAATTTTTAAAATACTTGCTCTTAATATTATCACAATTACATCCTCAATTGCATTGACATGTCATCTTTTTACTTTAATATTATACTTTAACAAATTAAATAGGTATACATTTATTAGAGCATCTTCATATAAGTTGTGTAGGCAAGCAATTTAAATGTATCTATATATGATATTAAACACACCATTTATATAACCATATCTTTTAAATAAATACAAACATAATATCATTTAATTTTATTATATTTTTTCAGTCTAGATGTTATATTTTCACTTTGTTAACATCACTTTGTTATATAAATCATTTTAATTAGACTTTCAAATAAAAAAGAGCCTAGAACACAAAGCAATGTGTCCTAGGCTTTTTAATGTATTGCATCGATAACTAAAATTAAAACTTACTTATATACAAGGAGTCAATTTTAGTCCTCGTTGCTGAGAGAACAACGAATGCTGTCTCACTCTTTCTAATTATATTATTAGATTTGGATTACATACCCCAAGCAGATAAACCTTGTGCTTTATATGCTTTATAAGCGGCATTGATTTGATCATTTACTGAACCAGTTGAACCCCAACCTGGCATAGTTTGGAATAATCCAGCAGCACCTGAAGCATTACGTGCATGTAATTGACCATTTGATTCTCTAGCAATGATGTGTTCCCATGTTGAAGCAGATACACCAGTACGTGCAGCCATTTGAGCAGCAGCATATGAACCTACAGAACCAGCAGTATTACCATTTGATAATCTTACTGAACTACTGTGAGAGCTGTAGTTATGGCTTGGTGCTGAGTATGAAGTAGTTGATGTGCTGTAGCTACGACTTTCTGAAGAAGTTGGAGCTGAAACAGCTTGTACATTTGTGTTACTAGATTGTGTATTTGCACTTACTTCTTGGTTTGATGATGATTCTGTGTAATCAGCATCTGAACCAGCTACAGCGTAGCTCCATGACCATTCAGAACCATTTGAAGTGAAGTTGTATTGGTATCCATTGTCTACGAAATGAATATCGTAAGCACCAGCTTGAACTGGTTTAGCATTTAATTCTTCAGGATTATGTTGTGCTAAATCTACTAAGTGTTCTTTATCAACGTTTGTAGTTTCTGAAGCGTGTGCTTCATGTCCTGATAAACCGTAACCTGCAATTCCTAAAGATACTGCTAATGTAGAAGCGATAACTGTTTTTTTCATGATATATAAATCCTCCAGATATAATTTAAAATTTGTTTGTTTTGTTATTTAAATGTTTTAAATTCGTTGTGCTATATTGAAAATGTTTTTTGTTAACTTTTGACGCTACCCACTATAACATAAAAATCGCCTTTGTATATTACACGTTCCTTACAAAAGGTTACAATATCAACATTGTTTTGTAATCTTAAAACAGATATATTTCAGTTTGTAACATATAATTCCTTAATATTAGTTTCATATTCCACCTTAATTTAAGTAATTACCTTGTGTTTCAAGCTGAAATACTATTATATTAAGTTATCTGTAAAATTACAGATTGCAATGTTGTTACATAAATGAAATAATTCTAACTATTTGATTCTAAATATTATCATTTTTTATGAAGGTTTGCTTATTTTAATGATGTTACTTTTTAACTCTTATTCTTTAATAAACAAAATGTAACTCTATATATCAATTTGGAACTCAAAATATCTTTTATATTAAACGACGTTACCATTTTCTATATAGGTGAGTTATCATTTTAGACTATATAATAGAAGAAACACATCGTTCTCATTCATAAACATTTCATTCATTATATTAAAAAAGAGAGTGAGACCAATGAATAATGCTTCATCCATGGTCTCACTCCCGAGATTTTTATTTAAAATTAATACGTCTTAACTCCCCATAGTACTTCTTCACATTTTCTAATAATTGTTTTAAGTACTTCAATCCGACTCGTTTTTTTATGATCTGCCGGAACAATATACCAAGGGGCATATGAAGTGTTTGTAGATTCAATCATATCATGACTTGCTTCTAAATATTCATCCCATTTTTCTCTATTACGCCAATCTTCTTCAGTAATCTTCCATTGTTTATCAGGATTATTTTCACGGTCTTTAAAACGCTTAAGCTGCTCATCTTTATCTAAACATAAGAAGAATTTTAATATGATTGTACCTTCATCTGTCCACATCTTTTCAAATTGATTGATTTCATCAGATGCTCGTTGCCATTCATTCTGGCTTGCAAAACCTTCTACACGTTCAACTAGTACACGACCATACCAACTCCGATCAAATATTTCTATATGACCTGATTTTGGCATCTTTTTAGCAAATCTCCACAAATAATGATGCTTAAGTTCGACATCCGTAGGTGCACTAATACCATTCACTTCATATCCTGTTGGATCTAATTTTTCTCTAATACGTTTAATATTGCCACCTTTACCAGCAGCATCCATACCTTCGAAAACCAAAACAAGGGGAATCTTTCTTTCATATAAAGCAAATTGGATTTCTCTCATTCTCTGTTGCAATTCAACAATGAGATTTTTATACGTTTTTTTGTCTACTTTCTCAAGATTATTATTAAATAAAGAAGTCGTAAAGCTTGATGTGAACTTACCGTTGACTTTAGTTGTTTGTTGTTCAACTTTTTTTATAGCTTGCTCAAGTCTATCTATTAAATGTAAGTACATTTTTTCAAAAGCATGCTCGCGCTCTGTGTAATCGATCACTTTCCAATCTTTATCTTTGTTGATGAATTGATGCATTTGATTTAGATAACTTTCTTGAGGTATAACATTTTCATATTCTTGAACTTTCCATCTAGTTAATGGATTATCTTTTGTCTGTTGAATATGTTCATTGCGTTTTTCTTCATTTATTTCTATGAAAAATTTTATAATTTCATAGTTATCATTCTTTAACATCGATTCAAAATGATAAATTTGATTGACTAAAACATCATAATTTTTATATTGATCATGCTTAATTTTATTTTCTTTATAATCTAAAAAGTGTGAATACCAACTTCTAAAATAAATATTTATATTGCCCTTTTGTGGTAAAGTATTCCAATATTTTTGTAAAAATTGGTAACGTAAATCGTTTGACTCTGGCGATTTAGTAGCTATAAATCGCGAATATTTGGCATCTAGGTGCAATAGTAATTCATTTGATAAACGTGTCTTCCCCGAAGCAGGAATCCCCTCAAATAATACCATAATTGGAATACCTAATTCATGAGTACGTCGACTTAATCGAGCTACTTTTAATTGTAATTCTTCTAGTTTCCCTGACATCGTTTCACCCTCTATATATGTTAAAGTTAGATGTTATATTGTTATATTTTAACATAGAAAAATCTCTTCAACGTTCTAAACGTCGAAGAGATACGAAGCTTTATCCCATAAATTTAAAAATATCATTCTCATACAAATGAATTAATCTTCTAAGTATTAAATCTAAAATCCATGCAACTAGAAACGGCACAACAAAAAAGGCGATGACAATAAGTAATAAACTTAACCATGCAGAATCAACATGCATAAATTTAAAGGCATTAATAGGCCCAACCATTCCGATAAAACCAAATCCTGCTGATTCTTTTGTTCCTGAAATACCAATAATCCCTGAAGCAATACCAGATATTGCCGCTGTCAAGAAAATCGGAATCATAATGACAGGGTATTTAACCATATTTGGCATCATCATTTTCACCCCACCGAAAAATATTGATAAAGGAATACCTACATGATTAACTTTGCTGGTACCAATCAATAATACAGCTTCTGTCGCTGCTATACCTATTGAAGCAGATCCCGCAGCAATACCTGATAATCCAATAGCAATAGCTATGGCTACAGTTGACAATGGTGATATGATTATAAAACTAAACACCATAGAGATTAACATACTCATAAACACTGGTTGTAATTCAGTAAAGCTATTAACCATGTTACCAATTCCCGTTGTAATTAACCTTACATATGGTAAAGTAAATACGCCGATTGTAGCTGCTAAACCACCAACAACTGTCGGAAAAACAATTAAAGCCATACTACCAACACGTTCTTCTATTAATAAAATAAGTAACACGGCGATGGATGCAGTTAACATCGTATTAATTAAATCCCCAATTCCCGCAATTACCCATGTACCTTGTTTAAATTGAGCTGCACCACTACCAACATATGAGGCACTTGCTACTACAGCTATTGCTAAAGGTGTCATATTGAACTTCATAGCTATCAATGCTCCAATAAGCGCTGGCACTGTAAATTGGATGGCTTGAACGACCCCTAATAAAGTTTTGAAAATAGGATGATATTGCATAAAGTATTTAAAAATTTCTCCCAAAATTGCATTTGGAACGAGTCCGGCTACTATTCCAATTGCTACCCCTGATAACACTCTAAAAACAAAATCCTTTGGTCCATCGATATTTTTTATCGTCGACATAAGTTAAACCTCCCAATGTGCTAAGTGAAATTATGTATAAAAAGAGTCTCGAAGCCCATATATGATTCAATTAAATCTTTCTTAGATGCTGTAACTTAGAGGGATAATTAGTGAAATGCATATATGACATTCAAGACTATGCTCAATAGTATATCATATTTTTCTGAAAATTAAGATAACTTATTCGACATTTAATTCAAAACATTAATTTTTTTAATTAAAATACACTTCATAACCTTTAGTTTAAATACTAACGTTATGAAGTGTTAGCTAACTCGTCCTATTTGAAATAATAAGTGCTTTACTCTTCCTCATTTTTAATTTTAGCTTTGCGAGATTCTTTTTTATATTTTTGATACATCAATAGCATGATAACAAACCATACGGGTGCAGAAAGTACGGCATAACGCGTTGCACTATTAATCAATAGTATAATAAAAATAAATGCAAAGAACCCTAAAATACTGTAAGCCATGTATTTTCCGCCCCACATTTTATAGTTACTTTCTTTATGCTGTTTCGGTTCATGTCTTAAATAACCTAGATACGCGATCATAATAATTGTCCAAATCATAATATTTAAAACAGTTGAAAATGTTGTAATTTGTACGAACACTTTAGTCGCATCTTTAAAAATTGCATTTAACACGACTGAAATACTTAATAAGCCACATGTCACTAAAATAGCATAATGTGGTACGCCGTGCTTATTGGTTCTATGTAAGAATGCTGGACCTTGCTTTCTTCCAGCTAATCCAAACATCGTACGGCTATTAGCAAATATACCACTATTACAAGAAGAGGCTGCAGCTGTAAGTACAACAAAGTTAATAATACCTGCTGCAAAAGGGATTCCAACTAATCCAAACATTTTAACGTATGGACTGTCAGCAGGATTCAATTGTTGCCATGGTACAACAGACATGATAACTGCCAACGATCCTATATAAAATAATAATATTCTAAACGGTACATTATTAATTGCTTGAGGAATTGTTTTGTGAGGATCTTTAGTCTCCCCTGCAGTTATTCCAATCAACTCAATACCAATAAATGAGAAAATTGCCATTTGGAATGACATGAAGAAACCTTGTGCACCATTAGGGAAAAAGCCTCCGTCTTTCCATATATTCGTTACCGTTGCAGGGCCATAGCTTGTCTTCATTCCAAATACAATCATAACAACACCAACGGCTATCAAAGCTAAAATAGTCAAAACTTTAATAATAGATAGCCAAAATTCTAATTCTCCAAATAATTTAGCACTGAATAGATTTAAAGCAACTAAAACTAAAATAGTCGCTGCAGCTGTTAACCAGTTTGGAATTGTTGGATACCAGAAGGAAACATACTTGGCAACAGCAGTCACTTCTGCCATTCCTGAAATAATCCATGTTAACCAATATGTCCACCCCACCATAAAACCTGCCATAGAACCAATATGATGATGAGCAATGTCACCAAACGATTTAAATCCTAAATTGGATAACAGTAATTCTCCCATAGCTCTCATGAACATAAAGAGAACAAAACCTACTATTATGTATGTTAGTAAGATAGATGGGCCTGCTAAATGAATAGATTGGCCAGCACCAAGAAATAAACCTGTTCCAATAGCCCCGCCAATAGCAATTAATTGTATATGTCTATTGCTTAATTCTCTTTGCAGTTTATCTGCCATAATCTTTTCTTCTCCATTTCATAGAGTAAATCACTGACTGAAAATTATGTCGTACGTCATACCCCTTTTTTTATAATAAATTTCTTTTAATCACAGAAAAATCGTATTACAAATTTAAATATACCCTATTTTTAAAATTTTCAATCAATCTTATGTTTAAAAACCTCACTAAAGCCCGTTGATATCTTTAGTGAGGTCGATGTTCTTTATTCTAAAATGATTTTCATAGAGCGTTGTACACTATCAGCATACATACCTCCAAATTTAAGTAAATGTATCATAAGTAAATATAATCTATAAAATTCTATACGCTTTTGTGATCCCTTGGCTAGTGGTAACTGTTGATTATATTCATCATAGAACTCTTGTGTAAATCCACCAAATACTGTAGTGATTCCTATGTCAAATTCTCTATCTCCATATAGTGGTGCAGGATCAAATAAAGCAGGTTGGCCATTTGTTAAGAACATGTAGTTACCTCCCCATAAATCACCATGTAACAGAGAGGGCTTACTAGTATGATTTGAAAGTTCATCAACAATAACTTTTCTTACACGTTCATACATTTTTTTATCTTCTTGTTTCCACAATCCTACACGTAATAACTCATCTTGTAAGTGATCCATTCTACGATTTATAAAAATCTCTTTCCATGTCTCAGTCCATGAATTATCAAAGGAAATATCTGCACCTTCATGTGGTAAACGGAATCCAAATTTATTATCTTGTTGGTATTGGCTATGCATTCTAGCAACTAATCGAGCAAGCTCTCTTTGACTCCCTTGACTACCTTCTTCAAGAAAACTTAATAATAAATATGCATCTCCATTTATCTCTCCACTTGCAATTACTCTTGGAGCTGTTATACCTGCATTTTCAAATTCATTTAGTCCTGCAATTTCTGCGGCATAAAAGGCTTCTGATCGTTGACGTTGAACGAGTAGAAAAAAAATATCTTCTTCAACTGTAGTGACTTTAAATGCTTCATTTACATCTCCGCCACTTACTGGAGAAATGTCTTTCACATTGTCAAGTGGCAATGCGCTCATCCATTGTTCATTCATTTTCTCACCCTCTTAACTTTATATTATATCTACATTATTATATTACCTATAATGAAAACATTAATCTTAAATTCTTTATATTATTAAATTAAGTCAATTTTTTAACTTTCTAATATTTAACTATGAAATTTTACATGAAAATGCTAGTCTATTAAAAGAATGAATTTCAAACATATTAACTGGGGATAGTAAGCCTCAAATATAATGAAATAGGAGCATTTATATGTACAAATTAGTTAAGCCTTTATTATTCAAATTAGATCCTGAACGAGCACATGGTTTGACCATCAATGCGTTGAAGTGTGTTCAAAAATGTTCACCCATTTTACCTATCGTTAATAAGTTATTTACTTATAACAATCCAATATTAACGCAACACATTCACGGTATTTCTTTTGATAATCCTATCGGGTTAGCTGCAGGTTTTGATAAATCTTGTGAAGTTCCAAAAGCACTTGAAAACATTGGCTTCGGTGCAATTGAACTCGGCGGTATAACACCTAAGCCTCAACCAGGTAATCCAAAACCACGCATGTATCGTTTACTAGAAGATGATGCACTCATCAATCGTATGGGATTCAATAATAAGGGTATGAATAAAGCACTAAGTAATTTACGTAATCATTCATGCTCAATACCAGTAGGATTAAATGTTGGTGTGAATAAAACAACTTCCTATGAAAATCGCTATCAAGATTACATTAAAGTGATTGACACATTTAAAAATGACGTCTCATTCTTTACAGTGAATATTAGCTCCCCAAATACAGAAAATCTCCAAAACTTTCACGACGAAGATGAATTTTCGATGTTATGTGATGCTTTAAATTCATTTAAAGCTAAGAACAATATTAATGTACCTATCTTTTTAAAGTTAACATCTGATATGGAATTAGATGGTTTTAAAAAAATCTTGCCTTCAATTACAGATACATTCGATGGGGTTATGTTGGCAAATACGACACGACAACGCGATGGATTAAATTCAAAAAATAAAATACAAAAAGGTGGCTTGAGTGGCAGACCATTATTCCAAAGAAACTTACAACTGGTTAAATATGCCTATCAACAAACACGAGGTAACTTCTTAATTATTGGAACTGGTGGTATATTCAGTTCTGAAGATGCTATCAAAATGTTAAGAAACGGTGCATCATTACTACAAATATACTCTTCATTAGTCATTGAAGGACCAGGTTTGACTAAGAAAATGAATAAAGAAATTGCGCATTATTTAACTCGACATGGTTATGCTAATGTAAGTGATATTATTGGTTTAGATGCATAAATTACAATTATGAAGCTGCCTTTTAAATAATGAATAATTTAATAAATAACGTATAAAAGTTTAAGAATGCTATTATTCATTGGAGGTCCTATCATGGATAAAATAAACAAAGAAGATACCGATACTAAAAAAGATAGTAATAACAACTATAAACATCAAAATGACCATATAGATAGACAAGGTTTAAATGGTTATCAAAAAACTGATTTAGATCTTGAGATAGAACGAGAACTACAGGAAATGATGGAAAATGGAGAATCTAATAAAGAAACAAAAAGTAAGCATTTCAAAATCTTATCTTTCGTTTCAATGATTGTCATTGTAGTGATAGCCATCATACGATTCATCCAAAAAACGATATAAATATACAAAACATACTAAGATTAGCTATGAAGAAATCTATGACGATAGATTTTTTCATAGCT
>OAVZ01000257.1_pt1 | contig 12080 bp, 5 predicted proteins | sample 1476491 | NCBI WGS metagenome assembly OAVZ01 (sample SAMEA2580117, study PRJEB22360) | human gut metagenome | biome: human gut; feature: human-associated habitat; material: faeces | place: Denmark | collected 2008/2010 | reverse complement strand
GGTAAATACAACGCTATATCCTTCTTCGGCCAATATTCTGCCAACTTGTCGATGGCCTTCCTCCGTAAAATCACCTAGTTCAAGCATATCGCCGAGCATAGCAATTTTACGTTTACCTTCTAATTGACCCAATGCTTTGATGGACTCACTCATAGAAGAAGGATTAGCATTATACGCATCATTGAGAATAACAATGTCTTCGAATGCTACAATTTCTTGACGCATAGGTGTGCCTGTAAAATCACTAAGACCTTTTTTAATCTTACTAGATTTAACGCCTAACACACGACCTGCAGCAATAGCAGCTAACGCATCATACACATTATGCTCACCAATCATAGGCAAAAATACGTCAAATACTTCGTCATAACATTTGCAGGTAAACTTAATGCCATCCTTTTTATAGCGTAAATGACTGCCAATTACCGTAGCATTGCTATGAATACCGTAAGTAACAGTTTTTCCTTCTGCAATGGAACTCATGGCCTTTACGAAATGATCATCTTCATTTAGAATGGCCACACTATCGGGGCCTAAACATCTAATCAATTCACTCTTTGCCTCAGCAATGGCTTCTTGAGAGCCCAACAATTCAATATGACTAGTTCCTACATTTGTAATGATACCAATTGTCGGTTCTGCAATAAGGGCTAATTCTTCAATTTGACCTAATCCACGCATCCCCATTTCTACAACACAGGCTTCGTGTTCTGGTGAAAGTTGCAACAATGTTTTTGGTAAACCAATTTCATTATTAAAATTCTTTTCTGTTTTTAATACATTAAACTCAGTACTAAGAACAGCAGCTACCATTTCTTTTGTCGTCGTCTTACCTGATGAGCCAGTAATGGCTACTACAGGAATTTGAAAACGTCGTCTGTGAAAGTTCGCCAAGTCTTGGTATGCCTTCAGCGTGTTTTCCACTTCAACACAAATAATACCGTCTACACTGCGTCCCTTTTCAACGATTGCTGCTGTTGCCCCTTTTTCAATGGCCGTATTAATAAAATCATGACCATCAAATGTATCGCCTCGCAAAGCTACAAATACATATCCCGCCTCAATCGTACGCGTATCTGTAGATACATCTTTAAATTGTAAACTTACATCGCCCTTACATGTGCCACTAGTAGCATCAATTATTTCTTGTAATGTAAATTCTGCCATATTAGATCTCCTTAAGAGCTTTTCGAGCCTCTTCTCGGTCATCAAAATGAATTGTTTCATTTTTTAATATTTGATAATTTTCATGACCCTTACCAGCGATAATAACGATATCACCTGCTTTTGCATCATGAATTGCATGATTAATTGCTTCTCTACGATCGACAATTACCGCATAAGAAGTACCGTCGCGAAGTGCTTCTTTTACCCCCACTTCAACATCCTTAACAATTTGTACAGGATCTTCGGTACGCGGATTATCGGATGTTACATAAATCTTATCACCGTACTCTGCTGCAATACGGCCCATAATTGGACGTTTTGTAGCATCGCGGTCGCCACCGCAGCCAAATACGATGATGATACGATTTTCTTTAATTGCCTTTGCAGTTTCTAAAATATTTTGCAACCCATCCGGTGTATGAGCATAATCGACAACAACGGCAAAATCTTGCCCTTCTTCGATTAATTCAAAACGTCCAGGAACGGAGCTAAAGGTTTTTAACGCCGTATCAATCGCTTCCATGGAGATGCCTTCTTGTAAACAAGCTCCAATAGCAGCCAATGTATTATACACATTAAATAGTCCTGTTGTATTCATCGATACAGGGTAGCTTTCACCATTATAATTCACAGTATACTGGCTATTCTTAGTAGACATATGAACATCTGATGCATTCAATGTACCCTTGCCTAATGTACTATACGTAATCGTTGGGGCCGTAGTTTTTTCCATAACGCGATGACCATAGGAATCATCGATATTAATAACAGCACCTTTATTATCTTTTTCTTGATTAGCTGCACTAACTTGTTCAAACAATTTACATTTAGCAGCCAAGTAATTTTCAAATGTTTTGTGGAAATCCAAATGATCTTGCGTCAAATTCGTAAATACGGCTGTATCAAATTCAACACCGCTAACACGGCCGAGTGCCAATGCATGAGAAGATACTTCCATTACACAGTATTCCACATTTTCTTGAACCATTTGATACAAAATATGCTGTAAATCAACAACATCTGGTGTCGTATTATGAATTGGATAACTCGTATCACCAATCATAATATGGACAGTACCAATGACCCCCACCTTGTGACCTTGAGCCTTAAGAATATGGCGAATCATATGAGTCGTAGTCGTCTTACCATTTGTGCCTGTAACACCGACCATACGCATGCGATTAGCTGGGTAATCAAAGAAGTATGGAACACACGCCATCATAGCTTGACGTGTATCAGAAACGGTGATAACACACACATCATCAGGTACAGTAACCGGTTTTGATACGATAACGGCAACAGCACCAGCAGCAACCGCTTTATCGATGTAATTGTGACCATCAACTGTAGCCCCATCAAGAGCGATGAACAAGCTATTTGGTTTTACTGCTCTAGAATCAGCTGTTATATCTTGAATAGATACATTTTGATCACCTTGTACTTGTTGTACATCTAACGTACTTATAATATCTTTTAAGGTTTTCATACTACATTCTCCTCTATATACGCAAATTAAAGCAGCCCATAAGAGCTGCTTTTGCCTGCTAATCTATAATTTGCTGTTTCGTTTGTACATTGCGTTCTGAAGTCGTACTTTTAGTGCTATACACAAAGGAATCAGGCAAAACCATCCCCAATTGTTCTTCCGCAATTTTTTGAATGCGTACTGGAGATTTTAAGGATGCCACCTCTACATCAAGGGTATCATTATCCTTTGCTAATTGTACTACAGTTTGTTGTGTTTTAACTACTTCATAACCTAATTTTGTAGTATATGCGTTCATAGCCATCATGATCATCAAAAAACCAACAAGGATTGCTATACCTTGAATGATTTGTCTCATCAATGGACTAATATCAAAAACAACACTAGCTCTCGCTTTTCTCGCTTGTACACCTAGCAACACATCACGTTTAACGTGGCCCACAACAGCCTTTCTCGCTAACATTAAAATAACCCCTTCCAATACTACAATTTAATCCCTACTCTAAGTTTTGCACTTCTAGAACGAGGATTCATTTCTACTTCCCCTGCACTAGGCTCAATGGCCTTATTTTTAGCCTTAAGAACAGCCTTATGATGACATACACACACTGGTAATTCTGGCGGACAAATACAAGCTGTACTTAGCTCTTTAAATGTTTGTTTTGTGATGCGATCCTCTAAGGAATGGAATGTAATAACACCAATTCTCCCCTTTGGCTTCAACATACTCACAGCATCTACAAAACTATCATGCAAAATAGCAAGTTCTCGATTCACTTCAATGCGTATCGCTTGAAATGTACGTTTTGCAGGATGTGGACCATCCTGTCTTGCTTTTGCTGGTATAGCTTTTTTTATAATTGACACCAGTTCGCCAGTAGTAGTAATTCTCTTTTCATTACGGGCTGCCACGATAAATTCAACAATACGTTTAGCCCAGCGTTCTTCACCGTAATCACGGATAATCTGTAATAATTTATCAGATTCATATTCATTCACGACGATTTCCGCAGTAATAGGTGCCTCTTTATCCATACGCATATCAAGAGGTCCATCATTCATATACGAAAAACCGCGTTCCGGTGTATCCAGCTGATAACTAGAAACTCCTAAATCGAATATAAATCCATCAACTTCATAAATACCTTGCTCTTCTAAAGCATGTTTTAAATCTGAAAAATTTGTAGGTATCGTCATAACTTGACAAGTTAAATCAGACAAGCGTTGTCTCGCTACCGCTAAGGCATCTTCATCTTGATCTAAACCAATAATCATGCCTTGTGAACTCAATCGTTCACCTACGGCATGAGCGTGACCAGCGCCACCTAAGGTACAGTCAACATAGATACCATCAGGATTGGTAACAACAGAATCCACCGTTTCATTCAACAGCACACTGACATGATTAAATTCCACGATAGCCTCCTACAACACAATGCCTTCTAATCCTTCAGCCAAGGACTCTACGCTGTCAGCCACTTCCGCATCATATGCATCAAAGCGTTCGCGGCTCCAAATTTCAACCTTATCACCAGTACCAATAATAACCGCATCCTTTTGTAGCTCAGCATGCTCACGAAGGGCGCTTGGCACCAAGATTCGACCTTGTTTATCAAATTCAAGTTCTGCGGCACTACCAAAGTAAAACCGTTTGATAGCACGTGCATTTGCTTTATTAGATGGTAATGATTGTAATGTTTTTGAAAGTTGCTCCCAACTTTCGGCAGTATATATAGCGATGCAGTTATCGAGGCCTTTTGAAAGTACACAGTGATCACCTAGTTGTTCACGTATTTTGGCAGGTATAATCAACCGTCCTTTTGCATCTATAGTGTGATTATATTCACCCATGAACATCTAACATCACCGCCTTACAATCCTCATTCACCACTATATGGTAAATTTTACCACAATCCCCCACTCGTTACAATAAATAAAACATAAAAATTGGTGAAATTATGAATTTTCCTTCATCTTCAAATCAAAAGAAAACCGCGTAGCACGAGTGTACTACGCGGTTATACATACCTTAGATAGACAGGTATTCAGTGCCTACCTTTTGGGAGGTATCTTATTTAGTTGTCTTTTTAGCTACTTGAGGATTAGCAGCTAATACTTTTTCAAGCACTTCTTTAATTTCTTTATTTTGTGCTTCTAAGCTAGCAACCTTATCTTCTAGAACTTTTACAGTTGCAGGAGATGCAGGTCTGGAAGGTGCTGTAGGAGCGGAGCCAATACCGATAGTTACACCAGCATTTGCCATTACACCATTATCACCATCATAAGCAGCACCAGCGTGGAACAACAAATCAGGATTTGCATAATGAGCAACACCTAATGCAGTTGCTGTTTTACCTTTGTATGTACCAACAGCTGCCATGATTTGAGCTTTTTGGCCTTCATGGTATTCAATAGGTTTCAATGCTGCCAATGCGGCTGCAGATGCACCTACTGTTTTAACTTCACGTTCTACACTGCTAATGCGACGAGAGTTATCTTGAATTTGTGCTGTATGTTGTTCAATAGTTTCATGATCTTGCATTGTTAATGCACTTGCACGCAAGCTGTAATTTGCAGCTTCAGCTAATGTACTAATATCTGCAGTATTCTTGTTAACTTGTAAGCCCATTACATTGATACGTTCATTGTTTTCCAATGCAATCGCACCTACTGCCTTAGTTAATTTAGTATTGTCATTAACTTGATTTGTTACAGTAGCAATACTTTGTTTATTTGTATTAACTTGGCTAGATACTTCTGTTACACGGTTATTAACAGCGTTAATATTAGAAGCATTAGCTTTCACAGATTCAGTAATACCAACAATAGCATTTGCATTAGTTGTTACACGGCTATCAATGTTTTTAATATTTTCTGTATTCACGCTAATATTCTTAGCATTTACATTGATATTATTGATATTCGTAGTAACTTGATTAGATACTTTAGCAATGTTAGTAGTATTTGCTGTTACTTGATTATTTACTTTTGTAATATTGTTTGTATTTTCACTAACGGATGCATTGATAGTGGCAATATTGTTAGTATTTTTGTTAACTTGAGCAGATACACTATTAATTGCTGTAGTATGTTCATCAACCTTGTTGATTACTTTTTGAACTGTTACATTAGTATTTTGAATTGCTTCAGCATTTTGTTTGATAGCAGCTTTGTTAATATTGATATTTTCAGTATTGTGTTTAATTCTATCAGTATTAACTTCTACTTGGCTTTGAACATTTTTAATGCGTTCTTCGTTAGCGTTAGCTTTGATTGTATTCGCATTAACTTGTTCTTTCACCTTAGATACATCAGCACTTACATTTTGCAAGTCTTTAATTGCTTGTGTATTTTTGCCAACTTGATCTTTCAAGCCAGATACATCTGTTTGAATACCGTTGATAATCTTAATATTGTTTTCAACTTTTGCATTCACACTTGTTACATCTGATTTAATGCTAGTTACATCAGATTTGATGCTAGTCACATCATTCTTAATATTTGTAACTTGATTATTGATAGTCTTCACATCATTCTTGATGTTTTCAACATTATTGTTCACAATATTAATCTTCGCATCAATCTTCGCATTGATGTTAGTAATATCATTCTTCACGATAGTTACATCAGCTTTGATATTGTTAACATTCTTTTCAACGTTTACTACATTAGCTTTAATATTGTTAATGTTAGAAGTGTTATTTTGAATATTTACAGTATTAGCATTGATTACACTATTTTGAGCTTTAATGTTGTTTGTAATATTTTCAACTTTCTTTTCAACATTAACGATTGTAGTGTTGCCTTTACCTACTTGACCTTTCAAGGATTCAATAGCTTTCGCATTAGAATCAACTTTACCATTCAAGTTACCAATAGCTGCTGCATTTGCATCGATACGAGTGGAGTTAGCATTTACCTTAGCAGAAACATCTGCGATGTTTGCTGTGTTACCTGCTACTTGTTTAGTTACACTAGCAATAGCTGTTGTATTATTAGTTACATCAGTGCGAATTGCTTTAATATCTGCTGTATTCACATCAACTTTACTATTAATATTAGCTACATTATTTTGAATAGCTGTAATAGATTTGCTATTGTTTTCAATAGCTGTTGCATTCGCATCAACTTTTACATTTACATTGTTGATCTTACTATCAATCTTCGTATTGTTTTCAACAATCTTTGCATCGATATTTTTATCAACTTTGTTAATAATAGTTGTGTTGTTGTTATTAATTGCAGTTTCAATATTCTTATTGATTACTGTGTTGTTATTAGAAATTGCGGTGTTGATATCGTTTCTAATCACTGTATTATTTGCTTCAATCTTAGTATTGATTGTATTTTCTACATTTGTGATTGTTGTACCAATTTTACCATTCAATTTCTTGATAGCATCTTCATTAGCAGAGATACGTTCAGAATGATGAATAATGTTGCCATCAATGTAATCAAGACGTTGATCATGACGATCTACGCGAGCTTTAAGACCTGCTACATCACCTTTAACGCCATCAATCTTAACATTTACATCACCAATCTTCGTATTAATTGTGTTGTTAATTTGTTTGTTGTTTTCATTGATTTTTACATCAATATTTTTATCAACCTTGTTAAGAATTGTAGTGTTATTTTCAGTAATCTTGTTATCGATAGACTTATTAATAACTACATTATTTTCATTAATTTTGTTAGTAATAGTGTTTTCGATATTTGTGATTTGAGTACCAATATGGCCTTTTAATTCATCAATAGCTTTAGTATTGGATTTCACACCATCTTCTACAATACTGATACGTGTAGAATGATCTGCGATGTTATCTTGTAAGTAATCCAAACGTTGATCATGACGGTCTACACGTTTAGTAAGACCTGCTACATCACCTTTAACACCATCAACTTTTACATTTATATTGTTAATAGCTGTTGTATTCTTTGCAATATTAGTTGCATTAGCATCAACTTTTACATTTGTTGCATCAATACGTTTGCTATTATCTACGATAGCTTGTGCATTAACAGCGATGTTCTTAGTATTGTTTGCAATGTTAGTAGTATTATTTTCTACCTTAACATTTGTTTCGTTGATGCGTTTACTATTATCTACAATAGCCTGTGCGTTTACAGCGATGTTCTTAGTATTATTTGTGATGTTAGTAGTATTATTTTCTACCTTACCATTGATATTAGTGATTTGAGTTTTAATATCGTTGATAACTGTAGAGGATTGACCTACTTTGCCTTTCAATTCATCAATAGCTTTAGCGTTGATATTGATATTCTTAGTATTATTTTCAATAGCAACCTTGTTGTCGCCGATAAACTTACGGTTTTCAAGAGCAATTGTGCCAGCTACATTAATATCTTTTGTATTTTGATCTACCCGTTTAGTTAAGCCATCTAAATCGCCTTTAATACCAGCAACTTTTACATTCACATTATTAATAGCTGTTGTATTAGCATCTACTTTAACATTTGTTTCATTGATACGTTTACTATTATCTACGATAGCTGCTGCATTAGCATCTACTTTAACATTTGTTTCGTTGATACGTTTACTATTATCTACGATAGCTTGTGCATTAACAGCGATATTCTTAGTATTGTTCGCAATGTTAGTAGTGTTATTTTCTACCTTAACATTTATTTCGTTGATGCGTTTGCTATTATCTACGATAGCTTGTGCATTAACAGCGATGTTCTTAGTATTGTTCGCAATGTTAGTAGTATTATTTTCTACCTTAACATTTGTTTCGTTGATGCGTTTGCTATTATCCACGATAGCTTGTGCATTAATAGCGATATTCTTAGTATTATTTGTGATATTAGTAGTGTTATTTTCTACCTTACCGTTGATATTAGTGATTTGATTTTTAATATCGTTGATAACAGTAGAGGATTTACCTACTTGACCTTTCAATTCATCGATAGCTTTAGCATTGATATTGATATTCTTAGTATTGTTTGCAATGTTAGTAGTATTAACATTTACATTATCTTCAACAGCACTAATGCGTGTAGAGTTATCTACAACATTGCCTTCTAAGTAATCTAAACGTTGATCATGACGATCTACGCGACCTTTAAGGCCATCCAAGTCGCCTTTAACGCCATCAATCTTAACGTTCACTTCACCAATCTTAGTATTGATTGTATTGTTGATTTGTTTGTTATTTTCGTTGATTTTTACATCGATGTTTTTGTCAACCTTATTAAGGATTGTTGTGTTATTTTCATTGATTTTAACATCGATATTTTTATCAACTTTATTAAGAATTGTAGTATTGTTGTTAGTGATTGCAGTATTGATATCATTTCTAATCACTGTATTGTTAGCTTCAATCTTAGCATTGATTGTATTTTCCACATTAGTGATTGTTGTGCCAATTTGACCTTTCAATTTCTTGATATCATCTTCGTTAGCACTAATACGTGTAGAGTTATCTACAATATTGTCATGCAAGTAGTCTAAACGTTCGTCATGACGATCTACGCGTTTAGTAAGACCAGCTACATCACCTTTAACACCATCTACACGGACATTAACATTATTGATTGCTGTTGTATTAGCATCAATTTTCTTGTTAACATCAACGATATTAGCATCGATTTTTTTGCTCAAGTCGATAACATTGTTATCAATCTTCGTATTGATTTCATTAACCTTGTTATCAATGTTTGTGTTGATTTCAGTTACTTTATTATCAATCTTAGCATTGATTTCATTAACTTTATTATCTACCTTTGTATTGATAGTTGCATCGTTCTTATCAATCTTAGCATTAATTTCGTTAACTTTATTATCAATCTTAGTATTGATTTCGTTTACTTTATTATCAACTTTTTTGTTGATAGTAATATTATTATTATCAATTTTTGTATTAATAACATTTACATTGTTATCGATTTTCTTGTTAATAATATTTACATTATTATCAATGTTTGCATTGATTTCAGTTACTTTGTTATCAATTTTTTGATCAATAGCAATTACTTTATTGTCAATCTTAGTATTGATTTCATTAACTTTGTTATCTACTTTTGTATTGATAGCAATATCGTTTTGATCAATCTTCTTATTGATGTTTGTAATATCGTTTTTAATATTGTTGATATCTACTTGAACATTACCAATATTTTGACCAACTTTACCCTTCAAATCAGCAATATCTTTTGTATTGATATTGACTTGATTTGTAGTATTGCTCAAATCAGTTTTAATGTTCTTAACATCATTTTCTACAGCTTGTAAACGACCTTCATGGTTGCCCATAGCGTCAAGAATAGTATTAATACGATTATTATTAAATTCTATTTTAGTTGTATTGCCATCAACCTTAGTGTTCACATTGTTAATTGTAGTGTTGACATTATTAATCTTAGCATCAACATCAGCATTCACTTTATTGATAATAGTTGTGTTGTTAGCATTAATTTCATTTTTGATTGTCTTATTGATTTCGACATTATTTTGTTTAATGCTATTGTCGATGTTAGCGTTAATAACTGTGTTATTAGCGTTAATTTCATTTTTGATTGTCTTGTTAATTTCAACATTATTTTGTTTAATGCTATTATCAATGTTAGCGTTAATAACGGTGTTATTAGCGTTGATTTTATTATCAATATTAGTGTTTACTGTATTGATAATATTTGTTTTACTATTATCAATTTTAATGTCTACATCTTTATTGATTTGACTAATAATCTTAGTGTTGTTTTCACTTATCTTATTATCAATTGTTGTGTTGATGTTGTTGATAGTAGTACCAACTTTACCTTTCAACTCTTCGATTGCTTTTTTATTATCATTGATGTCTTTTTTGTTATCGCCGATAAGTTTACGGTTTTCTATCGCAATGGTATTGTTGAAAGTAATATTTTTAGTGTTTTCGTTAACTTGTTTAGACAAGTCAGCAATAGACTTGCTGTTATTGTTAACGTTAACAGTCAAGTTGTTAATAGCTTTGCTATTAGCATCAACCTTAACATCTACCTTGTTAATATTCGCTTGTAATTCGTTTTTAACATTAGCAATATTTTGATTGATTTTTACATTATTTTCGTCAATCTTATTAACAATTGTTTTGTTAATTTCAACATTATTCGCTTCAATGCTATTTTTGATATTATTGTTAATAACAGTGTTATTAGCATTAATTTCATTCTTAATAGTCTTGTTGATTTCTACATTGTTAGCATTGATTTCGTTTTTAATGTTGTTATTAATAACAGTATTGTTGTTTTGAATACTTTCATTAATAGTTTTGTTTACTGTATTGATGATAGAAGTATTATTCTTTTCAATCTTAGCATCAATATTTTGATCTACTTTATTAATGATTGTTGTATTGTTATTTTCAATCTTAGCATCAATATTTTGATTTACTTGATTAATAATCGTTGTATTGTTATTTTCAATCTTATTATTAATCGTTTGATCAATATTTTGATTTACTTGATTGATGATAGTAGTGTTATTATTTTGAATTTCTTTTTTGATGTTGTTATTTACTTGATTAATAATATTCTTATTATTTTCTTCAATTTTAACATCAATCTTTGCGTTTACAGTATTGTTTACTTGATTAATAACATTGTTAGTAACCTTGTTGATAACATTTTTAGTTACATTATTTGTAACTTTGTTTTCAATGTTTTTCACACTGCTATTAAGTGTATCAACTTTTACATTAAGGTTATTAATCGCTAATGTATTTTTAGATACATTATCAGCTAAACAATAGAATTTACTATTAAGGCAGTTAACATTACCTTTCAATACGCTTATATTGTAAGTATTTTGATTAACTTGATTTTTAATATTAGTTAAATCAACAATAACCTTACCAGAGCCTTGTTTTTGAGATTGTTGGCCCCATTGTTGTTGGTCTTGTTGTTGCCATTGTTGACCTTGTTGTTGATTTTGTTGCCATTGTTGTTGATCTTGTTGATTTTGTTGATGTAAATCAATTGGTTGTTGTTCAACTGCTTGACTACCTTGGCCAGGTGTTAACCATTTTTGACTACCAATAAGATCAGTTCTATACCAATCTGCAGGTGTGGATGCAGAAGCAATGCCTCCACCCAAACTGGCACTTAACAAAATTGCAGCTACAATTGTAGTTGCTGTTTTTTGATGCGACTTAGCTAACTCAGATGTTACTACATATGCATTCTTAGTCGCACTCCATACTACTTTGAATACCTTATTCATATTAAGTTCCCTCCCAACTTATGCGGCTCTCACCCCGCACAGATGAAATAAATGAAAAATACCGGAATATACTTCACTAAATATTCACAATATCTAATTAAATACTAGCACAAGATATTTTAAATTTAAAGCGTTTTTTTAATAAGTTAAACTTATGCTTCATATTTTACTCATCGTTTTATATGACAACAATCTTGAAAAAGCCTT
>OAVZ01000255.1_pt1 | contig 12097 bp, 10 predicted proteins | sample 1476491 | NCBI WGS metagenome assembly OAVZ01 (sample SAMEA2580117, study PRJEB22360) | human gut metagenome | biome: human gut; feature: human-associated habitat; material: faeces | place: Denmark | collected 2008/2010 | reverse complement strand
GATAAGGGGGTTCCTAATAGTCACCTAGGTGACCAATAGGAGCCTTTTTTTATTGAAATATTATTTTGAGTAAGAGTATTTTGAAGAGTGGTTCATTAAATATTCATGTATGGTCTAAGATATGTTAAACTATTTATGATGTACATGAATAGTTATTTTGATAATTGCTTAGTACTATAAGTTCGTGGAGGACATAATGAGATATTTTGATACTTTGACTGCAGAAGAGCAAGTTTCATATTTAATAAAACCTATTTTAGAGGTACTTAGAAAAGCAAGTACTCCATTAAAGACGGCAGAGATTCGTGCTGGAATAATTCATTCAGATACTAAGATTGCTGAATTTGCTAATACTGAATATACATCTAAAAAAACACGCAATACGTATAATAAATTTATAATTAAATTTGGACTAGCACTTAAAGAATTAATAGTCCTAGGTATTGTGAATCGTCAAAATGAGGATAAAACTCTTGTTTTGACACCTGAAGGTCGTTCTTTAAATTTAGAGTTATTAGATGTTCAGAAAGAAATTAGAGAAAAAGCGCAATTTTATTGGAGAGAAAATAGAAATAAATCAAAAAAACAACAAGGTGAGGAAGACGATATGAATAAAGAAGAATCTAGATGTATATGCCGAGCAATTTCAAATTCAGAATTATCTGATTTTTCTTGGTATAACATGCAAGTGGGGGATATTGTTACATATAAATATGAATCAGTAGATGATACTCATATTGGTGAATTTGGATTAGGTTATAATGTTAATGCTGGAGAAAAAGAAAACCAACGTTCTGGTGCATTTTCTTCTATCTTTCAAGTTGTAGATTATATTGATATTCTATATGGTCCTGAGAAAGAAAGTTCTACCAAAAAAACTGTATCTAAACAAAGCACTATATTAAAAAAAGCAGTCGTGTTACGTTGTGTTCATGTATTTAGTGAACCCATTTCTAAAACTAGTATAGATGATTGGCTCGAGGGCAGCGGACACATGAATCTTCAAAGCAGATTTATTTTTATAACTGATGAAAAAGCTAATATAATAACTGAAAAACTAAAGGAGCTGGTACCCCAATTATCTGATGATATAGATAGTAAAAATATTTTATTATCAGAATCAGACGTTAAACGAAAAAAGCCACTACAAGTTATGTATTATGGTGCACCAGGTACTGGTAAAAGTTATAGTATAGCTTCATTAATAAAGAAAAGTTATCCAGGATATACAGAGTATGATGATAACCCTTATGTTTTTCGTACTACTATTTACCGTGATTATTCTTACTTTGATTTTGTAGGTAATATTATGCCTGTAACAAAAGAAGGAAAAGTTAGCTATGAATTTGTTCCAGGGATATTTACAACTGCATTATGTACAGCGTTGAGAACTCAAGACAGAAATATAGATGTTTATCTCATTTTAGAGGAAATGTCTCGCGGTGATATTGCTAGTATTTTTGGCGATATATTCCAGCTATTGGATAGGGATGATACTGGTAAAAGCATGTATGGCATTAACAATAAGTCTATTTATGAATACCTTATATTAAATGGAGTAATAAAAGCAGGCCACAAAATTATTATTCCATCAAATTTACATATTATAGGGACCGTTAATACAAGTGACCAAAATGTTAATGTTATTGATACTGCTTTTAAACGAAGATTTGATTTCAAATATATTGGTGTAGATCCTATTCATGTCAATGGCAAAGATGATGAATACGTTAATAATTTTGATATTCAATTTACAGATACTGATACATATGAGTGGGTAAAACTATATCAAGCTATTAATCATATCATTATAAATGATTTAGGATTAGCTGAAGATAAGCAATTAGGGCCTTTCTTCTTAAAGGATAAAGGCGATGATGATGCAAATCGCGAACAAGTTGCTGATGATGCAAATCGCGAACAAGTTGCTGATAAGCTATTACATTATTTATGGCAAGATGTTGAACGTGTTTCTTATACTGGTGCTAGTCTTTTTGATGATAGTATTAAATCCTTTAGTCAGTTATATTCAACATTTAAGAATAAAAAGAATATTTTAAGTGAATCTGTAAAACAAGCATATGGAAACTTATAAAATGAATAATGATGTATTAGATTATCATTTTGAAATTATTAATGATGGCAACGAATTGACAGAATCATTTTGTAGAAAGTGGGACATTCACTCATACTGTGATCGATATAATGAGAAGTTAAAATGTTCTTTCGTTGGTATGGTAGTAAAAAAAGATAATATTTTGCTTTCTTTTCCTAAGCACTATCATGCTGATAAAGTAACTTTGAGAGATGAGAAATCAAAAGTATTGCAAGATATGAAAGATATATTGCATATTATAAAGCGAGATAGAGAGCTATATGGTGTTGAACCAGGACAATTAAATGATACGATACCAATAGATGCTTATCAGTATATTCTTACATATTATTTAGAGTTTGGTTTATATCATCGTCAATTAAGAGATACAGTTAAAGGTTATAAAGGTCATATTAATTGGCATCAAACAATAAATTCGATTCGTCCCTTATTAAGTGATGGAAATTTTATATACTCTCCTTTTGTAGTTAATTGTGAATATGATGAGTCAATTTTTATTACGGAATGTATGGATTACGTATTATTTGATTTCTATAACACCTTTCAAACTTTATTAGATGATATTCATCCGTATAAGCGTCAATTTTATAATCCTATATTTGATGAGTATGATTTTTGTATTGCTAAATTGCAAATATTAAGTGGGCGGCTTTTTAAGGATTATGAACGATTATTATTGAAATCGTTGATCAGATACTTTCAATGGAAAAGTAATCGAAGTAAGTCATCTAAATTCTTAACCTTGTATTTTGAATTGGTTTGGGAACGTATGATACATTTGTATTTATCTAAACACACACGAATTTTGGGCGATGATTATGAAATTACAAAGGAAGAGCAATCTTGTAAGCTAAATATTATAAAACCCAATAGTGTGGATATAGAGCAACGAGAATTAGGTGAGAAAAGCCGATTCTCTATTCAATTTGATCATTACTATGAAACCAGCATAAATACAGAGCAACCATTAATATTATTATTTGATTCTAAATATTTTACTAATGATGTGAATTCTTTTAATTATAAGCAAGCATTTTATTATTATTATTTACGAGGTAAATATAAAAATGCCATTATTAAAAGTGCTTTAGTGATACCAACATCTGGTGAAAGGGAAACCGTTGTGCATGTTGATAGACAGCATATTGATGGTCTATATATTCGTGAAGAATATATAAATCTTAAAGATGTAATTGACTGCTATAAAAAATCGATATCTTGATTTTAATCGTAAAATGTATATAAGTATAAATTCTCCTAATAGTTATGAAATAGCAATTAGGAGGATTTTTTTATGGGACGTTTAATACACATATTAAAAGGTATACTGATTATAGAGAAGGAGGAATATTCATATGAAAAATAATGATAGAATTCAAACGAATATTTTAGAAATGATTAATCGGTATGTAGGTAAGAAGTACATTTATATTTTACCCCTTGTATATCATGATCACGAGGACCATAGGAATGGTAATTTTTGGGAAAATAAAGTGGCTGAAGTATTAACGTCTTGTAATATTCCTTGTTTTGTAACATATGCGAATTATCAAAGTACACCAGAGGTGCCTATGGGAGAGCGAAAATATGAAAAGTCACCTACGTTTATATTTTTCTGTGAAGCGTGGCAAAGTGAAGAGTTAAATTGTGTTATTCGCATTCTTTCTGCAAGGGTTGAACAACAACATTATATTACTATTGATTTAGAAAAAAGCGTAAGAATTGTTGAGTTATTTAAAAATCGTGGTGTTGTGGAGCCTTGTGAAGTAAAAGAACTTGGTAAATGGTCTATGAAGAGGTATTATAGTTATCTTAAACAGACACATATGATTAAATATCAATTGGTAGATTATGATATTAATCCTAGATATATTCCCGATAACTTTATAAAGTTAGATCATCATGAACTATTAAATTGTATAGATGAGTCTATTAAAGAGTTTCTTAGTTTAGATCTTCTTGATAAAAATCTATCTCTAGAAAACTATCTATCTAAAGCCAGATTAGTTAATTATAAAGTTATCTATGAGTCAAAAATGCCAGAAGATAATCGGTTATTGGAGGCATATAGAGTTATAGATATAAAGGAAATACCTAAAGAGTTAAGATTACAATATGCTATTAAATTAGTAGAAAAATATCCATTAGATGCATGTTTGTTTGAGGTTGAGGATAATTCGTATATTTCTATTATATGTAAAAATGATGGATTCTATTATCTTCAGTTTAATTATGAGTTTCCTGGAGAGAAATATCATGAGGTACATGGACGTAAGCAAAAGAGTTTAATTGAGTATTATCTACATTCAAACTTTAATTTACGGCCTACAATGAAATATTCTATAAAGTACAGAAGTGATTATCTAAGTATAATTGAACTTAATAATGTTGTTTATTGATAGCAATATTTACAATAATTACAGCGTAAGTGTCTATCTAAGAATGTAGAAAAATGATGTTATAAAAATGATGTTATAAAAATGTAAATCCGATTACATGTTTGAAAGGGCAAATATGAAACAAGAAGAATTACAAAATAGAATAGATGATGCATTGGAATTAGATGATTTATTAAGTTTACCGCGTGGTTTTCATATAGCAGAAAATGTCTTTGGTCAAGAGATGTATATATGGAGAGAAACCGTTGGTGAAGGTTATAGTTTAATGTTTAGAACACACAATAAAAATGAACTTTACATAGAGGATTTTAATGAAGATGGCCAATTGATTAATTGCAGATATGAAGAAGTTGAATTAGATTAACTATATATGTTACGTTTAATAAGTAATTATGTATTTATATGTTTGGGTGATTAGGAGTAAATAGTATGTCTACATGGTCCGGAATACGACATAAGTTAGAAACAGAATATTTAGCACCTAGTTTGCGAGGCCATATTCAATATTTTGCTACCTCGTATAGTAAATCACCTGATCATGAGGGCAGGGCGGCTATTAGATATAATGGGAAGGAAATTATAAAGGGTAATTATTGGAATCAATATGTGAAAGCGCATCTATTTCCTAAAGATGATACATATGAACAGAGAATGCATGAAGGATTTCCGTTTATAGACAATACAGCATTAGAATTAGGCGTATTTGATCAGCGGTGTTTTTATCAGGCTTTTGATGAATTTGATAACCAAAGTATTGATAAAAGCCTACCTAGTGACAATCTAATTGTACGTATTTTTGCCATTTTAGATAGACGTGTAGGAAAACGTAGACTCCTTTCTATGAGAGCACTTATGGAGAATCAACCTTCTGTATTTCAAGAGTTTTATGCTATTCGTATGCACCATGAAGGTTTATAAATGAAAACACGGAAGAGAATTGTCTAATTCCCTTCCGTGTTTAGATATGATATAATTTATATCAAAGTGAGGCATAAATGGTTTCGACGCCAGACTTCGCTTCTGATTTTTAATATTGAAGAAACGGTCTGACTTCACTGTCGGGCCTTTTTTCATGCCACGATTAGCAAAGGCTGGACCCATTTAGAGGCCTCAAGCCCAATATAGTCCTGTTAATAACAAAAGTAAATAGATTAGAGGTTCCTAATAGTCACCTAGGTGACTATTAGGAACCTCTTTTGTTATCATTTTATTACTACATAAGTACATTACAATATACAAAATATAGTTAGTGAGTATTGAGGAGAGCTTATGTTTAGAAAATCTTTGTTATTCGGTGGTCTGATTGCTGTGTTGTGTTTGAGTGGTTGCAGCAATGCTAATGAGTTGCCTGGGTATAATGTAAAAGTTAAGCATTCTAGTGCTGATTTTTATAAGAATGATTTGATGGATAGTATTCTTAATGAACGAATCTATAATGCTACTAGTGTTGCGGAGGTTAGTGATGCGGCTAGATTACTATATCGTGTTGATGAGATGAATGCTGAGCAGCGTAGAAATTTAAATTATTCTATGTGGCGTGCCCAATATAATGCTGTAACCGAAGTCCATATGCATACTGATAAGGGCGGGCTTTCCTATACACTGCCGTTTCCAGCTTTCAAAGGTGGCACACAATCTGCCCCTATTCCAAATGTGAAAGATACTAATACATTGGTGTATACATTTAACCATCCTTTTATTTATACTAGTTTAGTTGTGGATAATCATCCGTATGAGCAAAGTGCTCAGTATTTGGGCAAACCCTATAATGAATTGAAGCAAGACTATGTACGTTCTGCATTGCAGGAACAATGGTCACATATGAATCAAGATATGTTTGATATATCCAGTATTGATGGTAGTACTTTCAAAGGAGAACGGATTATTAATGGCCGCTGGAGCACCATGAAAACTAAAGGCAATCCTACCTTTGTGGCGAATGATATTTCTTTTGCCTTAAACAATGAGCCTGATACGCAATATGTACTTACCTTGATGGTTAGAGAGGATGGCGAGCGAGGTATTGGTAAACGGGGCATCGAGGACATTATCGCTAATTATATTGTGCCTAATATTACTTCATTAGAACGGTTAAATAAGGATAGTCATTTTGAAAGCTTTAATAACTACAATTATCGTGTGTTAAATGATGCCGTTGAGGAAGCATCCGGTAATGAGCATATTAAAATATATAAGGATCCTACAGGTATTTCGCAGATGATAGAAGTATATCCTGTTGAGCATAAGGGGGAAATCTGGGCTAATCTTGTTGACATTGTCACAATCTCTGAAGCACAGTTAAAAGCTAGAAAGAATATGCGTAGTGGTAGCCATACGTATATATGGAATGATGGCGTTCCTGGCGTACTGGTAACATTTGAATATGAAGATGGTATTAGTGAGTGGCGATTTAGCACGCAAGATGCACATAATCTTTATATACATACAATCCATTATAAATATGATGCGAATCGAAAGACTTTGCCAGCACTAGCAGGAATCGCCTCTGATGCGAAGATTTCAAACTTGGGTGATACATATAAGGGCGAAGTAGATTTTTTATGATATAATTGATATCAAAGTGAGGTATAAATGGTTTGGACGCCAGACTTCGCTTCTATATTGATTTAATTGAAGAAACGGTCTGACTTCACAGTCGGGCCTTTTTTCATGTTTACATGTAGGTGTCAGCTGTGAAGGTCCCTCTTGCCATACATTTTTAAGATTATAGCAATTATTGTATTTAATACAAATAAACCTGCAAAGCACACTAAAGCCATGGAATACCCATATCCGGCTTCGTGAAAGTACGATACAATCATGGGACCAGCAATGCCTGCTAAGCCCCAAGCTGTTAGGATACGGCCGTGAATGGTAGAGAGTTGGCGTATACCATAAAGGTCTGCAAGATATGCCGGCATACAAGAGAAGCCTCCACCGTAACAGGTGATAATGAGGAGTATTAAAATCTGGAATGTTAATGCACTATTGGTTTGGGACAGTAAATAGAAGGCAATGATTTCCATGATAAAGAATAATATATAAGTTTGTGCTCGTCCAAGGAAATCAGAGATTGTGGACCATACAATGCGACCACCACCATTGAAAATGCCAATAATACCGACTAGAGAGGCCGCAGCTGCTGGTGTCATGCTAATGGTTTCTTGTGCCATTGGGGATGCTAGAGATAGGAGCCCAATACCGCAGGTAATATTAACAAAGAAGACCCACCATAGAGCACTGAATTGCCATGTTTTCATAGCATCATTAGCTAGCATACCGTGATTATGTACGTACATGGTAGATTTATCTTGATTAGAGCGTGTCGGTTCTTTTGGCGTAGGTGCTTTCAAATAAAGGGAAGAAGCACTCATAACTATAAGATAGATGATACCAAGGATAATGAAATTATTTACTAAGCCCACATGAGCCACAAGGTACTGCATAAGAGGACCTGCAATAAGGGAGGCAAATCCGAATCCCATTATAGCTAATCCAGTAGCAAATCCAGGACGATTTGGAAAGTATTTTACGAGCGTAGAAACGGGTGTGATGTAGCCGATGCCTAGTCCAATACCGCCAATGATACCGTAGAATAGATATAGTAAGGTCAGGCTATGGATACTAAGTGCATAGGCTGTACCGAATAGACCTGCTACCCAAAATACCATGGCGAGGAGACCGCTTTTTTTAGGACCAATCTTCTCTGCAAAGGATCCAAGAAAACCTGCAGATAGACCAAGCATTAGAATGGCTAGTGAAAATGTCCATGTCGTTTGTGATAAGGTAAATCCCGTATCTACCATGATAGGCCGCGTGAGCACGCTCCATGCATACACGCTACCGATGGATATGTGCAGTCCAATAGCTGCAAGTGCGATAAGCCAACGATTTCTCATAAAAAAACTCCTTTCATATACGTGAGATTATCAAAAATTGATAAAGAAGCATTTGCTATGAGATGGCAATAAAAAAAGACCATCTGAACAAAAGCTTGCCCAGACGGTCGGCTATCACACGATGTGTGCTACTGTGCATGTAGTCAATTCTACGTATCCGTCAGCCCAGTAGGAAGATGAAATAAATATACCAATTGACAATATATTTTGTCGGTGATATAAGTCACTATGTTACTAAACTATTACAGAATGCTTTAATTTACATGAATTTGTTATAGGGTTATATTACTTATAAGTGTGTTTTTTGATTCGTGGTGGTTTTATATGTTTTACAATTACGATAGATATAGCAATTGTAAAAGCTATCAAAAAGGATTCTTTTGCGAAGCTAATGGCAATAGTTTCTTGTCCCATTAGCATATAATAAATGGATCGATAAAAGCTGAGCCCTGGTAGTAAAGGGAATAAGCTAGTCATTAGGAAAACTATAGCAGGGCATTTCCGTTTAACAGCCAATATTCTTGATGCTATGGCGATGATAAAACCACTGATGAATATGGAGAGCATAACATTAGACTGTAGTGAAGATAATGTTAAGAACAAGAACCATGAGATGAATCCTAATATTGTACAATCGATAAAATGTTGTTTAGCTACACGGAATAAGATTGCAAATGCTGTAGTACCAATACCAGCCATTATACTACGCATAAACATAGAGGTTAAGGAATTAGTATCTAAATTAGAGGTGTAAAGAGGAATCATTTGTGTGTTGAAGAGTAGTGATTGTACTACTGCGACCCCTACAGCCATTGAAATACAGGTAAGTAACGCGCCCATCATAAGGGTTATTCCTGTATTATAGTTATTCTGGCTATACTCTCTAATAGCATTGACGAAAGGAACTCCGGGAACAATGTCAATCATGGCTCCTAGTAATATAACTGATAGGTTGGAGCCTAATTCAAAGTGGATAAAGAGATTACCCAATAAGGCTATTAGAATACTACCTAAAATGGTAATCAATACATCAGAGCTAAGTATGCGTTTAATCGTACACATATAGACGCCTAATATTAAGCCTATAATACCTGCAATTATAGAGTCTGTTATAGAACTACCAATTGCATAGCTAAAGCCCGAAGCTCCTAACGTATAAGCTACTAATCTCCAAAAAAAAGAATAGTCTGACATGGTATCAATTTGATTAAGTTCACTTTCAATCTCCTCAATAGTAATATTTTTTTGTGTGATACGTCGGGAGAGAGCATTAACAGATTCAATTTTGCTGAGGTTAATATCGACTTCAGGAACGTTACAAATACGAGTAATTTCAGTTCCATCAGCTTTCTTAGCAGTTGCAAAAATACCTCTATTGGATACGTAGGCTTCTAAATCTTTAAAATTCATAGCTCTTGCTATGTAGTTCATAGTATCTTCTGTACGACTGATTTCGGCGCCACTGCTAAGTAGTATTTTTCCAGCTTTTAGTATAATTTCTAATTCCACACCTGTCATTATTTCCTCGTTGTTCATTTTACTTCATTGTTATTTATATTGGACTTTTTGATAGGTCTATCTTTAGAAGATTCAGTTGATTTTGATTCTTCCTGTTGTTCTTGTAGAATATTGATATTTTGATGTATAACTTCTTCGTCTATTGAGAGATGCTCTTCTACATAGTCTTTTAGCTCTTGAACTGTTTCCGTATTTGAAAGTATTTCTTTTGCTTCATTATGAATATCTTCTTTAAGAGATTGTGTATCTGCTTGACTAATATCACCTAATGTATGGAATAGTTCGCGTTCTTTTTCTGAAAGATTTTTGTGAGGACTATGTTTTTTTAATGATAAATGGAGCATCTTTCTTCGGAAGAGTTTTTCCATAATGATATCTTTACGATCACGGAGCCAGCCATAAATAAGAATAATTAGGAGTAATAGTCCCATATAACCGAGAATTGGGTAGAGGATACTAATCAAATCTTTAAAACCAAAGAAACTACATATATATCCTATGATTACTACAGAAATAATAACAATTCTCATTCTTTTTGTGCTGCCGTTGGCAAAACGTCTAGCAATAGAATAAAAAAGAGAGAATGCTGTATTAAAAATAAGTGAAAAGACTGTGATTGCATATATATATGCTAGCCAAGGATGAATTTGATTGGCAATAGCAAGAATCGGTAAATCTGCATCTTTTACTGTATCTAGATTTGCAAAAATAGAGATAGCAGCTATAAAAACAACTAATCCGACTAATAGGCCACCACGAGTGCCACCTTTTTCTGCAATACCAATACGAACAACAGAACCACCTAAAATAAAGGCCATAGAAACAGCTGTCATAGCACATAGAGAATAATAATTAATGACAGAAAACCATACATTGCTTGTGGCTGGTTTGATTGTGTGGGCTATAGTATCTAACGCAGCCCAATCATGACTTTTACCAATAAAAGAGTAACCTGTAATGATGAATATCATTACAATCATAATAGGTGTAAAAATACCTAGAACACTGGTTATTTTATCAAAGTCCATAAATGATACGGTTATGATTAAAAGTGAGCAAATTAATCCGCCAATCCAAAAAGGAAGTCCAAATTGTTGTTCTAAGTTTGATCCTGCACCGGCTATCATAACGAAGCCCATAATAAAACTACCAGCGATTAGTACAAAATCAAGTATTTTTGTAATAATAGGATGGGAAATCTGTGTAAAAACTTCTTCATGATTGTCTGCACGATAGTAGCTCCCCAAAGAAAGCATGATTTTACCAAATGCGGCATTTAATAGACCTAGTAATAGAACACCAATAAGACCTATTTGGCCAAAACTTATAAAATATTGTAGAAGATCTTGTCCACTCGAGAGTCCTGCACCTACAATAACACCTATGTAGGCAAATGCAATTTTCCATGATTGTTGCATTATATTTTCCTCCTTTCAAATACATAACTTAGTATACAAAATAATATTATATCATACTAATGATTCAGTTTATGGAAACCTCACCGCCAATCTCTAATTGCATAGTATTATTTCAGATGCTAAGATTGCAAACTTAGGAGATACCTATAAGGGTGAAGTAGATTTGCTATGATACAATAATAGTAATATGAAATGTACTAAGTCCCAATGAAGTTGATGCGGTTCGTCATAAACTAGATTATCAAGAGGACTATGAGCAGGATTATCCTTTTAAGTAATGTGTATATTTGTTTCGTGTGTTGAGGTGTGAATCCTATGGCTACGTGGTCTGGAATACGGCATAAGTTAGAAACAGAATATCTTGCTATCAGCTTGCGAGGGCATATTCAATATTTTGTTACCACTTATAGTAAATCGCCTGATCATGAGGGGCGGGCTGCTATACGATATAATGGTAAGGAAATTATAAAAGGCAATTATTGGAATCAATATGTGAAGGCCCATCTGTTTCCTAAAGATGATACCTATGAACGAAGAATGCATGAAGGTTTGTAAACAAAACACGGAAGGAAATTGTTCAATTCCCTTCCGTGCTTAGATATGATATAATTTATATCAAAGTGAGGCATAAATGGTTTCGACGCCAGACTTCGCTTCTAAAGTAAAAAATTGAAGAAACGGTCTGACTTCTCTGTCGGGCCTTTTTTCATGCCACGATTAGAAAGCTAGCTTTTACCTAGAGGTCAA
>OAVZ01000249.1_pt1 | contig 12415 bp, 15 predicted proteins | sample 1476491 | NCBI WGS metagenome assembly OAVZ01 (sample SAMEA2580117, study PRJEB22360) | human gut metagenome | biome: human gut; feature: human-associated habitat; material: faeces | place: Denmark | collected 2008/2010 | reverse complement strand
ATGAATATACAAAATATACATGAATAATTTGTAAAAGGAGGTAGTTATGAATAAAGAATCACTCTATGAATTATGTTCGCTATGTTTATGGATTTTAGCAGCAGGTATATCCTCTAGCATAAGCATATTCATCTTAGTATGGATGTTCCGATTAGCATGTGGTTGCTAGGAGGTACATATGAATAAGATGTGTATCACAGTAGCGGAAGCTGCGGAGCTTGCTAGCGTACCGCAAGCCGTTATCCGAGAATGGGCGCAAGATTTTGACTTCCCGTCCATGAAAATCGGTAAACGTGGAGGTAAACGCCTTATCCACGTTGAGTCGTTTAATGCTTGGCTAGCGAAACGTTGCCAGGCACGAATAGGAGAGTAAACATGTTGAAATTAGTTTATGCACTTCGCATTATCGCAGCTGTATTAGCTGTTGGTGCCATGGGGAGCCTACAACTTGATGTAATCGACTTTTGGACTTGGTTTTGTCAAACCATGCTTGGTGTTACATTATGGATTTTAGCTGGATATTGGTTAGAAGATATCCACGAATTGGAAAAAGAAAAAGTCCGCTGGTGAAAAGTTAGAAAAAGTTTCAGCGGACTTGGTAGAGTGATGATCTAATAACACTCTACCTGTATTGTACAAAATATAGGAGATAAACACAATGAACAAAACAGTATTAATGACAGTAACAATCGCATCTTTAGCAGCAAACGTAATGGCTGCTAATAACAATACTTTGGTAGGCACGGACAATAACATTACAGCTACTTCTCATAGCTCTTTGGTATCTGGTTACCAAAATACAATAGACGCTAACAACGCACTAGCATTTGGTACTAATAATACAGTAACAGGTGAAAATGGCTTCGTAGGTGGTAATAACGCTACTGCAGCAGGTCGCAACTCCTTTGCATTTGGTTCTCACGCTGAAAGCTTAGTAGAGTACACAGTAGCCATTGGTAATCAAGCTAGAACCGCATCCTATGATAGCGTAGCTATTGGTAATGGTGCTTTCGTATCCGGTGAATCTAGCGTAGCTTTTGGACGCACTAATAACGTGACTGGTGAAAATTCCGTAGCGATTGGCGCTAACAACGGTACAGTAGCAGGTGGCCAAAGCGCCGTTGTAGGGTACAACAATAAAATCGGTGCTGACAAAGAGCAGTTAGTATTTGGTTCTAACTCCGAATCTAGTGGCCAAGGAGCCCTAGTATTTGGTACACACTCCAAAGCCGTAGCAATGGACGCCGTTGCATTCGGTAACAACACGATTGCGGACAAATCGAATGCAGTTGCCATCGGTACAAATTCTGTTACCGATGATGCGGTAGGCGTTGAAGGCATTACCATTAATGGCACGAAACACGTATTTGCAGGGGAGCAACCTGCTAGCGTAGTAAGTTTTGGCGCTAAAGCCCGTGCAGGTGCAGGCGAGGTAACTCAATACAACCGCCAACTCACGAATGTGAGCGCTGGTCAAATCTCCGCTGATTCATTAGACGCTGTGAACGGCTCCCAGTTGTTCGCTGCAATTGATGAAATCGAAACAAACGCTAAACAAATTAACAAAAACAAGCAAAACATTAAAGATGTGGCAATCGGTTTGAACATGTTAGGCGATGTGGTGAATGATCATGAACAAGCTATTGCAGGTAATACTACTGCAATCGCCAACAACACTAACCGCATCAATGGTAATACATCTGCTATCAATTCACTTGGCCAAAAGGTAACTGCTAATACAGCGGATATTAGAAGCCTTGAACATGTGGCAGATAATCACGAAGGGCGTATCACAACTTTAGAAAATCGTTCTTTGGGCTTAGCTAATGACATTAAAAACAAGGTTAACAATCTTGGCCAACGTGTTAATAAGTTGGGCGCAAGTTCCGCAGCACTAGCAGGTCTACACCCCCTTGAATATAACAAGAATGACAAAGGTAGTTTTGCTATTAGCTATGGTCATTACCGTAACGCTAACGCAATCGCACTTGGCGCATTCTATAGCCCTAACGAAAAAGTACGCTTAGGATTCGGCATCACTTTAGGTGGTGAAACTCAATTCAATATTAATGCTGCATTCCGCACTGGTAGAGGCTCTGAATATGAACCACAAGCTAAGAATGGTGAGCTCGAACAACTTCGCCAGGAAGTAGAAACACTTAAAGCGTTAGTTAATAAATAAGGAGGTTACTATGCCGGAATTAACATCTAAAAAGGTGATGCCCACGATTAATACATTTGACTTTAATTTCTTTGCTGACAACAAAGGTAAAAGAAATGCAGCTCAAAAAGTAGCAATTATTACAACTAATAGTTACATTAAACTTTCGCTAGCTGCATATAGAAAACTAAATGGACCTGAGTATTTTAGAGTTGGGATAGATATTGATAATAAAGCAATTTGTGTAGCACCAGCGTTATCTACAGAGGCTTATATATTTAAGCCAACAGCAAAACAAATCGAAAGAAATACTATTTATATATCTAAAAGTCGCAGTGTAATCAAAAGGCTTCGTGAACTTGGCATTCCAAAGATTGTAGAAGGTCGCTTCGTTGATGATGAATTACTGTTTAAATTCTAAAGGAGAAATAATCATGGAAAATCAAAATATCTTAACTATTAAATTCAATACGTTAGACGATCTAGCAGTGCAAGTGGCAGATTGGAACGAACGATTAAATCATCAGTGCTGCGGTAATTGCTCTAATGTTGAAGCGCCTACAGTAACAGTTGGCGAGACTATCGATATTGAAGTAGCGGCGTCTGAAGTTGCAGGAAAAGTAGCTACAAAACAACAGCCTGAACCTGTTGAAGTTGAGCCAGCGCAAAAGGATGTTCCTGTAACCGATTTTGAAGGTAAGTCAGTAACAAATAAGAAAGAAGAAAAGGTTGAACAGGTAGAAGAACCTGCAGCAGAACCTACTCCTGTTGAAACACCGACTGACGAATCAACTACAACAGAAACACCGGAACAGGATGCAGCATTAGATGTAACTGCTGAAACTGTAGATAAAAAAGCCTTTTATAAGGAATTCCGTGAATGGATGGGTGAAGATGGGGTAAAAGCAAAAAAAGCACTTGCAATTTTTAGCAAGCATGGTGTTACTCGTCCATCTAGTGACTCTTTAACAGATGATCTTATCACCGATTTGAAATCCATTATGGCAGAGGAGGCTTAAATATGTCTAAACAACAATTCAAAAGCCAAGCAGATATATGCAAGAAGTCGCTAGACATATTACATAAGGCCGTTGAAATGGACCCTAGCAACGCTGAAGAATACCAAGCTGGTATTGCTTACACAGAAGGAGTTATGAAAGCATCCAATGCGATTGTAAAAGCATTTGATGTAGTAGAGCCCCCTAAGACAGCTACACCTAAAGAAAAATCTGAAGACACTCCTAAAGAAGAAAAACCTAAACGTAAGCGTAAGGCCAAATCAAGCGAGCCTCCTGTACCTGTTGTTAAAGAGGCTGAAGAAGTGATTGCCCCTGTGCCAGAAGAAGATGCGGACTTATTCGCTATGTTTGGCGACTAAAAGGGGGTATTCACTGTGGAGATTGTATCCAGTACCTATATTCACAAAATGTTCGATAGCGTAATTCTAGAGGCTCCTTATGGAGCAGAATACACAACTGTCCACCATATCGACTGTGGGTTTACGTTTGGGGGTAGCTGGCAACGTAAATATTCATATCATAATGGATATGTTACCGGTGCCAAATACTACACCTGTCCAAACTGCCAAACATCATCAAATCCTTTTGATCATAAGATTTACTATTCCATTAGTGATGAGAAAGTATACCCTGTGACAGCTTATGTGGAGGTTATTAATTACAAGCATTTCTTAGATTTGAAAATTAGATACCAAGGCATACAGCTTTTCTTTGACGGTAGAAAAAACGACCACGGAATGTGTACGGAAACGTTGCGATTCGACTTTAAGAAACGCAAGGCTATCTTCATTGATAGATTTAGAATCCGTTATGAATTGACTGTTGATTACATTCGTGAAAATGAGATTATGCCTGTACTTAAATTCTTTGGTGATTCATACGCAATGACAGACTTTAACAGAAAATTTTTAAACAAAACATTCAAAGCATTAAGGTCTATGTTTGAAAAACGATTAAAGGAAACATATGGGTATGGCACTAAGGATGTATATGTAGCTCCTGGTGCCACTGAAGACAGCGGCTATCATTTTACGATGCTGCTTAATATGATTTTAAAATTATCGGCACCGGATATGCCTAGCATTGTTAGCTTAATGAAACAATATGTGTATTGGACTAATGCTTATAGCTTATATCGATACACAAATATTCCTTTTGAAGACGATGTATTGGCGGCTACAAGAAAAGGTATGAATTTTCAAGAAGCACTTAGACAATCATACAAGGCTCCCAATAGTAGAGCCTTGCGGAAGTGTATGGTTAATGATCCATTAAGCGTATATATGTCTGATGTTCTAAATCTCTTCAGTGATGAAAATTGTAGACGTACTATCCTCACGCTACAACGAAGCTATGAAAGTGCTTGTCCATATACAGGCAAGCTTCATAACGCTAATGATTTTCGTAAGGCGATGAAGCTAAATATACCTCGCTCTAAGGACATGTGGCAGGAGCTAATTAAGCGATGCGGTGAGCCAGCGGTATTGCGCTGGATGTTATCCGAAGACATTCGTGATATCGAAGATTGTGTAGATATGTACACAAAACTCGATACAAAATACCAAGATGTATTATGGGCAAAACGATTTAAGCTGAAGAACTTTCATGATGAAGTTATCAGAATATTCAACAAACAAGAGTACGGCGACGTAATGCTTCCGGAGGTTCCTCAATTACAAGCGGATGTAAACGGAATGCATTTTATGGTCCCAAGAACTGCAGCAGATTTAATGATTGCTGGTAAACGGTTAAAAAATTGTGTTGGCTCATACCGAGATAGAGTCATGAAAGGAACTACGGCAATAGTGCTAGTTACTGATGATGCTATGAAGCCAGTTGCATGCCTAGAATTGGCCAATAAAGGTAAGAAGAAAGGTCGTCAAATATTTGACTTAGTACAGGCTAAGCTCTTTGCTAATGAAATGCTTAAAAAGAATACTCATATTAATTCGACGGTCATGCAATGGGCCAATCAATTAAAGATTGAACCGCATACCATCGATGTGGATGCCACTGTTGTATAGGAGATCACTATGAAACTCACAAAATTAGAATTACTAAATTTTAAAGGGCTAAAGTCCTTTACCATAAATCTTAATGGCGATGTCGTAATCCGTGGCGATAATGCTACTGGTAAAACAACTGTATTTGACTCTGTGTGCTGGTTACTATTTGGCAAAGATAGCCTAGATAGGGCTGACTTTGAAATCAAAACATTGGATGGAGGAGAACCCATTCATAAAGTCAATCATGAAGTAACAGGTACCTTTACTTTAGATGAAGGTGGCACAGTTGAACTCAAACGTGTGTATCGTGAAAAGTATTCATCCCCTCGTGGTGGTGAAGTAACTATGACAGGACACACGACAGATTATTTTGTTGATGGTGTTCCTAAAAAAGAAAAAGAATACAAAGAAATGGTTAGTTCTCTTGTCGATGAAAGCATCTTCAAATTAATTACAAATCCATTGTATTTTAACGAAACGTACTCCTGGCAAAATCGTCGCAAGTTACTTTTGGAAATGTGCGGGGATATCTCAGACGAAGATGTTATCGCAAGCCATGATGAATTAAGACGATTGGCTGAACTGTTAGAGGGAAGAACAGTAGATGATCATCGTAAGGTGGTCGCAGCAAAGAAGACTGCTATCAATAAAGAACTGGATATGATTCCAGTTCGCATTGATGAAGCTATGCGTAATAAACCTGAAATTACATCTGATAAAGCAAAACTCATTCGTGATATTGAAACCTTATCCGCTGGTATAGATGAAGTTGAAAAGCAAAAGGCAATTATTCAAAACGGGTTTAGTTCTACTGAAAAGGAATCTAAAATCCGTGATATTAACCGTCAGATAGAGGCTCAAAGCTCTAAAGTGCTATCCGACTATCACAAACAAAAACAACATCTACGTGATGAATATGAAGCCTCTTTAACCAAACTAAAAATGGTAGAAGTAGATAGAGATAGATGTGCTGATAGACGAGATGAGCTCAATAAAGAAATTGAACGTGAGTCTAAACGCATTGTAACCTTACAATCTGAATTTGATACGTTTAACGCACAACAATTCAATAAAGAATCTTGCCCTACTTGTGGCCAAGCACTACCCGCGGATAAGCAAGAGATTCTCGAGGCAGAGTTTAATACCAATAAATCTAAGAAGCTTGAGGAGTGGAAAGGGCTTATTGAAAGTGCAGTAAAGCTTAAAGCAAACTATGAAGAGCAACAAGAAATTATGGTGTCAAAGATTGATAATTTAACTACTGAGGCATCTCAATATAATGATGCTTACAATGTTAAATTTAAAGAATATGAGGCATACTCTGAGCCTAATCTTGAAGATGATCCAGTCTATGCTGATTTGAAGGCTCAATTATTCTTACTAGAGATTGACGATGAACCAGGAGCTGATACTGAAGAACTTACTAAACTTGATGAAGAGTTGAGCTCTATGAAGTCTAAAAAAGCAGGGCTTGAGACTGAATTAAATAAATTTAAGCTTATTGATGATATTAACCATCGAATCTTTGAGTTAGAAAACCAACAACAAAAGTTAGTGGCAGAAAAGAACGCACTTGATGAAGCGTCCTTATTAATGGATGAATTCATTAAAGCAAAGGTTAATATGCTAGAAGATGTCATTAACTCGAGATTCAAGTTAGCGCGATTCAAGATGTTTAATGTCATGATCAACGGAAACATTGAGGAGTGCTGCGAAACTACCTATGAGGGGGTACCATACCGCAGTATGAATAATGCAGCACGTATTAATGTAGGGTTAGATATCATTAATGCACTAACAAGTTATTACAAAGTGAATGCTCCGGTATTCATCGATAATGCAGAAGCAGTAACTGAATTCGTTCCAGTTAATAGTCAAACGATTAAGTTGATCGTTGATGAATCGAAACCGCAATTAACTGTTGAGGAGGTGTAGATATGAATGATTTACAGATTTTTAAGAACGATACATTTGGCCAAGTTCGTATTTTAGAAAAAGATAATGAATTATGGTTTGTTGCAAAGGACGTCGCTGATACTCTCGGGTACCAAAACGGTAGTCGAGATGTAAACCGACATACTGATGAAGAAGATAGAACAAAGACAATGGTGTTTGATGGTAATCAAAATAAAGAAACGATTTTAATTAATGAAAGCGGACTTTATTCCCTGGTACTATCCAGTAAACTACCAACGGCGAAACAATTTAAACGATGGGTTACGTCGGAAGTGATCCCACAAATTCGTAAGACTGGTGCGTATAGCATGAATATTCCCAAGTCATTGCCTGAAGCGTTAAGAGCCTATGCTAATGAAGTTGAGTTACACAATGCAACGAAAGCAATTGTAGCACAACAAGAACAGCAGATTGCGGAGTTTAAACCGGTTAAGGATTACGTGGATAAAATTCTCTCAAGTAAATCCTGTTTAGCGATTACTCAAATTGCAGCTGACTATGGCCTTAGTGCTCAAGAGTTAAATAAAATTTTGCATGAAGCTGGTCTACAACGTAAGGTCGGTGATCAATGGATTCTGTACAAGCAACATATGGCTAAAGGTTTTACTAAATCAGAAACCTTTACATTCTGCAGAAGTGATGGTCGCTTAGACTCTAAAATCACAACTAAGTGGACTCAAAAGGGTCGTTTAGAAATTCATAATATTTTATCTAAATTAGATATCCACGCTGTATGCGAAAACGTGGCATAGGAGGTACATAATGGGCGAAGTAACAAAAACACAAACTCAAACACCATCGCTTAAAACTATGGTGTCTAGTGAGTCGGTAAAGAAACGTTTTAATGAAATTTTGGGTAAAAAATCAGCGGCCTTTGTGTCCAGCTTGATTTCTGTATCTAATAATAATGAACTTTTATCAAAAGCAGACCCTACTACAGTTATTACTGCAGGTGTGATGGCAGCCACTTTAGATCTTCCAATTAACCAAAACCTTGGGTTTGCTTATATTGTTCCTTTCTACAACAGCAAAAAGAAAATTAATGAAGCTCAATTTCAAATGGGTTACAAAGGGTATATCCAGTTGGCCATGCGCACAGGTCAATATAAAACCATTAATGCTAGTGAAATTTACGAAGGTGAAATCAAACACCATAACAAACTTACAGGCGAATTCGAATTAGGCGAGCGAACTGGTGATAATGTAGTTGGCTACATCGCTTATTTCAAACTAATTAATGGTTTTGAAAAGTATTTATATATGTCTAAAGAAGATGCTGAAGCACACGCTATAAAGTATTCTCAAACATACAAAAAGGGTTTTGGCCTTTGGAAAACTGACTTTGACGCAATGGCTATTAAAACGGTACTCAAACGTTTGTTAAGTAAATATGGCATTCTATCAGTAGAAATGCAGAGCATGGCTAATGCAATCTCTGTAGATGGCGCCGTCATTCGTGATAATAATGGCGAACTCACCCCTGATTTTGAAGGTGAAACTATCGATGTTCAATCAGATGTGGCAGAAACCATTGCTAACAATGCAAATTCTGAAGCCATTGATATAGAACCTAGTCCTGCCAGTGAGTTTGTTAATCCTGAAACTGGTGAAGTCGTCAATATGTTTGGTGATTAATTGTGATTAGTATTCAAGCATTCGGTAGTAGCTCCAAAGGGAATTGCTACCGAATCAAAACTTCAACCAATGGTGATGAACTGCTACTGGATGCAGGGTTATCCTTTAAAGAAATTCAACGGTATTGTCGATTTAACTTTCTGCATCTATGTGGGGTATTAGTCACTCATGAACACGGAGATCATAGCAAAGCTGTTCACGATTTATTAAAGCTTGGCCATCGTGTATACATGTTAAAAGATACTGCAGATGCGTTATATGTAACAGGTAATCATAAAGCTATTTACATTACGCCTAAAGTTCAATTTACGATAGGCAATTTTAGTATTTTGCCTTTTGAATTAGAACATGATGTTCCTAATGTTGGGTTTTTAATTTCTGACGGTGAAGAGAAACTCTTATATATTACCGACACCTATTATTGCCGATATACGTTCAAAGATGTTGATCATATCATGGTTGAATGCAACCATTCTTATGAAATCCTAAATCAACAAGTAGAAGCTGGTTATTTAGATGAAAAGCGAATGGAACGGTTAATTCAATCTCACTTTTCACTAGAAAACGTTATTAAATTCCTCAAATCGATGGACCTAACTAAGTGTCAAGACATACGGCTACTACATTTATCTGACAGCAACTCAGATGCAGAAATATTTAAACAAGCCGTTCAAGCTGCTACTGGCAAATTAGTAATCGTAGAACAAGAAAGGAGTCCCCTATGATCATTAAATCAATTCAAATTAAAGATAACGATATCAGTATTGCCTATCAGAAACCATCTGCCACAGGTCTTACTGATGTATTTACTCTAAAATCCAAAGATGATCCACGTCCTGAACTTCTGCAAGCATTTAGTAAACTGCAGTCTATTGTGAAGAAGAACTTCGAATTTCTGGAAGAATTTAAAATTCCATTTTTGGTAAATACATTTAAATTTAAGTATGGCGACATTGAAGGTCTTATTCACAAGGTTGGTGTTGAAGGTATCGTGTCTGATATGAACACTCCTAACGAGTTTAAATTCAAAACAGATTGGTTAAATGTTGAGTATGCAGACTCTACATTCGCTATTTCTGTTCAAGACTTAATCGATGAATGCGTGAAATTTATTATGGGACGTCGAGCCCAGGATAATTTATTTGTAGATGAGGAATGATGAATGGCCAAGGATGTATATTACTTCAGCCACGATGTTAATGCGAGCAATGATCCTAAAATCGTAGCAATGGAGTCAGAATTTGGGGTTATTTCATATGCATGGTGGTGGAAATTAATTGAAAAACTTGCTTCATCTGAGGACTACAGACTTCCTTTTAAAAAATACACATTTATAGCTCTCGATAAAGAACTAGGAATTTTGAACGAAAATGAACGACCGTTGAACGAAAATGAACGACCGTTGAACGAAAATGAACACACTTTCTTTTGTTCAAATAAATCATTTTCGTTCGTAAACTCGTTAATTTGTGATTTTGAATTGCTTGAATGTGATGACGAGTATTTTTGGTCTCCTAGTTTAATTCGAAGACAAGAAGAGCGAAGAAGTAAATTTGAGAAAAAGCAGGAGCAACGTAGGCTCGCAGGCATTAAAAGTGGAGAAGCTCGCAGAAAAAAGGAACAAAATCGAACGACCGTTCAACGAACTTCAACGGTCGTTGAACAAAACGAACAAAAGGAAAGGAAAGGAAAGGAAAGTATATATTCATATTCATATAATGAGGCGCACGAAAATGAAAAATCAGATGAGGATATTTTATCCATGTTTGATGATGAATCAAAAAAACACGATCCATATAAAAACGTGTTCAAGATTTATATGAATGATGTAGGTGAAATTTCTTCTGTGACAAAAGAGAAGCTAGAATGTCTTGTTAATGACTTTGGAGAAAGTGAAGTTATTAATGCTATTAGTAAATCTAGTGAAGTTGGTAAAGCTAGTATCGCATATATCACAGCCGTTCTAAATAACAAGATTAGGGAGGAGGCAGCAAAGGACAATGGAACAAACAAACGTAACAGCAATGCTAGAGGCGTGTCTCGAAAAAATTCGAGAAGGGACGAAGACGTCGACTGGGAAGAAGAATATCAACGGGTCCACGGTAAAAAATGAGTTTTTTTACCCTATCTATGACAAGCCGGTAGTCATTCAAACAAACGTTAATAACACCTATGCTGCAGTTGGAATTCCTAAGCGGTATTACGACATGGATTTTGAATGGTTACGCAAGAATGGTAACTTTCCAAAAGAGAACGCTGAAGCTTATGACGTGGTTAAAAAGTACTCTGATAATTTGAAATTCAATCTTGATTCCGGTAAGGGCCTCATATTAAGGGGCCCAGCTGGTACCGGCAAGACATCTATTGCAGTTAGCCTTCTAAAAGAAGTTATGAGACTAGGTAAAGGATGCTTAATGATTTCAATGCCAAATCTACTGGATAATATGCTTACGTTATCTAAGGGTGATAATGTAGCCTATCTGAGCTATGAGCAAAAACTTAGAAATATTCCCTTGTTATTGCTTGATGATTTTGGAGCAGAATATTCAAAGTCTGACTGGGTAGTATCTAAGGTTGAAAGCGTTATTATTGATCGCTACAACCGAATGAAGCCTATAATTCTTACGACGAATTATAGCGAGACCTGGACTGAAAAGAATTATAGCCAAAGAGTATATGACCGGTTACGCGGCGAATATGCGGTGGCTATATTCAATGGAGAATCACACCGATGAAGATTCTCCTGCGATGTCAGTTTAGGTTTAGAAAGAAAGCCCATAACCGATTCCCAACGTTAAATGAGTATATTGACTGTGAGCGTGGTTCGACTATAGCAGCCGCCGCTATGAAAAAGAAATGCACCGAGCAAGTCAAAGAACAATGTCTATCACAACAGATAGAATCGGTTGAGGGGAAAGTAGACCTATTATTTGAATGGCACTCATCAACCAGGCATGATCCTGATAATGTAGCTTTTGCTAAGAAATTTATTCTTGATGGATTACAAGCTGCAGGAGTGCTAGAAAACGATAATAGGAAATTCATCGGGACTATGGCTGATGAGGTTATAAATGACGATGATGATTTTGTGATTGTACATATCACAGAACATATGAGTATATTCCTATAGTCGCTAATAGTCATAAAAATCAAAATTTCATATGTATAAGAACGTTTTAATGCGTTAACGAGTGAATCTTCATGAAGTTGGAATAAAACACAATACGGACTAAAATAAAGCGTAAAGGGGGGAGATGCATTTGAATGAATGCGAAATTGAAAAAATCACTAGGTTGGCCACTGAGGTGGCTACTAAAACCTACTATGAATTAGCAAAGCAAGAAAATGCACAGCTGGGTCGTAAACTTCGACACAACACGATCAAGCTATTAAAGCATTATAGTCAGTTACAGTCATACGTAGACAATGCTATCACGGATTCGACACAAGCCGAGGATATATGGCTCAATGAACTGTTAATTGATATGTTTGACGATAAAAGCATTGTGAAAGTAAATGCGATTGTCAAAAGCAAAGAAAAAACAGCATTGATGATGAGGCATGTGAATAACATGCTCGATATCTATGCTGAGAAGTGTAGTGCAAAGCAATTTAAGTATTGTGAGTGTATGCGCAGG
>OAVZ01000245.1_pt1 | contig 12659 bp, 7 predicted proteins | sample 1476491 | NCBI WGS metagenome assembly OAVZ01 (sample SAMEA2580117, study PRJEB22360) | human gut metagenome | biome: human gut; feature: human-associated habitat; material: faeces | place: Denmark | collected 2008/2010 | reverse complement strand
CATTCGCAGCTAACCCATTCTCCGATGTAACTCCTGATTCTTGGGCATACCAAGCTGTATCTCAATTAGCAGCAGCTGGCATCGTTAATGGTTACCCAGATGGTACTTTCAAAGGTCAAAACGATATCACTCGTTACGAAATGGCTCAAATGGTAGCTAAAGCAATGGCTAACCAAGATAAAGCTAATGCAGAACAACAAGCAATGATTAATCGTTTGGCAGATGAATTCTCCAATGAATTGAACAACTTGGGCGTACGCGTTTCCAAATTGGAAGACCGTGTAGGTAATGTAAAAGTTACTGGTGATGCTCGTATCCGTTATCAAGGCTCTGAAGACAAAGGCGTTTACAAAGATGGTAGCAAATCCTTAACTGATGGCCGTGCTCGCGTTCAATTCAATGCAAAAGTAAATGATAAAACTGATGCAGTAGTTCGTGTTAAAGGTGGTTATGAATTCGGTGATGCTTCCAATGGTACAACTGCTAAAATTGACCGTGCATATGTAGATCACAGATTTGGTCAAAACGTATCCGCCAAGGCTGGTCGTTTCAACCAAACAATTGGTGGCGGTTTAATGTACGATGATACATTCGACGGTGCTCAATTGAACGTTGGTAACGATAAAATCCAAGTACAAGGTGCTTATGGTTATATGATGGAAGGCGCTGCAGAAGGCAATGCTAAATCTGATAACCCATCTGTATCTTATGTAGGTGTTAAAGGCAAAATCGGTCAAGAGTCCTCCGTTGGTGGTTTCTACTCCAGATTGTCTAGCGGTAAATTAGAACATAATGGCGCTAGCGTTGCTACTGATCATCAAAACGTATACGGCTTCAATGCGGACTTCCGCAAAGATAAAGTATGGGTTGGTGGTGAATGGTTGAAAGCTTCTGACGTAGCTAATTCTCAAGCTTGGACAGCTGGTGTAGGTTATGGTAACTACGACATCGCTAAGAAAGGTACTTGGGATGTGAAAGGTCAATACTTCAACCAAAAAGCTAATGCACCTATCGTAAGTTCCACTTGGGATCAAGCATATGATTTAACTAACACAAATAACGGTTACAAAGGTTATGTAGCGACAGTTGATTATGCTGTACAAGATAACGTAGGCTTAAGCGCTGGTTATGGTTTCAACTCTAAAGACCAAAGCGGTAAAGACTTATCCGATTTCTATCGTGCAGAACTTAACTATAAATTCTAATTGATAATCAAATAACACTATTATGAAAACCATCTCTTAATAACATATAATAGTATATATAAAGGAGTCCTCCTTAGAGGGCTCCTTTTTGTATGTAAAAATGGTTACATGCAATATGTAGTATGAGTATAAAATGACTCAAACATGAAGCTATATTAATAAATAGAAATAATTGGAGTATATTTGATAAGTATAATTTAATAATAATGATGAGAGTAAATATCATTATAAGAAAAAATGGATAAATTTGTATAAAATTTTGATTTTTTTGAGTTGTAATAAATTTAGATAAAATCTAACTTTTCCAAGATTTCAAAAAATAAATTTTTTAAAATGAGAACGTAAATGAGAAAAAAGGGTTTACATCAAAATTTCTTCGTGCTAATATCATGGCAACAAGAGGCGGTAAGCAAAACATACTGAAATCTCGATGAAGAATTATGGTGAGGAAACGTGGACACTCCCAAGAGAATTCTAAATCTTGAAATTAGAATGAATTGTGAATCGCAACTTGTGAAAACAATTTTATTCTTATTTTTCAGAAAGAAGGAATTCAACTATGAAAAAACAATTCGCAGCAATCTTTGCAGCAACAGCAGTTTTGGGTGTAACTACTGCATTCGCAGCTAACCCATTCTCCGATGTAACTCCTGATTCTTGGGCATACCAAGCAGTTTCTCAATTAGCAGCTGCTGGTATCGTTAACGGTTATCCAGATGGCACTTTCAAAGGCCAAAACGATATCACTCGTTACGAAATGGCTCAAATGGTAGCTAAAGCTATGGCTAACCAAGACCGCGCTAACGCTGAACAACAAGCTATGATCAACCGTTTGGCTGATGAATTCTCCAACGAATTGAACAACTTGGGCGTTCGTGTAGCTCGTTTGGAAGACCGCGTTGGTAACGTAAAAGTTACTGGTGATGCTCGTCTTCGTGTTCGTAATGCAGGTAAAGCAAGCGATAATAAAAAAACATGGAATAATGGCAAATCTAAATTTGATGCTCGTGCTCGTATCCAATTCAATGCAAAAGTAAACGACCGTACTGATGCAGTTGTTCGTTTGACTACAGATCCATTTGAATTTGGTGATGCAAAAGCTAATACAAGTGCAAAAGTTGACCGTGCATATGTAAACCACAAATTTGGCGAACGCGTATCCGTTAAAGCAGGTCGTTTTGGTCAAGCATTTGGTGGCGGTTTAATGTTTGATGGTACATTTGATGGTGCTCAATTCAATGCTGGTAATGATAAAGTAAACTTCCAAGCAGCTTATGGTTATGCGGTTTCTGGTACTCTTGAAAATACTACTCGTAAAGACAACGAATCTTTAACTGTTCTTGGCTTGAATGGAAAAGTAGGTAAACATGTTGATTTGGGTGGCTTCTATGCACGAGTAAATGGTAAGAACTTTGATGCTAATTATGCAGATAATAATGGCGATTACAAAGCTTATAGAAATGTGTATGGCTTCAACACAGATATTAACTTCGACAAAGTATGGGTTGGTGGCGAATGGTTGAAAGCATCTAGTGTACAAAATTCCACTGCTTGGACTGCAGGTATCGGCTATGGTAACTATAATCAAGCAAAACAAGGCACATGGGATGCAAAAGTTCAATATTTCAATCAAAAACAAAATGCACCTATCGTAGATTCTACTTGGGCTCATTTCTATACACCAAGTGAAAAAATTAATGGTGCTAAAGGTTGGATGGCAACTATTGACTATGCATTGCAACCTAATGTTGGCTTATCTGCATACTATGGTTTCAATTGGAAAGAAACTAATGGTACTGATAAAAAAGATTTGGCTAGCTTCTATCGTGCAGAACTTAACTACAAATTCTAATTTGATAGTTACAAATATAAAAGGGACTCCTTCGGGAGTCTCTTTTTTGTAAATTTGTTAATATACAAATGTAATAGATGAGCTACTAAGATAAGAATATAAATTAAGTATCACGAAATATCGAATTTATTATAAGACTTATATTCTACAGTAAGTAGGGAGAGAGCTTTTATAGGGCTTATAGGACAAAACGTGTTGTTTTTAATGCCGATGGAACTAGGTATTTCCTAGTTCTATCGGCATTTTATCTTTTTTAGTAAGTTTTAAAGGGTGGACAAAACGTGTTGCAAAAAAAGCTGAAATCCCTTGCATTTGCTAGCCTAAATGAGGTTTTATCTTTCTAGAAATATATTTTTTTAGAAGGAGTATTTTTATGAAAAATGTTAGATGTCCTAATTGTGGCTTTAGTTGTAGAAAACATGGTAGATCTAATGCGGGTTCTCAAAGGTGGATATGTAAGCAGTGTAAATGTTCTTTTACGAATATAATTACAAAAGATGAAGTTGAATTGCAAATGTTTTTAAAATGGTTGTTTGGCAAGAATACTCAAAATGAAATGCCGGGACAAGGCCGTAGTTTTCGTAGAAAAACAGCAAGATTTTGGGAGTTATGGCCATTGCCCCCTAAGATTGAAGTATCGAGTACAGTCATTTTTGTTGATGGAATTTATTTAGCGAGAAATGCTTGTATTTTAATCTGTTGCAATGAACGATATGTTCTTGGTTGGTACGTTTGTAGATATGAACATTCTAGAGCATGGTGCGCTTTACTACAACGCATATCTAGCCCTATCGTTGTTATCTCAGATGGAGGTACTGGCTTTCAAAAGGCTTTAAAAAAAGTTTGGCCTAAGACCAAACTACAAAGGTGTATCTTCCATGCATTTCAGCAAGTAAAAAGGTATACAACAACACGACCGAAAAGTCTTGCAGGAAGTGAACTATATGGGTTAGCAAAATCTTTATTAACAATAAAAACACAAAATCAAGCACGATTATGGATTCAAAATGTAATGTCTTGGAAGATTCGGCATAAAGTATTTCTAGCAGAAACAACTATAGATGAATATGGAACGATACGACCTAAGCATGAACGACTCATAAAGGCTGAGAATTCCTTAATCAAATTAATTAATAAACAGGTGTTATTTACGTACTTAGATGAATTTTTAGGGTTTGAATGTCCTGCTACAAACAATCGAATTGAAGGTGGAATTAATGCACAATTACGTGCTATGTTGCGCAATCATCGTGGTATGTCAATCGAAAGAAGAATAAAAGCGGTATTCTGGTGGTGCTATATGCACTCACCGAACCCGCTTTCATATAAAGAAATACTCAAGGTTATGCCGACCAATAAAAGTATCTCTGATATATATAATACCATGATTATGCAGTCTAGGTTAGACAACTCGATTCCAACATGGGGAGATGCCATTGTTTGGAGTGATTTACATAATTATGATCGCTCTTTTAGCAATTCATGGGATTAAATTTGCAACACGTTTTGTCCTATAACCCTTTTATAGCTATGATATAGTATAGCGCTTATGTATATAAAAGAAGGTGATTGATTAAAATTTAGTACAATTGGTTGATTGTTAATAAGATGTTCTTAATAATGGCCTGAATAATGATTGTATACATTTTTAAATTTTGAATCAATTTACATATATATTGCGCACAATTTATATGTTGAATGTGTGATAGTATCAATATTTTTTATAGTATTTAAGATATTAAAAATTTATCTGTGATAGTATAAATAGGAAAATAGAGTTTACATAAACTTTATTTCATGTTATTATCACGATAGTAAGTTATGACGAATGAGACATACTAATATCTTGATTACGAATTATGGCGAGGAAACATGGACACTCCCAAAAGAATTCTAAATCTTGAAATTGGAATGAATTGTGAATCATAGCTTGAAGAAACAATTTTATTCTTATTTTTCAGAAAGAAGGAATTCAACTATGAAAAAACAATTCGCAGCAATTTTTGCAGCAACAGCAGTATTGGGTGTAACTACTGCATTTGCAGCTAATCCATTCTCCGATGTAACTCCTGATTCTTGGGCATACCAAGCAGTTTCTCAACTAGCAGCAGCTGGTATCGTTAATGGTTATCCAGATGGCACTTTCAAAGGCCAAAACGACATCACTCGTTACGAAATGGCTCAAATGGTAGCTAAAGCTATGGCTAACCAAGATCGTGCTAATGCTGAACAACAAGCTATGATTAATCGTTTGGCTGATGAATTCTCCAACGAATTGAATAACTTGGGTGTTCGTGTTGCTAAATTGGAAGACCGTGTTGGTAATGTGAAAGTAACTGGCGATATGCGTATGCGTTTCTTGGGTGCGCAAAAGAAAGATGGTCACTATGTAAATACTGATGGTGATTATAGCAAACATTCCCAATTTGATGCTCGTGCTCGTGTTCAATTTAATGCAAAAGTAAATGATCGTACAGATGCTGTTGTACGTATGACATCTAGTGACTTCGAATTTGGCGATGCTAGTAAAACCGCAACTGCATCTATCGATCGCGCTTATGTAAATCATAAATTTGGTGAACGTGTATCTGTGAAAGCAGGTCGTTTTGATCAAACTATCGGTAATGGCTTGATTTATGATGATGCATTTGATGGTGCTCAATTCAATGCTGGTAATGAAAAAGTTCAATTCCAAGCTGCTTATGGCTATGCAGTTGAAGGTAGTGCTGCAGATCAAACTCAAAAACAAAATATTACTACCACTTATGTGGGCGTTAAAGGTCAACTTAACAAACATGTAGATTTAGGCGGCTTCTATGCTCGTATGAATGAAACAGACAATGACTGGAGAAATTTGTACGGTTTTAGCACAGATGTAAACTTTGATAAAGTTTGGGTTGGTGGTGAATGGGTTCGCGCTTCTCATGCTAAAAAAGGAGATGCTTGGACTGCAGGTATTGGATATGGTAATTACGATCAAGCTAAAAAAGGTACTTGGGGGGTAAAAGCTCAATACTTTAACTTTGGTGAAAATATGGGTGCCGTATCTTCCACATGGGATATTGCTTATGACTATACATTGAAAGATGTAAATGGCGATGATAATTTCAATGGTTATAAGGGCTGGTTGGCAACTGCTAACTATGCATTACAAGACAATGTTGGCTTAACTGCATACTATGGCTTCAATAACAAAACAAACAAAGCTGACGGAGATAACACTAAACTTTCTAACTACTACCGTGTTGACCTTAACTACCAATTCTAATTTAATAGTCACACTTACAAAAGAGACTCCTTGTGGGGTCTCTTTTTTGTTGTAAAATTTATATATTCTGTGATAAATGATATAATAAAGAATATTATAGTTTTAATGTAAAGGAGGTAACTATGAATCCTTCTTTTTCACATATTCAGATGGTGGCCATCGATTGTGATGAAACATTGTTGCGCAGTGATAATACGGTGTCAGAGTATACTAAGGATGTATTGCATCAATTGCAAGAGAAAGGCATTCGTATCACTATTGCAACGGGCCGCATGTACCAAACGGCGAAGCCTGTTGGCATGTCATTGCAGCTCGGCAATGTGCCGATGATATTATTTTCTGGAGGTCTTATCCAAGAATTAGAATCAGGTCGTAAGCTGTTTGAACGAACTGTACCATTAGATATGGTACAACGGATTTGGAGATTAGCCAGTCATTATGGATGGCATATTCAGTCATATGTAGATGATCGTCTATTGTGTCATCATCAGGATTGGCAATCAGATGTATATGAACGTCAAACGGGGGCTAAAGCTGAATTTTTAGGCGATTCTTTGTATGAACTTTCACAAGAGCCGAATAAATTAATTGCTATAGATACTGTTAAAAACATAGATTCTATCATTGATACATTGACGCCCATTGTAGGAGATACGGCTACGTTAGTGCGTAGCCAAAAGGATTTTTTAGAAATCATTGCACCCCATGTATCTAAGGGAGATGCGTTAGAGCAGTTAGCACAGCACTATGGAATTGGCCTAGAGTATATCGTATCCTTTGGTAATGCAGAGAACGATATATCTATGTTATCCAAAACGGGGTACTCAGTAGCCGTTAAAAATGCTGTTGATCATGTAAAATCGGTAGCCTGTGAGGTATGTGGGTATCATAATGAAGACGGCGTAGCTCATTGGATTGAAGAACATTTATTATAATGGAGTAAGGTATGGAAGCATTTCGTTTATTAATCGTAACCGGCATGTCTGGTGCTGGAAAAACACAGGTGTTACAGGCATTAGAGGATATGGGCTATCTTTGCGTAGACAATATTCCACCTGTATTAATTCCGAAACTGAGTGAAATCTGTCGCCAAGGTGGGGATCGTACTAATCGCGTGGCTCTTGTTGTCGATATTCGTGGTGGTGAATTTTTTGAGGCTCTATCTGCATCCTTGGAGAATTTAAAAGAGATGAAGGTAGACTATGAAATTGTATTTATGGATGCTAGTGATGAAACCTTGATTCGCCGTTATAAAGAATCTCGCCGTAGTCATCCATTGGCACCAAGCGGGCGCATTACAACAGGTCTAAGAAAAGAACGTCAAATTCTCGATTCTGTGCGCCATAAAGCGGATTATATTATCGATACAACGGATATGAAAACCGCATCCTTAAAGGAATACTTGAAAAAACGCTTTACTCAAGTGGCGGATAAACACGGCATGTCGGTAACTGTTGTCAGCTTTGGTTTTAAATACGGCTTGCCATTGGATGCAGATATGATTTGGGATGTTCGTTTCTTGCCAAATCCTTTCTATATTCCAGAATACCGTCATAAAACGGGGCGTGTACAGGTTGTTAACGACTATATTCACTCCTTTGATGTAACGGATGAATTTAAAACACACTATTTTAATACCATGGATTTTCTTGTGCCTAATTATGAGAAGGAAGGCAAAGCACAATTTATTGTAGCTGTTGGATGTACAGGTGGTATGCATCGCTCTGTTGCAATGGCAGAGGCTTTGTATTCTCATTTATTAGAAAAAGGATATCGTGTTACTGTTGAACACCGCGATATGATGAAAAATAATGTGGAAGAAGATTTTAATCCACATCAAGCTGATCTAGGGGATTAAAAGGGGATTATATGTTACGAAAACGTTGGTTCCGGTGGTTAATCCCGGGCCTTAATATAAAACGTTGGCTTGCTCTCTATAGCTTAGGGGTAGGCTTATTAATCATAGGCATTTCACTATTATTTAATTATCAATGGTTATCGTATATAGAGGATATAGTTCTTGCCTATTCCTATTCCTTAACGGGATATTATAATTACAATGTATTGATTTTAGTGGGCGCAGTACTCATTGGTATTGCGGCAGTTTTAATTTTAGTTGGTACCAGCAAGGTGATTAAAACTATCATTCGTGCTGTTTTACCAGACCCATCCAGCAAGGTGTCGGATATTATCTTTCAAAATATCCGCCTCGATAAAGGTCCTAAAATCGTCGTTATTGGTGGTGGTACGGGCTTATCCAATTTATTGCGTGGTTTGAAAGCTCACACATCCAATCTATCGGCTATTGTTACTGTTGCCGATGATGGTGGATCTTCGGGTCGCTTGCGAGAAGATTTTAAAATGATTGCACCTGGCGATTTGCGCAACTGCCTTGTAGCCCTTGCAGAACAAGAAGGGGTTATGGAAAATCTTTTTCGCTATCGTTTTGAAGGGGACAATGAACTCTCTGGTCATAGCTTTGGGAATCTCTTTATCACTGCGTTGGCACAGGTCTATGATGGCGATGTAGAGGAGGCACTCGAAGCGGCTAGTAAATTATTGCGTGTCCGCGGTCGTGTTATTCCATCGTCTACAGAATTTATTCAACTTAGTGCTGAGCTCATTGATGGCACTATCGTCGATGGTGAAAGCAATATTCCAAACGCAGGAAAGAAAATTAAACGCGTGTTTAGCTCACCTGAACATCCGAAACCAGAAGGCGCTGCATTGCGCGCTATTGATGAAGCCGATGTCATCATATTAGGACCTGGTAGTCTCTATACGAGTATCATTCCTAATTTATTGACCGACAAAATCGCGGACCATGTGCGCGCCAGTAAGGCCAATAAAATTTATATCGCTAATGTAATGACACAACCAGGTGAAACGTCAGGGTACACATTGGCAGACCACGTACAAGCTATTATCGATCACAGTGGGGTAGGTATTATTGATACGGTTCTTGCCAATGATGGACCATTGCCTATTCAAATGGTGGAACAGTATAGCGCAGTTGGTTCAGAACCTGTGGCAATCGATTCTAAACGTTTACAAGACATGGGGATTCGTACGGTTAGAGCAACGCTCATCAGCCAAGAAAAACCTGCTATTCATGACCCAGAACGTTTAGGTAAGGTCCTTATGGATATCATATATGCTATGAAATCAGATATGGAACCACGTGTTTTAGAATATTATTTACGCCGTGCTGATCATTAGAAAGGAAAACCTATGTCTTTTGCAGAAGATGTAAAAAATGAATTATGTGCCTATGAGCCTGAAACGGATACCGATGTGGCCATGAAAATCGAAGCATCCTGCTTATTGCGCATGGGTGGTTCTTTATTGCTCGGTATGAAGGGAGCTATCGGTATACGACTAGCCACTGCTAATAATGCGGTGGCTAGACGTTTGCTAGGCATACTAAAAAAACAATACGAATTGCCAACCCATGTTATGGTACGGCAAGGTTTGAATTTGCGGAAAAAGAATATGTATACACTGACGGTTGATCCATCTCAAGAGGGGCGTCAAGCCTTAGAGGATTTAGCGTTGTGGCCTGTTACCGAGCAATTGCCGAGGAAGTGGTTACACTCGATGGAGGCGCGACGTGCCTTTTTGCGCGGTGCTTTTTTAGGAGGTGGATCCGTTAATAAACCGCAAAGTGATTATCATCTTGAGTTTATGACGGGCAACGAAGCTTTCGCACGAGAAATTGTATATGTATTAAAATTATTTCACATTCATGCAGGTCTGACAGAGCGTAAAGAGGAATACGTGGTGTACCTCAAAGAAGGCGATGCGGTAACGAACTGTTTACAGGTCATGGGCGCTCAATCGGCGTTGATGGAATTTGAAAATGTACGCATTATGAAGACCGTTCGAAATCAGATCAATCGACAGGTAAATTGTGAGACTGCAAATTTACAAAAGACTGTAGATGCTGCGGTGCGCCAAGTGAAGGCCATTCGCATATTGGATGAGCATATTGGCATTGATGCACTGCCAGATAAATTGAAAATTGTAGCTCGATTGCGCTGGGATAATCCGGAAGCAAGTTTAAAAGAATTAGAAGAAATGATGAATGGTACCTTATCTAAATCGGGTATTGGACATCGTTTGAAAAAGTTAGAAGCATTAGCCCTTACATACGATCCTATGGGGCTGGAAGAGGTTTAATATTATGTTATTTAAGAAAACATATAAGCTAGCGACGATGTTAGCAGTTATGGGAGCATTAACAGGTCATGCGGCAAGCGATATTGATTTGAACTCCATAGGATATTTTTCGTTTACTCCATTACCAGCGGAATTACAAGCGCAGAAGGATACATTGCTATTATCTGATAGTCCTGAATATGTAGGTCCCGTAGGCGGCGTTTTAAGTGCTGGTAGCATTAATGGGAAAGGGCGTATCTACTTTTACCATGTAAATGAAATGGCTGAACCTCATAAGATTGCCATTATCTTGGAGAATACAGGTAATGAACCAAATGGCATTGCCGTGTTCCGTGAACTAAAATCCATCGCCACATCAGATTATTTTGCGGCGGGCCGCGATTTATCACGGAAGGAATTAGAACAACCATTGACGGATAAACCGTTGTATTCCTTTGTGATGCCTCCCAAAAGTCGTCAACTCGTATTTACCGATTTAGAGCATTCCCCAATACCTAAAGATGCTCTATTTACAGGTATCGTCGATTTGCAAACCAGTGCGCCTGTATTTGCACGGGTTATGATGATTCCTATGAATCTGAACTCCATTGAGTCATCGTATTGGGTAAATAATCTGCCTATCGACCATGTGCGGTTGCGTGGTACTTTCACCGGTGCTGAGCGCGAAATGGCAGTAACAAAAGAATATAACACCACATTAGGTGGCGCCTATGTAGAACTGGGCAATGATAGAGAAGACCGTTTTGTAGAGGGTGTGGATGAGCTCGATAATAAGGCCTATGTAAAGGACGCAGGGAACTATGGTATTTCTTATACCGTTAAAATTCCTACAAGTGGAGAGGACCCTTTCCGCCTCTATTTCAATCCATTAGGCGGCGGTTATTCGGGTTCTTTTACTGTGAAAGCACAACGTCGTTGGCAGAAGGCTCCTAGTGAAAGCATGACCTATCACATCGGTGGTGACGACGGACTGATGGCATTAGGTCATAATACTGTATTAGATTCTCGATACATGGGGAACTATTACGGTGGCGATACGTTGACCATCGATTTCATGCCGGCTGGTGCTTCGAATTTACCAGTTCGTTTTTTACTGATACCAGAAGCGTTAGCAAACCCTCAATATGCGCGCGTATTGGCTACTAATGAAGCTGGTCAGCGTGCATTAGAAGCAGAGGCACAAAAAGAAGCAGCTGAAGCAGCTAAGAAGGTGGCTATTGAAGAAAAATATGTAGCAGCGAAAACACAAAAAGAAGAACAAGCTCATCAATTAGCAGAGGCAGCTAAATTAGCGGCTGAAAAGGCAGCTGCTGCTCATAAAGCAGCTCAAGATAGACAGGCTGAATTAGATAAACGAGATGCAGAGGAACAAGCTAAACTCAAGGCAAAAGCCGATGCAGCTGCTGAACGAGCACGTGCTAAAGCGGAAGCTAATCGACAATTGGCTGAACAAAAAGCTAAGGCTGATGCCCAAAAAGCGGAAGCAGCACGCATTGCAGCAGAGCAAAAAGTGAAAGATGATGCGGCTAAGGCTGAAGCGGCTCGTATTGCAGCCGAACAAAAAGCCAAGGCTGATGCTCAAAAAGCAGAGGCAGCACGCATCGCAGCCGAACAAGCAGCTCGTGAAAAAGCAGAACGTGAGCAAGCTGCTCGAGAAGCAGCCGAGCAAAAAGCTCGTGAATATGCAGCAAAATTAGAAGCACAACGTTTAGAAGCGCAGCGTAAGGCTGAAGAAGAACGCATTTTGGCTGAACAACGAGCTGAGGCTGCACGCATAGAGGCAGAACGCAAAGCGGCAGAACAAGCGGCTAAAAACGAAGCAGAACGCCAAGAAGCGGCTAGAAAAGCAGAAGCGGCGCGTCAAGAGGCGGCTCGTCGGGCCGAGGAAAAACGCAAGGCTGCAGAAGCCAAAGCAGAGGCTGATCGAATTACAGCCGAAGCAAAACGCGCTGATGAGGCTAGAAAAGCTGAAGAAGCTCGTCAGGAAGCATTGCGCAAGGCCGAAATGGCTCGACAAGAAGCGGCACGTAAAGCTGAAGAAGAGCGCTTAGCAGCGATTGAGAGAGCTCAAGAAGAGGCACGCAAAGCTGAGGAAGCACGTCAACGTGAAGAAGCGCGTAGAGTAGAAGCGGCACGTAAAGCTGAAGAGGCTCGC
>OAVZ01000238.1_pt1 | contig 13252 bp, 14 predicted proteins | sample 1476491 | NCBI WGS metagenome assembly OAVZ01 (sample SAMEA2580117, study PRJEB22360) | human gut metagenome | biome: human gut; feature: human-associated habitat; material: faeces | place: Denmark | collected 2008/2010 | reverse complement strand
TATTTAATTAAAAAAGCTGATATGATACAATAATAAAAATAAATGTGATTTAGATGTATTAGGAGAGAAACATATGGAACGAAAATGGTATTTAGATCTTTGGGCTCTTATTAGAGAGCCTTTTAAACGTGGAATTCCGGAGATTGTTGAATTTGGCACTATTCAAAGAGGCTTTGCCTGTTCTATAGGGATGCTTGTTATTAACCTTTTGGTAAGTTGGAGTCTGGGCTTTGGACTGTCTTATTTTTTAGGCAATTCACCTTTACAGCTAGGTGTTATTTTAGGTGTCATGGCTGGAGCAGGTATTTTTACAGTAGTTTTTTATGCATTAATGGCATTTGCAGTATTAGCCATTTACTCAGTTATTTTCAGTCAAATAGCTAATAAATTTGGGGCTCATACTAATTATGAGTCTATATTAAAGATTTGTTGGTACCAAGGTGCATATTCTATGGTAATATCCCTTATTTTATCCATTGTTCAAGCGATTCTAGTTCTTATTGTTAATGGCCTTAATTTAGATGTTTATGCACCTGATATTATCTTATATATTATTGGATTCTCTTATTGGATACTCCAAGTGGTGGCCTATATTTGGGGGTTCTGGGTGAGCTTGACCCTTGTGGCGCGTCAAATAGAAAAAAGACGTCTTTCAACTTTTGGTATCGGCATTTTAGCAAGTCTTGTTCCAGTAGTTTTTGTTGGTATATTAGTAGGCCTAGTTATGCTTGCTGTTCGTATGTAATTAAATAGTTATCAAAATAATGAAGGGGCTGTAACAAAATAGCCCCTTGTTTCTGTGCTATACTATGAGTGTTACTTCCCTAGACTGGTAACAGAAAGGGGGTTTAGCGTTGCTAGAATTATTTCTTTCTTTAATAGTATCTATCGTAGCAGGTGTAACTTGTCACTACATCTGCAAGTGGCTAGATAGATATCTTAGCAAGTAACTAGCACATATAAAAAAGACGGTATTCTCAGTACCGTCTTTTTCTTTTGCATTAAGCGATGCAAATTATTTCTTTCTTTAGTCATTTATTATATTACAACTTATCAATAATTTTGTAAAGTATTAGATACTCACTCATTCTCATTAATAGTCTATGCTTTCCAGGCATAGGAAAACATTCACTTCCGATAATATATACTTAGTGGAAGTAAAAACGGAAGTAATTTTTTAGAAAAACCGACATCCTTAACGTTAAGATTTTTGGTCTAACATTAAGGGGTCGGTTCATGTGGATTTTTTGTATGTGTAGAGTTTTTTCTAAAAATTTACTCATGAATTATCTAGCTATCTATCATATTGAAAAAATTAGTATTTACTAATATGGGAGAGGTTGCATAGTATGGGCTTTCACAGAAATTATCAGCCATAATATGAATTGATAATTCATGAATCGTGTTTGTAAAAATTCTATAGAAATTTAGCCAAAAATTCATATATATTTCATGCAATAAATTGGGTAGTTCAGATATCTTAATTTACATCTCATACGCGGTGGCTAAGATGGTCTCAGTTAGCCGCCATAGGCCTAGGTGGTAAACAGATGTGATTGTAGCTAGGTTAAGTAATATAACCTATATGCGATTAACTATTTGAAACTTAGGAGGACATGATGAAGAAATCTATCGTAAGAACTAGCCTTGCATTGGCAGTAGCTGGTGTATTAGGCACTAGCGTAGTTGCTTATGCAGTAGAAGCCCCACAAGTACAACCTGTGCCGGTCGTTAAAGAAGCAGTACAAACTGCACAACCTGTCGTAGTTCCTGCTGTAGCTAATCCTGCAGCTGCGTCCATGGATGCTGATACAACTCCTGCAGTTGCAAAAGCAGATAAAAAGGATGCAAAAACAACAAAGGTTATAAAAGCGGATAAAAAAGACCATAAAACAACTAAGGTTGTAAAATCCAACAAAAAAGCTCAATCTGTTCCACCTGTAAAGGCTGAAAAAGCAGATAAAGCTCATAAATAATCTACTATACCAATACACATACATCGCGCCATCCCATCGGCGCCTTGGGGTGCATACATCTCCCAGTGCACCCCGATGCGGGCCCTTTGGTGGTTCAGACATACATTGACTCTCTCCTATGCCGTCTGTCGCCTTAGGGCCTCCTTATGAAGGGTTCCCTCCCAATTCATAAGTATATACATGATGTATATAAATATCTCTCTCACAACACACAATACACACACAACACACAATCCATATGTGTATGGTATAGGAGAAAAAAAGCACCACCGAATTTTCGGTGGTGCTTCTACTTTTGTGGATGACATTGGAATTAGCAATGTCATCCTTTTTGCGTTATATGTATTGTCGTGGCACGCGATCAGAGAAGCCACAGAAGATTTCATAAGGAATGGTGGAGGCGAGGGCTGCGATTTCAAGGGCAGAGATGCTTTCATGACCTTGAGAACCCAATAGTACAACCTTGTCGCCTGGTTTAACCGTAATCGTATCAGGTACAGCCACCATGAATTGGTCCATACAAATACGTCCTACTACAGGGCAACGGGTACCTTGGATGAGGACGGTACCACGATTGGATAGGCTGCGTGGATAACCGTCGGCGTAGCCTACAGGAATAGTAGCGATTGTCATCGGCTCTGGAGTAATATAGGTAGAACCATAACCAATGCCTTCGCCTGCTTCGAGATGTTGCACGTGTACGACTTCACTGTGGAGGGATAGGACTGGTTTGAGGCCTAATCGGTTTGGTACATCGAGAGATGGCATGATGCCGTATTGGATGATACCTGGTCGTGCATCTGTGAATAGACTATCCTTTACGGATAATAGACCGGCGCTGTTTGCCAAGGAAAAGCGATAGTCCGCATCAGGTCTAAAGGCACGGATTTCGTCCACCATTGCATGGAATTTTTGCGCTTGCCCATGGGCGTGACTTTGATCTGCTGCATCGGCATTGCTCATGTGTGAAAAGAATCCATCTACTGCAAGATTGGGATAGGATTCAACGCGCTTAATGAACTCCACCGCATCCTCTGGTTTAATGCCTATGCGATGCATGCCTGTATCTACAGCTACGGCGACACGGATAATCATATCGTGGTTGTCAGCCACCTTGTTAAGAGCCTCTAAATCTGTGGATTCGCAAACAGCAGGAATAGAATTGGTATCCGCTACAAGTTCAAAGGATTGTGGTCTCGTAAGGCCCAATAGATAAATAGGAACCATAATACCAGCATTGCGAAGTGGTACAGATTCTTCTGGAATCGCGACAGCTAAGGATTCATAACCTTCTTCAACAGCGATACGTCCCATCATAACGCTACCGTGACCATAGCCGTTGGCCTTGATAACAGCTGTGGATGTACTCCACTCAGGAAGGCTGTCTTTTATTTTGCGTAGGTTCTCGCGAACCAAGCTTGTATCAATCGTTAAATATGTTGGTCTCATGATAATTTCACTCCTAAAATACATTACTTTTATTGTATAACTTTTAGGGAATTAAACAATAGTTTTTGTGAAAGTTTATGCTAAAATTTCATTTACACTTATTATCTAGATGTTATTAGTCATAATTAGTATAGGATGATATTGAATATGACGTATAATTCACAGCTTTTGGTAGTATAATTAGTATATAAGATGCTTTCACAAATCATAGAAACATAGAGGAGGATATGATGAACGAACGAGTTGTAGTAGTTAATGCTAGCAAGATGAACTACGATCATTTACTAGATTTTTCTGTTTTATCAAATGATGTACAGGTCTATGACGATAGCACTAATGAAGAAGTTATTGAACGTATTCAAGGGGCTGGCGTGGTGGTGACCAAAGAATTGCCAGTAGGGGCGGATTTACTCTCACAATTCCCTGACTCAGTAAAACTCATCGTAGAAGCGGGTACTGGATATAATAATATCGACCTTGATGCGGCGCGTGCAAAAGGAATTACGGTGTGCAATATCCCTGCATATAGTACGGAACGTGTGGCACATACTGTGATTATGATGCTTCTCAATTTTTCATCTACTATGCAGCAACAAATCGGTATGCTCGCTAAAGGTGATCGCAGTAATTTTACAAAACATCTACAAGTGAGCCACACAGAAGTGAATGGTAAAACGTTAGGTGTGGTTGGCGCTGGTCATATCGGTATGGAAGTGATTAAAGTAGCAAAGGCACTCGGTATGAATATCTTGATTCACACACGTACACCAAAGGCAGATGGAGATGGCATTCGTTATGTAAGCCTTGATGAATTACTAGAACATAGTGATTATATTACCTTACATTGCCCATTGAATGAGCAAACTAAACATATGATTAATAAGGATACAATCGCTAAGATGAAATCATCGGCGATCATCATTAATACTGGTCGTGGTGCACTCATTAATGAAGCAGACCTTTGTGAAGCATTAGCGGCTCAACGCATTGCAGGTGCAGGCCTTGATGTACAAGAGGTAGAACCTCCAGCAGAGGATAGCCCTCTATATACACTGGATAATGTTATTATCACACCTCATATGGGCTGGAAAGGCCTTGAAACACGTCAACGCTTGGTAGGTATTATTCGAGATAATGTACAAGCATTTTTTAAGGGTGAACCAATTAATGTGGTATCTTAATAGATAGACAAATAACCCCTGACCGGTTGTGTGGTCAGGGGTTATTTTCGTTTAGGGCTAGATCATAGATCAAGTTTTTAATATATATATGATATATATCAAGGGAGGTAGTTATCCTCAAACTTGATTATGATTAGTTGGTGTTTTGATGGGACACCACCAATGTCTACGATATGCTTTTATGCCTTCTACAACGGTTTTGCTCGCTTTGGCAGCTAAATCCTTTGTAGCGGCCGGGATGCCATCAAGGCGGTAAGTGATACCTAATTCCTTGTATTTAGCAACACCCATCACATGATATGGTAAACAGTCGACGGCTTGTAAGTTGCGTAGTGAGCCTAAGAAAAAGCCTAGCCTATAGTGACGATCTGCGTTGTCTGTAATAGTAGGTACCACCACGTGACGCACCCAAATCGGCACATTTACATCAGCTGTCAATTTTGCGAATTGAAGGATTGGTTCTAAAGGCTGTGCGGTTAGCCATTTGTGGACAGTAGGGTCGATGTCCTTAATATCCAAAATGACGAGACTCGTTACACTCAGTAACTTACGGTATGCCACCTCTTGGTGGGGATCAAAACAAATTCCACTTGTATCTAAACAGGTATGGACGTTTTTTTCACTAAAATATGTGAAAAGCTCGATGACAAAGTCAATTTGCATCAATGCTTCCCCACCTGTGACAGTAATGCCACCGTTCGTATAGAACTGACGGTTACGTTCGTATTGCTGCCAAATCTCTTCGACGGTCATAAACTTAGCTTCTTGGCTTTCTTCATTCCACGTGTCTGGATTATGGCAATAGGCACAACGCATGGGGCATCCTTGAAGAAATACCACCATGCGCATGCCTGGACCATCAACCGTACCCATCGTTTCTAGTGAATGAATACGTCCTGTCATAGAAAACCTCGATTAGATTTGTTGATGGAATGTACGGGAAATAACTTCATCTTGTTGTTGTTTCGTCAATTTGTTGAAGTGTACTGCATAACCAGATACACGAACAGTCAATTGAGGATACAACTCAGGATGTTTTTGAGCGTCTAACAATGTTTCACGAGTGAACACGTTAACGTTCAAATGGTGACCGCCCTTTTGGGAGTAGCCATCCAATAATTCTACCAAGTTATCCACTTGTTGTTGGTTGCTCATGGGTATTCCTCCTTTCAACCAAAATATGAGTACTGATGCCGGTGAAAGCATACAATACGGCGGAAGATTATTTATCTTCCTCTATAGTAACATTTGGTTCGCTGCAAGCGAAGTTTGTATTGCTGTTAGGCAATTGAGAAGGGTCTAACTCAATATCAAAATCGCCTACGGATACAAATGTTTCACCAGATTTACCTAATGCGTCTGGAACGATGGAGAAGGTATTGGAAATACCGTCAGAGCAATCGCGCCATGGCATTTTTGCAACGGAAGACAACGAAGCTACAGCACCGTGAGAGTCACGACCATGCATAGGGTTAGCACCAGGAGCGAATGCTTGACCAGCCTTACGGCCGTCTGGTGTGGAACCTGTTGCAGTACCATATACTACGTTAGAAGTAATTGTTAACAAGCTCATAGTAGGAACGGATTGACGGTATGTAGGATGTTTACGAACTTTGTTCATAAATGTGGATACAACCATGGAAGCCAAGCTATCTACACGATCGTCATCGTTACCATATTTAGGGAATTCACCTTCGATTTCGAAGTCAACAGCGATGCCGTTTTCGTCACGAATAGGTTTTACCTTAGCGTATTTAATAGCGGACAAGGAGTCAGCTACTACGGATAAACCAGCAATGCCAGTTGCGAACCAACGAGTTACCTTGCGGTCATGCAATGCCATTTCTAGTTTTTCATAAGCGTATTTATCATGCATGTAGTGAATGATGTTCAATGCGTTTACATATACGCCTGCCAACCATTCCATCATGTCGTCGAATTTTTCCCATACTTCGTCAAAGTCTAAGTATTCGGATGTAATAGGGCGGTATTTAGGCCCGATTTGTTTCTTAAGTTTTTCGTCAACGCCGCCGTTGATTGCATAAAGCAAGCATTTTGCTAGGTTAGAACGAGCGCCGAAGAATTGCATTTCTTTACCAATACGCATTGGAGATACGCAACATGCGATTGCATAGTCATCACCGGAGTTAGGACGCATCAATTCGTCGTTTTCGTATTGGATAGAAGATGTTTCGATAGATAACTTCGCACAGAAACGGCGGAAGCCGATAGGCATGCGAGGGGACCATAATACAGTGAGGTTTGGTTCTGGAGCAGGACCAAGGTTAGTCAATGTATGTAGGTAACGGAAGGACATTTTGGAAACCAATGTACGGCCGTCAGTACCCATACCACCGATAGATTCCGTAGTCCAAACAGGGTCGCCTGTGAACAAGTTGTTGTATTCGTGGATACGTGCAAAGCGAACCATACGCAATTTCATGATGAAATGATCTACGAACTCTTGGATTTGTTCTTCAGTGTATGTGCCGTTGCGAAGGTCGCGTTCAGCGTAGATATCGAGGAATGTAGAGTTACGGCCGATGGACATAGCGGCACCATTTTGTTCTTTGATAGCGCCAAGGTAGCCGAAGTAAATCCATTGCATAGCTTCGCGAACGTCTTTTGCTGGCTCGGAGATATCGTAACCATAGGACGCAGCCATTTCTTTTAATTCCTTCAAGGAACGGATTTGATCTTTAATTTCTTCGCGGTCGCGGATTACGTCTTCAAGCATATCACCCATAGTGATATTGAATTCTTGGTTTTTCTCTTCGATTAAGTAGTCGATACCATATAGAGCGATACGACGATAGTCACCGATGATACGGCCGCGGCTGTATGCATCTGGCAAACCAGTTACGATGTGTGCTGTACGAGCGGCACGCATTTCTGGAGTGTATACATCGAATACGCCGTCATTGTGAGTTTTACGATGCTTTTTGAAGAAGTCCTCTGTTTGAGGATCCATTTTGAAGCCATATTCTTCGATGGCAGATTTTGCAGTACGAAGACCACCATAAGGGAACATAGCGCGTTTTAGAGGTTTATCAGTTTGTAAACCAACGATAGTTTCAAGGTCTTTGTCGATATATCCTGGCGCATGCGCAGTGATGTGTGTTGCCACGGAAGTATCGGCATCAAGCATGCCACCTTTTTCGCGTTCTTCTTCGTATAGTTTCATTACCTTGTCCCATAATTTTGTAGTACGTTCTGTAGGACCAACTAGGAAGGAGTCGTCCCCTTCATAGGGAACATAGTTTCTTTGGATAAAGTCGCGTACGTCAATCGCTTTATCCCACACACCTGTGTTAAAATCTTTCCATGCAGTATGTTGCATTTTGCACCTCCATAAATGGATATAACTATAGATTTTGATATATCTAGTGTACAATGTTTATCTAAAACTCACAATATATAAATGATATGGATTTTCAATACATACTATGCAAATTTCGTAAGAATAGATGTTATTTGTAATTTAATAATATTGAAAACACTATGTAAATATATTGAAAGTGTAGTACTTAACTTGCTTTATTTGGATGTGTATATTTGAAAGAACTAATTTTGTATTATCTTTAAATAATGAAAACTTATATCAATAAATGGAAAGTATTCGATATATTGTGATGAATCTTCTTGGAATTGTAGGGCGTTATTATGGTAATATTTAGATAGTATTGATTATGGAATTACGTAGAAAGGTAGATGCTAATGACAAATCGTATGAAAGCCATTTTAGGGGCATCTGCCACCATTGCCGTTTGGGCTACGGCGTTTCCTTTTGGTAAAGTAGCATTGCAATCAGTAGATGCATTGACACTCTCGGTAGCGAGGGTTGTAGGTGGTGCTATACTTATGCTAATTATTGGTGTATTTAAGGGGTTACATATACCTACATCTTGGCGTGAGTGGGGCCTATATATTCTGTTAGGGGCTACAGGAAACTTCGTTTACCAAGTCGTTTTTAATGAAGGATTGCGAACAATACCGGCCGCTACATCTAGTATTATTATGGCTTTGACACCGATGACTACAGCATTGATGGCATTGGTAGTCTATAAGGATAAAATACGCCCTATAGGTTGGCTCTTCACCATAACTGCTTTTATAGGTGTGGCCGTTATTATTTTTTGGAATTCCACTCTGACCATTCCAATGGGGGCCATATGGACGTTGATTGGTATGATACTGTTTGCGGTTTATAATATTCTAAATCGCGGGCTTAGTCTGAAAGGTTATAACTCTATTACTATCGCTATGTGGTCCATGTTTACAGGTGCTATTATGGCACTACCTTTTGCAGATCATGCTATTGAAATGATTGGAGCCGCACCAATTACTGCAAAGCTTGCTATGGTATACCTAGCATTCTTTTCCAGTGCATTAGGATTCGTATTCTGGAGCTATGCTTTTGAGCATGCTGAAAAGGTGTCTGATGTAACCAATTTTATGTATATCTCGCCAATCGTGGCAGCCGTAGTAGCAGCCTTTTTATTAGGAGAATATCCTAATATGGGACTCTATATTGGGGCGCCTGTGATATTAGGATCGTTATATCTGTTTAATCGTTTTCGGTAGGTTATACATAAATTTATTTTAGTTAATTAATTGTAATATTAATTGGAAAGAGACATATTTTTGCTTATACATTGGTTTGTATGTTAATATCTAATATATGAATGATTGATGAAAATATAAAAAGGAGTGTTCTAATGAAAAATTTTAAGCTAATATTACTTTTGTTAGTGTTATTGTCCATTCCAACCATGTGTATGGCAAGAAAGTCGGTACCTTTTATGACAGGTGTCATTGTTAATAATCAAAATGAGGTAGTTGCGGTACAAGTGAATAGTCCGGCTTACAACATAGGTCTTAGACCATTAGATAAAATCACAAGAATAATTTCAGTTGATAAATCTGTACATACATCTGATATAAAGCAAATTATAGATACAGAGGGTGAAAAAACTTTTGAAGTTGAATTTTTGCATAAACAGTCGGATAATTATAACTTATTAAAGGGAGTAATTAAGGCCAAAAAATTAAATGATGCTGAAACTCGTACCACCTTTTTAGTATTGGGAAATGAATCGGATGTATTTAAAAAAATTATTAAGACAATCAAGTTTGATCCACAATTATCATTATATTTGCCTATTCAAAACTTAGATGCAGAAAATAAGTTTATTACAGTACATAGTAGTGTAGATAAACATGGAGCAAAGGATGTAGGGGATTATGTAACGAGATTTCCAAGTTCGGCTGTAAGAAACTTAGAAACAGAAGGCTCCATAGTTGTTGGTGATACAGAAAATCCAAGTATATCGATTGTAAAAATCAATTTATCATTTAAAGGCTCTTGGGAGAATTTCTTTTCAAAAGGTACTGATACAGCAGCATCTTCGGGAGTGATGGAAAGACGTTTAGTAGAACATTTATTTACTGACTTATAAATTAGAAATATTCGAATTACATATTATATGATTCAATAATAATTAAATTTAATAACTAACTCATTAATAATAGAGGGCATATAGAATACTCATTTCTAATAATTAGAGAAAGTATGTTATGTGTCCTCTATTATTTTGTGAATTTGACATTTTTAATAAATCATAGTATTCTTGGTTTACAAACTAAAACATATCAATTGGATATGTTTTAAAATAAAAGTAATTCCTATATGTGAAGTGGAATTAAAAGGAGTGATGGTGTGATCTCTATACAAAATGTAACAAAAGAGTTTGAGTATAATAAACAAAAGATTACGGCCCTAGAGAATGTGACTTTCACAATCGATAAGGGCGATATATTTGGCATTATAGGTTTTAGTGGTGCTGGGAAATCGACCTTACTACGTATGATTAATGCCCTTGAGGTACCTACATTAGGTCATGTAACAATCGATGGCGTTAATATTAACCAATTGAGTTTTAATGAACTCCGAAAGGTGCGTAAACGCATCGGTATGGTGTTCCAACAATTTAATTTATTGAATGCGAAGTCCGTTTACGATAATGTGGCGATTCCGTTGATTCTAAATAAGGTCCCTAAATCTGAAATTGATAAGAAGGTAAAAACATTGTTGGACTTTGTTGACCTAGGGGATAAGGCAAATGCATACCCTGGGGAACTTTCTGGTGGTCAAAAACAACGCGTTGGTATTGCTCGTGCATTAGCTACAGATCCATCCATATTGCTTTGTGATGAAGCAACCAGCGCTCTAGACCCTGATACGACAGAATCTATATTACAATTACTAGAACGTGTTAATCGTGAATTAGGAGTAACAGTAGTTATCGTAACTCATGAGATTGATGTAATTCAGAAAATATGTAATCGAGTTGTAGTTATGGAGCATGGAAAGCTCATAGAGAGCGGATCTGTACTTGAGGTGTTTAGTAAACCTAAACACGAAACAACAAAGCGCTTTGTTAGGACTGTAATTCCTGATGAAATTCCATCAACAGTGAAACATACATTAGCTTGTGATAAAAGGCCATACACAATTCTTAAGATGCATTTCTTAGGGAATAATACGACAGATAATGTTCTATATCATATTAATAAAACCTTTGATTTAGAAACGAGTGTATTATTTGCTACGGTAACAGAGTTAGAACATACTGTACTTGGTATATTCATTGTTCAGTTTATTGGCGATGATCTTGAGGTGGGCAAGGTAAAAGAGTATCTTATTGCTCAAGGTATTGAATGGCAGGAGGTGACACTATAATGGATTTCTTCATGCAAGAACTTGGTGTTCCAGGATCGCAGTTATTATTAGCCGCAGAACAGACATTATATATGGTGTTCCTATCTCTATTCATTGGTACAGTATTAGGTCTAATTATCGCAGTCGCACTGGTAGTAACAAATCCTAATGGTATCGTTAAAAATAGTATTGTTTATACCATTACAAATACAATTGTTAATATTGTGCGTTCCGTACCATTTATCATTTTGATGGTGTTTATATTACCGTTAACTAAGATGATTGTAGGTACGCGCGTAGGAACAACGGCGGCTATTGTTCCGCTTGTAATATTTATTGCACCGTATTTAGCTCGATTGTTTGAAAACTCGATTCTAGAGGTTAATAAAGGTATTATCGAAGCAGCACAATCGATGGGGGCCTCTCATTTTGAAGTAATTTGGCATTTCCTTTTACCAGAAGCAAAGGGTTCGCTTATTTTATCTATTACAACGGGTACTATTGGTCTAATCGGTGCTACTGCTATGGCTGGTGCTATTGGTGCAGGTGGTGTAGGTGATTTGGCCCTCACCTATGGTTATGAACGGTTGAACTTCCCATTGATGTTATTTACCGTAGTCATTTTGATTATTTTTGTTCAAATTATTCAAACAATAGGTAACTATTTTGCACGTCGTGCGCGTCGTTCCTAATTTGATGAAATAGATTTTAGTTATATTGATTGTGAAAGTATAGGAGAATGTACTATGAAATTTAAAAAGCTTCTTGCCCTTGGTGCGGCATTAGTATTCAGCGTAGCTTTTATCGCAGGCTGCGGTTCTAATAATAGTGATAATGGTGCTAAAAAAGAATTAACTTATAGTAAATCTCAAGGCCCTTACTCTGAATTGTTTGAAAAAGGTGTAAAACCAATTTTGGAAAAACAAGGCTATACCTTTAAAGGCGTAGATATGTCTGATTTGGTACAAGCTGACCAAGTGTTAAGTGATGGTGAGGTTGACTTTAACGTTGAACAACATACAGCATACATGAAAAACTTTAACGAAAAACAAAATGGTCATCTTGTAGCATTAACACCGATTCCAACAGTACCAGCAGGTATCTTTAGTGGTTCTAAAACATCTTTAGATCAAGTAGCAGATGGCGACACTATTGCTGTACCTAATGATGCATCCAACATGGCTCGTGCTTATGCGTTATTGCAAAAAATCGGTTGGATTAAGCTTGATCCTAACAAAGATTTAGCAACAGTAACTCAAGCAGATATTATTGAAAATCCTAAACATCTTAAATTTACAGAAATGAAATCCCTTACAATTCCTTCTGTACGTACTGACTTCGATTATATCGTTATTACAGGCGCTATTATCTATAATGCAAAAATTGATCCTAAATCTGCATTGGCAAATGAAGACGTATTGCCACAATGGTTATTACAACTCGTAGTTAATGAGAAAAACAAAGATGCACAATGGGCAAAAGACATCGTAGCAGCTTACCACTCTCAAGAATTCAAAGACTACATGGATAAAAATAACAACGGCCTATGGTTCGTACCAAAAGGTGAATAAGAAGGGATGCTAAATCGAAATAAAGTATCTTGGTGTTCTACTTGTTCTCTAGATAGGTTCATGATATACTTTTACTAGAGAAACGTGCTATGCATATGCACAAATAAGAGAACCACTGATAAGTTGCAGCTTATCAGTGGTTCTTTTGTTTTTACGGAACAACCCGAGGCTAGTTACCAATTAACAAAAATAGCAAGTCTAACCATTTACAAATATAATAAGAAATTATATTTATCATGACTGCTAAGAGAAGAGAAACAAACGTACTACGCATAATGCACCTCCTTTCCATTACCGGATTTGGAAAGGTTGGTAACATCTTTATTTTATTACTAATATTTATATTAGAGTATA
>OAVZ01000234.1_pt1 | contig 13451 bp, 10 predicted proteins | sample 1476491 | NCBI WGS metagenome assembly OAVZ01 (sample SAMEA2580117, study PRJEB22360) | human gut metagenome | biome: human gut; feature: human-associated habitat; material: faeces | place: Denmark | collected 2008/2010 | reverse complement strand
GCCAAGGTGGTGCGCGAATACTACTTCAACGACCACGGCGAGCAGATCAACCGCTTCGCCAAGTCACTGGTCGCCGCCTGGGCCGAGGCCAACAAGCTTGGCGGCGCCGGTTACCAGACCGAAACCCCGTGCGACGGCTACAAGGGCGCCTATATCAACGAGATCGCCGCCCGCGTCGAAGCCGAAGCCAAGGCCGACGGCGTGAACCTGACCGCGTTGGCCCACCAGGATCAGGGCCTGAACGATGACGGTGAACCGCTCGGCGAGGACGACACCGAAGTGCGCGAGGAATTCCGCAAGCGCGCAGTGCCGATGATGTTCGACGAGATTCAGAAGTCCATGAAGGACTTCCGCGTGAACTTCGACGTCTGGTTCCACGAGAACAGCCTCTACGCCGACAAGAAGGTCGAAGCCGCCATCGAAGAGCTCAAATCTCACGGCGATATCTACGACAAGGACGGCGCCACTTGGTTCGAATCCACCAAGCATGGTGACGACAAGGACCGCGTGATCATCAAGTCCAACGGCGAGTTCGCCTACTTCGCCGCCGACATCGCCTACTACTGGGACAAGCGCCACCGCGCCGAAAACCCGGCCGACGTGGCAATCTATATGCTCGGCGCCGACCACCACGGCTATATCGGCCGCATGATGGCCATGTGCGCGGCCTTCGGCGACGAACCCGGCAAGAACATGCAGATTCTCATCGGCCAGCTGGTCAACGTGATGAAGGACGGCAAGCCCGTACGCATGTCCAAGCGCGCCGGCAACGTCGTGACCATCGACGACCTGGTCTCCGTGGTCGGCGTGGACGCCGCCCGCTACTCGCTGGCCCGATCCGACTACAACCAGAACTTCGACATCGACTTGGCTCTGCTCGCCTCGCACACCAACGACAACCCGGTGTACTACGTGCAGTACGCGCACGCCCGCTCCAAGAACGTGGACCGCAACGCGGCAGCCGCCGGCATCAGCTACGAGGGCGCCGACCTGTCCCTGCTGGACACCGAGGCCGATGGCGAAGTGCTCGCCGCCCTCGCCCAGTTCCCGAGCGTGCTCGCCACCGCGGCCGACGACCGCCAGCCGCACAAGGTGGCCCGCTACCTCGAAGAGCTGGCCGCCACCTACCACAAGTGGTACAACGTGGAGCGTGTGGTGCCGATGGCCCTGACCGATCCGGAAACCCGTGGTGACGACGAGGCCCGCAAGGCCCTGGAAATAGCCAAGAACCCGGAGCCGGCCCGCGCCGCCGCCCGCCTGAAGCTCAACGATGCCGTCCAGCAGGTCATCGCCAACGGTCTTGACCTCCTCGGCGTTACCGCCCCCGAAAAGATGTGATTATGCCTATTTCTCCAATTTGGCCGGCCGCCACGGCCGTGGATGCCAATGGTGCCATTGCATTTCATGGCCGCACCGCCGAATCCCTGTTGGACGAGTTTGGCTCGCCGCTTTACCTCATCGATACCGATGAGGTATCGGCCCGTGCCAAGCACTTCGTACGCGCTGCAGCCGAGGCATTCAACACCTCCACCACGCACGTGAGCTTTGCCGGCAAGGCGTTCCTGTCCAAGGAAATCGTGCGACTGGTCGCCGAGGCTGGCATGTTTGTGGACACCTGCACGATGGGGGAGATGCGAATCGCCCTCGCTGCCGGTGTGCCCGGCCGCCGCCTAGTGCTGCATGGCAACAACAAGTCCGATGATGAAATCGCGCTGGCCATCGAACAGGGCTTCGCCAAAATCGTGGTCGATGAGCCTAATGAGCCGGAGCGCATCGCTGCCATCGCCCGTAAACTCGGCAAGCGTGCCCGCGTGATGCTGCGTGTCACTGTCGGCGTGCATGCCGGTGGTCACGAATACATCTCCACCGCTCACGAGGATCAGAAGTTCGGCGTCCCGCTGCTGGCGGCCGGAGCCGACGCCGCAGTGCTCGACGTGCTGAACAACCTGACGGACGTGACACCTGCCGCAACCAACGCGCGGATTGGCGAAAGTCATGAGCGTGAGCTGCACTACGATGTCAAGTATCCGTACGACCTGAGCCATGAAGAGGTTTCTGACACGGACAAGGCGCTTGCCGCCGCGATGGAAGCCATCGCAGACGGTCCGTCCATTGCCGTGCTCAAGACCATCCTGGCCAATCAGGATGTGCTGGAACTGGTCGGTGCTCACTCGCATATCGGCTCCAACATCCACGACGCGGATGCCTTCATCCACGCCGCCAAGCGCATGATGCTGCTGCGCAAGACCCTGTGGGCCACCGACGCCTACATCCTGTCCGAAATCGATCTCGGTGGTGGTTACTCCGTGGCCTACACCGACGGCGAAGATTCCATGGACATCGATGTGGAGCTCACTCGTCTGGCCGGCTCGGTCAGCGACACCAACCGTGCTCTGGGCATGCCCGCCCCGGCCATCAGCTTCGAGCCCGGCCGTTACATCGTGGCTCCAGCCGGCGTGACCCTGTATCGTGTAGGCACCATCAAGCATGTGCACCTGAGTGATGCCAAAGACAGTGCCGGCAACCCGATTGACGAGCGTGTGTATGTGTCTGTGGATGGCGGCATGTCCGACAATATCCGTCCGGCACTGTACGGAGCCGATTACACCGCACGTTTGGCCAACCGAACCGGCTCTACTGAGACGATGCTTGCCCGCGTGTGCGGCATGCATTGCGAATCCGGCGATATCGTGGTCCATGAGGTGCGTTTGCCCGCAGATTTGAAGCGCGGCGACATTCTTGCCGTGCCGGTCACCGGAGCATATGGCCGTACTATGGCCAGCAACTATAACCAGGCGTTGATTCCAGCTGTGGTCGCCGTGTCTGAGCAGGGCGCGCATGTTATGTTGCGCCGCCAGACCATCGATGACCTGCTGGACTTGGATCAAGGCTGACGACAAAGCGGCATAGCTGTTCGATGCCGTTCAATAACGCATACGAGAGGGCCTCCCGCCGCGAGAGGGAGGCCCTCTATGTGGAACCAGTTGCTTACCTGGTGGTCACGGTACCGACCGGAGAGCCGCTGGTAACAGCTCCGGCAGCTGTGATGGCCAGCGCATCCACCAACGCCGGGTTGGTGAACACAACAATCACATCCGTGGCCTTGCCTGCAGCGCGAACCGCGTTCCAATCCACCTCGACGATCGGGTCGCCTGCGGTGATCTGCCGGCCTTCGGTGACCTTCATGGTGAACGGGTCGCCATTGAGCTGCACGGTGTCGATGCCGATATGCACCAGCACTTCCAGACCCGCGTTGGTGGTGATACCGACGGCGTGCTTGGCCTGAGCGATTGTGGACACCTTGCCGGACACCGGTGCGACGATCGTGTCTGACTTCGGTATCACCGCGAAGCCGTCGCCGAGGAGCTTCTCGGCAAAGGTCTCATCGGGCACTTGGTCAATCGGCTCGATTGTGCCATCGACCGGGGCAAGCACGGTGGCTGTGGAAGCTGTGCCTGCGGGTTTAGGGGCGGCAGCGGGTGCTGCCGTCACGCTTTTGGGGCCGCGTCGCCTCCAACGGTCACACCTTTGGCGATGTCGTTCATCGCATCAGCCACGAATTGCACATCCGTACCGACGATCACCTGTAGGTTGGTCTTGTCGAGCACCTTGACAGCCGGAACGCCGGTCTTCTTGATGGCATCCTGATCGACGAGCGAGGTGTCGTTCACCACCAAGCGCAGGCGGGTCGTGCAGTTTTCGATGGACTTGACGTTGGAAGCACCGCCCAGCGCCGCGTAGATGCGGGAGGCCATGGTGATGTACTTGTCTTCGCCGGCGGCCGGAGCCTCGTCCGCAGCAGCGACTTCCTCGGCCTCTCGGCCCGGGGTCATCAGGTTGAACTTGCGGATGGCAAAGTCAAACACGAAGTAGTAGATGACTGCGAACACCAGGCCTTGCACGATGAGCATGTAAGGTTTTGTTGCCAGCGGCCAGCCTAGAACGAAGTCGACCAAACCGGCCGAGAAGTTGAAGCCGGACATCCAGTCCATTGCTGCGGCGATGGCCACCGACAGACCAGTGAGCCTGGCGATTGGAAAGATTCAATCGATATTGGCCGCATGCGCTTCGATGAAGATTTTCCGCCACGGCGTGTCGGATTCCTTACGTAGGATAGTAAGCGGACATCCGCCGCGGCCTTTGGCGGATGATGTGGCATCAATAGGAAGGAACCTTGTGGCACAGCTGAATGAAAGCCCTATTCGCGTTGGACTTTTGGGAGCGGGCACCGTCGGATCTCAGACTGCCCGACTGATCGTGGAACAGAAGAGCGAGCTGTCAGCCCGAATCGGACGACCGATTGAACTGACCGGCGTCGCCTGCCTTGATCCGAAGGAAACCGAAGCGTTCCCGTGGATTGATCAGTCCATCGTCACCACCGACACAATGAGCGTGGCCACCAACTCGGACATCGTCATCGAGCTTATCGGCGGCACCACCGTGGCTCGCAAGTTTGTGCTTGCCGCCATCGAATCCGGCGCTTCCGTGGTCACTGCCAACAAGGCGCTGCTGGCCAAGTATGGCCCGGAAATCTATGCGGCCGCCGAGACCAAGGGCGTTGATATTTACTTTGAGGCTGCTGTGGGCGGTGCGATTCCGTTCCTGCGCCCGCTGCGCGAGTCCCTGGTCGGCGACAAGGTGACCAGCATGCTCGGCATCGTCAACGGCACCACCAACTACATTCTTGACGAGATGACCACCAAGGGTCTTCAGTTCGATGATGTTCTGAAGGATGCTCAGGCCAAGGGATCCGCCGAAGCCGATCCGACCGGCGACATCGAGGGCTACGACGCTGCCAACAAGGCCGCCATCATGGCCACCCTCGGCTTCCACACCTCCGTGACCATCGACGATGTGTCCGTTGAAGGCATCACCAAGATCACTGCCGATGACATCGCCGCCGCCACCGCCGAGCATAAGGTCATCAAGCTGCTTGCCGTGGTCGAGAATAGCGAAGCCGGCGTCTCTGCTCGTGTCTATCCGGCCCTGATTGACGAGAGCCACCCGTTGGCCTCCGTACACGGCTCCTTCAACGCTGTGTTCGTCAAGGCTGAGGCTGCTGACGATCTGATGTTCTACGGCCGCGGTGCCGGTGGCGCTCCGACCGCTTCCGCCGTTGTAGGCGACGTGGTGACCGAAGCCCGTCACATTGCCGCTGGCTGCACTGGCCCCTCCATTCCGCTGTACAAGAATCTGCCGAAGGCTCCGATTACCGCTTCCAAGGCCGCATTTGCCGTGCGCTTCCTTATTCACGACAAGCCGGGTGTGCTGGCTGCCATCGCCGCCGAGTTCGCCAAGAACGGCGTCTCCATCAACGGCGTGAACCAGGACTTGAAGCCCACTATGACCGATCCCGGTTATGACGGTGAGATCCAGCAGCTGCGCGTGGTGACTCACCTGACCGACGAAGAGACCCTGCGCAACACCGTCAAGGCTGTGCAGTCCCTCGACTTCGTGACCGGTGAGCCGTCCATCCTGCGCGTGCTGGACTGATTTATTTTGAGTGGAGCTCCCCTCAGTCGCCTGCCGAACGTAGTGAGACTGAGGGGAGTTCCGCTCCAAAGGAACAACCATGAATCCAATCTGTAACAGCGTCCATGTGCGTGTGCCTGCCACCTCCGCCAACCTTGGTTCCGGCTTTGACACCGTGGGCTTGGCGCTCGACTATCACGATGAGCTCACGTTCACGCTTAACGATGATCCGAACGACGGCATCGCTCACGTGATTATCCACGGTGAAGGCGCCGATACATTGCCTCACGACGAAACCCATCTGGTGGTCTCCACCTTCCGCCGTGCCTGTGCCACTTTTGGTCTGGGCCGTCTCGGTTTCACGCTGGAGGCGACCAACAGTATTCCGCAGGCTCGCGGCATGGGCTCTTCCGCTGAGGCCATCGTGGCCGGTATCGCCGCGGCTGCGGCCTTTGCGCAGGTGGGCGACCTTAATCGCCCTGCCATCTTCGACATGGCTGCCCAAATCGAGGGGCATCCGGACAACGTGGCACCGGCGGTGTTCGGCGGTCTGACTGTCTCGTGGGACTTCGAGACCGCGGAAGGCGTCGGCTCGGTCGCCGTTCCTGGTGGTGAACCGCTGCACGGCGGATTCCACGCCGTCAACTACCCGGTGGACCCGTCCATCACCGCCGCCGTGTTCGTACCTGATTACGAGCTGTCCACCGAAAAGGCCCGTCAGGCGCTGCCCAAGGAACTGCCGTACAAGGATGCCGTCTACAACGTGTCCCGCGTGGGCCTGCTGCCCGCCGCGATGAATCCCGTGGTACTTGCACAGGCCGCGCAGCAGGGCAAGTCTGGCGTGGCCGCTGTCGCTGCAGACTCCGCAGCTTGCGCCTGCCGTGATAATGCCACTCACGGTGCTTGTGGCTGTGCCTCTGAAGCCGTGACTAACATTCATGAGCCGGTTCCTGCGGAGGCGTTTGCCGCAGCCGCGGCCCAGGCCAACGCACTGTTGTTCGCCGCCACGCAGGACAAGCTGCACCAGCCGTATCGTGGTGCCTTGATGCCGCCGTCCACCGATCTCATCGCCATGTTCCGAGCCAAGGGCTATGCCGCTGCCGTCTCCGGTGCCGGTCCCTGCGTGCTTGTGCTGCACTACGGCGACGCCCGCGAGGCTATTGATCAGCTGGCGTCGGAGCAGCTCGCTTCCGGTCGCTGGCGTGTACTCCATCTACCCATCAACACCGCCGGCGTCGAAATCGAGCGTCGCTAAGTCGAGGAGAAGGCTCCCGCTGGCGGGAGCTGGCCGCCGCCGGCGGTCTGAGGGTGGTCCCCCCATACCGGCAGAGACCACCCTCAGTCTCACTTCGTTCGACAGCTCCCGCCAGCGGGAGCATAAGGACTTAAGTCATGTCCATTCCGCTAATTCTTGCTTCCAAGTCCAAGCCTCGCCGTGACGTGCTGTATTCGGCGGGTATCTGTCCCACAATTCGCGTCTCGCACGTGGATGAGCCTGCTGCGCTGGAAGCGGCCGCCCGTGAAGAAGGCGTCACCGTCGACGATCTGAGCATCAAGCAGCGCGTGATGATTCTGGCCACGGCCAAGGCCGAGGCCGTTCATCGTGCGTATCGTGATGTGGCCGATACTGCCGCCGCCGCGACCGGTGACCGCGTGATCGCCTACCCGCTCAAGGCCAAGGAAATCAAGGATTCGGAACGCGAAGCTGCCGTCGAAGATCTGTGCAAAGCCGCCGCTGGCAAGCCCATTGACTATTCCAAGGCGGAAATCGCCACCACGCGCGACTTCTCCGGCATCGATATGCCGACCGTTACCGAACCCATCGCCACCGCTATTGCCGGACAGTCGGGACTGACCGAGGCGACAGTCGGCCCGCTGATTCTTGGCTGCGACTCGATGTTCCTCCTGGACGGCGAATGCTACGGCAAGCCGCACAGCGAAGCCGTGGCCCGCGAACGACTGAAGCGTATGAGCGGCGCGACCGGCGAACTGTGGACCGGCCACTGCCTCATCGATTTTGCAACCGGACGTACTGTGCGCGGTGCAAGTCACGCCAAAGTGCATTTCGGTGAGTTCACCGACGATGACATCGAGCGGTACATCGCCACTGGCGAGCCGCTGGAAGTCGCCGGTTCGTTCACGCTCGAGGGCTTCGGTGGTGCGTTCATTGACAGCATCGAGGGCGATCCGCACGGTATCATCGGCCTCAGCTTGCCGCTGGCTCGGCATTTGGCTGGTGAATTAGGCGTCAAATGGACTGACCTGTGGAACGTAGACCGTGGTGAGCTGGCGCCGGAGAGCAAGGCTTCGGGCAACCAGCACGCCGGCATTCTGCCGCCGGTGGAGAACGTGCACCAGCCTGGCGACGGCTGGGTGGATTGCGCATGCGGTCGCAAGCATTGGGGCACCAACGGCGCGTCCGGCATTTTGCTGGCTCGCCGCGATGCTGCGAGCGGCAAGGTGACTCATGTGGTTATGCAGCATCGCGCCGCATGGAGCGCCGAGGGTGGCACATGGGGCATTCCTGGCGGTGCCACGGCGGATGGCGAGTCACCCATTGAGGGCGCGCTGCGCGAGAGCTATGAGGAGGCGAATATCACGCCCGAGGATATTGAGGTGGTTGGTTCCTACCGCGAAGATCATGGTCCGTGGGCATACACCACCGTGTTCGCCTTCGAAAAGTCCGGCTACACCGTTGAGCCCAAGGCCAACGACGACGAAAGTATGGAAGTCTGCTGGGTGCCGATTGCCGACGTGCCCAACCGCAAGCTCCTCACCGCCATGAAAACCGACTGGCCCCGTTTCGCCGCACGTCTGGATGAGCTGGCCGCCGCGCAAGGATGAGTGCGGTGCCTGAATGCGATTCTGATAATGACCGGCACTGAATAGTGGTTACCGATCGCACATCATCGGTGATTGCGGATATTGAGTGGGGTGAACATTCTGGATGATTTGGGGATGTGCCGAAAGTCATATCGTTCGTAAAATGCAACTGCTTGGTCGGTGGCAGGTTCTACAAGTAGCGCTCGCGCTCCAATGATGGCGGCGGCGTTCATGGAACGAAGTACCGCATCTCGGAGTAGTTGACTGCCGACATGCATGGTTTGAAATCTGATGTCTACGCCCATCATGCCTAGCAAGATTGCGGGGATGGGGTTCGGGCTATTGCGTTTCAGCCAGCCGGAAGCCCCCGAGTGTTCAATACTGTATGCGCTTAGTGTGTAGAATCCAGCCAGCATATCAGTGCCATTGATGTCCTTGGTGAAGGTGGCATAGACCACGGCAGTGCCTTGTCTACCCGCCGTGGCGGCATGTCTTGCCAGCCAATCATTGACCAGTGACAGACCGCAATCGAAACCGGAGATGTCGTCGTTTGCAGTCAGGCGTCGGGGCTTGGTGAAGTTGATCACGTCCATATCGGATCGCTTTCCAACAATTCAGTCAGACGTGGTCCCATGGGTTCGTCCAATGCGGCGGTGAAATCATTCCACGCTTGATTGTTCAGTCGAATGATGTGAGCTTCATGGATATCCCTGTCTGCGGCGGCGAGCAGATTCGACAATGCCCATTGCGACGCAGTCAGGCCTTTGGACTCGGCCGCTTGATCGATTCTGGATCGTTGTTCTTGAGTGAGCCTCATCTCAAAACGACTGTTCTTGTTGTTCTCAGTAGTCATACCCCTATTGTACGGCTTTTGTACGGACGAAATTGATATGTTTGGGATATCGATTGCGATGGCCACGTGAGCTCCTTTGCTTGGTATGTCCGATTTGCGAGCGTGCAGCACGCTGATTCCATGAACATACCGTTCGCGTGATTCGCATGTCCAGCCGAATCGACCTATGTGGCTCCAGCTTCCGAAGTTATCCACATTGCCATTGATAAAAGTATTGTCGCATCGACTGCGAATCTCTAATCCTTGCGGATGAGAGGTGGGTGGGGCGGTTGAAAAGGTTCATACCGCAGCCTGATGGTCAGGCTTCTGCTCGATCCGTACTCTCGGGAGTATGAATACAGCAACACAGCAATTTCAGCAGACTCAGACCGCACCGGAAGCAGTGCAACAACAGGACGCACGGCAGCAGTGGTCTTCGGTGATCGAGGCACATGACTTGGTCATGGACTACACCGCCAATATGGCCCGTGCGCAGGCCGGTCATGGCGTTACCAGTGTGATTCCGGCCGGAACAGGTGCTGCGGTTCCCGCTGCCAATGGTCAGCCCGGTTTCGCCATGCCAACCATGCACACACTTGCCCTGAACCACGTGAGCTTCGCATTGGGTGAGGGTGAGACGGTTGCTGTCATGGGCCCGTCTGGCTCCGGCAAGTCCACGCTGCTGCACGCGCTCGCCGGCATCATCAAGCCGACCGCTGGCACAGTGACCTTCCGTGGCTCGAATCTGGATGCCATGAGCGATGCCGGCCGCACCAAACTGCGCCGCAACGCCTTCGGCTTCGTCTTCCAATCCGGCCAGCTGCTGCCCGAACTGCCGGCGGTCGAAAATATCGCCCTGCCGATGATGCTTGACGGCATGCCCTACCGCACCGCCACCGACACGGCGATCCTGTGGCTGGAACGCATGGGATTGCGCGCGCTCGCCACGCACCGGCCGGGGGAGATGAGCGGCGGACAGATGCAGCGCATCGCCATCGCCCGTGCGCTCGCCGTCAAACCTGCCGTGGTCTTCGCCGACGAGCCGACCGGCGCGCTCGACCAAGCCACCGGCCGCGAGGTCATGGGCATTCTCATGGCCGCCGCGCGGGACAACGGTTCCGCCGTGGTCGTCGTCACCCACGACCCCAACGTCGCTTCGTTCTGCTCGCGCACCGTGACCATGCAGGACGGCCAGCTGGGAGGCGTACGATGAGCGCTTTCGCATTGTGGCGATTGTTCCATCGCCCCGGCTCGCGTGGCAGTGCGGGTCATACTTCGGTGTTGGCCATCATTGCTTTTGCCGCAGCCACCACTATCTTTCTCACCGTTTTGGGCGGCGTGCATGGGTTCATGTGGCGCGCCTCCGCCGACCACACCATTGGATGCGCAATCAATCTCGACGCTTGCAAACCCGGAACAGCGGAAATCTGGAAGCAGCGTATCGCCAATCCCCACAGCCTGGATCAATACGCCACGGCATACGTCGTGCTGGCGTTCTTTGCCTGCCTGCTGCTGATTGTGCCGTTCGTGGCGCTTGCCGGTTCCGCCGCGCGATTGGCTGCGTCCCGTCGTGACGCTCGGCTCGCATCCCTGCGCTTGGCAGGCGCGACCACGGGGCAAGTTATTCGCCTTACGGCGCTTGATGCGGCTGGGCAGGCCTTGGTGGGGGCGCTGATTGGCATCGCGGGGTACTGCGTGTTGATCCCCCTAATCATGTTGCTGCATTTCCAGAATCAGACGTTTACGTTCGAGCAACTGTGGGTGGGGCCGATTGCCTTGATCATTACGCTTGTTGGCGTGACCGTGTTGGCGCTGATCTCTTCGCTGGTCACGCTTCGGCGCGTGGCCATCACGCCACTCGGCGTCACTTCACGCGTTGCGACTACGCTGCCGTCCGGCTGGCGTGTGGTGGTGTTCGCCGTCATCATGGTGATTGCCGTTCTTCTGTTCAAGAATCCGATGGTGCTGGCTCAGGCCGGTGAAGTAGTGATGTACGGCGTGATCATCGGTTTCATGCTGCTGTGCTTCGCGCTGGTGAACCTCGTGGGCTCCTGGGTGGTCACCGCCCGCGCCAAAGCCAAGGCCAAACGGCCCAAGGACGCGGCCACGATGATTGCCATGCGCCGTATTCTCGACAATCCGAAGCGCGCGTGGCGCAATGTGTCCGGCATTGCACTGGCCGTGTTCATCGCCGGCATCACCTCGATCTGCGGATTCTTCGGATCGGCCGCCGTGGTCGGTGACGCCAACGACCCGTCCACCGTGTTCATTCGCGACATCGGCACCGGCGGCATCCTGACGCTAGTGTTCGCCGCTGTGCTTGCCGCGGTCAGCTCCGGTGTGATGCAGGCCGGCAGCGTGTACGATCAGGCCGGCGAATATCGCATGCTGGTGTTGGAGGGCACTGATGTCAAGACCTTGAACCGTGCGCGATTCATCGAGGTACTCACCCCGCTCAACATCGTGGTGATCGTGGCCGGTGGCTGTTCCATGCTGCTTATGGCCCCTCTGTTCGCCGCTTCGATGACCGAACCGGCCACGCTGGCCAGCTTCTTCGGCGGGCTTGTGCTGTGCTATGCGCTGGTTTCGGTGGGTGCGTTCGCGTCCAATCGGGTGGCCGCCAGCTTGAATCTGGCCGATTATCGGGCCGATGACTGAGGCGGTACGGTACTTTCCCGGGTGACGACACTGGTGGGGAGGATGACGTGCATATCACCCTGATTGCCCTTGCGGCTGTCGATGATCATCTGCACGGCGCGTTGGGCTATTTCGCTGAACGGCTGATGCACGCTGGTCAGGGAGGGCATGAGTTGGCCGGCGGGGAAAATGTCGTCGAACCCCATGACGGACAATTGCTTTGGCAACGCGATCTTATGCTCTCGTGCGGCACGATACGTGCTTACCGCAGATAAGTCGTTGCAGCAGAAAATCGCGGTGGGTCGGTCGGTGAGTTCCAGCAGCCGGCAGGCTGCTTCATAGCTTGTTTCGGCGGGGAAGTAGTCGCCCTGTTCGATATAGGACTCCGGCAGATCCACCCCGGCCTGTTGCAGAGCGGCGGTGAATCCGCTATAGCGCGCGATGCTGGTCTGTAGGTTCGCCGGCCCCCGGATAACGGCGATGCGTCGATGGCCGAGCGACAGCAGGTGTTTGCCGGCCTGGTATCCTGCGGTCCAGTTATCGATGGACACGCTCATCACATCCGAATCGACGGTATCGATTGGGTCGATGATGACCACGGGAATACTGCGCGATTTCAACAAAGACTTCGCTTGAGTGGTCAGACCGCCCATCTGCTGCATAATCACGCCTTGGGGATTTCTATCGATGATGCCGCGGAAACAGTCTTCCGTGGCATCGCCATGGTTGGTCTGGGTGACCGTGATGGCGAGGCCCGCCTGCTGCGCCCAGTATGAGGCGTATTTGATGAGTTCCATCGTGCCGTTGTGCTCAATGTATTCGACGACGAGCTCTATGGTGGGGGAGAGTTTGGTGTTGACCAGAGGCCTTGAGTAACCGTGATCTTTGAGGATTTGCTCGACTTGTCTCCGCGTCTCGTCGGAAATGCCTGGCCTGCCATTGATGACTTTGGAAACAGTGGATGCGGATACGCCGGCGATTTTTGCGAGCTCGCCGACCTTGAGCTTGTGGGTGGATGTATCGTTAGCCATCGGTGCTTCCCTCTTGAATATTTGCCGTTCAATTACTGAGACGATTTCGTCGATGTTCCCACCATTATGGCGCATTGTGCCGTAACAATTCCGTGTTTTCTTGCCCTTTGTCCGGCCTTGAATAAAAATTTTCGCAAATAGGCTTGCAAATTTCTTTATTCGGACGTATGATATAGCCGTTGGTTCACACCAGGCGAAGGAGCCCGAACACATGAGTACCATCACCAAAGTCAAGACGTATGACTTCCGATTCCCCACTTCAACGACGCTTTCCGGCTCGGATGCAATGAACCCCGATCCGGATTATTCCTCTGCGTACGTGGAGATTTCCACCAGCGCCGACGACGGCATCACGGGTGTGGGATTCGTGTTCACCATCGGCCGTGGCAACGACGTGGTTTGCAAGGCCATCGAATCGATGTCGCAGGTGCTGATTGGGCGCAACACCGAGGAACTGCTCGACAACATGCGCATTGCATGGGACCTGTTCGTGCATGATTCCCAGCTGCGTTGGCTTGGCCCTGAAAAGGGCGTGGAGCATATGGCCATCGGCGCGGTGCTCTCCGCGTTGTGGGATATCAAGGCCAAGCGTGCGGGCAAGCCGTTGTGGCTGGTGCTGGGGGGGGTGGAGCCGGGGGGGCTGGGCTGGACAAGCG
>OAVZ01000228.1_pt1 | contig 13752 bp, 10 predicted proteins | sample 1476491 | NCBI WGS metagenome assembly OAVZ01 (sample SAMEA2580117, study PRJEB22360) | human gut metagenome | biome: human gut; feature: human-associated habitat; material: faeces | place: Denmark | collected 2008/2010 | reverse complement strand
GCACACCGTTTGCCGTCAAACGGCAAACACCCGTGTGCCCGGCGAGCCCCTTTGCGGGACCGTCGGGCGCACGGGCACGAAATCACCGCTCCCCCGGCTTCATGCCGACGGAACGTTTGAGCGACTCCGGAATCTCCACCGGAGGCTTGTCGGAATCGGGACGGCGCTGGTCGGACAGCCACACCGGACGTTCCGGAGCCTTCCTGATGTTCGCGAAGATCGCGGCCAGTTCCTTCTCATTCAGCGTCTCCTTGACGAGCAGCTGGCGAACCAGCTCATCGAGCACATCGCGGTTGTCGTTGATGATGTTCCATGCCTCGGTGTGCGCGGTCTCGACAAGGCCGAGCACCTCCTCGTCGATGACCTCGGCGGTGCGCTCGGAGTACTTGTGCGGCGCAAGACCATCGAAATCGGCGCTCTGGTCGTCGGTGTCGGCCCACTTGATGGCGCCGAGCTTCGAGGAGAAGCCGTATTCCACGACCATGGTGCGGGCGATCTTCGTCGCCTTCTCGATGTCGTTCGACGCGCCCGTGGTCGGATCGTGGAACACGACCTCCTCCGCGGTGCGTCCGCCCATCGCGTACGCCATCTGGTCGAGCAGCTCGTTGCGCGACTGCGAGTAACGGTCGGTGGTCGGCATGACCGCGGTGTAGCCGAGCGCACGGCCACGCGGCAGAATCGTCACCTTGGTCACCGGATCGGTGTTGTGCAGTGCGGCGGCGACCAGTGCATGGCCGCCCTCGTGGTATGCGGTGTTGCGCAACTCATTGAGGGCCATGCCCTTCGACTGACGCTTCGGGCCGGCCTGGACGCGGTCGATGGCCTCGTCGATGGCACGGTTGTCGATCAGCTGGGCGCCGGCACGGGCGCACAGCAGCGCGGCCTCGTTGAGCACGTTGGCCAGATCGGCGCCGGTGAAGCCCGGCGTGCGCACGGCGACCATGTGCAGATCGACGTCCGGCACGAACGGCTTGCCTTTGGCATGCACCTTGAGGATGGCCTCGCGGCCTTCGAGGTCCGGCGCCTCCACCGACACCTGACGGTCGAAGCGGCCGGGGCGCAGCAATGCCGGGTCGAGCACGTCGGGGCGATTGGTCGCGGCGATGATGATCAGGTTGGTGTCGCTGTCGAAGCCATCCATCTCGACGAGCAGCTGGTTCAGCGTCTGCTCGCGCTCGTCGTGACCACCGCTCATGCCGGAACCACGCTTGCGTCCGACGGCGTCGATCTCGTCGATGAAGATGATGGCCGGGGCGTTTTTCTTCGCCTCATCGAACAGGTCACGGACGCGGGAGGCGCCAAGGCCGACGAACATCTCGACGAAGTCGGAGCCCGCCATCGCATAGAACGGCACACCCGCCTCGCCTGCGATCGCACGGGCGAGCAGCGTCTTACCGGTTCCGGGAGGACCGTACAGCAGCACGCCGCGCGGGATGCGGGCGCCCAGGGCCTTGTACTTCGACGGGTCCTTGAGGAAGTCCTTGATCTCCTCGACCTCCTGCACGGCGGAGTCCTCGCCAGCCACGTCGGAGAACTTGGTGGACGGCGTCTGGCCTTCGAGCAGCTTGCCGTTGTTCTTCTTGCCGCCCATGCCGAACATGCCGGACGCGCCGCCCATGCGGCTCATCAGGAACCAGAACACGGCGATCATGATGATGAACGGCAATATCGAGCTGATCAGGTAGCTGACCATGCTGGTCTGCTGCATGTTAGAGGTCCACCCCTTGGAGGGGTCGGCCTTCTCGACCGCCTGCACGACCTGCGCGCCCTGCGCGAACGTGTAGTAGAACTGCACCTTCTTGCCGTAGTTGTGCGGCTTGTTCGTGTCCGGATCGGTCTTCGTGAAGTTGCTCTTCAGCTCAAGCTGCACCAGCTGCTTGTTGTCGATGATCTTGGCGTACGCGACGTTCTCGGTCTTGAGCAGGGCGAAGCCGTCCTTGGTGTCGATGGTCTGCGTGCCGGCGCCGGCGAACAGCTGGAAGCCGGCGACCGCCATGACCACCAGCAGCACGCCCCACAGCCACGGGGACTTCCAGAACGGCTGCGGGCCGCCTGAGTTGTTTCCCTTCTGGTTGCCGTTGGGGTCGTTGGGCGAATTGCGTTTGAACGGGTTGCCGTTGCCGCGGTTGCCATTGCCACTCGGCGGCATCTGCTGAGGGCCTTGAGGATAGCTCATACCTGATTATTCTCCTTGATACACTTCGGGCTTCAACACGGCGATGGAGTCAAGATTGCGGAATCGCTCGTCATAGTCCAGGCCGAACCCGACCACGAACTCATCGGGAATCTCATAGCCGCGATACCGCACGTCGACGTCCACTTCGCGGCGCGACGGCTTCTCCAGCAGCGCGAATATCTCCACCGACGCCGCGCCGCGGCGCTTGAGTTCCTCGACGAGCCATGCCAAGGTACGCCCTGAATCAACGATATCCTCGACGATAAGAATGTGCCGACCGCGGACATCGCAGGACAGGTCCTGCCGTATGGCGATCGTCCCGCTCGATTCGGTGCCCGACCCGTAGCTCGAAAGACTCATGAAATCCATCTGCACGGGAATGCTCAGCGCCTGCGAGAACGCGGCGATGGTGTTCACGGCACCCTTGAGCACCGCGACCAGCAGCAGGTCACGCCCCTGATAGTCCTTGCTTACCTGCGCCGCCACCTCGTGTATCTTGCTTGCGATCTGAGCCTTGGTGATCAGCTCATGGTCGATCTCGTCTTGAACATCAGCGATTTGCATGGAGACCATCTTGGCACACGCGAATGACGTGTTTCCGACGAAATGCTGAATGACCGCTGGGAAGCGCCACGGCACCCTGACCGTGCCACTGCGAGATCAGCCGGTCGACGGCGTCGACGTGACGGAACCCGGCCTCGATGCCGACCGCCGCGAGCGCGTGCGCGATCACGCGCAATCTGATCGCCCGCGGCTCCCGCGCCAACGCTTTCGCGTCGATCCGCAGCAGCTCACAGTCTCCGTCGACGCTCCCGCACGAATCCCCGGCGAACGTCACCGCGTGCGCCGCAACCGATTCCGCGATACCGTCGAGATACGACTTCTCGATGGATGCGAGTTCGGCACCGTCACAGAACCTGCTCACGATATCGCCGCCGGCGAACGCGTTCAGATAGGGAATCAGCGTGTGGCGGACGCGCGAGCGCAACGGGAAATCGTCCGGCAACGGTTCGTCCGCAGCCATATGGTCGCCGTTGGTCGGGTCATCCCACCATGTGATCCCGAGGTCCTCGCAGATGCCGGTCGTGTCCGCGCGGGTCAGACGCAGGAACGGGCGGGCGAACCGCACGCCGTCACGCTCGACGATCCGCGGCATCCCCGCGAGCGAATCCAGTCCGGAGGACCGCAGCACATCCATCAGCACGGTTTCGGCCTGGTCGTCGCCGGTGTGGGCGAGCAGCACGCATGCGGCCGATTCCCGTCGGGCCGTATCGGCCAGCGCACGGTATCGCGCGTCGCGGGCCGCGGCCTCAACGCCGTGACCGTCCCCCGACACTTCGACCGGCACCACCGTGACCGGGTCGAGCCCCAGCCCGCAGCATCGCCGTGCCGCCGACTGAGCCACCTCATCCGAATGCTCCTGCAGCCGATGATCGACCACGACGGCCCCGCATCTGATGCCCCACGACGCACACACGATGCCGGCCACCGCCGCCAACGCCATCGAATCGCGACCGCCCGAGCAGGCCACCAGCACCAGCGGGGCATCGGGCGCGGGGGTATGGTCGCCGTGCTCGGCGAAGCGCGGATCCTGCCTGGGTAGTCCCAGATCGACCAGCATGGATCGCATCCGGCCGATCGCGGCACGCATCACAGCGGTATATGGCATGGGTCGAAACCTTTACAGCTTGGCCAGTTTGGCGGCCATCACGTTTATCGCCTTGATGGCCGACCACTGGTTCTCCGGGTCGTTGACGATCACGGCGAACGACAGCACGCCGCCCTTGACGCGGGACACGTTGCCGGCGAGCGAGGTCACGGCGTCGAGGCTGCCGGTCTTCACGCGGAACAGGCCGTTGTCCGGGCCGGTGACGATACGGTTCCTCGCCGTGCCGACCAGGCCGGGGATGGACAGTCCCTCCGCCGCCGCGGTGGCGATGCCGGCGGTGAGATTGCGCTCCTGTACCTCGATCAGCGTGGTCACGCTGACCTTCGATCCTGGCGTCAGACCGGAACAGTCGGCCATCTGCAGGCCGGACGTGTCGATGCCCTGCTCGGCGAGCGTGTCGGCGACGGCCTGCGTGTCGGTCTTGATGCTGTTGCCGGCCTGACGCTTGAGCGCCGTCAGACGGCCGAATAGCTGGGCTAGCGTATTGTCGGAATGCCTCAGCATGAACGCCATGACCTCGTTAAGCGGCGCCGAGCTGACCGAGGCCAGCGCTGAAGTGCCGCTTGGCGCCGCGCCCGCGGTCGGCCCGGACGTCACGGTGATGCCGTTGTCGGCGAGCCGCTTCGCGAAGGTCGTCGCCGCGTCCAGCGCAGGCTGTTGGGACAGCACCGGGTATTGGCTGGAATCGTCGGGATTGGCCGGCTTGACCATATCGGTCCAGGTGCGTCCGCCGTCGACGGCCATCGTGGAGATCGCCGTATAGTACCGGTGCTCCGCGTTGTTTTCCGTGACGCCAGCCGGCGTACGATCCTGCCCGAACAGCGAATCGTCGTACAGCAGGTCGACCTGCGTGATGCCGCGCTGCTTCAACGCCTCGGCGGTGCGCTGCGCCAGCGTGCCCAGCCCGGCACGGCCGTTGATGTGCGAGGGATCGCTCTCCCCGTCTGACAGCAGCATGTCGCCCTCACCCTGCAGCACCACGGTCTTGCGGTCGTCGTCGCCCTGGATGAGATAGCTCTTGGTGTCGAGCGTGGAGCCCATGTCCAGCGTGGTCGCCGCCGCGAACGCGGTCAGTGTTTTCAGGGTCGATGCGGGCTGGCGGGGAATCGTGGCGTCATGCTCGGCTACGATGTTGCCCTTGCCGTCCGCGATGGCCAGCGAGAAGGATTTGCCCACGCCCTCGCTGGCGGAGAACTCGTCGAGGATGGTCTTCGCGGCCTGGGCGTCGACGGGCATGGACGCGTCGACGCCGGCGGCGACCGTGCCGCCCGTGAGCGCGTCCTGCGGGTCGGGAATCGCGACGCGGTCCACTCCCCGCAACGTCAGGATGCCAGGTGCCACGTCATAGATGTCAGCCACGAAATACCCCGCCATCACCGCAACGGCGACGACGGCGGACACCGCGACGGTGACGGTACGCCGCGTCATCGGCAGATGCCGAATCATATGATGTCGGGCCGCAGCCTTTGATGCCACGAGCGAACTCCTTAGACAGACGTTACATCATCGCCGCAAGGGCGCCGCCCGAACCGGCTCAGCGCTGCAGCGACGCGAACGAATCCAACGTCTGGACGACACGGATCGCGCGCGCATCCAACAGCTTACCGCCAAGCCATGAACCGATGACCATGGCCGCCACGCCATTGGCGAGACCGATCGGCGCCATGACCCATAGCCAGCCGCCCATATCGGCCACAACGAGCACGATCGCGACGAGAATCGTCGGCAGCATCGGAATCAGACAGCCGAAAAGCTGCACGAACGGGAACAATCCCTGAGCGACGGCACGGCCCTGCGGCGTGGAGAACGGCTTGTCCATCGACGGCACCGGATACATCAGCGAGCAGTTGGTGATCTCCGCGACGCCGATGCTGCTGAACGAGACGCCCAACGCCAGACAGATGAACGTCACGCCCAGGAGCAGGCCGTCAGCCGTGCGCCAATCGCCGGTCAACACGAAGCAGGCCAGACCGAGCACCACCATATATATCACGTTGATGGACGCGAACACCCGCATGCGGGACCGACGGTCGTCCCAGCCGCGCACGCCGGCCAGCACCTCCATCGTGAAACCGCGGCCGTCGTATGCCAGGCCGTTGCCCTCGGTCATCTGCATCATCCATCCGCCCCAGATCAGACCCTGCCAGATCACGATCGTGACGCCACGCGACTGGAGCGCGAACAACGCCACGAACAGGACGGGCATCACGAACAGCAGGATCTGACGCGGGTCGCGGCGCAGATACGTCAGCAGACGGGCGGACATCGCGCCGGACGTGCTGTCCGGCATCCAGCCGAACGCGCCGATGCCGCGGACCTTCGCGGCACGCTCGGGCGCACCCTCGGTCACGCGGTCATGACGCAGGCACCAGACACAGCCGACGAAGCACACCACCCACGTGACGGCCAGGATCGCCAGACGCGCCACGAACAGGAGCGGGTTACCGGTCAATAGGTCGTACGGCAACTGGAACGCGGCTCCGAACGGGGTCCAGCTCAGAGCGTCGGCCACGCTCAGATCCGTCAATGACGGAAAATCATACAGACTGCCGGAATCGGCGGGGTTGACGATGATGTTCGGCAGCTGGCATAGCACAATGAACACGATCATCGCGATGAGGTAGAACGCGTTCTTGCCACGTTTCGAGCGCACCAGCGTCGTCGATGCCGAAATGACCAGCTTGGCCAGCGACATCATCGTGATGATAGCCAGCGGGGCGGCGATGAGCTGCATGACGACCATGCCCACACTCATCCACCGGTATGCGAGGGACCACAGCATCAGCGCCAGCGTACCACAGATCGCAGGCAGACCGCTCAGGCCGCCGAGCAGCATGCCGAGCTGCAGTTTCCGGTCGGGAATGCCGTACAGCGCGAACCGGCGCGGAGCCATGGTCGAGCCGTCGCCGACGAGCATCAACTGAATGAACAGGATGATGAAGCCGGCGAACGTCGACCCGTACATCACCGCGACGTGCAGCACCCCGTACATCCACCCCGCAGGGATGTGATGACCCGCCATATCGAATACGGGGCCGCCGAGGAACCACGCGAGAGCGCCGACTCCCACAAGGGCGCCGATGCCGAATACGATGCCGAGCACATAGCCGATGGTCTGCCACGTCGACTTGCGCAGGGTGGCAAGGGTGAGCGCCCAGCGCAGACGCACCATGGTCAAAGCGACTTCCATCATGACTCCTCGGGCGATGGGAACGGGGCGGTGGACGCAGACGAGTCGGCAGGGGCGACGCCGTTCGCCGCGTATCCGCCGTCGAGCCACGACAGCTTGGCCGCGGCATGCCGGCCGCCGACCAGCTGCAGGAACCGCTCCTCAAGGTCCTCGCCGGCCGACACCTGCTCTATCGTGCCCGCCGCGCGGACCTGTCCGGCGTTGATGACGGCGACGTGCGTGCACATCTTCTCCACCAGCGACATCACGTGCGAGGAGATGATGACCGTGCCGCCGGTGGACGCGTACTCGGCGAGGATGTCCTTGAGGTTCGCGCTGGACACCGGGTCGACCGACTCGAACGGCTCATCAAGCACCAGGATGCGCGGGCTGTGAATCATCGCGGACGCCAGGCAGATCTTCTTGGTCATGCCCGCGGAATAATCGGACACCATCGTGTCCGCGGCGGAAACCAGATCGAAGGCGTTCAGCAGGTCGCCGGCGCGACTGTGCGCCACATCGCGCTTCATGCCGCGCAGCATGCCCGAATAGATCAGCAGCTGCATTCCGGTGAGCCGGTCGAATATCTGGTCGGGCTGCGGCATGACGCCGATCTCACGTTTGGCGGCGTTGACGTCCTGCCACACGTCCTGCCCGAGGATCATCGCGGTACCGGCGTCGGGAACCAGCAGGCCGGTCACCATGTTGAGCGTGGTCGTCTTGCCCGCGCCGTTCGGGCCGACGAGGCCGAAAAACGAGCCGACCGGGATGTCGAGGGACAGTCCGTTGACCGCAATCTTGCGGTCGAAGCGCTTGTACAGGCCGCGAATGGAGACCGCCGCGCGCGGGTCGGGCGGCGGCAGTGTCGCAACCGCGGGACGGGAGGGGACGGATGACGATGCCGTACGCGCGGGAAAACCGCCAATCTGCGGCTGATTGTCTATACTCATGACTCAAGCATAGACCATGCAGCGGTATAGACCAATCATCCCGCAGATCGATGACGGGTCGGCGGCAGCCAGCATCGGCCCGGCCGGCGGAGCCAGACATCGCTGCCGAACGCCGGTCGAAGCACGGTCCAAAACCGCTCAGCCCTTATGCACGATTGGCTTCCACTGAGCCTTGGAGAAGATGGCCTGGAACGAAATCGGCATGTAACTGAGCATGTAGATGGGGAAACTCAGCACATAGGCGAACAGCTCCTTGTTGGTGGCGCCGATGTGGTCGCGTTCCGCGACGATCGTCAATGCGGCCAGTGCCATCATCGTCACGACCGCCAGCACGATGTCAAAGGCCCATCCCGCAATCGCACTGAGCTGGCTCTGCCACGTCACGAATCCGAACGCCACGAACAGCAGGCCCAGTACGATGCGGATGACGCCCAGCACCGTGAACGGGCATAGCAGCAGGGTGAAATCGACGGACGAAAAATCACGCTCACGCACGGCCCGCTTGATCAGCGCCATGCCGTAATACCGGAACACCTGCAGGAATCCCTTGCTCCAGCGCAGTCGCTGACGCCAGCTCTGCTGGAACGTGACCGGCTGCTCGTCGTACAGCATGGCGGTGCCGCAGTATCCGATGCGGTCGCCGTGCAGGATGGAGTCCATCGTGAATTCCAGATCCTCGGTCAGCAGATGGAATTTCCATCCCCTGTTGCGCCGCATCACCTCGCGAGAAAACATGAATCCGGTGCCGCCCACATGGCAGCTGGAGCCGAGGATCATGCGCGAATTGTTCAGGAATCGCGACTCGCGAATGAACCACAGGGCCGAACCGGACGACACCCAGTTGTCGGCCAGGTTGACCGAATTGCGGTAGCTGGTCAGGATGCGGAAACCGGACTGGAAGGCCTTGTTCATCTCCTCGACGTAATGACGGTCGAGCCGGTTGTCGGCGTCGAACACGAAATAGGCATCGTAGTCGTCGGCCACACCCGAGTCAATCATGGTGCTCAGCAGGTACGACAGCGCGTATCCCTTGCCGATCAGCTCCGTGTCGTGGCGTTCGACGACATGGCATCCCATCTCGCGGACGACTTCGGCGGTGCGATCGGTACAGTTGTCGGCCACCAGCCAGATATCGATCAGCTTGCTCGGATAGGTCTGGTTGTGCAGCGAGTCGATGAGGTTGCCGATGACGTTCTCCTCGTTGCGCGCGGAGATCAACACGGCGTAGCGCTTGTCCATCGGCGCGTCCGGGAAGTGCACCGGCTTGGAGAACAGAGACATGATGACGCAGATGGCCTGGTAGATGATGCCGACGCCGCCCACCACCATCATAAGCACGTCGATTACGGTCAGCAATGCCATTAGCGCCACCTGCTTCGCGGATTGTCGGTAGACCCGTCACCACGGCGTGGGCGGGCGGTCTTTGCGGGACGGTCGGCTGCCGGCTTCGCGGCGGTGCCGGATGATTCGCTGTCGGACAGTCTATCGGAGGAGGTCTTCGCGGCGCCGGGCTCTGCAGAGCCGTCGCTGCTACCATCATCGCCATGCGCCTGTGCGGTACCGTCACCGACTCCGCGCAATTTCACGGCGTTGCCCGACTTCGCCCCCTCGCGCACGCTGCGCGACAGCACGTCCTTCGGTATGGCAATCGTTTCGGAATCCTCGGTCTCGTTGGCCTCGTCAAGGTCATATATCTGGTCGCGCAGCGCACGTAGCTCGTCGCTGATCGGCACATGGGCGCTCGATCCTTTGGCGGCGCGCGGCATATGGTCGCTCATCGGCTTGATCACGCGCTCACTGAACGCCTCGGCGCCCTCCACGACCTTGGACTTCTTCCCCGGCATCGGATCGCTCATCAGCGGCGACTCCACCAGCGCATAGCGCTTCGTGTACACCTTGAAGATGGCCTGCATGCTCGCCGTGACCGGCAGTGCGAGGAACGCGCCCAGAGCGCCGAACAACGCGCCCATCACCAGTACGGCGAGGAACGCGACGCATGGGTTGAGGTCCATCGTGCGCTGCGAGACCTTCGGCGAGAGAATCAGGTTCTCGATCTGCTGGTACACGATGATGAACACCAGCACACCGACCCCGTACCACAGGCCATTCGACCCCCAGGCGAACAGCACCGGCAGCGCGCCGCCGATATACGTGCCGACCGTCGGCACGAACTGCGACACGATGCCGCAGAACAACGCCAGCGGCAGCCAATATGGCACGTGGATAATCTCCAGGAAAACGGCCGTGCAGGTGGCGTTGATGGCGGCCAGGATGGAGCGGGAGAACAGGAAGCCGGAAATCTGCTCCTGCACCACCGTCCAGCCGAGCAGGAAACGGCGCTGCGTGTTCGGTCCGAGCCACTGGCACAGGCTGCGGCGCATCTTCGGGCCCGCGGCCGAAATATAGTACGTCACCATCAAAACGGTCAGCAGATTCAACAGGAAGCTGAACACGCCCATCGTGGTGGTCAACGCCTGACCGGCGAAATCGGTGATCCACGACGTCTGCACGTTCTTGAATATCTCCATGCCGAGGTTCTCTATCTTCGGCATGTCGAACGACGTGTACTGCTTCACCGCGTCCACGATCTCCGTGTATATCGACGGAAGCCCCTTCACCATGGAGATCAGCTGCTGCACGAACATGTTGCCGAACAGCGTGAGCAAAGCCATGACGATCACGGCGAGGCCGATCAGGCTCACCGCCGACGCGAGGCCACGCTTCCAGCCGTGTCGCACCATCGAGACCACCAGCGGCTCGACCGCCAGCGCGATGAATATCGAGATGACGACATCCAGCACGATGGTCGATATCTTGCCCCACGATGTCCACACGAAAATCGCGGCGAACACCGCGATGACCGTGTACAACAGCGCGCGCCCCCACCAATCCGGCGGTCGACGCGAATCCCCTTTGGCGGGGAACACCGACGCCAAATCCAGTTTCTGATCATCCGTTTCACTCATGAGACCCTATTGTAGCCAGCGGGAGTGTACGCACAGGTGCTTATCCTGTAAGTATGCTCAACGTTTCGATTATCATCCCCGCGTGGAATGAGGAGGAGCGCATCGCCGACTGCCTGATGAACGCCACGCGCCAGACCGTCGCACCACATGAAGTGATCGTCGTCAACAACCGTTCCACGGACCGCACCTGCGACATCGTCGAACAGTTCCAGCGCGACCATCCCGAAGCTCCGGTCATCCTGCTGCAGCAGAACGAGGATCAAGGACTGATCCCGACCCGCAACTTCGGTCTGAACGCCGCAACCGGCGACGTGTTGGGACGCATCGACGCCGACTGCATGCTCAAACCCGACTGGGTGGAGGTCGTGTCCGGCATATTCACCGAGGATCCGGACGCCATGGGCGCGACCGGACCGGTGGTGTATTACGACATGCCCGCGAAGGGTGCCGGGCTCGCCGGCGACGACCACATCCGCCGGCACACGTACCGGGCGGACAACGATCAGGTGCTGCTGTTCGGTTCGAACATGGCGATTCGCGCCTCAGCATGGCACGCCATCTCGGGCGAGGTCTGCCGCGACCCGGAGGACGTGATGCACGAGGACATCGACGTGTCGCTGCATCTGCTCAACCATGGTTTCAAGACGGTGTACTCACAGTGCATGATCTGCGGCATCTCCGCACGGCGCATGGACACGTCCTTCGCGTCGTTCCACCGGTACATGCAGCGGTTCAAGAACACATTCGCCGCACATCCCGATCATTGGCGCGAGCACCACACCGAGCGGCGCCTGTATGCGCTCTACCCGTGGCTGCACATGCTGTACCCGATTTATCAGCAGCATCTGGCCGCGAAGGACATCAACCCGGCCGAAAAGATCTGGTTCGACGAGCAGATCAAGCTCGTCAAGAGCCATTTCGACAATCCCGAGCAGGTGGACGCCGTCGAATGACGTCGGCTGACGCCAGCTAACAGATGATGGTGGGGTTCCGACACGGTATGTGTCGGAACCCCACCATCATCTGTTAGCCGCATCCGTTGCGGATTATCGCGGCTTTCTCCCGCTCACGGGGCCGGCCGGCGGATGGACGCGCCGCCGCGGACCGGTCCCGTGTCGCTCTATCACATCAGCGAGGTGTAGATCTTCAGGATGTCCTCTTCGGTGGCCTTGCGCGGGTTGCCCGGCGTGCACACGTCGTTGAAGGCGTCGTGGGCGAGCGGTGCCAAGTCGGCCTCGGTGGCACCCACCTCGGAAATCGTGGTCGGGTTCTTGAGATCCACGGTCAGCTGGTGGACGGCCTGCACGGCCTCCTCGCGCACCTTCTCAAGGTCGCCGGTGTAGGCGTCCTCGATACCGAACGCGTCGGCGATGTCACGGTACTTTTCGCCGGTGAAGTCCTTGTTGTATTCCATGACCGGGGCCAGCAGGATGCCGTTGGCCACGCCGTGGGCCACGCCGAGACGGCCGCCCAGCGGGTGGGCCATGCCGTGCACGAGACCCAGGCCGACGTTGGAGTAGGCCATGCCGGTGATGTAGGAGGCGTAGGCCATCTGCTCGCCGGCCGGCACGTCGCCGCCGGCGGACTTGGCCAGGTTCTTGGCAATCATGCGGATGGTCTGCATGCTCAGGCAGTCAGACAGGCTCCATGCGCCCGGGGTGATGTAGCCCTCGATGGCGTGGGTCAGGGCGTCCAGGCCGGTGGCGACCTTCAGGCCGCGCGGCATCGTGTCGGTCAGGTCGGGGTCGACGAATGCGACGATCGGGATGTCGTGGGGGTCGACAGCCACGAACTTGCGCTTGTTGGCGGTATCGGTGACCACGTAGTTGATGGTGGTCTCAGAGGCGGTGCCGGCGGTGGTGGGCACGCCGAAGATCGGGACGGACGGGTTCTTGGTGTCGGCCACGAACTCCGGGTTGGCGGTGATGATGCCGATGCCCTTGCAGGTATCCTGCGGGGAGCCGCCGCCCAGGCCGATCAGGAAGTCGGCGCCGGATTCGGCGAACTTCTTGACGCCGTCCTGGATGCATTCGACCGGCGGGTTCGGCTTGACGTTGTCGAACACCTCATACGGCAGGCCGGCCTCGTCCAGCACATCGGTGACCTTCTTGACAGTTCCGGTCTTCAGCAGGATCGGATCGGTTACGATGAACGCCTTGGTGAAGCCATGGGACTTCGCGACCGCCGGAATCTCCTTGATGGCTCCACGGCCAAAATACGCGGTCTGATTGAAGATCATGCGATATACCATGCTGGCTCTCCTTTGAATGACGCGCGGGCGTTGCGCTCGGCGTATCTGCTATGACGATTCCTATCGTACCTCGAAAACTGGAAACATGCTGGGAAGGTAACGCAAACACAGCAGAGAACAGTTGCGGTATAGCGCTGTAGCATACAATCGCCCCCGCGGCCTTACCCCTACGAAAAATCCCATTTGTCACCGCGTAAGTTTCTTCATCGCAAGTCCCACAAAGCAGTACATGCCGTACCACATTATGAGCTGCCCCGCATCCCGCCGCCCTCATTCATCCCGCCAAAGTCCCATCCGCACGGGCTGAAACGGGACTTCGCTCGGACTAGACACTCGGACGACACCCCCATCCGGCCAAAATCCGTTTGGCGCGGCGCGGATGCGACCATACACGGATGACGTGGCCAGAATGCTCATGCTGGGGACGATGCAAAGAGGCGATTTCATGCCTGCGCATCAATCAGACGCCCGGCTGCGCTCCGCTCAGGAATGATGCACGGCACTCGTCACCTTGATGGCGGTCCATGCGCCGCGTACGGCCAGCAATGCAAGCCATGCGGCGAACAGCAGC
>OAVZ01000217.1_pt1 | contig 14742 bp, 10 predicted proteins | sample 1476491 | NCBI WGS metagenome assembly OAVZ01 (sample SAMEA2580117, study PRJEB22360) | human gut metagenome | biome: human gut; feature: human-associated habitat; material: faeces | place: Denmark | collected 2008/2010 | reverse complement strand
ATCATCGCTCCATGGACGGCCATGATCCAAAGTGCGCAACTTTTCGGGCACTACCTGAAAATATAGGATATTAATTACATGCAATATAATACAACAATTCGCATAAATACACCCTTTTTCCACTAATAAAATAGGGGGTATCTCCGCTTTCCGGCAGAAATACCCCCTGTATTTCCAAGAATATAGCAATAATTCATAGACTTCATTGAACAAGTTTTCATTGAGATGAATTCAAGGAAATCATGCACCAATAATGTCGAGAATTACCGCGCCATATTTCAATAGTTGTATTTCACATCATTGGTCATTTTGCCACACGGCGTCTGATCGAGCTTCATATCAGCCGTGGCCTTGTCAGACACGGTCACGTCGAACTCGTACGTCACGCTCTTGCCAGGTGCGATGTACGCCATACTGGAGTTCAATGGCTTGCCGTCCATGGTGGCATTGCTACGGTCACGCACATCACCGGTCACGGCGATTGATCCAATCGAACCACCTGCAGGCGCGTAAATCAGCACACGCTGCGCGGATGTGCCACTCGGCGCCACGGGCACGCCACCAACGCCCTTCTGCTCACCACCGAGAATGTAACTCGTGCAGGTAGCCATTTCCGTGGAAGTCATACGGTTGGTCAGCGTGTACTTCACGTGGTAGGTCTTGTCACCTGTCTTGGTCACTTCGCTGGTACGGTCGATATACCAACCCATCTTCGAAGGATTCTGCTCGCTGATGTAAATGCCCGTTTCCGGATTGGTCTCGCTCTCAGGCGCATTCTTGGCGAGTCCAGCACCTTGGAAGTACTTCGCTTCGTCATCGTGGAACGTGTAGGCGTAGAAGTGGCGGTTCTCGGCCAAATCACCGATGCTTTGCGCCACCTTCATCATCTTGTCCACAGTCATGTTGCCAAAAGCGCCGTCCATCACCGTTTTGGCAATGTACTCGAAGTATTCGTCCTGCTGTGCCACAGGAACGTCCTTGTAGATGGTGTTGAGCATGTATTCGGCGGTGTTCTCGCCGGTAAGCACAGTGCCGTTGGACAAGGTGACTGGTCCGTTGATCTCCACCATTTTCTGGATGAACACCGGATCCACGGAAATCAAACCGTCGATGTTGCAGGCATATTGCGAACGCTGCCATGAAGCGTTGAGCATTTCCGCGTTGCGGGAAACATCCGGCACCGCGAAGGTGTCTCGCACGTCGAAGGAGAAACCCAACGGCCTGTTGAATACCGCATGTTCCTCAGTGGTGCCGTTGTTGCCATTGACGAACTCACCATTCGGGTGGAAGTCCCCCACCGCGATTTTGCCATTATCCGCAGTCATGGTGCCGAGAGAGCCAACCAAGCCGCCGCCGGAACGTGTTTCGGATGTGGTCTGTGCCGCCAGCAAGTATGTGCGGGCACCGTTCTGGCCGAGGAAGGAAGGCAGCATGTGAGTGGCGTTGCTGACCTGTCCAACCAAATCGGCGATATTGTCAAGCTGGTCCTTGCCCTGCTGATAGGCTTTCTTCACCATGCCGATTTTCGGCTCGGCAAGACTGTTATACTGCTTGTTCTGCTGCTGCACCTGCTGGTTGAGCTTGTCGAAGTTACCTTGCGCATCGGCGATTGGCTGCAGATTAAGTTGCCCTTCCGCACCGGAAAGATTGGCCCCGGCAAGCTGTTGCACCGCAGTGGTCAACGATGGCAGTGTCTGCTGTGCAAGATTGTCCACGACTTCCGTCATGCCTTGCACAGTGGCGATGTCACTGCCGACGAACGGCATTTTCGCAGTCACGTTCCATAATGAACCGTGCGCAATCTGCTTGGCCTGCGCCGTCTGCTGCTGAGCCTGCGCGATGGACGCCTGCAACGCGGCGGCATCCTTGAGCTTTGCAGGGTCATTGATTGCGGATAGTGAGGATATGGCTTGCGATTCGTGTGCCTTGACGCTTTTTGCCTGCTTATACAGTTGCATACCAAACACTGCAGCAATGGCAAGTAGCACGATCAGCACCGCAAGTACAATAAGCGTCACATTCCGTGCCGTATGTTTTTCCCGTATTGCTTGAGCATGTTGCCCCATGCTTTGCTCCTCAAATCATTAAGCACTCAATTTGACTATTCCAGCGCATTATTGTGCCACATGGCACCCCTTTTTTTCGGCCGCCAAATGAAATTTCCCTCTGTTCCATCACAAGAACAGAGGGAAAATCACAGAAAACCCACTTATTGGCTCAGTACGATCCACGGCCAGTGAAGATTACCATCACGGTTTTGGCAAGAATCGCAAGATCTCCAGCGATGGACCAATTCTCAATGTAGGAGACGTCCAAATATTCGCTTTGCTCCTGTGAAAGATCAGACCGGCCGGACACCTGCCACGGACCGGTGATGCCCGGCTTGACCAGCAGTCGGGCGGAATATAGGGAACCATAGCGGGCCACTTCTTCCGGCAATGCCGGGCGCGGACCGACCAGAGACATATCGCCCTTGAGCACGTTGTAGAACTGCGGGAACTCATCCAAAGAAGTCTTACGGATGAAGTGACCTACCTTGGTGATACGCGGATCATCTTTCATTTTGAAGATGAACCGGTCTTCCTGCCCAGTTTCCTCAGCGAGTTTCTTCTTCAGCTCCTCAGCATTGGTGACCATGGAACGGAATTTATACATTTTGAACGGCTTGCCGTGCAGTCCGATACGGGTCTGAGAGAAGAACACCGGACCGCCATCATCAAGCTTGATGGCGATGGCGACGCCGAGAAGAATCGGAGAGGAAATAATCAGCGCGCACAGTGAGCCGATGATGTCCAGCAAACGCTTGATTACGTTCGCAGCTCCCGTGTACTGCGGCAGGGAAGCCAACAGAACCGGCTGTTCCGTGGTGTTTCGCAGATACAAACGGTGACCGCTCACATCCGCCAGGGAGACCGCCAAGGCAAGTTCCATACCCAGCGACTCCACCGCAAGAGAAAGACCATGCAGCATTTCGGAATCACGCGAAAGCACGTCCGCCACATAGACTTCCTGTACACCGAGGCTTTCGCAAATACGTGGGAATGCCGAGTTGAAAGGAATCACCTTGAGTTTGCTGGAGCCTTCGATATTGGCATCCGGTGTGTATGAGGTAACCACATAAGCGTCTTTTGAAGCTGGATCCGCTTCAATTGGGCATACAGCAACTGGTTCGTACCCCCAATTCATGCAGTTGCGCATGGTCTGCAAGGCTTTGTTGATGCCATCGGAAGATCCGATGACCACCGTTCTGTACTTGCAAGAGCCTTTGCTGCGGTGACGGTGCAACGCTTGACGCATCTGCCAGCGTGCGATGATATCCAAGAAGAAGGCGATGACTGGCGCGATAATCAACGCAGTACGGGGCAATGCAAGTTTGAAAATAAATGCAAGGCTGCAGTATGAGATGATGGTCAGCAACGACGCATTGATGATTTTGGCATACAGCTCATAGCCGTCCGCCATAACATGGCGGTGGTATGTGCCCGCGAATGCCAAGCACAGCAACCAAATCAGGCTGAACAGAATGAGGAAAAGCCAAAACGGCATCACATCGCCGATGGCATCGAAAGCAGCACCGTTGATTACAAGGCTGACGGTCAACGAAAGCAGCATCACTGCCAAATCGATGGCGATCAGGCTGGCGACGAAGGCGAAACGCCACCGGGGAGTCGATTCAGCCTTGCCGCGCCTATGTCCTTCCTTTTCCGCAGGAAACGGGGTATTGGAAAAAGTCATCGGCTCGAACTGCTTTTGCAGACGCTGATTCTGCATGGACGCGTATGCCTGTCGATGCGCATTGGACGAGACGATATGAATCTCTTGAGTCCTCATACCTTGCTCGCCGTTTGGTGCGCCGGATTCACCGGTATTCACGCCTTGCATGTATCTCCCTCCCCTTCAGCTGCATACGGCAAACAATTTACCACAGCCCCCCCCCCCAGAAATTAAGAGGGACCTATGGGGGTACCATTCGCTATATCCAAATCCTTCTCCGGTATGGCTTATTCGCCAGCAGTACCTGTATCTGAATCGCCGTTGCCGTTGCCGGTCGAACCACCATTACCGTCATTCGAATCGCCGTTACCGCCGCCGTTTGAATCGCCGTTGCCGTTGCCGGTCGAATCGCCATTACCGTCATTCGAATCGCCGTTACCGCCGCCGTTTGAATCGCCGTTGCCGTTGCCGGTCGAATCGCCATTACCACCGGTTGAGCCACCATTGTTATTGCCACCGGTCGAACCACCACCGTTCACACCGTTTCCAGAGCCCGGACCAAATTGCCACGTATATGTGTAACGCCGGTTCGTAGTGCCGTTATTGGTATTCGAATTGGTATTCGACTGGGCATTGGCCGCAGTTTGCTCCGCCACAGACTTGTTTACGCCGTCAGAAGTCGAGGAAATCACCTTCGAAGCGTTCTGCATGGCCGCAACATCGGTGCTTTTGCCATCGAGGAGTTTCTGGGCAGCGTCAATCGCCTTGGCAAGCGCGTCACGTGTCGACTCGTCCGCAACCTGGCCTGCAGAACCGTCAAGCAACGTCTTTGCGTCGGCAATGGCCTTCTGCAATGCGGCAGTCGTCTTATTCACTTCCAAAGCTCGCTTGCTGGCGTCCACAGCTGTGGCTGCTGCGGTAACGGCCTTGGTCTGTTCTTTGATATTGCTGATCTGCTTGCTCATGCTACGGGCGTGCGCACGCAGTGTGGTTTCGGACAGCAGCACCGAACATCCGCCGACCGTCTTGAGGTTTTGCGCCTTGGTCACGGCCTGAGTGAGCTGGTCGATTGTGGCGGCATCCGCCACCTGGTTTGCCGCAGTGCCCTGCAGACTAGTTGCCTGTTCGATGGCGTTTTGCAGTTTTTCGTTGGCTTTGGAGTATTTGGATTTCGCCTTCTCACATACCACCACTGCCGCACGCTGTTCTTTCGAATTGATACGATTGCGTACCACGATGACACCGGCAATAGCAACCGCCACTGCCGCAATCGCAGCGACAATGGCAATAATCTTTCGCTTGTCCGCAGACGGCTCTTTCGGTGCGACCGGAATGGTTTTCAGCGGATCATGTTCCGGATCTTCCGCGGCCAGCTCCTCTAGGTCGGTTATGCCACCTGATGTATCAAAGGCCTGAGTCGCTTCGACGTCCTGTTCATCTGTCGAAGAGACGAGGGGTGGCAAAGTGGCGGTTTCCTCGGCATCGGCTGGTGCAACCGCATCATCGAAATCGACGGTATCGAGCGGCATACTGGGAATATCCGCGATTGTTGGCGCAGCCGAAACCGGCTGTTCCGTTTGCGCAGGCACGGAGGAAGCGATGGTGCGGGGCTCAGCAAGCGAAGCCTCATCCGCACCATCGGCTTCTTCCGAATCGGTAGGCTGCAATTTGGGGAAGGTCAGCGGAGGAATATCCCAGCTGGTGTCCACCACATCCCGAGATATGTTGGACAAAATACCGTTCATAGACCGGGAATTATCGTTCTCAGTTGCCATACACCCCTCATTCCGTGAAGAAGGGAACCATCAGTGCCGCTTCTTCCCCTTCGCGCGATGGCTGCTGCGCGGCGCACCATCCTCATAGTAATAGTAATAATTGGAATGCGTATTGGTCTTCTTCGGATCTGCACGATTGAAGATGAAGCCAAGCACCGGCACCTGCGCGGTGGCGAGCGTGTCGGCCGCCTCCTGCAGGGACTTCTTCTCGCACACGTTGCGGCTGACCACCAGCAGAAGGCCCTTGGCCCAACGGCCGAATACCGCGCCATCGTTGGACACCGTCAACGGGGCGGTATCAATAATCACGTAATCGTATTGGGTGAGCGCCTGCTCCACCATGAGCTTCATGGTTTCGGAGCTCAGCAGCACGCCAGCGTTCGCCGGCCTCTTGCCGCCAGGCAGAATGTGCAGGTTCGGCTTCCAGTAGCTCTGCACCACGTCCTTCGGGCCCATCTGTCCGGACAGCACGTGCGCCAGACCGGCGGCACCTTCAATGCCCAAGTGGTGAGCAACGGACGGGTGGCGGAGATCAGCGTCGATAAGCAGTACTTTCGCACCATCTTCAGCAAGGGCCACCGCAGTGTTGATAGCCATGGTGGTCTTGCCTTCGGACGGCTGCGCAGACGTGATGACAAGCAGCTGGCCCACGCCTTCGGTGCGGTCGGTCTGCAGGAAGTCGATATTCGTGTGAATACGGCGGAATTCCTCGGCAATAGCGCCGTTAGGCTGGCTCACCAGCACCGGACGCTTATCATCAAGCGAAGCGTCCATCGGAACGGAGCCAAGAGAAGATGCTCGAACGATGCTACGCACATCGGAAGTCTCTTCAACCTTAGTGTTGAGGAGGTCCTTGATGAGTGCGGCGAACACGCCGATGATGATGCCGAGCACCACACCGACAGCCAAATACAGGGCAGTCTTCGGCGAAGACTTAGACGTCGGGACCTGTGCCTTCTGCACGATGGAAAGCTTCACCGGGGACTTATCTCCGGAGTACAGGTCGCTTTCAATGACGTTCTTCAGCGATTCGGCAACGGAATTGGCGATGTCCGCGGCCTGCTTCGGATCTCCATCCACCACGGCAATGTTAACGAATGCGGTGTTAGTCGGATTGGTGACGGTGACCTGGCCGGCAAGATCCGTCACGGTTTCATCCAAGCCAAGATCATCAATAACCGGCTTGAGCACCTTCGAAGTGGTGGCAAGCGTCGGGTATGAAGTGATCTGGTTGGAAATGTAGCTGCCGCCAGTGGACTGCTGGGCGATGCTTTCGCCACCATCGGAAGCGTTATAGGTGGCCATGGTCTGGGCCGTAGCCGTATACTTCGCCGGAGCGAGGAAGGTATAGGCGCTCACGCCTGCCACTACCACCACGAATGCGATGATCGCGGTGACCAGATGCTTACGAATGATTTTGAACAAATCCATCAGAGTGATGCCGTCATCCGCTTCCTCAACTACCCCTTGCGGTGCGGTAGGCTGCTGCACATTAGCGTTCTCTACAGAAGTCACTGAACTTCCCCATCTCACGTTGACAATATCCTTTCCAACAATAATCTTCCCCCTCGAACTATTCCTCATCCCTTCATACATTGAACACATTTTTGGGAACTCAAACAGATGGGCTGTGAAATAAGGAACATTCCCTGTCGGTATCGTGCGCGTACGAGACTTATTGGCAATTTCCTCAAATCATTGGTAGTGACCGGTACAGGCTTTCATCATCATTCCGCCACGCCCTGAAAGTGACGGAATGTATGTGCCCAGCTCCCCATTTCGCTTATATGTGGCAGATTCCGAGAGATGGAAACTCCCATTTCGCCTATATATGGCAGGTCATAACGGGCAAAAGCCACTTTGGGGGTACATTTTCCACAGTTAGAGGGTATATCTCTGCCGATTGCCTGCCACAGATAAGCGAAATGACATTTTCACGCCGCCCAAATCCGCCACTCATAAGGCAGATGACCCGCTTCACCGCCAGTCGAAGCGCCGCCCATTGGAACGTCTCCAGTCAAAACACTCCTCGTCGAAGTGCCGCTCATCGACGCAATCCATAAGAAGCACCGTCAGTCAAAGTGCCATCAGGGTGCTGCCTCAATGAGGCAGCACCCCTAATACACCATCAGTCTCGAGGAATCAGCTCTTTTGGTTGGGGACGAGCATGATCTCGCCGTCGGCTATACCCTTGAGGTGCTGGCCGTACGGGCTCTTGCCGTAACGCTCCGCGGACTCCATGAGCTGGCCGCGCGTGATCCAACCGTTCTCGAACGCGATCTCCTCCACGATCGCGATCGGCAGACCCTGCGCACGCCACTGAGCCCCTCGCCTCACCGTCCAAACACCAAGCTTGCAGCGGACACCATGCCGCAAGAACCTGCCAAGAGATGAGGACCCACGGAAGGAAACGACGAATTTTGTTGCACGATTCCGATTTTCGGGGCAAATTTCGAATCGTGCAACATTTTTCCTGCCGAAATGCGGTTTTCCGCCTATTCCATACCCCCCAAACCGGTTTTTTCGGCACTTTTCTGCAACTACGGGGGTGCACGATGTAGCACGATTCCAAAAAACAGCCGAAAATGGAATCGTGCGACATTTAGGGACACAGAACGTGCCGAAGCGGCCAGAAGCATGCAACCACCGCAAGAAAAACGCATCCAAGGCAGACTCCCCCTTTTTTCCATATATTTTAATGCGCTTTATCAGAGAGGAACCAAGAGTCCCAGAAACGTCACCCATCTCGATGAAGCTGGTGATGTTTTGTTGGGCTATTTCAACACAATCATCTACTACGCAACTTCCGAGTAACTGCTCTGGGTCCGACTGTTCAACCTGAAGAACCTCTACCAGCAAGCCGTTGGCAATTCTTCAAATACTTGGAATCCTGCTGGCGATCTACGCGGTCCGCATCCTGCTCGACTTCATCCGTCAAGAGCCATCCGCCACCCCTCGTTGACCGGCACGTAGCTAACGTCAATCACGGGGAACAGCGTTCTAGACGCCTAGATGACTGTGAGTGATCAAATAAAGGTGTTCGGCGTTGGCACTTGTTTCTGCATACTTTCCCGCACAATGGGATTAGCGGCATAATATTCTTGAATTGTCTTTTTGCTGATAATCGTGCCGCATGGAGCGGAAGGCGGCAAATCACCGCGCGCGATTTTCCAAGGGCTCTCAGCGTGCGTCCTTATGCTTAGCTCATTTCCCGTACGAGACGACAGCACCGCGCACACTGCATCTATGGTTTGCTTTTCTTCTTCAGAAAGCGTCTTTCCACAGTCGTTCACAGGAAGCTCGCCTTCACGGATAAGGAATTTTCCCCTGTGCTGCGCATACAGTTCACGACATACAGGGCCGCCACGCCATGCTTGGAAATCTTCGTCAAAAAGAGGATGTCCACGACGAGCCAAAGATTCCGCCTGCGAATAGAACGCGAGCTTTTGTAATTTCATAGTGGTCATTGCTCCACAGCGTTTAAGAATGTACGCCGCGACATCCACCACAGTTGCCATGTCAATCCTCCCCTCATATATATGAAATCTGAAATCAGTCTAGTATAGTGGATGGCCATGGACGCGCCCCTTACTACCATCAGCCTCGGCACTATCAGTCGGAACAGAGCGAACAATGCTGGGAAAATATTACGTGCAGGAGCACAATCAGTTTCGCCGGAAGAATACCAGCTCGCTATCGATACAGCACAAGCTTGGCGTGATCAGCATATCGAAGCCACTCAAGAGTGTTTTTCAGAGGTCTTAAAGTGCTCAAATTATTTTGCCGAATCCGTCTGCACTTATCGTCTCAAACGAATTGCTTCCATCATTCGTAAACTGCAACGCGCCCAAACCCACCTGAAATTAGGCGAATTGGATGATATCGGAGGATGCCGTCTGATTTTAGAGACCAATAATCAGGTCCGTCAAGCGGCTGAAATTCTGAAATCTCAAATCCCTCTCAAGAAAGGCAGCGGAGAGAAGGACTATATCCTCAATCCGCAAAAGTCCGGATACCGATCCCGCCACCTTCTGTTCAAACCTGAGACTCAAACAGGCTCTTATCAAGTGGAGGTACAGATTCGAACACAGCTTCAACATTACTGGGCAACAGCTGTTGAGGCCGCTGGAGAAATCTATGGCACCGAATACAAAAGCCCCGAAGTTCGTAGACAGGCCGTAGGGCCTGAAGACCAGGAAAGGATTCAATTCTTTCAAATTGTTTCCAGCCTATTCGCTCTCGAAGAGGGAGCCCCGCAGGTTCCCGGCTTTGAACGCAGCCAAAAGGAATTGGTAAAAGAGCTTCAGACGCTTGAATGCTCATCATGCTTATTGGATGATTTGGCAGCGTCCACAGACAGCATCTTCCCTTTGAATCCTCCAACGGATAAAGCGGCAACGCTGTTTCTCCTCAAACTTTCTCGCGAAGATCAACTCCTTGATATCGAGTCTTTCCGCCAAGATCAGCTTTCTGAAGCATTGCAAAAATACGGCGATCTTGAAGACCGAATTGAGGCAGCGACCAATAAGGGAACCGAATTCGAATACAACAATGTTGTGTTGGTTTACGCCCAAAATCATGAACAGTTAAGCATTGCCTATCCAAACTATTCAGCTAATGTCAGCCACTTTGTGGACAAGGTTGGAGAATATCTGCAATAGTGTACGTTCAGTCAAGCCGACGTTTCGCGATGAGAACGGTGTCTATGCTGAACGCCAATAATGTTCAGCATAACTGGCGACGGCATGCAGATTTATTCGACAAAAGCATCAAGTAGAGCAGCGTGATGATGCTCAATGATGATGTTTCATGAGGGGGCGTCGATAATACCGGCAATCACGATTTCGCCAAGAGAAATCCGCGCGGCCGATATAAGGTTAGACGCACGGATTCCTTAATCATGCAGACTGTAGGATACTGAAAGGCAGATGCCGCGAGAACCTGCCAAGAGATAAGAAACCACGGAAGGAAACGACGAATTTCGTTGCACGATTCCGATTTTCGTGGCAAATTTCGAATCGTGCAACATTTTTTCTGTCGAAACACGATTCTCCCACCTATTTCATGCCCCCGAACCGGCTTTTCCGGCACTTTCGCGCGAGTACGGGGGTGTGCGATGTAGCACGATTCCAAAAAACGGCCGAAAAATGGAATCGTGCGACATTTACGGGACACAGAACGTGCCAAAGCGGCCGGAGGCATGCGACCATGGCAAGAAAAACGCGTCCAAGACTCCATCCCTTTCATCTATTTGACGTTCCGGCCCTCCCCTATCAGGAACAAGAACCAAGAATCCCGAAAACGTCAGCATTCCGATCGAAACAATTCCCATCCCGATATGAGAAGGGGGACATCGCAAAAGCCTCCACACACAAACAGAAAACGTCCAAGGCAACGTCCCAGATTTATGATGTTGCTCGCCTCAAAAATACATCAAAACATCCGTTCCTTCTCTCAAGAAGGAATCAGCAGAGACTGAAGCATAATGAGCCGACGCATCGGCTCCTCCTAGGTGTCGCCCGAAGGCTTCCACCACAATTAAATTTAGGAATCTGACCTTCCTTACCTATCTTTCATAATTCTGACATGTAAGAGATAAATCTTACATGTTAGAATTATGAAAGGTTATGAAAGGAAAGCGATGTTACCAGATCGGGAATCTCTGACCGTCGAATTCAAAAGCGAGCAGCGCCGCCCGCAATCAGACGATGAAATCGTAGATAACGTCGTTGCCCTCGCGAACACACAAGGCGGCACGCTCTATCTCGGAATCGAAGATAACGGCATAGTCACCGGCGTCTCCGAACAGCATTCCAATATCAATGGACTCGCGGCCTTCATATTCAACAAAACCGTACCGCAGCAGACCACCCGAATCGAGTCTTTTCACGAACATGGCTGCCAAGTGGTAGTAATAGAAGTAGATAACAGTCAGCAAATCGTATCCACAAGCAACGGCAAGACTCTGCAACGCCGGCTCAAAGCCGACGGCACTCCCGAAGTAGTGCCGTTATTCGTCTCGCAATTCATCAGCCGTCTCTCACAACAACGCAGTTACGATTACAGCGACATGCCAGCCCCAGGCGGCGAGCTCACAGATTTGGATACCGAAGCCCGGAACCAATTGCGCCAGCACATTCGCGAGACCAATACAAACAGTTCACTGCTGACTTTCGACGATACGGACTTCGACAGGGCTCTTGGACTGGTGTCCGGCAATGAGGGTGAAGAGCTTCCCACCATTGCCGGGTTATTGACCATTGGCACCACCGAAGCCATCAAGCGCTGCATACCCACAGCCTCAGCCACGTTCCAGGTCATGGAAGGTACGACACCGCGAATAAACACGGATCCATTTGTGCTGCCGCTGGTTGACATGTTCGGCAAAATCAGCGATTTAATACAACCATGGAACCCCGGCCACGAAATCATGAGCGGATTGATACATATGAACGTGCCGGATTTCGACCCTCAGGCTCTCCGCGAAGCCATGGTAAACGCGTTCTGCCATCGCGACTATGCACGGATCGGCAGCGTGCGGTTCATGATTGACACCGATGGCCTGACCATTTCCAACCCGGGCGGCTTCATCGAGGGCATAAGCGAAGACAACCTCCTGTCTGCACAGCCTAGATCGAGGAATCCCCGACTGGCCTTGATTCTGAAAACCGCTGGATATGCCGAGCAGACCGGACGCGGAGTGGATAAGATTTATATCGGCTCATTGGCCAATGGAGGCGCAATGCCCGATTATTCGCAATCCACCAGCACCGAGGTCAATTTGTTCATTCGCCGTGCCGTGCCAGACGAGTCGTTCATCAGGATGGTGTCCGAAGAAGAGAAGCGACGTGGCAGCAGTCTCTCGGTATGGGCGCTTATCATACTTTCTTTGCTTAAAGAGCATCGTCGTCTGACTATGTCGCAGCTTCACGAGTTTTCCCGATTGGAAGAACGTCGGGTAGTTGGCGCAGTGGAGGATTTGGTGGAGGCTGGCGTTGTGGAGGCGTCCGGCAGCGGCATATCCCGTTCGTACATTCTGAGTTCCAAGGTGTACAAGGCAGACGATGCATTACCGGCATACGTCAGGCAGAACAATATCTCAGCGACACGTCAGCGAGGACTGGTACTTGAGCTAGCCGAAAAGAACGACGGCGAGGTGACATCTTCGGAAGTCATGGATTTATTGGGCTTGAGCTATATCAGCGCATACCGGCTACTTAAGAAGATGGAGGATGAGGGCAAACTGATGCATGAGGGCAAAGGACGTTCCTCGCGATATCTCATCGCGTAAACAGGATGTGCCAGCACCTGGAGATGGTGCCGCCAGCGAATGGCTGCGAAGCTACCTCCAAGAAAGCATCCGCCCCCCGTTTGGCCATATGGCCAGCATACCGGGAATCCTTTGCCAGCCAACGTTCCAGTCACTGCCTGGTCGGATAACCCAGGTGCTCGACCACCTGGGCCGTACCACCTGGGCCGTTGGCCTCGGCGTGGCGGAATACAGTTCCACCGCACGCTGTCGTTCTTCGGGACCGGACATACGAAGATTCTCTCATTCAGTCTCCAAGAAAACGCCAGCATCCCCTTATCAAATTTTATGGCCATTCTCTTGGCACAGCCGACTATTCATACTTTCAGGCCATATTTGATCAGATTGATTTATATGGGGGAAACACAACTCTCTATTTTCTGCATGCGCCAAGGATAACGCCCGTCTTCTTGCGCAGATTCGGTTGTGAGTTCCGATGAAAAGGACATGGCCCGGCTTTGGTACGATTTTCAGTCGCTTACACATGAAAACCGCGATTGGAAAGAAGGCCGGAAGCCATGTCCGATAAAATCATACAGTTCGACGACGCCATGTTCGAGTCCAAGCTCGATGCTTTGGTTCGAATCAAGGTCGAGCAGACCATCAACGCCATGCTCGACGCCGAGGCCGACGAGATCACCAACGCCGCCAGATACGAGCGCAAGACCGACCGGAAGGCGTTCCGCGCCGGCCACTACGAGCGCACGCTGACCGCCAAGGCCGGCAAGTTGAGTCTCAAGGTGCCCAAATTGAAGGGCGCCCTGTTCGAGTCGGCGGTGATCGAACGTTACCGGAGGCGCGAATCCAGCGTCGAGGAGGCGCTGAGGGAGATGTACCTCGCGGGCGTGAGCACACGCAGGGTGGACGACATCAGCCAGCTGCTGTGGGGCGAGCGGATGCCATCCCAGACATTGAGCGACAAACTCAAGAAGATCTACAAGGAGATCGACGAGTGGCGGAAACGCCCGTTGGAATCCGAGTACCCGTACGTGTTCGTGGACGGCGTGTGGCACAAGCGATCCTGGGGCGGGCACGTGGAGAACGTGAGCGTCCTCGTCGCCATCGGCGTCAGCACGGAGGGCCGGCGCGAGGTCATCGCGGTCGACGAGGGCATGCGCGAGGACGCGGCCAGCTGGGAGCAGTTCTTCCGAAGCATGATCGAACGCGGGTTGAGGGGCGTCAGACTGGTGGTCGGCGACCGGTGCGCCGGACTCGTCTCCACGGTCAACTCGATGCTGCCGAACGCGAAATACCAGCGGTGCATGGTGCACTTCATGCGCAACGTGCTCTCCAAGACGCCGCCCAGTCACAGGGAATGGGCGTCCGCCGCCCTGAAGGCCATCTTCGCGCAGGAAAACCGCGAATCCGCCATGGCCAAGGCAGGGACGGTCGCGGGCGAAATGGAGGAACGCAAGCTCAAGGCGGCCGCGAACTGCCTCCGCGAGGGCGTCGGCGAGACCACCACCTACCTCCTGCCGGAGTTCCCCGCGAACCATGGGATCAAGCTGCGCACGAACAACATGATCGAGCGATTGAACAAGGAGATCCGCCGGCGCACCCGGGTCGTGGGCGGCTTCCCCGACTCCAACAGCGCGCTCATGCTCGTATGCGCCAGAATCCGCTACGTCACCTCACGCTCGTGGTCGGACCGGCGATACATGGACATGTCCCGGCTCGATGACAACCTAGGCGCAGCGGCATGAAAGTCACGCCAACAGCTAGCCAACAGCCAATCTGCGCAAAGAAGCGGGCACTACCTTTACGGGACACAGAACATACCAAAGCGGCCGGAAACATACGATCATGGCAAGAAAAACACATTCAAGGCACCGCTTTTCATATATTTTGCGCCAGGTCTCCCCTATCGGGAACAGGAACCGAGAGTCCCGTGAATATTTGCTCGTTTCAAGGCCACTGTTATTGCCGAAGAAGGCCGATCGCGCT
>OAVZ01000213.1_pt1 | contig 15178 bp, 5 predicted proteins | sample 1476491 | NCBI WGS metagenome assembly OAVZ01 (sample SAMEA2580117, study PRJEB22360) | human gut metagenome | biome: human gut; feature: human-associated habitat; material: faeces | place: Denmark | collected 2008/2010 | reverse complement strand
GTAACCGTGATAGCGAAGCTGCTGTAGCAGATCGTTACCGCAAAGGCCCTATCAGTTCCGCGTATGCAATGCAACAAGAAATGGCAGCTATGAAAGCTCAAAATGCCGGATTAAAAGGCGAAGTATCTGACTTGAAAGCAGAAAATGAACAAATGAAAGCTCAAATTGCTGCAATGATGGCAAAATTAGGTTTATAATTTGATAGATTAAACTTTCACAGATAACGGGAAGAGGGAACTCGATACCGAGAACCCTCTCGTCCCTTTTGGTTCGACTAAGAAAAGAGGAATAGATATGAAAAAATCTACAATGCTTGCTTTCACAGCAGCAGTATTAATGAGCGCTGCATCCCTTACTGGTCACGCAGCCAGCGCACCTACATATGATGATGTTTTAATTGTTAAAAACCCTGTAATGACGCCACAACTCGGCTCTGTTGTACTCGTTCCTGTAGCGAGCCCACAAACGGTGGCAGCTGTTCATGATTATGTGAAAGCTTGGCAAAATGCAGAAATCAACATTGCAAAAGCTAAGGTTAAATACGATGATCATAAACAATTGACGAAATCTGAAAAGGTTTGGTTGCATTCTTATGACAAACATAACTATGCTGACTATTTCCGCACACATTCCATCGGTCGTGTGCATGGTCAAGAAGTGTTCATGAACTGGAATGGTGAAAATCGCAACAAAAATGAATACGAATACTTTGATATGCCAAAATACAATGAGCAAGATGGTTTCACCAATAGCTATGGGTACAATGTACTTCGTGGCATGGTAGACCAAATCAATGCAGTTATCCAAGAGCAAAAGAAAATCGGTGGTCCTATGACTGACGAAGAAGCACAAGCGTTGGAAGACTCCATTTTGGACATCATGGCTCATGATCAAGAACATGTAAACAATGACGAACTTCGTCACTACATGAATGAAACAATTTGGTACGCCGCAAAACAAACGGTGAAAAACAAAGCTAGCGAAGAACCTCAAGCTGGTGATGACCACGAAGTAGACCTTCGCGCAGCAATGGCTAATCCGCCTGTAGATCAACCTCAATCCCGTAAAGTAAACTTACGTGATGCTATAGGCAAATAATCTGGCTGAACACTAAATTATAAATCCATATGGCCCTTATAGACTCTCTAATCCCACCCCCCTTTCTTCTATAGGGGCCATAATAAAAACGCTCACACTGTGAGAACGGACTTTTGAATTGAACGCAATTTTGAAAGTACCGTCCCATAGTGTGGGCGTTTTTTGGTGCATAAAATATGGTTTATAGTAGATCCATAGGTTCATTTTGTGTGTAGTTTTATTTGGAATACTAGCATATATTAATAGATATATATTAACAAACCATAAAATTTAGCATTATACAATTTAATGTATTGGATTGATGAATGTCTTATAAATACAGTATTTTACTGATTTATCGTGTAATTTCGATTTATGAAATTTATAGAATAGTGGCGTTGGTTAAATACCTTATTTTGTCTGATTTCATATTATTTAACATATTTATAAACTAAAAAGAACTATGACTTATATGAAAAGTATATGAAGAAAATGTCGCTTAGTACGCTATAAACATAGTTATAGTGTACTTTTTGATAAATGTGATTGTTTTTACACATACATATAAATTTCAGTTTATTTTCATCTGAAATATAAAATTTCATTAAATAAATAGGCGTAAAAGTATTTACAATTAATTAATAAATTGATATTATTAAGTTATCCTATATGAAGTGTGTGTGAATGAGAGAAAAACCACTCTTCATGAAGTGAACTAAAGTGTAAAAGTTACATTTTTCATGTACTTATGAGAAAGGGGTTCAAAGGTTTTATGAATAAGGTCTTTAAAGTCGTTTATAGCAAATCTAAAGGCTGCTACGTTGTAGTACCTGAAACTGCGAAAAATAATAACGGCAAAAAGAAAGTCCTAGCTAGCGTATTGGCTGGTTTAGCTGTAGCTGGCGCTATGGGCGGCATTGCTCCTCAACAAGCAATGGCTGGAGTAGATACTGGCAATAGCCATGTTAATATCTGGGCAGAAACAAGTCCAAAGAGCAATGGTCAAAACTATAATGTTGGTCAAAACTCTATCGTTGTAGGCTATCAAAATACTACTGATAACGTAGCTGGCCATGATGGTAAAGTAGCAATTGGTGCTAAAAATACATCCACAAATAACGCTTCTACAGCTGTAGGTAATGAAAATAAAGCTACAGGTGGTGCGGCAACAGCCGTTGGTGCTGGTAATACTGCTTCTGGTAAAGCTTCTGTTGCTCTTGGTAATGTAAATAATGCCGATGCTAAGGCTGCTATTGCTATTGGTACCTACAATAATGTTAATTACACCAAAGGCTCTTGGCAAACAACACCAAAACCTGCAGGTGAATATTCTACTGTAGTAGGTAATTACTCCAGTGCAACTGGTACAAGTGCATCCGCTATGGGTGTATATACTAATGCTACTGGTGCAGGTTCCTTTGCTGCTGGTTACAACAATAATGCAAATGGTCAAAACTCCGTTGCTATTGGTTCTGAAAATACATCCCATGTAGCAGACACTGTAACTTTGGGTCAATTTAATAATGCAAAAACAATGGGTGGTATCTCCATTGGTAAAAACAACTTGACTGATTCTTCTAATGATGGTCGAAATGCTGCGAATACTAGAGATGAAAACTCTCAAATCGCTATCGGTCGTGACAACGTTGCAACTCACCTAGATACGATTGCTATCGGTCGTGAAACAACTGCATCTGGTTCTGGCTCTACTGTAGTTGGTGCTCGTGCAGAGGCTTCTGGTGACAATTCTATTGCTATCGGTCAAAGTGGTAAAGGTTCTCCTAAAGTAATTGCATCTGGTGTAAACTCCATTGCTATCGGTATGCAATCTCAAGCTACTGGGGAAGCTGCCATCGCTGAAGGTGCTGGCTCTCGTGCAGGTGGTAAATATGGCGTTGCATTAGGTCGTACAACTAAAGCGAATGCAGAAGCTGCTACTGCATTAGGTAATGCAGCAGAAGCTAACATTGCCAATGGTGTAGCACTAGGCTCTAGCTCTGTTACAACAACAGATAAAGGCGTTAAAGGTTACAATCCTTCCGATGTCCATACACGTCATTACACAAACTTAGCTAACAATGTTCGCACAGCTACTACTGCTGCTGTATCCATCGGTAATGGTAGTACATTGACTCGTCAATTGACAGGCCTTGCTGCTGGTACTGCTGATACTGATGCTGTTAACGTAGCTCAATTGAAAAACGTTGGCGTTGCATTGACTGGCAATACTGGTTCTAGCGACTTCTTGGCTGACGGCGGTAAATTGAATGTTCGTGGTGAAGGCCGTGTATCCGCAGCTGTTGCTGATGAAAATACTAAAGACTCCAGATTGACTTTGACATTTGATGACAAAGGCATGGTGAAAGCTGGTAAAAACGTTACTGTTGATGAAAAAACAGTTGATGGTCGTACTACATACACAATCAACGCTGCAGACGCTGCTGCAAAATACGATTTCTTAACAAATGCTAAGGCTAACGGTGGTAAATTAGATGGTACTGCTACAGCAACTAAAGTTGAAAGCGGTCAAACTGTTACCTATGCAGCTGGTAAAAACTTAACAGTAAAACAAGATATCAACCAATCTGCAGGCGAACAAACATATACATATTCCTTGGACAAGGATTTAAAAGAAATTACATCCATCACTAACAATGGTGGTACAACAATGAACTTTGGTCCAAATAACATCAGCATCACTGGTGGTAACTTGGATCTTGGCGGTAATAACATTACTAACCTTAAATCTGGTGGTGATACAATCAACAATGCTGCTAACATCGGCGATGTTATCCGTATCTCCAAAGCTAACGATTTACACATTGCACCTACAGCAGGCACTAACAACAATGTGACTGAATACACTGTAGACGCTAACAAAAAGGTTACATTGACTTACCAAGATGGTAATGGCAACACTGTTAACGGCCCTAAAGCAGTTATCGACTTGAGCGGTTTGAAAACTGGCGATATGAGCTCCTTCAACGTGAAATCTTCTGCTACAGAAGGTAAGGTTGCACAAGGTTCTGCTGGTGTTCAAGAAATCCGTGACGGCAAAACTGTGGAAATGCAAGCCGGCAAAAACATGACCATTAAACAAACTAATAAAAATGGTAATGCAGCTGTTGAATTTGCATTGAATAAAGACATCGATTTGACTCCAGATGGGTCTATCAAAATCGGCGACACTAACATCACCGACAATGGTTTGACTATCAACGGTGGTCCTTCCATTACTAAAACTGGTATCAACGCTGGTGGTTTGAGCATTACTAATGTGAAAGCTGGCGTAAATGATAATGATGCAGTTAACGTAAGCCAATTGAAAAAGGTTCGTGCTGATGAACGTCACATCAAACCTGGTGAATACGCAGTTGATAACAACGGCAAAGTAACAATGACTTACCTTGATGGCAATAATAATGACGTTCCTAACGAAACAGCTGTTATCACAGGTATTGCTAAACAAGATCTTTCCAATATCAACAAGGGTGGCGAAACAGTCATCCAAAATCTTGCTAAAAAATCCATCGATATGGAAAATGGTAAGAATACAAAGGTGAGCAACCGTGAAATCAATGGCGTTAAAACTTTCAAAGTAGACGTTGAAGGTGATTTAAACGACATTACATCCATCACAAACAAAGCTGGCGATGGCAAGGTTGTATTCGGTGGTAACCAAACTGTTAACGTAGCAGGTGATCATAACATTAACTTGAATGCTAAAGTTGGTGACATCACTGGTTTAACTAACGTAACGTTGGATGCTCCTGACTTCGCTAAAAAAGGTCGCGCCGCTACTGAAGAACAATTAAGCATCGTTAATAACGGTTTCAATAACACAGTTGGCTTGACTGGTAACACAGGCGCTACTGATCTTCAAAAATTGAACCAAGCTGGTGGCTTGAGCTTTGGCGTAATTGGTGCTAACAATGGCCAATACATCAAAACAACTGCATCTGGCAGCAACGTAGCTGTTGACTTGTCCGATGAAGCTAAAGGTAAATTGAACAATACTGTAGAGGTTCGTGGTAAAAATGCTGCGAAGGTTACTTCTGTAACAGAAAATACTGTTGACGGTGGTAAGAAAACAATCTACACAGTAGACGTTGATAATGTAACACCTACAGCTGCTTCTACTGAAAAGGTGAAAGCAAAAGCTGATTCCAGTAGTTCTACAGATAAAAACATTGCTAAGGTTACTCCTCAAGCAGGTGACCAATATGGCGACGCTGGTGCAACTTACGAAGTAAACGTATCCCGTAACGACGTAAAAGACGCAGCTCGTGAAGCGGTAACTGTAAATACTACAAACACAACTAACAACCCTATCACTGTTACACCTGTTCAAGATGAAACAAACCATAACACAACTTACACAGTAACATTCGATGGTAACAAAGCAGCTACTCAAATTCCTTTGACATACAAAGCGAATGGCCAAAATGCTCAAACAGTTACATTGGATAAAGGTTTGAATTTCACAAACGGCAGAAACACAACAGCTTCTGTAGATGCTGAAGGCGTTGTTAAATATGATGTAAATAAAGATTTAGTTAACATCAATTCCATTTCTAATACTATAAATGGTCCAAAAATGGAATTTGGTCCTAACTCCATTAACATCACAAATGGCCCTATCAACATGGGTGACCAAAACATTACTAACCTTAAATCTGGTGGTGATGTTATCAATAACGCAGCTAATATTGGCGACGTAAAACGTATTTCTAAAGCTAACGACTTGCACATTGCTCCAACATCTTCTGACCGTCAAGGTGAAACTACTACATCTTACGCTTACGATGCAGCAAGCAAATCTGTAACATTGAAATATAACGATGGTAACGGTGCTAACCAATCTGGTACAGTGGCGAAAATTGACTTATCCGGTTTGGCTGATCAAATCAAAGACGGTTATTCCTTCTCTACTGACGCTAAAGGTAATGTAGTTGGTAACCACGCTGTTACACCTGTAGCAAATGGTAAAACTGTTTCTTATGCAGCAGGTAAAAACTTAACTGTTGCTCAAAATATTGATAATGCAACTGGTGAACATACTTACACATATGCATTGTCCAATGATGTTGATTTAACACCAAATGGTTCCTTGAAAATTGGTGACACAATTCTCAACAATGGTGGTTTAACAATTACAGGCGGCCCATCCGTTACTAAGACTGGCATCAACGCTGGTAACTTGAACATTACTAATGTGAAAGCTGGCGTAAACGACACTGATGCAGTTAACGTAAAACAATTAAAAGATGCTCGTACAGTTGTTACATCTAACGATAACTCCGTAACAATTAATAAAACTGAAAACGGTAACCAAGTGACTTACGACTTGCACGTGGCTCCTGGTGCTGCACAATCTGTATGGAATGTGAAATCCACAGGTAACACAACTGCTGATTCTGAAACAGCTGCAAAAACTATCTCTGATGGTAAAACAGTTGAAATGGCAGCAGGCAAGAACTTGACTGTAAAACAAACTAGCAACAACGACGGTGCTAAGGTTGAATTTGACTTAGCTAACGATATCAAGATTGGTAACGACGGCAAAGACGGTAGAGACGGCGTTGACGGTAAAATCGGTGTAAACGGTAAAGATGGTTCTTCCGTTGTGATCAACGGTAAAGACGGCTCCATCGGCTTAAATGGTAAGGACGGCAAAGACGGTCTTACTATGAAGGGCGAAAAAGGCCAACCTGGCTTAAACGGTAAAGATGGCATCACTCGCATCGTTTATGAAGATAACAACCATGATAAACATGAAGTTGCTACGTTAGATGATGGTTTGAACTTCACTGGTAACAACACTGATACAGTGAACAAACAAAAATTGAACAGCTTAGTAAAAGTACAAGGCGAAGGCGTAGATAAAAATACATCTGCTACATTCAAGAGCGCAGCTGGTAACATCAACGTAAAAGCTGATGGTACAGATACTTTAGAAGTTCAATTGAACAAAGACTTGAAAAACATCAACACAATTAAGAACGGTGGCAATGCTACTTTCACAATTGGTGGCGATAACTTTGCATTCAATGGCGGCAACGTAAGCATCGGTGGTAACAACATTACTAACCTTAAATCTGGCATTGTAAATAACAATGATACAGATAACACAAATGCTGCTAACATCGGCGACGTTAAGAATATTTCCAAAGCTAACGACTTGCACATTGCTCCTACTACATCTAATCGTACTGGTGAAACAACTACATCTTACGCTTACGATACAGCAAGCAAATCCGTAACATTGAAATACAACGATGGTAACGGTACAACACAAACTGGTACAATCGCGAAAATCGACTTGTCCGGTTTGGCTGATCAAATCAAAGACGGTTATTCCTTCTCCACTGACGCTAAAGGCAATGTAGTTGGTAACCATGCTGTAACAGCTGTTGGCAATGGTAAAACTGTTTCCTATGCAGCAGGCGATAACTTGACTGTAAAACAAGATATCGACGCTACAACTGGTGAACACACTTATACATACGCATTGTCTAATGACATCAAGGTCGGCAAAGATGGTAAAGATGGCATCGATGGTAAAATCGGCGTAAACGGTAAAGATGGTTCCTCCGTTGTGATCAATGGTAAAGACGGTTCTATCGGCCTCAATGGTAAGGACGGTAAAGATGGTCTTACTATCCGTGGCGAAAAAGGTCAAGATGGCGTAGACGGTAAAAATGGTACCAATGGTATCACTCGTATCGTATACGAAGACCACAACAACGATAAACACGAAGTGGCTACATTGGATGACGGCATGAAATATGCTGGCGACGATGCACAAGGTGCTGACAAATCCAAAGTAATCGCTAAGAAATTGAACGAAACTATGGACGTTGTTGGTGGTGCAGATAAGTCCAAATTGACTGACAACAACATCGGCGTGAATAACGTAGATGGCAAGTTGAAGGTTCAATTGTCCAAAGAAGTGAACTTGACTCCATCTGGTTCCTTAACAATTGGCGATACTGTAGTTAACAACAATGGTTTAACTATCTCTGGTGGCCCATCCATCATTAAAACTGGTATCAACGCGGGTAACTTGAACATTACTAATGTGAAAGCTGGCGTAAACGACACTGATGCAGTTAACGTAAAACAATTAAAAGATGCTCGTACAGTTGTTACATCTAACGATAACTCCGTAACAATTAATAAAACTGAAAACGGTAACCAAGTGACTTACGACTTGCACGTGGCTCCTGGTGCTGCACAATCTGTATGGAATGTGAAATCCACAGGTAACACAACTGCTGATTCTGAAACAGCTGCAAAAACTATCTCTGATGGTAAAACAGTTGAAATGGCAGCAGGCAAGAACTTGACTGTAAAACAAACTAGCAACAATGACGGCGCTAAGGTTGAATTCGACTTGGCTAACGATATCAAGATTGGTAAAGATGGCAAAGACGGCGTTGACGGCAAAATCGGCGTAAACGGTAAAGATGGTTCCTCTGTTGTGATCAACGGTAAAGACGGCTCCATCGGCTTAAATGGTAAGGACGGCAAAGACGGTCTTACTATGAAGGGCGAAAAAGGCGCTGACGGCGTAACTCGCATCGTTTACGAAGATCATGACAACAATAAACACGAAGTAGCTACATTGGATGATGGTTTACGTTTCGACGCTAACTCCGGTGGCGAAAAGAAAAATAAACTTGGCTCCAAAGTTACTGTAAAAGGTACAGGTGCTAAAGCTGATTCCGAATACGATTCCTCTAATATCAAAACAAGCATCACGCAAGGTGCTGATGGTAACAGCGAAATCAACATCGGTTTGGCTAAAGACTTGAACAACATCAACACAATTAAGAACGGTGGTCCTGCTACTTTCACAATCGGCGGTAACGAATTCAAATTCGACGGCGGCAATGTGAACATGGGTGGCAACAACATTACGAACCTTAAATCTGGTATCGTGAACAACAACTCCACTGATGATACAAACGGTGCTAACATCGGCGACGTTAAGACAATTTCCAAAGCTAACGATTTGCACATTGCTCCTACTACATCTGATCGTACTGGTGAAACAACTACATCTTACGCTTACGATACAGCAAGCAAATCCGTAACATTGAAATACAACGATGGCAACGGTGCTAACCAAGCTGGTACAATCGCAAAAATCGACTTGTCCGGTTTAGCTGATCAAATCAAAGATGGTTATTCCTTCTCCACTGACGCTAAAGGCAATGTAGTTGGTAACCATGCAGTTACAGCTGTAGGCAACGGCAAGACTGTTTCCTATGCAGCAGGCGATAACTTGACAATTGCTCAACATATCGATAATGCAACTGGTGAACAAACATATACATATGCATTGTCCAACGATATTAAGATTGGTAAAGATGGTAAAGATGGTGTTGATGGTAAAATCGGCGTAAATGGTAAAGATGGTTCCTCCGTTGTGATCAACGGTAAAGATGGCTCCATCGGCTTAAATGGTAAGGACGGCAAAGACGGTCTTACTATCCGCGGTGAAAAAGGTCAAGATGGCGTAGACGGTAAAAATGGTACGAACGGTATCACTCGTATCGTATACGAAGACCACAACAACGATAAACACGAAGTGGCTACATTGGATGACGGCATGAAATATGCTGGCGACGATGCACAAGGTGCTGACAAATCCAAAGTAATCGCTAAGAAATTGAACGAAACTATGGACGTTGTTGGTGGTGCAGATAAGTCCAAATTGACTGACAACAACATCGGCGTGAATAACGTAGATGGCAAGTTGAAGGTTCAATTGTCCAAAGAAGTGAACTTGACTCCATCTGGTTCCTTAACAATTGGCGATACTGTAGTTAACAACAATGGTTTAACTATCTCTGGTGGTCCATCCATCATTAAAACTGGTATCAACGCTGGTAACTTGAACATTACTAATGTAAAAGCTGGCGTAAACGACACTGATGCAGTTAACGTACAACAATTGAAAAAAGCTAAAACAGAAGTTAAAGCTGGTAATAACGTAACTGTAGACACAACGTATGGTACTGACGGTCATACAATTTACACAGTAAATGCGAATGACGTAGCTCTTGGCGATGCAGTATTGAAATACTCCGCTAACGGCACTAACACGCAATCCGTTAAATTGTCTCAAGGCTTGAACTTCGTTGACGGTAACTACACATCTGCTTCTGTTGATGCAAATGGTCAAGTTAAATACGACGTAACAATCGGTAAGGTGAAAGACGGCGTTGACGGTAAACCAGGCGTAGATGGTAACGATGGTATCGCAACAGTTAAAACTGTAGTTGATACAATCAACAACTCCGGCTGGAAAGGTGATGTTACTGGTAACACAGTCAATAACCATACTGCAACAATCGTTAAACCTGGCACAACTGTAAACTTCGGTGCTGGTAAAAACTTAACTGTTGAACAAATCGTTAATGCTGTAACAGGCGATCATACTTACAACTATGCATTGTCCGATGACATCAAAGTTGGTAAAGATGGCAAAGACGGTGTTGACGGTAAGATTGGTGTAAACGGTAAAGATGGTTCCTCCGTTGTTATCAACGGTAAAGACGGCTCCATCGGCTTAAATGGTAAGGACGGCAAAGACGGTCTTACTATGAAAGCTAAAGATGGCCAACCAGGTGTAAACGGTAAAGACGGTATCACTCGTATCGTATACGAAGACAACAGCAAGAATACACACGAAGTGGCTACTTTGGATGACGGCATGAAATATGCTGGCGACGATGCTCAAGGCACAGATAAATCCAAGGTTATCGCTAAGAAATTGAACCAAACAATGGATATCGTTGGTGGTGCAAACAGCACTAAATTGACTGACAACAACATCGGCGTGAACAACGTAGATGGTAAATTGAAAGTTCAATTGGCTCAAAACATCGACTTGACTCCAGCAGGTTCCTTAACTATCGGTGGTACTAGCATTACTGATAATGGTTTGGTAATCAACCAAGGTCCATCCATTACTAAAGGCGGTATCAATGCTGGTAATAAAACAATCGTTAACGTAGCTCCTGGCGTAAACGGTACTGATGCAGTAAACGTTAACCAATTGAACTCTGCTAGAACAGAAGTTGAAGAAGGTGACAATGTAACTGTAACATCCCGTACAGGTGCTAACGGTCAAACAATCTACAAGGTAAGTGCTACTGGCGTTAACCTTGGCGATGCAGAATTGAAATACTCTGCTAACGGCACTAACACTCAATCCGTTAAATTGTCTAAAGGTTTGAACTTCGTTGATGGTAACTACACATCTGCTTCTGTTGATGCAAATGGTCAAGTTAAATACGATGTGAACCTTGGTAATATCAAACAAGGTACAGACGGCAAACCAGGCGTAGATGGTAAAGATGGTATCGCAACAGTTAAAACTGTAGTTGATACAATCAACAACTCCGGTTGGAAAGCTAATGCAACAGGTAATGTGGTAGGTACATCCACTGCAACAATCGTTAAACCTGGCAGCACAGTAAATTACGGCGCAGGCAAAAACTTGAACGTAAAACAAACTGTAAACGGCGAAGAACAAACTTATGAATTCGCATTGGATAAAGATTTGAAAGAGCTTAACAGCGTTCAAACTAACACAATCCACTTAGGTAGCCCAACATCTCATACAACTATTAACTACAATGCAGGTAATGATCGTATCGAGTACACAACTAAGAACGGCACTAAACAAGTAGCTAACTTAGATGATATTTGGACTATCCAAGCAAATGGTATAGACGTTAAACCTGTAGGCGGAAAAGTTAATGTTGTAGGCGGCGACCACATCAAAGTTTCTACTGATGCAGCTGGTAAGATGACAATTAGTGCTGACGGCGTTGGTACTATGAACAGCTTTAATGTTAAATCTACTGGTAATACTACTAACGATTCCGATAAAACAGCTAAAAACATCACTGATGGTAAAACTGTGGAATTCTCTGGTGGTAAGAACCTCACTGTTAAACAAACTAACACTGCTGACGGTGCAAAAGTAGAATTCGCATTGAACAACAACATCGACTTGACTCCAAATGGTTCCGTAACAATTGGTGATACAGTAGTTAACAACGATGGTTTGACTATCACTGGTGGTCCTACTATCACTAAGAACAATGTTGATATGGGTGGCCAACAAATTCACAACGTGAAATCTGGTGGCGATGTAGATTCCAATGGCGCTAACATTGGCGACATCAAACGTATCTCCAAAGCTAACGATACTCGTATCAAAGACGGTAACTACGAAGTTAGCAAAAACGGTACTGTTGAAATGACATATGTTGATGGTTCTGGTAAACAATTAGTTGACGAACACGGCAATCCTGTGAAAGCAACTATTTCCGGTATCGCTCGTCAAGACTTGTCCAACATTACTAACGAAGGTAAAAAGGTTATCACTGGCCTTGGCACAATCGTAAAAGCTGGTCAAAACGTATCCGTTGATGAAGCAACTGATAATGCAACTGGTCAAAAAACATACACTGTAAACGCTGATCTTTCTGGCGCGAAAGTTTATGCTGGCGTTGGTACAGATGGTTCTGGTGTGGCTAAAGGCCTTAAGAACCCTGAAAAAGTTGAAAAAGGTACGCAATACATCGCTGGCGACAACATGGTTGTAGAACGCAAACATGTTGATGGCGACGATAAACTTGATAACTCCATCACTTACAGCTTGTCTCACGACTTGACTGAAATCAACTCCATCAGCAATGGTGGTGCAACACTTAGAATCAACTCTAACCCTGGTAGTGTTCCTGGTGATCGTGCTCCTGCAACCCCTGCATTTGAAGTACATGGTGGTAACCTAAGCATGACTGGTAATCGCATCGTTAACCTTGCACCTGGTATCGATGGTACTGATGGCGTAAACGTTAACCAATTGCGCGATTCCTTAACAACTGTTAAATCTACAGATGGCACTGTACGAGTTACAGATTTAAGCACAGATCCTAACAAACATGAATACGATTTACATGTTAACCCTGCAGCTGACCCTCGCGTAGATAAATTAGGTGAAGAAATCGGTCATGTAGGTGCACAATCTGCTGCATTATCCGCGTTGAAACCTATCCAATACGATCCAATGGAACCAACTCAAATCATGGCTGGTTATGGTAACTATCGTGGCAACTCCGCATTGGCATTGGGCGTAGCTCATTACAAGAACGAATCCACAATGTTCCATGCAGGCGTGTCCTGGGCTGGCGGCAACGGCCATATGATGGCTAACGCTGGTGTAACTTGGAAGGTTGGCAACCGCGATAGCGAAGCTGCTGTAGCAGATCGTTACCGTAAGGGTCCTATCAGCTCTACATATGCAATGCAAACTGAAGTGGCTTCTATGAAAGCACAAAATGCCGGATTAAAAGGCGAAGTATCTGATTTGAAAGCCGAAAATGAACAAATTAAGGCTCAAAATGCAGGCTTACAAAGCGAAGTAGACCAATTGAAAGCTCAAATGGCTGCTATGATGGCTAAATTAGGTATGTAATAAGATACACATGGATGGGGATTCTCCTTGAATCCCCTACCATCGCTAATATTCGACAATGAAAAGAGGAATAGATATGAAAAAATCTACAATGCTTGCTTTCACAGCAGCAGCACTTATGAGCGCTGCATCCATTACAGGATATGCTGCTGGCTCACCAACATATGATGATAATTTGATTTTGCCTAACTCTGCTTCTACACCAACTACAGGTCCTGTTGTACTCGTTCCTGTGGCTAGCCCACAAACGGTACAAGCTTTGCATACATTTGTACAAGCATGGCAAAATGCAGAAGTTAACTATACTAAAGCTAAGATTAAACATGACAATCATGAGCAATTGACTAAGGCTGAAAGTAAATGGTTACATTCTAAGGATAAACATAACTATGCGGACTACTTCCGCACACATTCCTTGGGACGTGTTCATGGCTTTGAAGTCGCATTCAACTGGAACGGCGAAAACCGTAACAAAAATGAATACGAATTCTTTGATATGCCAAAATACAATGAAAAAGATGGTTTCGTAAATAGCTACGGATTCAATGTATTACGTGGCATGGTAGACCAAATTAATGCAGTCGTTCAAAGACAAAAAGAAATTGGCGGTCCTATGACTAACGATGAAGCAAGTGCTTTGGAAGACGCAATCTTGGATATCATGGCTCAAGATCAAGAACATGTGAACAACGAAGACCTTCGTCACATGATGAACGAAACAATTTGGTACGCAGCTAAAGAAACCGTAAAAAACAAAGCAAGTGAAGAGCCTACTGCTACTGAAGAACACGTAGTAGACCTTAAAAAAGCAATCAATGAGCCAGTGGAACCTTCCGCTCCTCACACAATTGATTTGCGTAAAGCAATTCAACAATAAGATTGCTGACCGTATATCTTTAAAAAAACAATATGGCCCCTCATATGCTAATATAGGGGCCGTATATACCCTAGAACCCCTAACTAGGGCACAAATAATCCTTATACGAATGACGCCACCCTTGTGGGTGGCGTCATTTGTTTTATAAAAGAATGTAAATGGTATATCAAATAAGATGTTAAGGTGGATCAATAAGTTATATAAACATAATGATATTAGATAAACATATTATAGTATTATATAGTGTTAATTAATTACTACAGGCCTGTACTAAATGTAGAATGACAGTTACAAGGTCTCCCAAGAAATAGAACAGGCCTGTACTAATTGTAGGATGATAGTTACAAGGTCTCCTGAGAGATAGAACAGGCCTGTACTAATTGTAGGATGATAGTTACAAGGTCTCCTGAGAGATAGAACAGGCCTGTACTAAATGGAGAGTGACAGTTGCAAGGTCTCCCAAGAAATAGAACAGGCCTGTACTAATTAATAGATATAACTGAAACTAATTAGTGGAATAGCATATATTGTATTTATAGTCTATAGAAATATAAAAAGGGGGTTATCAAATACAATATATAGTAGTATCAAAATAAATAAATACATTATACAGAAAAGGTGAAAAAAGTTTCAAATTTTTTAAAATTAGGACTTGCGCGCATCTCTTGTTTGTACTATAATAACCATACAGTCGTTGAGGCGACTGTTTCTTAATGAGGAAA
>OAVZ01000207.1_pt1 | contig 15812 bp, 27 predicted proteins | sample 1476491 | NCBI WGS metagenome assembly OAVZ01 (sample SAMEA2580117, study PRJEB22360) | human gut metagenome | biome: human gut; feature: human-associated habitat; material: faeces | place: Denmark | collected 2008/2010 | reverse complement strand
ATTTTCTTTGAACAATCATTAGCACGTGTGGTTACCAAGGGAAAATAACCACAATATCATTATAATTTATTAAATCAATAGGTGTTATACCTTTTTTATACCTTACATAAATGTGACATTATCCTACAAATTCAATACGCTTAATGATTTCTGCATGCTTATTTCTGATGTATTGATCTGACCGATTTACTTTTGCAGCAACTTCGCTTAATGTCATACCGTCCATATATTTATATTTAAGTATTTGATATTCTAAACCATCAAATTTATCAACTACCTCTCTAATTAACTTCATATAATGATTAAGTTCATCAATACGCTTATTAATTTCAACAATTTCATCACTAATACGTTTAGTTTGTTGTAATCTTGTAAACATATCATACTTTTTGCCTAGATATGCTCTATAATCAATCAATGTTGTAGCACCCCAATGACGCATTTCACGTTGACATATATGTTTATTTAATTTCAATGCACTTAGTTCTGCGTCAAATTGGCGATATCTATTAATTAAATCAACCACTATCCTACCCCCAAATAATCAAATAATATACCGTTTTTGCTACTAATCGGCTCAAATTCATCAAAGAATGAATGCGGAATACTTTTCCTACCTAAAACTTTAATTGTGTTTAAATAAGTGGTTATATCTAATCTATACAGCTCTTTATATTTACTGAAATAGATTAAGAAAAATGCGCTACCATTCATTGTTTTTACTTCCTGCAAGTAATCAACTTGATGTTGTTTGATATTACTCAATGGTAACGATGTGCTATTTGTATTTTTAGTATCAAATGCAATAAAACGTCCTTTTTTATCTAATCCAGTAAAATCTACAGTACCTTTTGACTTGTAGTAAGCCTTATTGTTACGTGTGTTATAGCTAATATCAGTCGGCACCTTATCAATGCGTGCCAACTGTTTAGCTCGATATTGTTTATTTGTATGAATAATGGCATTTTCTAGCCACATTCCACGATTACCGTATCTGACTTTTTTATTAGGGACTTTCGGCATTATTGCTCCCCCTTACTCTTTATACATATCCACACTAGATATGCAATCGGTATTAATACTATCCACCAAGTCATGGAATCACCTCATTCAAGTCTGCTTGATCACCATTCAAAGCGTAATCTGCAGGTGCATCAATATCGTCTTCACTTTCTAAAATGACAATTGCTTGTTTCGTTAAATACATCCCAAGTGCAAGCATACTAGCTAAATAAATGAATTTAATTAAATATTTAATCATTTGCCTTATCTCCTTCTAAGTACTTTCTTTACACGTTGATAAATATCTTCTTTATTCCCCTGTGCTTCCGTATGCTCCACGTTCTGATTCTTCATCAAACTCTTGCACCTCCAATGGATCTGGTAGCATCACTGGTGTAACAACCAACTGTGCTAAACGTATCTTAGCTTTCACTGTAAAATCTTCATCACCTATATTGTCTGTGATAATTCCAATTTCTTTGTTATAAGTGTGATCGATTGTACCTAATGCTACACGTAATTTTGTATCTCTTGACATACCTGATCGTGGTCGCACTTGCGCCTCATATCCATACGCTAAATCAATCGCAATGTGTGTTGGTACTACAACTGTACTATGTGCAGGAATAACTGTGTCCTCAGCAACATATAAATCTAATCCACTATCTGTTGGATTTGCTCTAGTTGGTAAAATTGCTTTCTCACTTAGTTTTTTAATTGGTAAAATTGTCATTTATTTTTCCTCCCAGTATTTAATTAAAATATGCGAACAATATTCATCGTAAATTTCCGCCCAGTTAACTTGATAACCGACAACTTCATACTCTTTAATGTCATTTGATTTCACAAATTCATTTACATCTCTTTCTACTTTTGTTGATGTACGTTCAAATTCTTTAAACTTCCACATCACTACCACGCTCCTTAACTGGTAAAATTCCCATTTATTGTTCCTCCAATATTTGAATTAATTGAATGTTGTACCATTCTTGATAAACGTTCACTTTCTGCTTTTATATCAACTATTTGATATCTGTAATTCAACGCAGGTGCTACTGGTGGTTTAAGTGGCGACTGCTTAATAACTACTTTTTGTTCACCGACTAATGTATGAAAATTACCACCATTCAATAAGCTGAGTAAGTCATTTTCATCTAGGAATATAGTTTGTTCACTCATCACTATCACGCTCCCTAATAATGTCCAAATATTGTTCGTAAACTTCAGCTGCACCATTAAAACCATGTTTTCTATTTGCATTAGCCGAAGTTTCGAACATTTCTTCTAACTTATCTAATATTTCTGCCTTCCTTTTCACATTCCGCATATCATTGATGAGTTCATTACGTTGCTTACGGAAACTGTCACGTTGTTTTCTTACTGCTTTAAGTTGTCGTACAATCGCGTCAATTTCGCGTTTATGAGGATCACGTTCTTTTTCATCTTGATAATATCCGTCTATATCTAATGCATGTCTGCGTGCAAACTTTATTAACGTTTCTTTAGTTGGTTGGTTTTTCATAATATTTCCTCCCAATTGCTATTTGATGTGTGTCGTCAATCTCAACTTCAATCTCATCATCAATTGTGATGACTGCACTTTCTTTCACGCCTTCAAAGTTCCATTTCAACTCTTTAACATATCCGTAGTAACTCATTTGGCTATTCGGAGGAATAAACCAAATGAAATCACCTTTATCTAAATCAATGATCTTAGATTTGTTAGCTTCCAATCTTATCCCTCCAATAACTTAAATATATCTAGCTGTTCTGTGTCTGCATCTTCTATAACTTGATATTGGCCAACAAAGAAGCCTTCGATACCAATTAAGGTACCGTTAGCGTTTCTTGTTTTAAAAATGTCTATGCCTCCTGTTTCGTGTTTGTGTAATTCAATTGAGGTCACATTATTTTGGCCAACTTCAATACTTTTAGTTTTGCTACATACTTTTTTAATCATCCCAATCACTCTCCAATTGTTTTTGAAATTGTAAACGCAATTTTTCAAACTCAGGATCGTCATCAACCGTTTCTTTTTCTTGGTTACGATTCTTCAACCATTCAGGTGTCTTTTCTCTTGATTGCGTTACTTTAGGTTGATAGGACTGTTCTTTTTGTTCTTGTCTTTGTTGTTCGTACTGTTCAACTGCTTTGATGGTTGTTAAGTTACGCTTACGCCAATCTTTGAGTAAGTAGTCTATGAATTTGTAATTATGAGAATTATTCAGTGCAGCTTTCCTTATTGCATACGCTACTAACTCTTTTCCGTAATGATCCATATCTTGTGTTAGTTTTTCAGTAGTGATTGGACTTGGTATCTGTTCAATGTTTTCTTGATACAGGTTGTAAATCGTAGCGAAGTCGTCGCCTACAACAACATTCTTCTCATTCTTTACATTTTTATCATTCTTCTCATTCTTTACATTCTTGTTTGTGTTGATTTGTTGTTGATTTGATGTCGATTTGTTGTCCATTTGTTGTTGATTTGTTGTTGATTTCTTGTCGTTTTTGCTGTCGGAAATTTCTTCGTCATTTTGGTAAACCACCCAATTGACAACGGTTATAACGGAAAATTTGTTGTCGGACTTTATGTCGATAGTTCCGAGCTTTTCTAAAAGTTTTACGTAGTCTCTAACGGTGGATTCTTTGAGACGTAATTCTTCACTTGCTCGCTTTCTTCCAAAGACAAATTGGCCTTTTTGAAGATGAACTACACGTCTTCCTACAAGCTGCGTATGTTCTTTATGACTGGCTTTCATCAAACAATACGCAAACACTTTAAAGAGCTTTTCATTTTGAAAAATAGGAGAATCCAATAATTTTCTGTGTAGTTTTATCCAACCAGTCATACAAACACCTCACTCTCAAACTGGTTGAATTTCATTCATCTTTTAGTAATTCGGTAACTGTAATATTCATATCATCAGCGATTAATTTAAGTCTTTTAGCTTTGGGAACTGAACGGTTTTTTTCCCAACGACTGACTATACTGTCAGAAGTGTTGTCGATATATTCTCCAAACTCTCTTAAATTCATTCCTTTATTTAATCTATGATTTTTAATTTTTTCGCCTAATGTCATTTAAGTTCACTCCTTTAAAACGGCAAATCATCATCACTAATATCAATTGGCCCGTTAGCATTTGCAAAAGGATCTTGTCCTTGTGGTTTATTATTTTGGCCACGTTGTGTTTGTGATTGCGTTTGTTGCTGGTAAGTGTCTTGTTGACCACCATTTGAATTTTTAGGTTCAAGAAATTGAACACTATCTGCGACTACTTCAGTCACAAATATTCGACGACCTTCTTGATTTTCATAGCTGCGTGATTGAATTCGACCATCAACGCCTGCTAGTTTTCCTTTTGATAAGTAGTTGTTAACATTATGTGCTTGTTTTCTAAATACGATAATATTGATAAAATCTGCTTCACGTTCGCCCTGTGCGTTAGTGAAATTGCGATTAACTGCTAGTGTGAAAGTTGCAACATCAACTCCACTTTGAGTTGTTCTAAATTCAGGATCTTTAGTTAAACGACCTACTAATACGACTCTGTTAATCATTTATTGTCCTCCTACTTTGTTTTTGGTAAATATTGTCCGGCAACGTACCAATTAGCATTTAAATCTTTTTTATAACCTGTCATATCAGCTACACTTTTCACAGGTAAATCAGCTGAACAATTATGACATTGCACATTGTCAATTAAATGAGGGATATAGTGATTACCAACATTACTACATGAGTGACACATATATCGGCAGCGATATAACTTTTTACCGTCTTTTTCTTTAATGCCTGTATAGTAGTAAGATGTGTCTTCTGGCTGTTCAGGTCGATCATCATTTTCTTTTTTAATATCTAATTGTTTTAACGCTTCAGCCATAGTATTAGGTTCGCTTTCTGAATACACTGTTTCGCCTTCTGGTTTAACGAGAGATATTTGTTTTTTGGGTGGTGTCGGTTTAATAGTAGCTGGCATATTTATATGATGGTCAGTTGGTTTATGTTGTTCAGATGGTTTGCATAACTTCATCAAATCAGTTTTAGATGCTTTTTTAGAATTTAAAATTTTATCAGAAATGCTATTAATGAAGTCTGAACTACCCTCCATGTGATAACTTACTGTTCCATCTTTCTTTTTTGTAATTCTGAATTTATTTGTCATTGATTATGTCCTCCTACATAAACAGGAACGCCTGTAACTTCCTGAATACTTTGTTTTATATGTGTAGCGTTTGCGTTATTGCTACTTAAATGAATTAAGTGAATTTCTTCTAATTTTGATAAATCATTCGCTTCTAACATTCCGATTGCATGTTCTAAGCTAAAATGAGACTCCATAATACGATTGGCCAACACGTTATGAATTACACCGTCTTTAATGTTTTGCTGCATTTGTTCGTAGATGTAGTTCACTTCTAACATCATGTGTGTAACGCCTTTGAACTTATATTTGAGGTATTTTGTATCTGTGATATACAAAACTTTGTAACCATGAACGCTTTTGAGTAAAAAGCCAACTGGTTCATTAGCGTCATGTTCAACATCAAATGGTAGTATCGACCATGTACCGATTCTTAGTTCTTGTTTTGCTTTGATTGTGCATATTCTATGACTTTCTGTCGGAATTGCTTGCTGAGTACCTACAGTCATATGACAATTAATACCTTCATTGACATATTGCTTTATATACTTAGCGTGGTCGCCATGTTCGTGAGTAATTAAGCAACCTTTGATTTTTCTTGTTCGTCCTTTGAAGTGTTTCTGAACCTTTTCAAATTTGATACCAGCTTCAATAAGAAGTGAGGTACTGCCATCATTAATGTGATAGCAGTTACCATTTGATCCTGTTGCTAACGTTTCTATTAAAATGGATTTTTCTCACTTTCTTGTTTAGGTGCTTCTTGCGATACTTCTTCAAAGTTACTTACATCAGCTGGTTCAGGTTCTTCTACTTCTTTAAATTGAGCATCTTCATATTGTTGTGGTTGTTCAAAGTCGAGTTCTTCTTGATTTGCTTGTTCTTCTACTTCTGCATCTAGGACTTCTTTACGTTGACGAGTTTCTTCCTCTCTAATATGATTCGATAAAAGACTGGCGTCATCTGAACTATTGAGTAATTTCTTGCAGGCACGATTAATCACTGTCTTCTTTGCCATTTCTTGTGGGAATCGTCTATGTGTTCCATCTTTTTTAAATTCACCGTTATAAACAGATTGTGATTGTTTCCATGCTTCTTCAATTTCTTCAAAAGTCATGATTTCTGTATAATTTTTGCTTTCATCATCGAATACAACCGTTGCATATGCTCCAATAATCTTTTTAGTATCACGATTACCAAATGATTGAGAATGTTCTAAGTCGACAATCTTACCGTTTTTAGTTGTGTACTTAACGTCATCACCTTCAAAAATTACTTCTGCATTGATTTCTTTGGCGCCAGTCACACGTTTAGTTACTGCCATTGTTCCATGATAACTACGTTGGAATTGAACTTTATTACCATACATAATGAAGTAACCTTGATTTTTAGCAGGATTTAAGCCTTGAACTACCATATCCATAAGTGCATTTGCTACGCTGGTAGGCGTCGCAAACTCTAATGCTGGTTTATATCCGTCTTTTTTAGAGCCTTTTAACTCTTGTAGCTGTAACATTGCCGATTTCATTGCATTTTCCGGTGAATAGTTTGAGGGAAATTGTAAGTCACCTTGTGATTCTAATGTTTTTACTCTCGCTAGTACGCTATCGCCCATTTTGTTATTTTTTACTAATAATTCGTTTGTCATATTAAATCGTCTCCATTCTTAATGTTTTATCTTGGCCACTTACTACTAATTGAATTTGTTGCGCTTCTGTCGGAATAATGTCTGTCACACTTTCTGCGTTATCTATGAAGATTGGTGCAGTTATTCCATAGTGTGTGGATAATGTGTTGATAATATCTAAGCCGACATTGATTCTTGCTGCGTTGTTAAGGCCACCGTTATATTCAACGCCATCAACTGTACAGACGCATGTTTCTTTGATTTCACCGTTAACTTGATGATTGAATAGCTTAAAGTTAGCCATTTTAAATTTCTTATTAATGTTTTCAGTAAGCATTTTGACTTTAGTAGTCGTAAATTCTTTCAAGATATAAAGTTGATGTTCATAATCTTCTTTCTTATCAAGTAGTTGATCTTCTTCGTTGCGTAAATCTTTAATGACTTCATCAAGGTGTTCATTTGAACTTTCAATCGCTTTAGCATTTTCAAATGCAACTTTTTCTTGAGTGAGTTCATTGATTTGCTCATCAATCTTGGCTACTTTATCGCTAATAGTAGCTTTAATATCTTTACGTTTCTGATTGATTTCATTGATGTCATTTAGAATTGATTTATACTCATCTGTTTGAGTGATATCAACAGTGCCTGCTTTCAATTTATTGATTCGATTTTCAATACGTTGCACTCTTTCATTAGCTTCATTGACTTTAATTTGTAAGTCGTTATTTTCATTTTCTAATTTTTCGATTAATGGCTTGATTTCTTTGCCATCAGAAAGTATCTTTTCAGTCTTTTGTTTTAGGTTCTCTAAATCTTCGGACTGTTGCTTATTAAATTTGGCCAATGCTTTTTTATTTACTTCTTCAACTTGTTCAGGTGGTAATGCTTGGCCACAACAAGAGCAAACATTATCGGTACTAGGTTGAAATTGTCTCGCTCTAACTTCTTCTTCTTTTTCTTTGAAGTTATGATACTCAGATAGCAATTCTTGACGACGTTTTGATTCGTATTCGATTTGTTGTTTGTTGTTTCTGATTTTCGTTTCTAAGTTGGCCACCGTACCATTTTCTACACTCAGTTCATTTGTTGCTGCATGAATACGACTTTCATTATTAGCATCATGATTATCTTCAAGACGATTCAATTCTGCTTGTTTATCTGCAAGTTGATTACGAAGGTCAATTTCAGCTTTGCCATTCAAAATATCGACTCTCTCATTACCTAATCGTTCTATTTCTTGTTTAACTGAGTTGTAACGTTCTTCATCATGCTCTGGAACATCTTGCTTATTACTTTCAGTTTGATTAACTCTGATAGGTATATCTTCAATATCTTTTCTAATTTGCTTAATCTTATCGTTTAGGATTTTTGTTTTCACTTCGATATCATGATCACCTAAGATATCTTTTAATTCCTTAAAGTCTTTATTCGTTTTGATGATATCTTCATCATCAATTTGGTCAGCAATTTCAAATAACAATTCGCGTTGTTTCTCCCATTTCAAATCATTAAATGCTGTAAGATTAGTAATGAGTTTAAATACATCTTCATCTACCAGTTCAGCGATACGACTTTGGAAATCTTTTACTTTTAAACTTTCATCATTGATATATTGTTTCTTTGTTCTAGAACGACTATATTCTTTGCGATTATTATTTTGATTTTTAGTGTATTTCGGATGGCTTTCTTTTCTGATTTTTAAAGTTTTACCATCTTTATTTAATTCAACTTCAACTGTTGGAATAAGTTCATAATCTTCTTCGTTATTTTCTTTTAACGGTACTGGATTGAATGACTTCGTTGAGCCATCTAATCCTTTATCAAATAACAGCCATTGTAGTGCAGTAGCAGTTGTTGTCTTACCAGTTCCATTAGCTCCGTACACTCTTGCATCTTGGCCATTAAATTCAAACGTCTGTTTCTTAAAGCCTGAAAAATTTTCGATTGTCAGTTTGTTAATAGTTAAATTCACAATTGACTACCTCCTTATTTAGTTGTAAATTTTAAGTACATACAATTTTTTAAGTCTCCGACTGTTACTCATTGGCGTGGGTATCAGTCTTTTTTTCGTAATAAAAATTATCAAAGAATACATATGTCGCTAGTGATATCAGCAACGCTGTTCCTAGTGCTTTCATGAAGAACATGCCTGTTATAAACAATGCAGTTGCCAACGTTAAGAACATTGTTCCAGCGATTACGATTGATTTATCTTCGTTAGTCATCTCATCACCCCCTTATTTGTCATTTATATTGAGTTCTCTCTTTAATTTCTTCGTCATAATCATTAAGAAACTGTTTCATTTTCTTGCGATTAAACAAATACTTTCCGTTTCCATCTTCATCAACGAGTTGACTAAATGGTTTAATTTTTCTTCTGAAGTAATCATCTTTAAGAATGTTCTTAACTATCCAAGTTTTTGTTTGGTTATAATATTGCGCTACTTCTGTAAGTGTCATATTCATTGGTTGGTTATCAGTTAATTCTTGATACTCAACTTTTGAGATGATCACATAGTCTTCAGGAATAGGTACTGTAACGTTAATTGTTTGAACCATAATGTTCACTTCCTTTCGTGTATAATTTAGTTATCCTTTTTAACTAAGTGATTTTCTAATTACTTCACAGCTGTGACTGTCAAGCTCCACCTTGACGGTTTTATGGATGTATGCTTTGTTAACTTCTTGAACAATTCTGTCCCATTCGTACTTTGGCATTCCTTCGATAACTTCTAGCATTTGTTCTAAGCGATTATTTTCCATTCCTACCTCTCCTTCCATGTATAATTACCTCTAAGGAGGTGTTGAATATGAGTAATTTATCTATTGAGCAACGCGCTCACGATTTAGCTTTGATGAGAATTAAAATTGAAGCTGAAGTTGAATTAATGGAAAATCCAAATCCAAAAATTGATTTAGTAAATGATTACGCGAAATACTATTACAAGCTAAAACAAAATTTGGATAAAGTTTCTAAAGAAATTCCAGATTTGTTTTCTTAGGCTTTAAATAACTTTCCATCTTTGCAACCTTCCATGTCACAACTGCCATTGTGATGAGGAGGGTTGTTTTGTATAAAAATTTCATTGTTATGCCTCCTTTATAAGAGGTGGCTCTACACCACCTCATGTGGTATAATTATGTTGTTGATATTTACTCGTTGGCTGCTTATTTAGCAGTCTTTTTTTGTGCCCACTCTTTTTTAGGATTATCAATTATTAATTCACCATTATTTTTTACGTAGTATTCAATAAACAATGCACTATCTTGAGTTAGTTTGTCGTTATATTTATCTATAAACTCTTTTAATGCTTCTGTGAGGTCGTAACCTTTAACTCTTAAATCATCATCAAATTTCTTTTGTAAAACTTTTCTAATCAATCTATCTTCATCAAAATTTTCTAATCTATATAATGCATATAAAGCCAATGCCACTTTTGTTCTCTTAGGTGTATTAGTTTCGTTTCTAAATTTTTCATAATACTTAAGGAAATTTAGTGTTTCTTCAAAATTAATAAATTCAAAATTTCCAGATTTAACAAGTTCGCTTAAACTTGTGCGAGAAGCTGTCGTATTTCTTGCGACTGCAATAACTACTGATGTTCCAGCGTATTTTTTGTTAATTAAATTTAGAAGTGACACATATTGTTCAGAACCTTGGTTTGCATAACTCTCGATAAAATTAAGTAAACTCCATGGTCTTTGAGTTGTATTCATACGTACGATATCGTGTTCGGTTAGTCCTGGTTTAACGATATATTCAATTGGTACTCCGGCTTTTTTTGCATGTTCTAATCTATGTTGCCCATCAATAACAACCATGTATTCGTTCACAATTATCGGACTGATAAATCCTTCTTTCGCCTGTTTCAACATTTCATCTGTAAAGAGAATGTTTCTGTTAAATTTAGTGAATTTAAACATATCTAAATCATTCGTTTTATATACTTCGTTCACTGGTAAGTTCATTGTGTTTTGTTCGAAATTTTCTCCATTGATATCTACTCGTTTCATAATTTATTGCTCCTTTAACTTTTTAATAATTTTTTCTAATTTGTTTATTACTTCTTGTTCGTTAAGATGATGTTTATAATTTTGTATAAATATTTCTGGTGGTTCTAAAATTTTTAATAAAATCGGTGTGTAATCTTCGTTATCATTTTCTTTAGTGAAAGTTGTTACATTACTTGGCTGATCCATTATACTTTTAACTTCATTTCTGAAATCATCAGCCAGATTTTTATAGTATTCACGCTCACTTTCAAGATGTTCATTCATGTTTTTTATACTTTGATAATCTTCTGGCTCCATATACTTCTCAATCACTTTTGGCTCTCTACTCTCTGCGTCCTCTAGTTGTTTCTTCGCAATTTCTTCTGAACGTTGCGCTTGTTCTACTTTGGATTGAAGTTGAGCGTTTTGTTCGTCACGTTGTTTGAGTTGTTTCTTCAATTCACGTAACTCTCTAACTGTCATCTCATCAGGAGTTTTAACTTCTCCTTTTGATGTTATATGTTCTTTGGTGCGTTCAGCTTCGGGTAGTGTGGCAATTTCGTATAATGCTTGCATTCCTAAATTCGAGGACATCCTCGTTTTCAATTCTGGAGTATCGTAAATCTTAATCATCTGTTGTGCTACACGTTGATTTAAATTCACTTTCTCAAGCCACTTACCAAATTCACCATGCGCTAAGTCATTTTCTTTAACGTGTTTCAATCTTCGACCAATCTCGAAAATAGATTGACCAGCAATGTTTTGATAACTTTTGATTTCAGTTTCAATAGTTGTTAGGTCATTGCTAAGTTGTAATTCGTTCAACCTTTCGCCTCCTTATTATCACTTAAAGTGATAATGATACTAAATTTTTTTGGCTTTTATATAATCAACCTCAGTGTTGAATAATTTAGCCAAAGCATATAACTGTAATCCTTTTAATTCGGCACCGTCTTTTTCCCATCTAATTACCGATTGCTTAGTTACTCCCAACCTATCAGCAACATCTTGTTGAGTCATATTTGAGTTAGTACGCCAAACTTTGACTGGAAATTCTTTAAATTCTTCTGGCATTTTCTTGTCACCTCCTGTGTGCATAAACAACTATACTATCACTTTAAGTAATATGTCAACACTTTAAGTAATATTTTTTTATCAAAAGTGATATTTCTTGTTGTAAAGTAATATTACTTATGGTAAATTAGTATTACATTAAGTAATACTAAAGGAGAAAAAACATGGAATACAAAAGTGCTAGAAAAATTTTATCAGAGAATTTAGAACAACTTATGAAAGAGAAAAATGTTACTCAAATGGAATTATCCGAAGCAATAGGTGTAAGTCAATCAACTATTTCTAATTGGTTAAAAGAAATTAAATACCCAAGAATTTCTAAAGTGCAAGAATTAGCAGATTATTTCAATGTGCCTAAATCTCGTATTACAGAAGATAAAAGTACTGAACAAGATACTATTGCAGCACATTTAGATGATGACTTTACGGAAGAAGAATTAGATAAAATTAGAGAATTCGCTAAATTAGTGCGTCAAGCACGTAAAAAGGATTGATTATGTGGGGAAATATGAAGAATTAATAATCCAAAATAATCACTTACATATTTGCGACTCATTCGAATTGCCCGGAATGTTTAAAGGTTTTTATGATAATGGAGTAATATTAATCGATAAAAATTTATCTGACGCTAAAAAACTTGAAATTTTGTCAGAAGAGCTAGCTCACCATGAAATTACTTACGGTAATATACTTAATGAGCAAGATATTCAAAATAGAAAGTATGAATTAAAAGCAAGAAGACTTGCTAATGAAAAAATCATATCTTTAAAAGGGATAATTGAAGCATTTTTGCAAGGCATACATAATTTATATGAACTTGCTAATTTTTTTGAAGTTACAGAGAGTTTTGTGCTACAAAGTATTGAACATTATAAACAGAAATACGGTTACTCCACTCGTTGTGGTAAATACGTTATCCAGTTCGAGCCATTACGAGTGTTTGAATATAAAAATATAGATTAAACAAAGGAGAGAAATATGAAACAAAACAAATGGATCATGTGGGTAATTTTTGCCTCGTGTTTGTTAGGTTTAGGAACTAAAGGAATTAGTATTATTGGTTTAGTACTATCGCTAATAGTAATTGCTAAGTATCAACTTGTTGATAGAAAGGCTAAAATTTCTAATTCAGGTGTAGCTAAATTCGAAGAGCCACCTAAAAGAGAAAGCATCAAAGTGGAACGTGAAAAAAGAAAAGAAGAAAAGGCGAAACAAAAAGCGATAATTCAAGAACAACAAAAACAAGAAGCGATAGAAAATTCATATAATTATTTCGGTGTTGATTTTATAGATGGGAATGTATCTAACACTAGAGAAGCTCAGTTTTATAATAAAATCAAAACTGATACCGAAGAAGTGATTGATGCAGTAGAAGTGTATGATACTCGATCAGTAAAAAATCGTAAAAGTCGTGGACATTACTTAGTTAAAACCAGCAAAGGTATTTTGATTATGACCAACGAGAACATCTATTATCTAACTGCAGTTAATGGTTTTACCAAAACAGTATATCCAATGAAAAATGTTAATGGTATAAATGCTCATATTGGTCATATTAAAATAACTTATGGACGTTCGAATCATACATACTTTACAAAAGACAAAAAAGCAGGACCTAGTTTTATGGAAAATTATATTGAAAGAATTTTAGGGTAGCCCGCCTACCCTTATTATTTTTTTAACTTTTTTAGGAGGAATTCATATTGAATGTTAAAAAAGTAGGCAATTCATGGGAATATGACTTTAGATACAATAACAAAAGATATAGAAAACGTGGTTTTAAAACGAAGAAATCGGCCACTGAAAATATGAATATTAGGTATAATGAAGTGTCCAAAAATAATGAAATTTCATCAGATATACCCTTCATAAAATACTTTAAAAATTGGATAGTAGTTAACAAAGAAGATAAAGTGTCACAATCTACTTTAAACAGATACTTCAACGCTTTGAAAATCTTTGATGAAAAGTTTGGTCAAATTTCAATTAAAGATGTATCACAATTAAAGTACCGAGAAATGTTGAAAGAATATGCTGATGGCAAATTCGTTGGTGGCCGAAAAGAAGGACGTACAAAAGAAAGTGTAAAGAAATTAAATAATTGTTTCTCACAAGCATTTAAAGATGCAATGAATGAAGGAATCATCTCACGTGATCCTACTTGGAATGCACCAATTTATGAAAAGAAGTTGGCCAAAAAAGAAGAAGCTAAGTTTATGACACTTAATGATTATAAGCAGCTTAAAGAGTTTGCTAAAAGTAACGATAATTTATCATACCTAGTTATTTTTATGCTTATCTCTACAGGTGCTAGATTTGGAGAAATTCAAAAATTAATGTATGATGATATTGATTATAAAAATAAAACAATTCATCTACGTGGCACTAAAACTGCATCTGCTGATAGAATAGTTACTATTTCTGATAGAGATATGGACTACATTCAAAACTTTTTAGAAAGTCGACCGAAACATCATGATCATATCTTTAATACTGGTGCCAATTTAATTAGTAACAAAGCGGTCACTGATACATTACGCAAATTCTTAATAGAAAATCGTAAAGGTAACTACACGTTACATTCATTAAGACACACACATGCATCTATGTTGTTGGCCAAAGGTTTATCAATACAATATGTAAGTAAGCGACTTGGCCATGCTAATATTGAAATAACTTGGCGTGTGTACAGTCACTTATTAGAAGAATTAAAAACTGAAGAAGATGAAAAGCTAAATAAAGTTATTGATTTCTAAAAAAACAGTCAATGAACGGACAACATTTTTCGTCAAAGCCTATGACTAAAGCAATTTAACATTCCCTCCGTTTCCGTCATTTGACTCTTTACTTTTTAAGTAAAGAGTTTTTTTTATAAAAAAAGAGCCAATGTTTCTACAATTTGACTCCTTTTTTATATTTAAACTAATACGCCATTAACTTCAATATACTGTCTTTATCAATATCACCAAAGTAATGATAAAAGTCATAGTCTTCCATTACTTCTTTTATATGAGTATAATCGTGTAATGTTCCTACTAAAGCATCTTCTAATTCATTGACATTTCCTTCTCCAAAGAAATCGCCAAAGATTTTAGCATGCTCAATTTTTCCTTTTTTGACATCAAATTTAATTTGAATGAATCCTTTTTCAAACTTCTCGTCACGTTCAAAATTATATTTCGGATTTTTACCATAATTCCAATCCCAAGTGCGATATTTTTCATTGCTTAATTGCTTAATATTGTTCCAGTCTTCTTCCGTTAAATGATATTCCTCTACTTCATGCTCACCAAAGATGTTTTTTAAAATAATTTGCTTAAATTGATCAATTGTAATAGAGTCATCTAAAAATTCTTCAATATTTGCTACGCGTTTACGTACAGACTTCACACCTTTAGATTGAATTTTTTTAGGATTCACTTTTAATGCGTTTTGTACTTCTTCTAAATCACTATTTAGCATTAATGTACCATGACTAAACATACGATTTTTAACCTTAACCATAGCATTTCCAGAAATTTTAGCTGCGCCTACTTGAATGTCATTACGGCCTGTCATTTCTGCATCTACACCCATAGATTGTAAAGCTTGAACAATAGGCTCAGTAAATTTCTTGAAGTTATGAAAACTGTTACCATCATCACTCGTTACAAAACTAAAATTCAAATTGCCTTTATCATGGTACACAGCTCCTCCTCCAGAAATTCGTCGTACAACATGAATATGATGCTCATCTACATACTGTTTATTAACTTCTTCAATTGTATTTTGATTTTTACCTACAATGATTGAGGGTTCATTAACATAAAATAAAAAGTAACTATCATCTGCAGGTAAATATTTAAGTACATATTCTTCCATGGCTAAGTTAATTGTAGGATCAGTAATATTATTATTACTTACAAATTTCATAGCTCTCACCTTTCTCTTTCTTTTAAAATTTAATAATGCAATATATCTTCCACTATCGATTAT
>OAVZ01000202.1_pt1 | contig 16074 bp, 10 predicted proteins | sample 1476491 | NCBI WGS metagenome assembly OAVZ01 (sample SAMEA2580117, study PRJEB22360) | human gut metagenome | biome: human gut; feature: human-associated habitat; material: faeces | place: Denmark | collected 2008/2010 | reverse complement strand
CACCTGATCCTCCCTGCGGTAGGCCAGGTGTTGCAACGATCACTAGAACTCGCCGCCCGCCGGCCAAGCCGAGGGGGGGGGAAACTCAAACGATGGATCAACTGGGCCAGCCACTCGCGCATCCCCGAGATCGTCGAACTATGCAGGAAGATCCGCAGGCGCCGGGACGACATCCTCAGAACCATCCGACCCGGCCACTCCAACGCGCGACTGGAGGCGTTCAACAACAGGATCAAGGTCACCATCCGCATGGCCTACGGCTTCCACCACGTCGACAACCTCATCGCCATGATCAAACTCAAATGCTCCGGCCTACCCATCCGATTGCCGGTCCCCGTCCTCTAACCCACAAAAACAGCAGAAGCCTCATTTTTTCATCGCCTCGACTTGTTCTTCCACAGACATGGATGCCGTGTGAGAGGCGGGAGCAGCGGCTTCCGGTGCCGGAGTAGGCGCCGGCGCTTGAACCGGGGCGGCGGTCATAGGATTGATGGCTTGCGCCATATTCATGCCCAGTAACATGCCGCCATCGCCAAAGCCGTTGTCTTGGATGCCTTGCGCAATGCGCTGCTGGGCAGCCATATTGCCAGCTTGCTGGGGAAACGCCCTCGTATGCGGCAACATTCATCCTATTCGAGGCGAACTGCTGCACGAGTTGACGTGATTGCTCGGTGAGCTCGATGCTTTCGATGCCCACGCTGAACACTTCAAAGCCAAAACGATCATTCCACGTACCTGCATTGGCCCGATCGCCACGCACGCATGCTGCGATGTCATTCGCCTTGCCGAGCAATTGCGAAATACGATATTCATTGGACAACGAATTGATGGCCACAATAAACGACTGTACGAATTCAGACAGAATCTGCCTACGTGGCCCTTCATCATCGAATGAATACGACACGGTAGTGGCGGGCACAAAGTTACGTACGAATCGAACTGGATCAGTGACCTTTAGCGGCATGGATTCACGTGCGCGAATTTCCAAATCGACGCCATAGAACCGGTCCGCCCTCGGATACCGGAGCCCGAAGGAATTCACCGAACAAGGACTCGTCCTCTAAGAAACCGTCCAACACACCGTTGCCAATCCACGATGCTCGCGATCCCGTGCCTGGCCATGGCCTCCGTCTTGGTCATGCCGTTCTCGACGTGGTCGCGCGCCGCGGCGACCTTCGTCTCCCAGTCGTAGCGTCTGCTGCCGCCGCCTCCCATGACCGCCTCCTCGCCGTTGGACCTGTACAGCCTGATCCAGTTTCTCGCGGTATACACCGGTATGGCAAGCCTGCTGGCAAGCGTGTCCTTGCCGGCTCCGGACTTGATGAGCTCCAGCGCCTCGCGCCGGAACCCGTCGTCGTAACGTCTCCTTCGATCCTCACGCATACGAAAGAACCGCACCTCCGATCATCGAATCTGAATTTCTTCAGTCCAACAATCGGGGTGCGGTTCAGGTTGCGACGTTGTGCCCTTTTATGCTGTCCATATAGTGCGATCACTGCGGAATCTTTGGAACTGGAGTCTTCGAACTCGAAATTCCCGGAATCAATCGGCGGTGATCAGCTCGCTCGAATCCATGTCGAAGTCGGACATGGCAAACGAGCGGATCGCCGGATCCTCATACGTGTTCATGTAATACGTGTTGGTTTTCCCGGAATAGCCACTGGTGAACAGCGTGCGCTCGAACTGGCCGTTGCCCATCTTGGACATGCCGTCAACCATTTGCACGGAAACCAGCGTGTGGAACAGACGAGACACATTAGCAGCCTCGTTGTTCTGCTGCGGATAGTGCGTGTTGGTGTAGGCGACGCGTACGAAACGCGACGGCGAACTCACGTCACCGGGAATGCCGTGCATGCTCACACCGGCACCCCATGCGCTCAGTTCCGCCTTGCCCCAAGTGGTCGGCTCCGCCATCTCGTTGCTCACACACATGTAGTTGCGCAGGTTTTCCATATGAAAGTCGAAGGTCGGCTGGTTGGTAAGCACGTCCACATCGTCATGATGAACGTGCATGCCGTCAGCCATCTGCTCGACGACGATGCTGCGGGTGCCGTCACCAATGAACCAGTGCAGCAGGGATTCCTGCTGGCCGGGCACGACCTGCGAAACGAGCGTCACGTTCTTCAACGCCTCTTCGACTTCGTCGACAGTATCGAAATTGCGCGTTACCCACAGTGGGAATTCGAAAGTGGCGACGTTTTCGGTTCCTTCGACCGGCTCGTGCGCAAAGGAGGCGTACCCAGGGAAGTTCAGTCCGGCAATGGCCAGACCATGCTCGTTGGCGCAGTCGAAATACATGGGGCGGTCGACCATGACCACGCCCACGCCGATCACCGCATTCGGTTCGCTTTTACCTTCGGCCCCATACACATAGTCGTACTGGTAGCCTCGCGGAGTGACCAGAATGGTCTCGCCGTAGGAGAAGCTCCAGTCGAGATTACGGCCGAAATACATGTTTCCCTCATCATCGGAGAAACGAACACCAGTGCACATATGGACTCCCTTCCATGATTTGCCGTGATTTTCTTGCTTGCGTGTTCATGGTAAGCGTCACTTGCTGGGAAAATCTTAAGTTTTGCCCGCGGAAGAATCTGCTTTGACTACCTCATCCATAGTATCGTCCTCCTCAATCATGTATTTCGTGTAAGATGTGCCTGCCGCAATATCCGTCACACATGTACGCCCGCAGGAACATGTCGAGCGCCTTCGCATGATCAGCCGCACAGCCTCTGCCCTCAGCCAGCATGTCTCCCAGCTTGTAGCAGCTCTCCGCGATCTCCGCTTCGGCCGCATGACGAAAGCACTCGTATGCCAAAACGTCCGTATCCGGTTTGGGTGGAACTTCGCCGAAATTGTTGTAATACGAGCGGAAGTACCTACCCTCGCAGCGGTCGTACGCGTACACGTACCCCAGGCACAGCCGTCCGATCGCATTGCCGCGGCCGGCCGCGTGCCGGTAAAGGATCTCGGCGGCTCTGAAACAGTCGACCCGCTTCTGCCGTTCCGATGCGGCGGTATAGTGCATGCCCTCCTCGTAGTACATGCCGCTGAGGCCCAGAGCAATCGACCCGTCCGGATCGCTGATGTCGGCCGTGGTGCATTCGTCGTCCTCATCGAAGGTATCGTCGTAGTACGGCACGCCCGCTTCCGCCTCGTTCGCATGACCGATGCCGACCGGGCTGATTCGCGCGATTTGCGCTTCCGACAAGCGCGACACGCCCGGATTGCTCAGCACAATCGTCAGGGGATCGCTGAAGTACAACGGTGCACTTTGACATTCGTGCAGCGCAATCCGGGCGTGTCGTGCGACGCGTGTGGCCGATTCCCGGGCCGCATGCGCGTCATACGGGAAATTCGTGTCAATCCCGCAATTGCGGGTCTGCGAAGCGTCGGTTCTCCAGAACCGGCAGCGTGCGTCGCGCGGATTCGAGAACTTCTCGGTGCAGCCGGGCAATCAGCATTCCGGCCTGTCCGCCCGCCTCGCCCTGACCGCATAGCCAGCCCTGTCCGTCACCCGCCTGCGCGATGACCTCGCCCAGCGGGTCAATGGCACGGCTGCAGCCGATGTTGCGCGCGCTCACCTCGCTGCATGCCAGTACGTAGCACGTGTTTTCCAGCGCACGCGCGGCGGTCATCAGCTTCCAATGTCGCTCCTTCAAACGCCCGCGCGCCCATGCCGCACTGACGATGATCACATCGGCGCCGCGCACGGCCAGCGACCGCGCGACTTCGGGAAATCTCACGTCATAGCAGGTCATGACGCCGACATGCCAGCCGTCGATCTCGACGATTGGCGGCAGCTCGATACCGGGGCGAACCGTATCGGACTCCCGCGCGGCGAATGCATCATAGAGATGCAGCTTCCGATAGGTCGCGATAAGAGCCCCGTCACGGATGACGACGAAAACGTTGGAGACCCGGGAATCCGTTGCGCAAGACGCCGGCTTGTCCGGCACCGCATCAGCCGCGCCGAGCACAGCATGAACCGTGCCCATCAGCGTGATATGCCGCGCTTCGCTGATCCGCCTCAGGCCGGTGACGAACGGCCCGTCCAATGGTTGCGCGTGTGCGGCAGCGAACATGTCATCGTCGCCGTCACGCGCGATCAGCCCTTCCGGAAGCACCAGCAAGTGGGCACCGGCATCCGCGGCCTGCCAGGCATATCCGTCGATAATGTCAAGGTTCCATTCCGGCTCCCGGCGAACCGTGAACTGAGCTACGGCGACCTTCAGCTCTTGCGTGCCATTCATGGCTACCGTTATATCAGATGCGCGGGCATGGTTCCTCATGAATCCCGCCCGCGACCGATACGCCTCGGTCTCACACCGCGAACGCCGACCAGCGCCCGTGCGTGTGTTGCACCTCGATCGGCATGCCGAACAGCTCCGACAGTCGCTCGTCGGTCAGGCCGGCCTTCAGTGGACCGGTGTAGACGATGGTGCCGGCGGACGGGTTGCCCATCGCGTCAATGCCGTCGTTGGTGGCGTCCTCGGCGGAGACCGGCTTGCGCCCCATGATGGCGATGTGGTCGAAGCCCGCGGGAATCTCCTCAAGTCGATGGGTGACCAGCACCACGGCACGCCGCGAATCCTCTTCGCCGATACGGCTCAGGGTGCGCATCACCTGCTCGCGGCCGCCCAGGTCAAGGCCAGTGGTCGGCTCATCCATGATGAGCAGTTCGGGGTCGCCCATCAACGCGCGGGCGATGAGCACGCGGGTGCGCTCGCCCTCGGAGAGCCGCCACATCTCCTTGCCTTCGAGATAGGAGACGTGGAAGTCGCGCAGCAGCTGTCGCGCCCGCGCATACTCCTCGTCAGTATAGGTGTCGCGCCACCGTCCGGTCACGGCGCTCAGGCCCGTGACGACGGCGTCCAGCGGATCCTCGAATTCGGGAAACTGCCGGCCGAGGTCGGCCGAAGCCAGACCGATGCGCGTGCGCAGTTTGAATACGTCGTATTTGCCGAGCTGATGGCCGAGGATGAATACGCGACCGTCCGAGGGGAACGTGCGCGTGGCGAGCATGCCGACCGCGGTGGATTTGCCGATGCCGTTCGGCCCGAACAGCACCCATCGCTCCCCCGCGTGGATGATGAGGTTCACGTCTGTGATGATGACGCGCCGGTTGCGGCGGAATTCGACGTTGTCGAGCTTGAGGACTTCGTTGTCGGCGGTGTCGGTCGTGGGCATGTTGTGGTTCCTTGTCGTGGGGAGGTTTGCCGGCAGTGCGGGTTTGGAATGGTTGCGGTAATTCGCGAAGCCGTGCCATCCGGTCATGCCGCGCATTACGGCCCCGCAGGCGGGGGCATCATTCCTTGCCCTCGCCTGCGTCGGATCGCCGTTACTTGTTCTGCTCGTCGAGGACGGACTGGTAGACGGCCACGGTCTTGTCGGCGATGGACTCCCAGCTGAAATGGTCGCGGGCGCGCTCGTAGCCCGCCTGGCCCATCTTCTTGGCGAGTTCGGGGTCGGCCATGATCTTGTCGATGGCGGCGGCCATGTCGTGCACGAACTTGTCGGGATCGGTGGGCGTGCCGGTACCGTCGCGCAGCTGGTCGATCGGCACCAGATAGCCGGTCTCGCCGTCGACGACGACCTCGGGAATGCCGCCGGTGGCGGAGGCGACTACGGGCAGGCCACAGGCCATGGCTTCCAGATTCACGATGCCCAGCGGCTCATAGATGCTCGGGCAGATGAACGCGTCACAGCCATGCTCCAGCGCGTTGAGCTCCGGACGAGGCAACATCTCCTCGATCCAGATGATGTTGCCGCGTTCCTCGTCGAGCTTGGCGAACGCGGTCTTGACCTCCTCGGCGATCTCCGGGGTGTCCGGGGCGCCGGCGCACAGCACCACCTGGATGTCCTTGGAGATCAGGTGCAGCGCCTTGAGCAGGTATGGCAGGCCCTTCTGACGGGTGATGCGGCCGACGAACAGCAGCGTAGGCTTGCTGCGGTCGATGTGGTAACGGTCGAACACGGCCCAGCCCGGGTCGTCGTCGGCCGGCGTGGCGAAGTCGCTCATGGTGATGCCGTTATGCACCACGACGACCTTGTCGGGGTCGAGGTTCGGGTACGCGGCGAGGATGTCCTCGCGCATGCCGCCGGAGACGGCGATGACGCGGTCGGCGTGCTCGTAGGCGTCCTTTTCGGCCCAGGAGCTCAGATTATAACCGCCGCCGAGCTGCTCGCGCTTCCACGGGCGGAACGGCTCCAGCGAATGTGCGGTGATGACCAGCGGCGTACCGTGCAGCATCTTGGCGAGGTATCCGGCCAGGCACGCATACCAGGTGTGCGCGTGGGCGATGTCGGCGTCGACGTCGTTGGCTATCTGCAGATCAACGCCGAAGGTCTTCAGCGCCGGATTCGCGTCGGCCAGCTCAGAGGGCGTTCCGTAGCCCACGACCTTCAGGCTGCCCTTCGCCGAGCCATCTCCGGGGATGGCGGGTACATCGGCTTCGGTGCGCGGTCCGTCGAACGCACGGACGGTCACGTCGACCCGCTCGGCCAGCACCTTCGAGAGCTCTTCCGCGTGCACGCCTGCGCCACCATAGACATACGGCGGGTATTCGCGGGTGAGGATATCAACTTTCACGATTAAGGCCTCCTTCGTCGGTAACCTTGTTTGCGGCTACTGCCATATATAACTTTAGGGCATTGCACGTCGAAAAAACGCACAATGCCCATGTTCGTGTTGGCGAAAAATCACGCCATAATACCAGATAACTACCGGATACCAGGCTCTCACACCGCGGTGCCGTTGGCATCCAGGTTCGGGTTGTTGCGGTAGTTGCCGGCCGTGAAGAACAGGCTGAGCACGCCGACGACGAACACGACGGACACGGTCAGGATCAGCCACAGCGGATGCGTGGGCAGCCACATCACCACGAAGAATGCGATGACCGACAGCGCGATCAGCGTCCAGCTGCCGACACGGAACCACTGCCGCACGGAGTGCGGTGCCTTGAACGCCTTGGGATCCTGATAGTTCGGGTTGGCCTCGAACACCGACTCCACTTCCTCATCGACCTCGGTGCGAGCGCTGGGCTTCCACACGCCGCTGTCATCCACGCCCTCCTGAATACGGCGGGACTTCTCCTGAAGCGCGTACTCGTCGAGCATGCCGGATCGGGCACGGCCACGGGTCTGGTCGTACTGCGACGGGACTCCCCGACGCTGATCTTTTGCTGCTTTGCGGCGTTCGGCACGGTTAGGCATCGTTACTTCTCCTGCTCGTTTGCGGATAACACTCCTATGTACTGTACTCCAAGCCGTGCCGTAGCGGCGGTTCGACTCGCACGACGAGACAGATCCGCAATCGTTGGCAATCACGACGTCCGAGCCGTGGTCGCGACACGTACCACCCCGCACATAGCCGGCCTCCTTCTGCGGCTCACCCACACATGAGCGGGCCATTCCTCCGGCGAAAACCCACCGGCACACAACGGGACGGGACTTTCGCCAGAAATAGGGAACGCCCGATATGCGACTGGGGGCCGGAAGTCCCTTGAAGAGACTTCCGGCCCCCAGTAGATGTCGGTACGGCGAACCGCCGGACTATCGAATCATCGCGGCAGCATCATCGGACGCTGGGATGCGGTGATCGGCGCGGGCAGCTCGGTGACGCCGGTGAGGTACTCATCAACGGCGGCCGCGCAGGAGCGGCCCTCCGAAATGGCCCACACGACCAGACTCTGGCCGCGGCCCGCGTCGCCGGCAACGAACACGCCATCCTGAGAGGTGGCGAACTTGTCGTTGCGGGCCACGTTGCCGCGCTTGTCCAATTCAACAGGCAGCTGGTCGAGCAGCGTGGAGGTGTCCGGGTGCAGGAAGCCGACCGAGATGAGCACCAGATCCGCGGGCAGCACGCGTTCGGTACCGGGCTGGCGGGTGAACGGACCGTTCTCCCCCGGTGCCACATCCACGACCTTCAGACCGGTGACGTGGCCGTTCTCGTCGGCCACGAATCCTTCGGACGCGGTGGAATCCTCAATGTGCACACGGGCCTGTTCCTCGTCGGAGCCGACGAAGTTGACAGAATCGGTGCTGTACACGTAAGTGCCGCCCTCCTCCATCGAGGAGGTCTTCTGGTAGAGACGCGCGAACGTCGGCCACGGCTGGTTGTCCGGGCGCTCGTCCGGCTCCTTCGGCATGATCTGCAGCACGGTCACGTCCTTCGCGCCTTGACGGATGGAGGTGCCGAGGCAATCGGAACCGGTGTCGCCACCACCGATGATGATGACGTGCTTGTCCTTGGCGGTGATGTCGTGCACGGGCTTTACACCGTACACGCGTCGGGTCGCGTCGGGCAGGAACTCCATCGCGAAGTGAATGCCCTTGAGCTCGCGGCCGGGAATCTTCATGTCACGCGGCACGGTGGAGCCGATAGCGACGACCACGGCGTCATAGCGGTCGCGCAAATCGTCCCAGCTGATGTCCTTGCCGATCTCCACGCCCGTGCGGAAGCGGGTGCCTTCGGCCTCCATCTGCTTGATACGACGGTCGATCAGTCGCTTGTCGAGCTTGAAGTTCGGGATGCCGTAGCGCATCAGACCGCCGATGGCGTCATCGCGCTCATAGACGACGACCGTGTGGCCGGCTCGGGTGAGCTGCTGGGCGCATGCCAGACCGGCGGGGCCGGATCCGACGACCGCCACGGTCTGGTCGGTCAGACGCTGCGGAGGCATGGGCTTGACGATATCCAGACCCCATGCCTGGTCGATGATCGTCTGCTCGTCGAGCTTGATCATCGTCGGCGGCTGGTGGATGCCGAGCACGCACGCCTTCTCGCACAGTGCCGGGCAGATGCGTCCGGTCACTTCGGGGAAGTTGTTGGTGGTGGACAGACGATTGTAGGCGTCCTCCCACTTCTCCTGACGAACCAGATCGTTGAACTCGGGGATGATGTTGCCGAGCGGGCATCCGGTCATGCAGAAAGGAGTGCCGCAATCCATGCAGCGGGCGGCCTGTTCGGTGGTCCACGGCTGCAAGCCGGACTCAGCATGGACGTCAAGCCAGTCCTTGATGCGCTCCTCGACGGGGCGTTCCGCCAGTTCGCGACGGGTACGGACCTTCAGGAATCCTCTGGGATCTCCCATGTCAGTGCGCTCCTTCCATCACCTGCTCGTACACCTGTTCCCAGGCGCCGGGCGTGTTGAAATCGATATTGTCTTCCTCGGCCTTCGCCATGGCGGCGGTCATGGCCAGATAGTGTTCTGGCACCACGTGCGTGAACCGGGCGACGGTGTGCTTCCAATCCTTGAGGAGTCCGGCGGCGAATGCGGAACCGGTCTCTTCGGCGTGACGCTTCACCAGATCGTGGACCAGTGCCTGTGCTTCGTCGTCCAGAGGTAGGAACAGCAGCGAGCCGTCCTTCGCCGCGGTCGGATTGACCTGGTTCATGTCCAGATCGAGCACGTACACGTTGCCGCCGGAGAAGCCGGCACCGAAGTTGCGGCCCATGGAGCCGAGCACCACGACGGTGCCTCCGGTCATGTACTCGCAGCCGTGGTCGCCCACGCCCTCGACCACGAACGTGGCGCCGGAGTTGCGCACGCCGAAACGCTCGCCTGCACGGCCGGCCACGAACAGCTCTCCGGAGGTCGCGCCGAAACCGGTCACGTTGCCCGCGATGACGTTCTCGTGCGGGTCGAAGGTGACGCCGTCCTCGGGGCGTACGATCAGGCGTCCGCCCGACAGGCCCTTGCCGGCGTAGTCGTTGACCTCGCCGTAGACGCGGATGGTCTCGCCACGCGGGATGAACGCGCCGATCGACTGGCCGCCGGCACCGTGGAACGTCATGTCGATGGTGTCGTCCGGCAGTCCTTCGGCACCGTAGCGGCGGGTGATCTCGTAGCCGACCATCGTGCCGAGCGTACGGTTGACGTTGCGGATCGGCATCTCGATGCGTACCGGCTCCTTGCGCTCCAGCGCGGGTTCGGCCATCTCGATGAGCTTGTTGTCGAGCGCCTTCTCCAGTTCGTGGTTCTGCTCGATGGTCTGGTGCAGAATCGTTCCGGGAACCGGGCCGGGCTGCATGAGCACGTTGCTCAGGTCGATGCCGTCGGACTTCCAGCGCTTGATCGCCTCGTTCTGGTCCAGGCATTCGACATGGCCGACGGCCTCCTCCAGCGTACGGAAACCGAGCTCGGCAAGCAGTTCGCGCACTTCCTCGGCGATGTACATGAAGAAGTTGATGACCGCTTCCGGCTTGCCCTTGAACCGGGCGCGCAGCTCGGGATCCTGGGTGGCGATGCCCTGCGGGCAGGTGTTCTTCTGGCCCGCGCGCATCATGACGCAGCCCTCGACCATAAGCGCCGTGGTGGCGAAGCCGAATTCCTCGGCACCGAGCAGCGCGGCGATGACCACGTCGCGGCCGGTCTTGAGCTCGCCGTCGCACTGAACGACGATGCGGGAGCGCAGACCGTTCAGAATCAGCGTCTGCTGGGTTTCGGACAGGCCGATCTCCCACGGGGTGCCCGCGTGGCGAATCGCGTTGAGCGGCGCCGCACCGGTGCCGCCGTCATAGCCGGAGATCAGCACCACGTCGGCATGGCACTTGGCCACACCGGCCGCGATGGTGCCGACGCCGAACTCCGAGACGAGCTTGACGTGGATGCGCGCCTTCGGGTTGGCCATCTTCGCATCGTTGATCAGCTGCTTCAGATCCTCGATGGAGTAGATGTCGTGGTGAGGCGGCGGGGAGATGAGCTCCACGCCGGGGGTCGCGTGACGGACCTTGGCGATCCACGGCGGGACCTTGGCACCGGGCAGGTGGCCGCCCTCGCCGGGCTTGGCGCCCTGGGCGAGCTTGATCTGCAGGTCGGTGGCGTGCACCAGGTAATCGCTGGTGACGCCGAAGCGGGCGGATGCGATCTGCTTGATGCGGCTGTAACGCAGCGGATCCTCGATGCGGTCGTCGGATTCGCCGCCCTCGCCGGAGTTGGAACGCGCGTCGATCGTGTTCATGGCGATGGCGAGCGTCTCGTGCGCCTCTTGCGAGATGGAGCCGTAGCTCATTGCGCCGGTGGAGAACCGCTTGACGATCTCGGAGGCCGACTCGACCTCGGAGATGTCGATCGGCTTGCGGTCGTGCTTGAACTTCATGAGTCCGCGCAGCGTCATAATGCGGTTCGACGTGTCGTTGATGTGGTGCGAGTACTTCTTAAACATCTGGTAGTCGCCGCGAGCGGTCGACTGCTGCAGCAGGAAAATCGCCTCGGGGTCGTTCAGATGATCCTCGCCGGTGCGACGCCACTTGTATTCGCCGCCGGTTTCGAGGTTCATGTGCGGGGTGGCGGTCCACTGGTTCGGGTAGGCCACGCGGTGGCGAATCGCCACCTCCTCGGCCAGCTCGTCGAGCCCGATGCCGCCGACCTGCGAGACCGTGCCGGTGAAGTACTTGTCGACGATGTCCTTGCTCAGGCCGACCGCCTCGAACAGCTGCGCTCCGCGGTAGCTCATGATGGTGGAGACGCCCATCTTCGACATGATCTTCAGCACGCCGATGGACAGCGCCTTGGTCAGGTTCTTCACGGCTGTGTGCTCGTCGACCTTCAGGTAGCCGGTGCGGGCCAGGTCCTCGACGGATTCGAACGCCAGATACGGGTTGACGCATGCGGCACCGTATGCGATCAGCAGCGCGACATGATGGATCTCACGCACATCGCCGGCCTCGACGGCCATCGAGATCTGCGTGCGGGTGTGCTTGCGCAGCAGGTGGTGCTGCACGGCGCTGGTGAGCAGCAGTGACGGGATCGGGCCCCACGTGTGGTTGGAATCACGGTCGGACAGCACGATGAAGTTGCTGCCGCCCGCGATGGCCTCGTCGACTTCGGCAAAGATCTCCTCAAGGCGCTCGCCCAGCGCCTTGCCGCCGCCGGCAACCTGATACAGGCCCTTGACGACGAACGGACGGTAGTATCCACCGAGCACCTTGGCCTTGTCGAGCCGCTTGAGCTGCGCCATCTCGTCGGAGTTGATGACGGGCAGCGGGATCAGGATCTTCTTGGCGTGCAGCTCGGAATCCTCCAGCAGGTTCGGCTCGGGGCCGATGGCGGATTCGAGCGAGGTGACGATCTCCTCGCGCTCCCAGTCCAGCGGAGGGTTGGTGACCTGCGCGAACTTCTGGTGGAAGTAGTCGAACAGCATGCGGCTGCGCTTGGAGAGCACCGGCAGCGGGTTGTCGTTGCCCATCGAGCCCAGCGGCTCTTTGCCGGTGTTGGCCATCGGCGTGAGCAGCATCTTGAGGTCTTCCTCGGTGTAGCCGAACGCGCGCTGACGACGCTGCACGGACTGGCCGGAATGGCTCACGTGCTCGCGCTGCGGCAGGTCGCTCATCTCCACGGAGTTGCCTTCGACCCACTTACGGTACGGGTGCTGCGAGGCAAGGTTCCTCTTGATCTCCTCGTCGGGGATGATGCGGCCCTCGTCGGTGTCGACAAGGAACATCTTTCCGGGCTCCAGACGGCCCTTGGAGACGATATGCTTGTCGTCGATCTCCGGCAGCACGCCGGCTTCGGAGGCGAGCACAAGGTAGCCGTCATCGGTGAGCTGCCAGCGGCCGGGACGGAAGCCGTTGCGGTCGAGCAGGGCGCCCACCTGCGTGCCGTCGGTGAAGATGATGTCGGCCGGGCCGTCCCACGGTTCGATCAGCGTGTTGTTGTACTCGTAGAACGCGCGCACGTCGGGGTCGAGCTGGTCGTTGTTCTCCCATGCCGGCGGCAGCATCATCGAGATGGCGTGCGGCAGGGAGCGGCCGGCGAGGTGCAGCAGTTCGAGGCATTCGTCGAACGTGCCGGAATCCGAATAGCCGGGCGTGGTGATCGGCAGCAACGGCTCGAACTCGCCGAGCAGTTCGGAGCTCAGGCGGCCTTCGCGGGCCGACAGCTGATCGAACTGCCTTGGATGGTGTTGATCTCGCCGTTGTGGGCGAGCAGGCGGAACGGCTGCGCGAGCGGCCAGCTCGGGAACGTGTTCGTGGAGAAGCGCGAGTGCACAATCGCGATCTTCGCCTTCATGCGCGAATCCGACAGGTCGGGGAAGAACGGGGTGAGCTGCATCGTGGTGAGCATGCCCTTGTAGGTGATGGTGCGGGCCGACAGCGACGCGAAGTAGATGCCGACCTCATGCTCGACGCGCTTGCGGATGCGGAAGGTCTTGCGGTCGAGCTCGATGCCCGCCAGCTTGCCTTCGGCGTCGGCGATGACCAGCGTCTTGAAGCTGGGCATCGAGGCGAGCGCCTGCAGGCCGAGCCCGTCCGGGTTGATCGGCACCACTCGCCAGGCGAGTACTTCCAGACCCTCTTCGCGCACGATGCTCGCGATGGCCTGCTCCTGCTGGCCGGACGTGGCGATGTCGCGGTCGAGGAACGCGATGCCCGCCGCGTAATGGCCGGCCTCGGGCAGTTCGACGCCCGTGGTGGCCCGCATGAACTCGTCGGGCATGCTCATCAGGATGCCCGCACCGTCACCGGTGTTCTCCTCGGCGCCCACGGCGCCACGGTGGTTGAGATTGACGAGCACTTCGATGGCGTCGTCGATGATCTTACGTTCCGGCCGCTTGTTGAGTGTGGTGACCATACCTACGCCGCAAGCGTCATGTTCTGAGCTTGGGTCGTACAGACCTTGTGATTTATGTATGCTCAAATCGAGCGGGGCGTGGAAAGTCACCGAAACCACCTTCATATCGTTTTGGCAGGATCTTGACAACCTGCGGTTCTTTTGTTAATGCGTAGGAAAGAGTACCGCTCGGCTATGTCAAACACGTTTCGCTGTCCATATACCGAGTCGAGGTGTTTGTCAATACCCAATTTCAATGTTTCTCAAGCGATTCGGAAAATCTGCGGCACCCGTTTCGCATGTCAATGAGATGTCTCTTATGTGAATGGCGTGTTAAGTGTGACGAATATCACTGTCACTGTCGCCGGACCCCTTTGCCCGGCGAAGACGTCACTGCCCGACGTCGTATGCGCGATCCAGATGCATGAAATCCGGCACCCGGTACCATTTGACCGTGTAACCGGCGCCATGCGCGCAGAACACCGAATCAGGGGTGTTTTCGAGATCGTCTCCCGGATCGTATCCCGCTTGTTCGATGACCTCGGCCGCATTGTGGCATGGCCGGTAGCCGTCGAACACGCACCCCAGATGGCCCGTGCCGTGGGTGTAGACGTTCACGTCCATGGCGTAGTCGCGCATCTCGGATACCGGGCAGACTCCCGCCAGCACGGCGTACTGGCCGTCCATCTCGGGTGGGTCGAACGTGCCCGACATGCGTTGTATGTCGGACATGGCCCGGCCGAGCATGTCCTGCGGGATGTCGAGCCGGAAGCGGTACCACGGTTCGAGCACCCGGCACCAGCCGGGATCGCGGGCGGCCGCGGAGGCGAAGGCGCTGCCGTCCGACGGCTCCGATTCGTCCGTCCGGGCTGTTTTGGCATCGGCTGCGGCCGCGTCTTCGGCGACGTCCTCCGCGGCGTCCTCGTCGAACAGGTCGTGCCGGGAGAAGTCTCCCTCGACCAGGGCGGTCATCAGCCCCTGTCGGATGGCCCGGTAGGTGGCTTGGCGGAAATCACCACCCTCCGTATGCTTCTCGTGCGCGCGGCCGGTGAGCAGCGTGAGCTTCATGTCGGTGATGGGGACGCCAATGAGCACGCCCAGATGCTCCTTCTCGGCGAAATGCGTCAGGATGAGCCTCTGCCAGTTGCGGGCCAGCACGTCTTCGGAACAGGATGTGGCGAAGGTCAGTCCGCTGCCCGGCTCGCCCGGCTCCAGCAGCACGTGCGCCTCGGCGTAGTGTCGTAGCGGCTCGAAGTGGCCGATGCCCTCCACCGCATGGGCGATCGTCTCCTTGTAGAGGATGGATCCGGGGCCGAAGCCGACGTTCAAGTTGAAACGGTCCCGCATGATCTGCTGGATGATCTCCAATTGAACCGCGCCCATGAGCTGCACATGGATCTCCTGCAGCCTCTCCTGCCATACCACATGCAGCAGAGGGTCCTCATCATCCAGTTCTCGCAGCGCGGTCAGGCAACGGTGAGGATCCTCCCCCTGCGGCAACAGCGTGTAGGTGAGCACCGGCTGCAGCACCGGGGCGTCGGCGTCGCACTGGTCGCCCAGCCCCTGACCGGGGCGGCTGTGCGTCAGGCCGGTGACGGCGCAGACCGAGCCGGCGGGCAGCGCATCGACCGTGGTGAATTTCGCGCCGGAATACAGGCGCACCTGGTCGGCCTTCTCGTCGCCGTCAAGCACCATCTTCGCCTTGATCTCTCCCCCGGTGACGCGCAGCCACGTCAGACGGTTGCCATGCTCGTCATGCGACACCTTATATACACGTGCCCCGAAACGAGCACCCGGTTCGATCTCCTTGGTATACCGTTCAAAGCCGGCGAGGAAGCCATCGATGCCCTCCATGGCGAGGGCGGACCCGAAGAACACGGGGAACAGCGAGCGCGCGGATATCATGGCTTTCAGCCGCTCGTCCGCGACGGCGCCGGAGTCCAGGAACTCGTTCATGGCCGATTCGTCGAGCATCGCGATGTCTTCCATCGACCGGGTCGGAGCGCCGTTCTCGAAGTCCACGCAGCCGTCGGAGAACCTGTCACGCAGCTGGGCGAGCAGTGCGGCCCGGTCGGCGCCGGGTGCGTCCATCTTGTTGACGAATATGAAGGTCGGCACGTTGTATCGCCGCAACAGGCGCCACAGCGTCTCGGTATGCCCCTGGATGCCGTCCGCCCCGGACACCACCAGTATGGCGTAATCCAGCACTGCCAGCACGCGCTCGGTCTCGGCGGAGAAATCGACGTGCCCCGGCGTATCGATGAGGGTGATCGTCAGATCGCCGGATCGGATGATGGCGGGCTCGGCGAATATCGTGATGCCTCGCGCTCGCTCCATCGCGTCGGTGTCGAGGAACGCATCGCCGTGATCGACGCGGCCGAGCCTGCGAATCTGCCCCGAACGGTAGAGCAGCGCTTCGGACAGCGTGGTCTTGCCCGCGTCCACATGCGCCAGAATGCCCGCGACGATGTGCTTTTTCATAGCGTCCATCCTATCGGCGGCGAGGACGTGACGGCGGGGA
>OAVZ01000178.1_pt1 | contig 18760 bp, 29 predicted proteins | sample 1476491 | NCBI WGS metagenome assembly OAVZ01 (sample SAMEA2580117, study PRJEB22360) | human gut metagenome | biome: human gut; feature: human-associated habitat; material: faeces | place: Denmark | collected 2008/2010 | reverse complement strand
TTTGTGGTGCGTGAAACGATAAACCCTTTTGAAAATAAGGAGATAAAAGCATGAAAAATGTTGCATTGTTGACGTATGTAGTACTTGCGCTATTAGTAAAAGTTTTAGGCTTAGCGTTCCTTGTTTCAATGGTGCTATGGTTATTAGGTTTATTTGGCATTACTGGTAATACGGTATTGGGATTATTTGTATCAACGTTTGCTTTATCGCTGATTGCCGGTGCGTTAATGGAAATGATTAAAAAAGGCGCGCTATGAAGATATTAGATGCGTGTTGTGGTTCCAAAATGTTTTGGTTTGATAGAGAACATAAAGAAACAGTTTACATGGATAACCGAATGGAAAATACAACACTATGCGACGGTAGGAAGTTAATTGTAAAACCGGATATAGTTGCAGATTTTAGAAAAATGCCTTTTGAAAACGAAACATTTTATTTGGTTGTTTTTGATCCGCCGCATCTGGTGAGCGCTGGTGATACGTCATTTCTAAAACTGAAATACGGGAAATTAGGGCCAGACTGGAAAAAGGATATAAAACAGGGCCTTGCGGAATGTTGGCGAGTACTAAAACAAAACGGAACGTTAATCTTTAAATGGAATGAAGAGCAAATTACGTTACCAATGGTTAAACCTTTGTTACCATGCGAACCGCTAATTGGCCAACGTAGGGGAAAAACAATATGGTTAGTATTTTTCAAGGAGTGAGTATTAACATATGAATGAATATCAAATTATTAAACAAATAGGTGAATGTCCTAAATGTGGATGCACAGAGTTTATTATTAACTCAGAGGTTAAAGGAAATGTTTCTTATTTTGTAAGTCTAGTTGGTGAAGAGTGTGATAATTCAGAAATGTATTCAGGACTAGACTACAACCATGACGAATGGTGTGTTTGTGCTAATTGTGACAAACAACTATTTAAGTATAAAGATTATTATGCTAGTGGTGATTTTTTGCTTGAATAAAATAACGAAAATAAAAGGAGAAATAAACATGAATAAGATTGTATCAGCTTTATTGGCAGTAGTTACGATTGGTGCGGTAGTTTGGAGTTTTGCGTTTGGTGTTCCGATGTATATGGTGTGGCAACAACAAAAGGCGGGTGAGGCAGAACTTGCAAGGGCAGAACAGAACAGACAAGTTGCAGTATTAGAGGCTAAAGCAAAATTAGATAGTGCTGAAAGCCTAGCACAAGCAGAAGTGAAACGTGCAGAGGGTACTGCAAAAGCAAATCAAATTATCGGTCAATCATTGAAAGGTAATGAGGCATACATTCATTGGTTATGGGTTGATACTTTGAAAGATAGTAAAGACCAAATTATTTATATTCCAACAGAGGCTGGGGTGCCTATTACTGAAAGTTTCAGATTGAAAGAAAATAAATAAAATGATGTTAAAGACATTAAGCGTGTTAGTAATAAAGGAGATTAAAAATGACAGTACATGAATTAATTGAAAAATTGGAAAAATGTTATCCTGACCAAGAATGCTTTGTTGAAGCTGGATACAAGCAGTATGAGATTGATTATATCAATGATTCAAATGACGGTTTAGAAGTAGTGTTAATTACTGGTTGGGAAAAAGATGAGGACGCAGAGTAAAAGATATTTTAAAACGATGTGAACAATATGTAGAGGGGTGATGATTATTGCCAATAAATAGCAAGCAAAAAGGAGCAAGAGGCGAACGTGAATTTGCTAACCTATGTAAAGAACATGGATTTGATGTTCGTAGAACGCAACAATATTGCGGAAATACAGGTGATGCCAGTGATTGTGTTGGACTACCTAATATCCATATCGAAGTCAAGCGTGTGCAAGCATTAAACATAGACAAAGCAATGGCACAAGCAATTCACGATAGCGAGAATAAGAACGTGATGCCAATCGTGGCACATAGAAAAAATAATGCTAAATGGTTAATCACCATGAGGGCAGATGATTGGTTTGAAATGTATAAAGAAAGCGGATTGAGTAATGGCAGTTAATACATCAACATATGGAATCCCACACAACTGCAAAAACTGGTTAGCGTTAGCATCGGTAGTATGGGGAAACATTGATACAAGTGAAGCAATCAAGATTGTAGGCGGTAAAGGATGCGGACTACCTAAGAAAGTAAGCATACAAGATGAATTTAAACTAATTGATAAAGTCATTGAATGTTGCAAGAATGGTTTAACAAATCGGCAAATCATGGCTGAGTTGAATCTTACAAGCAATCAAGTAACAAGAGCAAAAATATGGGGTGATTGGATAAATGTTAGTAAAGAGATTAAATGAATATGTTGAGTTGCCTACACGAGGCAGTAAATGGAGTGCTGGTTTAGATCTATATTGTCCGTTCGATGTTGTAGTACCAGCAGATACACAGAAAAAAATACCATTAGGAATAGCGGTACAAATACCTGACTTTCACGTTGGATTGTTAGTGCCACGTAGTAGCATGCACAAGACACCATTACGCATGGCAAATAGTATGGGTGTGATTGATAGCGACTATACAGGGGAGATATGTGCGGTGTATGACAATGTATCATGCAAGAATTACACGATTAAGCGTGGCGAACGTATAGCACAGTTGTTAATTGTTCCAATTCTATTGCCTGACGTAGAAGAAACAGACCGATTATATGAAACGGAAAGAGGTAGTAATGGGTTCGGTAGCACAGGTAAATAGACAGTAAATAGACAGAAAAGACAGTAGAAAGACAGATATAGGCGGTGAAATATCCGCCTTATCATAAGAGGTTAGTATGTTAGGATATAGCGGATACGTTGTACATTTTGATTATTTTATAGATGTACATGAAACAAAAGAAAGTGCTATGGAATTTCTAAAACAGTTAGCTTATGAAAGCGGTGAAAGTCAATTTGTAGTCGGTGTGGCTGTTAAAAAAGATGATGGTATAGCATTAGAATTTCCTGATTTATACCAATATGATGAAGTAGGAAAAGAATGGTATAAATTGTGGTGATAAAAAGCATAATGAGGTATAAGAATTATGAACGATAAACAATTTACGGATAATTTTTTTAGAACTATGTATGAATTAGGCTATAAAAAAGCGGAAATTGAAAAAGGATATATATTTTTCTACGAAAAGCCAGTAACGTTGACTACGTGGGTTCCTAGCATTCCGATAAAATGCACTTGTTTTACAGATGAACCTCAATGTATTGATATTGCAGAATATCTAGGTATCATTGATTGGAGTAAAGTAAAGGTTGATACACCTATATTGGTTAAACAGTATGAACAAGATGAATGGGAAAAACGACATTTTGCATATTTTAAAGATGAGAGAGTATATGCTTGGTTATGTGGTGCAACATCTTGGAGTGCTGATTATGAGGGCGATACAACCTATTGGAATCTTGCAAAACTAGCAGAGGTGTAAACATATGGCTGAAAATTTAATTACAATTGGAATGATATTAGGTGTTTCACCTGTTTTAGCAGTGGTTTTAAGCGATGCCTTTGATACGTTTGAAGAGGGGTGCGTGCGAATGTTATACATACAGGCGATAATTGGTATTGTGTTAATTATCTTTGGTGCTGGTGTTATGTTGGGTGGTGAGTAATATTTGAATGAACCGACAAAGAGCGAAAAGAGATTAATCAGTAGTGCTAGAAAATACCTTGAGCCTGTAAAGACTGTTGATGAACAGATAAAGTCGATTGCAAAAGAAATAGAACAACTACGATGTAACATCACATCGATTAGTGCAATCGATTATTCTAAAGATAAAGTGAGCGGTGGCGGTGTTCCTTGTGGATTAGAAAATAGCGTAGCAAGGTTTATTGATACAGAAAAAGAACAACGCAGACGGATTGATGAATTGAGCGAGTACAAGTGCGATGTAATCAACACGATCAATAGCCTAACAGAAGAAATAGGCGGTACAATGTTACGTTATGAATACCTGCTTGGAATGTCAGCTAAACAAGCACATTCGGTTTTTGAAAACCAATTTAACGAAAGACAGGCTATGAGGTATAAGGAAAAAGCGTTAATTGAAATAGGCAGGTTGAAATGTCAGTAAATGTCATGAAATGTCAGTAAATGTCAGTATAAACACCTAAAAACATATAGTAGAATATAAGGTGTAAGAGTTGCCAATGAGCAATTCTAAAAAACTAAATAGCAATTGAGGTGCGGTTTTATATTTTGTATTTGAAAATCAACGAGTATTGTTTCTAAGTCATTACAATCTATATTATTTTCTAACTGCACCGCACCTCTTATATTGCATTTTGTAAACTAATACCGCACATATAATCCGTTCCAATTATGCAATAACAACCAACTATACGTTTCATGAGATAAAACCTTAAGCGAAAAAATGTTACATACTACAAACAACTAGCGGTATTAGTTTAGAGAGTGCAATTGCATATTGAAAACTAAAGCTATATATGTTCCATTAAGAACCGAGTGTTATGCGTGAGTTAGATAGAGGGAACTAACCATGATTACAATTCATATACTCGTGTTGGCGAATAGCTAACTATATAACTTTGGTTTTGAGTATACAATGAAAATGAATAAAACTATCACATAATGAGGTATATCCACGGCGATATATCTCATTTTTTGTATAAAGTTATCAAAAGGGGAGAAATGATGACTGATATATTGTGTTGTAAGAGTAAATGTCTTAACAACAAGAAAGGGAAATGTACGGCTAATGTCATTGAGTACGACGGATTATGCCAAACATACATCACACAGGGGAACGCAAGAAAAAGCACATGCGGTTTGTGTGTTAGATCTAATGGGAAGCTAAAACGGAAAGGTGGTGAAGTACTAAAATGATTAATGCAATTAAACAATTCATTAAGGATAGAGCGTTATTCAAAAAAGCTGCACAAGATTTAGACAATAAAGACTTACAGGCAAAAGCAAAATATGCGTTTGAACATCGTGAAGATAATGTGTTGAGTATTATTGATTGCCTAGCCATTGTGTGCGGTGTATTGATTATAGTCGGTATTGTGTGGTGCTTAATGTGAATTATCAACCAACGATAAAGAAACTGCTTAAAGCATTACAAATGAACGGCAGGCGATATGTAGTCGATGTAAGGCAATCGTGGAGCAAATATGATAAGCCTTGTAAGGTGTATATCGTCAATCGAATGTACACGGAAGAGGAATACAAACTGACATTCCCTCATAAGTACAAGAAAGGGAAAACGTTCAAACAAGGACAACTCTATAAGAAAGAAAGTGAGTATAGTAGCACCAAACAACATGAGGTGTTACTTTTTTTAGTTAGAACATATAAAGGTGGTGATTGATATATGGCAGATGCTAACACCTTAACAGAAAAAGAACGTATTTTTGCAGATGAGTATATCAAGACTACCAATGCAACACAGAGTGCAATTAAGGCTGGATATGCAGAAAATAGTGCAAGTGTAACAGGGAGTAAAATGCTAAGAAAACCTAAGGTGCGCCAATATATAGATGCAGTCATGAACGAACGCAGCAAAAACACAATCGCAACTGCTGATGAAGTATTGGAGTACCTAACTAAGGTAATGAATGGTGAAGAAAAAGATGCGTTTGGCTTGGATGCATCGATTGCGGATAGAACTAAAGCAGCCGAGTTGTTAGGTAAACGGCACATGCTATTTACTGACAAGGTGAAACTTGATGCAGAAATTGAGATTGATATATCCGACCGCATGAAACAAGCAAGGGTGAAATCTGATGAAATACAACAAGGCACAACTGATTGATGCGTTGGGTTCATTTACGCATGATCCATTAGGCTTTGTATATTTCGCATTCCCTTGGGGGGAGAAGAATACCATTCTTGAACGTTTTGATGGGCCAGATAAGTGGCAAATTAAAATCTTGAAAAAGATTGGTAAAGAACTAAAGAAAGGGAAAAGCCTTTCTAAAGCGATACAAATTGCGATTGCATCTGGACATGGTATTGGGAAATCAACATTGGTATCATTTTTGATTTTGTTTGCTATGGCTACTCACGAAAACACAAGAGGAGTAGTTACTGCTAATACAGAAAAGCAGTTAATATCTAAAACATGGCCAGAACTTAACAAATGGTACAACTTATTTATTGGTAAGGAATTATTCACGTATACGGCTACTGCATTGTTTAGTGCTGATAAACTATATGAAAAAACGTGGCGGATAGATGCAATTCCATGGAGTGAAAGCAATCCAGAAGCATTTGCAGGCTTGCACAACCAAGGTAACAGAATACTTATCATATTTGATGAAGCATCAGCTATATCTGACAGTATTTGGGAAGTAACAGAGGGTGCTTTAACAGATAAGGAAACAGAAATTATATGGTGTGCTTTTGGAAATCCTACACGAAACAGTGGCAGATTTAGAGAGTGTTTCAGAAAGTATCGTAAATATTGGTACACGGAACAAATTGATAGTCGAACTGTTAAAGTATCGAACAAAGCTAAGTTACAAGAATGGATTGATATACATGGTGAGGATAGCGACTTTGTGAAAGTGCGTGTAAGAGGGATATTCCCTAGTGCATCTGATACACAATTCATATCCGCATCAATCGTGGATGAAGCACAAAAGAGAATGTACAGAGTTGGTGAGTTTAATAACCTACCTGTAATCATCGGTGTAGACCCTGCATGGACTGGTGGCGATACATTAGAAATCGTAATGCGTAATGGCTATTCCATGAAGTGCTTGGCAACGATTGAAAAGAATGACGATGATATGCGTATGGCTAACCTCATAGCACAATTTGAAGATGAATATAAAGCAGATGCAGTATTCATAGACCAAGGGTACGGCACGGGTATTTATAGCATCGGTAAGTCAATGGGTAGAAAATGGCGGTTAGTTGCCTTTGGTGGTGCATCGCCTAACAATATGTACCTCAATATGCGTGCGTACATGTGGGGCGAAATGAAAGAATGGCTAAAAGAGGGCGGTTCAATTCCTAATGAACAGGGCTTGTACGATGATTTGGTAGGCCCAGAAGCGATCATTGATAAGAATGGCCGCATCCAACTTGAAAGCAAAAAAGATATGAAAGAGCGTGGCTTACCATCACCGAATAAAGGCGATGCATTAGCCTTGACCTTTGCATTTAGGGTCAATAAAAAAGTAAATGGCAATCACAGAAGAGTAGCGAATACAGAGTACAAACCATTTGGGTAAAGGGGGAATGTGAATGTGTATGAAAGCTAAAACACCAAGTGTTACTACACCAGCACCATCGCCATCACCAGTTGCACAAACTGATGATATGGCTCAAAAAAGAGATGAACAATGGTTCACCGATAAAAAGCGTAAGAAAACTGGTTATGATAGCACAATCTTGGCTAGTGCGTTAAATCAGGCCACTGGCAAAACAACGCTAGGCGGTTAATATGGGAACTATACTATCAAGCCTAGCAAGGCAACCGACAGAAAAGCAGGTTACAAAGCCTAAAGATTACAAGAAAATAAAAGCAAAATTCAATCAAATGTTTACCAATCGTCAAAAATACGTTGAGAAATGGAAGATGATTAGAGATTATCAGTTACCATTTCTTGGTGTATTCGATGGTGAGCAAGACCAATCGAAACTATATACCGATAAAATCCTTACTGGAATTGCATGGGAAAGTTGCCAAATATTTGCCAGTGGTGTAATGAGTGGAATGACACCACCTAGCCGTAAATGGTTTAAGCTAACCATGGAAAATACGGATATGGCGGCGAATAGCGATGTAGCAAAAGTATTAGATGAACGTGAAGAAATATTGTATGCAGTATTTGCAAAATCCAATTTCTACAATGTGGTTCACCAAGTCTATATGGAGTTGCCATTTGGACAAGCACCGATGTCTATCATGCCAGATGGTAAAGTTGGTGTGCGTTTCACATCGTATCCAATCGGTACTTACGCATTAGAATGTAATGCTAATGGTGAGGTTAATACGTTTGGGCGGAAATATAACATGACTTGCGACCAACTCGTGGAAGAGTTTGGATATGATAACTGTACCGATAAGATTAAAAACGCATACGATGACGGCAAGGGTAATGCAACTGTATATACTGTTTGTTGGCTAGTGTGCGAGAACAAAGACCGCAACGGAAAACTGGGTAACAAGAACATGCCTTACTCCTCTATTTACTGGGTTGAGGGGAGTAGAGACGATGAAATCTTGCGACATAGTGGCTATGAAGAGTGGCCTATTCCGATTGCACGGCACACTACACATGACCTCAATGGTTATGGTAAAGGTAGTGCATGGTTCGCACAATCTGATGCAATGATGTTGCAAAAATTGGAACTAGACCGATTAACAGCTATTGAGTTAGGTGTAAAGCCACCAATGGCCGTAACATCCGATGTAATCGGTAGCGTATCACTATTTCCGGGCGGTATAACCGAAGTCGATACAGGCGGAAAGGTTGAGCCTATCTTTAATGTAGGTATCAATCTTGATTGGATTATGCAACAAATCATCGAAGTTAAAGACAGTATCAAGCGTGCATATAGTGCTGACTTATTCCTTATGCTAGACAATATGGACAATGGACAAATGACGGCAAGGGAAGTCATGGAACGCACGCAAGAGAAGTTACAACAATTAGGGCCTGTAGTGGAACGGCTACTATCTGAATTTCTTAATCCGATTATCGAACGTACCTATGCGATATTAGATCGTGCAGGTGTGTTTCCGCCAATCGATGAAGCATTAGCGGAAGAGTTAAACGGCCAAGATGTGAAGATAGAGTACATTTCACCATTGGCACAGGCACAGAAAGTATCATCTTTAACTTCTATAGAGCAGTATTTCGCATTCTTGATGTCATTGGCACAGGGCAATCCTAATATCCTACAAAAATTCAATTTTGAGGAAGCAGCTGATTATTATGGTGTTAACCTCGGTGTACCTGCAAAAGTAATTGTATCCAACGATGAATATCAAGCTAAGATGCAAGAACAACAACAGGCGCAACAAGAACAAGAGGAACAAGCACAAATGATGCAAGCGGCACAATTAGCACCTCAAATGGCTAGTGCAGCAAAACAAGCAACCGATGCAGCAAATGATGGAAACCCTGTTATGCAACAGTTAATGGGAATGGGGTACTAGATGAAACAGAAAAGAGATTATATGCGAGAGCGCGATATTGAAGCGCTGAACCACGTACTGAGTGATGAACTCGGTAGGTGGTTTTTTTATCGCATTCTTGACCGAGCAAAACTGAATAGCCAATCATTCACAGGCAACAGTACAACATTCTTTAACGAGGGAATGAGGGCTGTTGCTATTTTGTTACAAAACGATTTAGGAAAGATTGGCGATGGTGTAGAGGGTGTTAAGAAATACCACCTAGCACAATTAGAAAACATTCAGATGCAAAAGTATTTCAAGAATTTAGAACAAAGTGAATTAGAGAAAGGTGAATAACCATGGATGAAAATTTAGAACAAGGCACAAACAATAACACGGATAGTGCAAATGGTGGTACACCACAAGACACGAACACACAAGACCAACAAAGTACGATTTTAGGCGGTGGCGGTGATACTAACACCGACCAGCCTGCAGAACCTACTGTATATGATTTCTCTACTGCATTTGAGGGTGGCGAAGTCGACCAAACCATCGCAGATGAGTTTTCTAAAATGCTTAATGGTGTAGGTGCTACGCAAGAGCAAGCATTAGAGATGGCTAAGTTTGGCAATCAATATGCAACTAATCTTGTAACGGCTTACGAAAACCAAAAGCAAGAAGCGCTCAATGCACAATACAAAGGTTACGCAGATAACGCTCGTGAGGTATTAGGAAATAAATTCGATGCTACTGTTAGCCAAGCGGCCGCAGGTGTTGAAGCAGTAGAAAAGACTATTCCTAATATCCGTGAAATCCTAGCTGAAAATGGCTTGGGTAATCGTGTAGAAGTAATTCAATTATTCGCACATATTGCTGGTATGGCAAGCGAAGATAACAACGCAGGGAACGGACAAGGCGGTAGCACATACATTTCCGAAGAGGAACGTGCAAAAATGCTTTATCCATCTATGAAGTAATGATTAATAAGAGGAGTAATAAATGGCTACAATTGGAGTTATGAACCCAACACTTTTAGATGTGCAATCTCGATTAGATCCTAACAATGCAATTGCACAAATCATCGAAATGATGAACCAAACAAATGAAATCGTACAAGATATGACTATGGTTGAGGGCAACTTGCCTACAGGTCATAAAACAACTGTACGTACTGGCTTACCAGAAGCTACATGGCGCATGCTTAACTATGGTGTTAAACCTAGCAAATCCAAAACGAAACAAGTAACAGATACTTGCGGTATGTTGGAAGCATATGCTGAAATTGATAAATCCTTGGCGGATTTGAACGGCAATTCCGCTGCATTCCGTCTTTCCGAAGATTATGCTTTCCTTGAAGCGATGAACCAAGAATGGGCTTCTACATTGTTCTATGGTGATGAAAATTCCCCTGAAAAATTCGTAGGCTTGGCAGCACGTTACAACGATAAATCCGCAGAAAGCGGTAAAAACGTTATTGATGCTGGCGGTACATCTAACCTTACATCTATTTACCTTGTAGTATGGGGCAAAAATACTGTACATGGTATCTATCCTAAAGGTTCTACTGGCGGTATTTCTCATAAAGATTTAGGTGAACAAACATTAGATGATGGTGATGGTGGTAAATACCAAGGTTATCGTACACACTACAAACTCGATACAGGCTTAACTGTACGTGATTGGAGATATGTTGTACGTATCGCAAATATCGATGTTAACGCATTAACTAAAGATGCTAAGACTGGTGCTGATTTAATCAACTTGATGATTAGAGCGGAAGAACTTATCCCTAATATGGGTATGGGCCGTGCGGTATGGTACATGAACCCAACTGTACGTACATTCTTACGTATGCAAAAGAACGAAGCACACAAATATACTATTTCTGAAGATCAAGAAATGGGTCATACAGTAGTCCGTGCAAATGGTATTCCTGTACGCAAAACTGATGCGTTATTGTCTACTGAAGCACGTGTACAATAATAGGGGGTAACTACATGTATATCGATAAACAAAATACATTCTTTTACAAACAAGCAGTAACTGCTAATGTCAGCTCCGATGTTGTTATGAACGGCAACGGCGGCGATGCTGAGAAATCCTTGTGGCTTGTCATTCGACTTGATAAAGATGTAACAGGCACACCATTGTTTAACTTGTATACATCTAACACAGAAAATATCGCCAATGCGGTATTGTTGCATAGTATTACATTACCAACCAACTCTAAAGCAGGCACTAAAGTTGCAGTACGTTTGGCAAGTGGTGCTAAGAAGTACTTAAAACTTAATGCCAACAACATGACTGCAGGTACAATTACTTCATTCTTAACACCAGATGTACGTTTGGTATAGGGGGTACACATGGAATATATCGTTAAGAAAAAACTGTATCACAATGCATTAGGCTTACTTAATGAGGGTGAAACAGTAACATTCACAAAAGAAGAAGTTGCAGAATATGACAAAGATTATTTCGATACTTTGTTTGAAACTGTAGGCACAGAAGAAACCGATGCTACAGATGAAACTGATACAGACGAAACTAATACAGACGAAACTGGGGAAGATAAGCCAAAGAAACGTGGCAAGAAATCGGAAAAACCTGCAGAATAACAGAATGAGGGGTGCTTATGCATCCCTCTTTTTCACTATAAAGGGGGCAATATGACACCTACTGATATTTGCAACATGGCTTTGTCATTAATCAATGGCGGTAGGATATACGGCCTTGATGAAGAAACAGAAACGGCTAGACAATGCAGATTGCACTATGATGCGACACGCAAGATGCTACTTTCACAATATGAATGGAATTTTGCTCGTAAGCGTGAAGAGTGCGTACTATCTGAGCATAAACTAGCTGGCTATGAATTTGTTTATGCGTATCCTGAAAAGTGTATCCGCATTCTTGGGGTAATTCCTAAAGGGGAACGATTTAAAGCGGAAAGCCAAAAGGAATATGATGTATTCACATTTGACGATAACACAAAGTACATAGTAAGCGATGTACCGCTTGCGTACATTGATTACGTGTACGATGTGCAAGATATAGATGTATTCAGTCCTGTATTCGTACAGGCCTTGAAGTCTAAAATGGGGGCAGAATTAGCCATGCCATTAACTGGGAATAGCGGTTTATTCGACCAATGTTACAAGTTATATCAAGCAGCAACGCAAGAGGCCAAAAGTTTGAGTGCTAAAGAACGTAGGCAAGATATGCCATATATTTCTAACTATGTAAAAGCAAGGAGTTGGTAATCATGAAACCAATGTATATATCGCAACTTGCATTTACAACTGGTGAGATTTCGCCTGATGTATCTAGGCGGTTTGACTTAGATCAGTTTAAAAGTGCGTTGCTATTAGCAGAAAATGCAGTCATCAGACCTTATGGAGCAGTCGCTAGACGGCAAGGGTCAGAGTATATAGGGCAAGTCAAAAACAAAGATAAGTCTACAAGACTGTTTGAGTTTACGGCAGAAAAGAACAAATCATTCCTGCTTGAAATCGGAGAGCAGTATATCCGAGTGTGGCGGAATGGTATTTATACTGGCATTGAATTACAGACACCATTTGAAAGTGATGTAGTTGATAAATTGAACTGTATCCAAAGTGGCGATGTCATGTTCATATGCAGTGGCAAGTATCCAGTTAAAACGCTATCTAGGTATAGTGATACAGACTGGCGATTTGATACATACAAGTTATCTGAACAACCATACGGCGAAGTCAACATTGACAAAGAAAGTACTGTAATTCTAAATGGTGATACACTGACCGCCACAAAGGATATATTCAATGCTGATATGGTTAATTCTGTTATGCAGATTGAACATTACATAAAATCTATTGCAACTAGCAGTATCGGTGAAGTAATACAACGCAGTGAACGTACTGGTGGACTTTCGCACAGAGATAGCACTGATTACAATAATATCAATTACGATGTAGAACAGTTTAGTAGCGATGAGGATTTGTCATGGAAATTCACATCGCACGGCACATGGAATGGTACTGTTAAAATTCAAATCAGTAACGATGGTGGTACAACGTGGAAAGATTACAGGGTGTACACGTCCAACAATGACTACAACGTTACAGATACAGGCAAGGTATTGCCTAGTGCTAGATTGAAAGTTGTATCTGATTTGAAAGGTGGCAGCGTTAATGTAGATTTATCATTCTTGCCACATTCTAACTATGGTGTAATTGAAATCAAAGAATTTGTGGATAGTAAGCACGTTAAAGTAAATGTATTGAATAACGTTGTAGAAAATGAAGCTACCTCTAAATTCAGATTTGGACAATGGGGCAAAGGCCTTGGTTATCCTCGTGTATGTACGTTTTACCAAGACCGATTTATCCTAGCATCTAGTAATCAATATCCTAACTACATATGGTTTAGTCGCACAGGAGATTATTCCAACTTTGGTGTAGAAAAGGTAGGCGGAACGATTACAGATGATAGTGCAATTACGCTACCTGTTATTAACCGCAAAATGTATGACATCAGACATTTGATACCTGCTAATGACTTATTGATTTTAACCAGTGGTAACGAATGGATTATAGATGGTTCTAAAACAATCACACCTACTAACTGCAATCTACGTACGCAAACACAACGTGGTGCATCTGAATGTGAGCCACAGTACATAGGGAATAGATGCGTGTATGTACAGGCTAGAGGGTGTGTAGTGCGTGATTTAGGATACTCGTATGAAAGCGATAACTACACAGGGGCTGACCTAACTCTATTCGTTAAGCATCTGACAAAGTATAGAAACTTCATTACCAGTGCTTATGCACAAGATCCAGATAGTATCGTTTACTACGTAACAGATGATGGCAATATTAATTGTCTAACATACATTCCAGAACAAAAGGTGTATGCATGGTCGCACTTCACCACCAAAGGCAAATACAAATATGCTGAAAGCGTGGCAGAGGGTGAACAAGATAGTTTGTACGTAATCGTTGAGCGTGATTTCAAAAGCGGTACAGTGATGTGCATAGAACGATTTGAGCCAATGTATAATGCTGATAATAACAACGTGTATATGGATTGTTATATCAGGCAAACTAGCACAGAGAATATCAGTACTATCACAGTACCTCATCTGATTGGTGAGGATGTGCAAATCGTTGTAAATGGTAGGGAACGGCCAATTAAGGAAGTACCACCTACGGCAATTATTAATATCGATGGTAAAGCACAAAGCGTAGCCGTTGGAATTAACTACACTACACGATTACGTATTCCAAGCATCGAAATGCAAATACAAGATGGTACGTTGCAAGGCCGTGTGTTAACGATGAGTAGATTATCGATGAACATCTTAAATTCGTTCGGTGGCAAAATCGGAAGAAATTTCAACCACATGGATGATATTTCATTACCGCCACTCAAATTATATAGTGGCGATAAGGTATGTATATTGCCAAAATTCGATGGAGTGTACTCAACCGATGCATCTGTATGTATTTTGCACGAAAAGCCTTACCCATTTAACCTTTTAAGCGTTACAAGAGAAATAGAAATAGGTGGTGGTTTTCCAAATGTTACAGGACTTTGAGATTTGCCCTGTAAGGCACACTTCATTAATTCATGACTTATATATCAACTTGCGAGCCATAGACACCTTAGAGGTCAATATAGCGAACCAAAATTTTCCAAATTATGGAAAAAATGATTTTGTAAAAGATATATGCAGTGATGATTACGAAAACCACATTGTAATTGAGAATGATGTACCAATAGCCGTATATGGGATTTCAAAAGTACCGATTAACGGAATGTACTGCATTTATTTCTTGGGGAATAAGATACTGGATACGAATTTGAAATTGCAAAAGGAATTTCTAAAGCGAAGTAACGCAATCATAAAAGAGTGGATAACCACTCATGAATGTTTATTCAATTTCATACATAAGAAAAATAACCGCTCGAAGCGATGGCTTACATCACTAGGGGCGGTTATTCATTCTGATATAACGCATAACGGAATGGAACTATTTACATTGAGAAAGGGGGATGCGAATGTGTAATCCTATTGCATTAATGGCAGGTCAATTGGTTACTACATTATGGGGGCAACACCAACAAACGAAAGCACAAACTGCAATGTATAACGCACAGGCACAAGCAGCGGAAGCCAATGCACGAATATCTGATAGGAAGCAACAGGATATTGCCAATCAAGCACTACAAGAGCGTGATAAGATGGACAACAAAATGAGATTAGTTGCAGGTCAGAATACGGCAGAAGCTGGTGCTACAGGGTTATCTATGAGTGGTACACCATTACAATTAATGGCTAGTAGCTACGATGAATACAACAAAGATATTAATAATTGGGAAACTAGCAAGAATAACAGTATCTACAATGAATATCTTAATGGGGTTAATTATCGTAATGAAGCTAGTAGTGCAAGAGCAGCTGCATCTAATGCTAAAACGCAAGGGCGATTGCAAATGCTTGGTACTATCTTGAGTGGTGCATCTAGTATGTATGGTTTAAAACAACAATATGCAGGTAGTAGTGCGAGTGCTAATAAATACAAAACTGTATATGGTGGTGATACAACGTTTGATGCATTTAGTGGAATGCGACAAGCGGACACAATGCGAATGGAAAACGGCACAGGGCCATCATCTGTTGTTACTGTTCGTAAGGTTAGGAGATACAGATGAAGCTAGTTAGTTATGATAGCCAAGAACAACTCAATACCATTAATGGACAAATACACAATTACGCAAACGAAATTGCATATGGTGCAGACCAAAGCGGGTTGCGTAGCATCGCCAATGGAATTGCTAATATTAACGAACAATATCAAAAGAAACTCGATGAAGATTTGAATATCGCCTATATGAACGCTGAAACAGATTACAAAAAACGCATTTCAGATGCACTAACAAATGAAGATAATGGGTTATTGCATACTTCATTGGGTGGGGCAGCTAATATAGGGTATTCATTCAATGAAATCGAAAGTAAGGCTAGACATGAAATACTAGACAATCTACCTAATAACAATCGGATTAGAGATAGATTTCTAAGAATGGCCGATAACGATACAATAGCCAATAGCACAAGGGTACAAGTACACGAGCGGTCAGAACGTGAGAAATACAAGGATGTTACTTTTAATAACAACCTAGACCAATCTAAACAAATAGCCGTACTAGGATTTAACAACCCTAATGTAGTACAAACTGCATTGGATGGTATTGGTAAGAATATTGAATTAATGTATGGTGATCGTGGCGAAGAATTTGTAAAAGGTAAAAAACAGGAAGTATACGATACTATAGGTCAAAGCGTTGTTAATGAAGCAGTAACGAGAAACGATATAAAATATGGGCCACAAGTTATTGCAGCATTGCGACAAGCTGGTGTTAGTGAGGGAATATTAGCCAAAGCTGATGCAGCATTTCAACAAGTTAATTCGCAACAAACTATAAATGGAAAGATTTCTGGCGATGTCGATACATATGGCGAGGGTGGTAGAGAAAAAGCCGCCGATGCATATGTAAATGGATTAAGGAATCAAAACAAAGGCGGTTCTATCAATATTGCTGCATTAGACAGTGCGGTAAATGGTGCTATTGGTAAACCTTATGTGCTAGGTAGTGATGGTGGAGATGCTACTGATTGCGGTAAATTCACACTTGATACATTGGCAAGTGCAGGGGTTACTTTGAATTATAGAACGGCTGATGGACAATACCTACAAGCCGAACAAGAGGGAAAACTTACAACTGATATTTCACAGGCTAAAAAGGGCGATTTAGTATTCTGGCACGTTCCAAGTAATGAAGCTAGATGGGCAACAAGTGATGACCCTAACGCTATTAACTCAGATGATAAAGCCTATAAAGGGGTAACACATGTAGGTGTATATATGGGTGATGGTAAAGTCGCACAAGCTGGTAGTAGCGGTGTATCTATTGTTGGTGCTGATATTTACCCTATAGTTGGTATTGGCAAGTTTAGTGGGAGCGGTAGACAATTAACTGATGGGGAATTGTTAGAAGAACGCAATATGTATTTAAAAGCATATGATGTTGAAGTTGGAAAACGAAAAAAGGCACGTGCTGAAGAATTGGACAGGCAGAAGAAAGCTATTCAACTACAGTATTTAGAAATGCAGAAAAACGGAGCATCTAATGCTGAGTTAGCAAATTTTCTTGATAATGCTACTGCAGGTAACGAGGAACTAACACTTGCATTTGGTGGTGTTAGAAATAGATATATAGCGGCTGAACGAGCAGAAGCAACTGCAGCTAATAATGCAGCATACAAAACTAACATTGTACAGATGATACAAAATGGCACACCTGCTAGCGATATTTTAAAATACGCAGCTGAAAACGGAAGTCTTTCTATGCAAGAAATGAGCCAATTAAACAAAGAATTAACAGACAGAGATAACGGAACAGGTTCATATTCTGTTGATTTATCCGCGGTTCAATCTGTAATGAATGATGCAATGGACGGATTAAAAGATAGTCAAAAAGGCTTGTTTAAAGATGGTTTTAGAAAAGATTTTAGTGCATGGTATCAACAGTACATGATGGAACATGGAGATCCACCAAGCGTTGGTGATCAGATATGGTATGCAAATCAAATTGCAGGCCCTAAAGTTATACAAACAACACAAGTAGACCATTTCTGGGAAAGCGGAGAAAACTATCAAAGCAATGTGGCACTTGCAACGTTACGTGGTGCAGGATATGTAGATTACAAGCCAGTAATAGGTGATGATGGCGGACACTACGTAAGGTTATATAGAAATGGTGGCACGGACGAAAACGGCGATTACAACGATTACGATGAACGTACATTCCATCAAACATTTGGTGATTTAGATAATTAAGGAGATAGCATAATGGCTAATCAATGGCATTTTAACAAGTATCAACCGAACGGCACAGTCAACTTAGACGAGCATCAAACAGAGTTAAAACCTGTTAATGGTGTTATTGGCAATGCTATTGATGCGGTATCATCTATTGCTGATACTGTAAAAGATAAGCCGTTCATAGTTGATACAACAGGTAATGACAATAAAATGCTTGTTGCTGATAGATTAAAAGCTATTGCAGATGCAACAGGCATTGACCCTAGCATTGCATACAATGCAACATTCAGAACATCAGCATTACAATTCAAATATAATAATGATGAGTTGAAAGCCAATGCTGCATTAGAATATGCTAATAAACTAAATATCGGTGCTGATGTAATCATGAATAGCAATGAAGATGGGTTTAGAACTGCTGCAACATTAGCTGCACAAGTTGATAGAGGTAGAACAGTACAAGAAATCTATGATGAATACCCAGAAATGTATAAAGTTAAATACAACTCACAAGCCGAGGGTATTCAAGCTATTCAAAACTTACAATCAGTAAAGGCTACACGTGGTATTTTTGATAGTATCCAACAAAGCGTATGGGCCATGAACGACCAAATGAAACTAGGTGATGTTGGTTTTGAAATGGCACATACCACCGATACGGATAGAATTAAAGAACTCAACGATGAAATGGAACGCTTGCAAGGTAACTTGCAACAATACAGAAAAACCGATGCTCTGAATCCGTTACAATCTATTGTTGGTGATACGGCAGGGCAAGACTCTCTGATGGGGAAAAAAAGCGGGAGTTTCGATACC
>OAVZ01000177.1_pt1 | contig 18768 bp, 12 predicted proteins | sample 1476491 | NCBI WGS metagenome assembly OAVZ01 (sample SAMEA2580117, study PRJEB22360) | human gut metagenome | biome: human gut; feature: human-associated habitat; material: faeces | place: Denmark | collected 2008/2010 | reverse complement strand
TCGCGGTCAACGAGTACGGCAAGGGCCGCGGCGTATACGTCTCCGGTCTGCCCTATTCGGCCGCGAACGCCCGTCTGCTGGAGCGAATCCTGTTCTGGGCCTCCCACAACGAGGACAAGTACACGGCATACAGCTCCACCAACCCCGAGTGCGAGGTCGCGGTGTTCCCCGATGCCGGCCAGTACTGCGTGATCAACAACACCGACCGTCCGCAGTCCACGGATGTGGCTCTGCCTGACGGTTCGGTCGAGCATTTCGACCTCGACCAGAGCGCCATCGCTTGGCGCAACCTCTGATCTGTGCAGTCCCCGTCCGTCCCACGGCATGATGCGGGACGGACGGGGACAGATGGATCGGACAGCAAGACTTGAGGATCAGGGCTTCCGTGCTTTCCTTCTCCTTCCTCCGGAGGCCCTGACACTCAGACCCATCGGTGGGGCAAGGCATGACGATATGCCTTGCCCCACATATTCGTCAAGGATGTGCGAACCGCGCATATCCGCTGTTACGTAAGGACACAACACATGACAGTGCAGGATACAGCACAGCAGACACCTGCCGACCGCTTCCGCGTCGGCATCGACATCGGCGGCACCAAGATCGAGGCCGTTCTCGTCGATCCGCAGGATAATGTTCGCAACGACGTGCGCATTCCCGCACGACGCGGCAACGCGCAGGTCATCGACGACGTCGTATCGATCACCCATGAGGTGGCCGGCGATCTGTTCGATCAGGTCGCCACGGTCGGCATCGGCATCCCCGGACAGGTCAATCCAGAAACCGGTCGTGTCGACAACGTCGTCAACCTCGACATCGATACGCTGGAGCTTGGTACCGAAGCGGGCAAGCGCCTCGGTATTCCCGTGCACGTCGAGAACGACGTCAATGCGGCCGCGGTCGGCGCCGCGCGTATGGTCGGCGGATCCCACCCCGAAGGAACCATCGTGTTCCTCAACTTCGGCACCGGACTCGCCGCGGGCATCGTCGTCGACGGCGTCGTCCAGCACGGTTTCAGCGGGGCCGCCGGCGAGATCGGCCATATCCCGATCGACCCGAACCGCTTCCCGTGCCCCTGCGGGCAGAGCGGCTGTCTTGAGACCGTGTGCTCCGGAGCGTCGGTGGGTCGCCACTGGCCGGTCGAAGGCAAGCCTCCGATGCCGGATCTCATCGAGTGCGCCCGTCGCGGCGAGCCTGACGCCCAGCGCATACTCGTCATGGTCACCCACGCCATCGTCGACGCCGTGCAGATCGTCGCACAATCCTATGACCCGCGCATGATTATCTTCGGCGGTGGCATGGCGAAGACCGGCCAGCCGCTCATCGACGTCACCCTGGACGAATTGCGCGTGCGAGCGCACCTGCCCGTTCCTGACGGGCCTGCATCTCGGCGAACGCATCAAGCTTGCGCAACTCGACCAGCCGGTCGGAGCGCTGGGCGCCGCGTGGGCCGCGCCGGAGGCCTGATAGGCACACCGGTACCGGCGACGGAGTTTCCAAAACCACCCGGGCCGCACGGCCGGATGTGAGCAGAACATGAATCGAGGGCCGCTCCCTGAACGGGGGAGCGGCCCTCGATTCATATCGCAAGGACCTTTCGGTGGTTCTCTCAGTGACCGTTCTCGATGTAATGATGAACCACGTCGATGGCGGATCCGCGCAGCGCGATATCCGAACCCACCTGGCACCGTCGCACGGAGGTATGCTTGTGGAACTTCGACGACGACACCATGTCCACACGGCGCTGCGTCGCCTCCAGGAACGCCGCGTTCACGATGTCCGGCGGGCCGTACACGCATATGTCGTTGATGTCGAGCAGGCCGATTGGCATGGCGAGCGCCGCGGCGAGCTGCTCGCCGCAGGATCGGATGATGTCCAGCTGCTCCTCGGGCGTCGACGCGCGGCGAATCCGCTCGCGAATTACCGGCGATGTGACCATCGTCTCCAGGCACCCGCGCTTGCCGCACGGACACAACACCCCCGACTCCGGGTCGAGGGAGATATGCCCGATCTCGCCTCCGGCATGGTTCTGCCCGATCACCGTCACATCGTCGATCAGCGTCGCGGCACCGATGCCACGGTCGATCTTGATGAACAGCATGCTCTTGTCGCCATGCCCGAAGAATCGCTCCGCGAGCATGGAGCAGACGACGTCGTTGCTGATGGTGACGGGGAATCCGAAACGACGTTCCAGCATGCCTCTCAGATCAAGGTCCCGCCATCCCAACACCGTCGATTCGCGAATGACACCGTCCTCGACGACACCAGTCGCCGCTATGCCGATGCCGATGATCGTGTCGGCGTCGATGTCGGTGCGCAGCTGGTCGACCAGCTGCACGATCATGTCCGCGTTGATGTCGTTATCCGGTCCGAGCGCCATTTCCATGCGCTGCTGTGGCGTGCCCAGCAGGTCGGTCACGGCTCCCTGCACCAGATGCTCCTGGGACAGGTCGACGCTGATGATGTGCAGACGCGACGTGTCGATGCTCAGCAGCGTGCCGCGCTTGCCCTTGCCGGAGGCGTTGACGTCGAAACCGCTCTCGCAGATCAGCCCTTCGTCGAGCATGCTGTTGGCGACTCCCGATATCGCCACGCGCGAGAGTCCGGTCTGCCGCCCGAGGTCGGCGCGGGATAGCTGCCCGTTCGGGAACAGCAGCCCGAACACCAGGGAACGGTTGTTGCGGCGCACGTCGGCGGGACTTGCCTTCGTCGTCCTGCCGGGCGTGTGCAGGGGGAACGAGATGGTGTTGGCGTACGAGGTCATTGGTTCAGTCGTTTCTTGTCAGAGCGCCCATGATTCGGATCATGCGAGCTGCGGTGTGGTCATGTTCAAATCCACAGTCTTTATATTATAGCAATAGAAAAGGGGATTCAGGAACTATAAACGCCGAAGAATGGCGGTTTGTCATTTATGTAACTATAATTAACAAATAACGGTGCGTATGCGCCAACAGCTGCTGCGTCGCAGTGGCACAGCAGCTTCAGATAGGGGGTCGTTGTGGCGGTGAAGACCGGCGGCAACCTGCGGCACAACAAGGAAAAGAGGGTTCCACATGACTGACATTGATCCGAAACTGGCGGCCATCGTCGATCAGTTCGCCATCGACGGCGACGTCAAGGGCATCACCGCATACGGTGACGGCCACATCAACGTCACCTTCCTGATCAACACGGATCAGCACCGGTACATCCTGCAGAAGATGAACACGGACATCTTCCCGGACACCGTGCACCTGATGCGCAACATCGAACTCGTCACCGCCTACCTGCGCTCCAAGAACCAGGAGACGCTCGACATCGTCCCCACCAAGGACGGCGCGAGCTACATCGAAAACGAGGAGGTGGACGGCGCCTGGAGGATATACAAGTTCATCGAAGGCACCATCTCCTACAACCTCGTCCCCAACGCCGACGTGTTCCGCGAGTCCGGCGCCGCGTTCGGCGAGTTCCAGAACTTCCTGGCCGGCTTCGACGCCTCTCAGCTGACCGAGACCATCGCCCACTTCCACGACACGCCGAGCCGCTTCCGCGACTTCAAGGCTGCGCTGGAAGCCGACAAGATGGGCCGCGCCGAAACCTGCAAGCCGGAGGTCGACTTCTTCCTCGCCCACGAAGACCAGTACTCCCGCATCATGGACGGGCTGGCCGACGGCTCCGTTCCGCTGCGCGTCACCCACAACGACACCAAACTCAACAACATCCTGATGGACGCGAAGACCGGCAAGGCCCGTGCCATCATCGACCTCGACACCATCATGCCGGGTTCCATGCTGTTCGACTTCGGCGATTCCATCCGCTTCGGCGCGTCCACCGCGCTTGAAGACGAGAAGGATCTCGACAAGGTCCACTTCAGCACCGAACTGTTCCGCGCCTACGCGGAGGGCTTCGTCGGCAAGGTGCGCGACAGCATCACCGACAAGGAGGCCGAGCTGCTCGCATTCGCCGGCAACATGATGACGATGGAATGCGGCATGCGCTTCCTCGCCGACTACCTCGCCGGTGACACGTACTTCGCCACCAAGTACCCCGATCACAACCTCGTGCGCGCTCGCACCCAGATCAAGCTCGTGCAGGAGATGGAGCAGAAGGCCGACGAGATTCGCGCCATCGTCGACGACGTCATGGAAAGGACCGCCCGCTGATGACCACGGAAGAGAAGAAGGACGACTGCGCCTGCGGCGGACTCGACGCCGTCTACGCGAGCATCGACGCGCTCGTCGACTTCGCGCGCAAGCGGCTTGAACTCGACCCGCGCGATGCCGACTGGACGCGCAACCGCATCTTCGAGCTGTTCTCGCTCGACTCGTACCGTCCTACCGGCGCGACCAGCGACGACACGCTGCCAGACGACCTGCTGACGCGGTTCCGCGCCGCGGCCGTCGCGGCGGGGCTGTTCGACGCCGACGAAGGATCCGTGTACGCGGACATCGTGATGGGCATGCTCTCCGGCACGCCGTCCGCCGTGCAGGACCGGTTCGAGGCAGTGGAACGCGAACATGGCGGCATGGAGGCCATGCGCTGGTTCTACGACTACTGCGTCGCCAACAACTATGTCAAGAAGGGCGTGCTCGACAAGAACCCGCGCTTCGATTCCCACGGCCTGGTCATCACCATCAACCTCGCCAAGCCCGAATTCAAGAACATGAAGAAGGCCGCCGCGGGCAACTCGGTGGCCGGCGGATACCCCGCATGCACGATCTGCCATGAGAACGAGGGCTTCGCGGGGCGCAACAAGCGCACGCTGCGCACCATCCCCGCCACACTCGGCGACGAACCGTGGTTCTGGCAGTTCTCCCCGTACGGGTACTTCTACCAGCACGGCATCTGCGTGAACGACGAGCACACGCCCATGCACGTGAGCCGCTCCACGTTCGGGCACCTGCTTGACTTCGTCGACCGGTTCCCCGGATACTTCCTCGGGTGCAACGCCGCGCTGCCGCGCATCGGCGGCTCCGTGCTCGCCCACGACCATTACCAGGGCGGCGGCGAACTGCTGCCGATGCACAAGGCGGCCGCCTGGGCGACGATGACGCTGCCGGAATACCCGGACGCGACCATCGAGATCCTCGACTGGCCCGGCACCGCCGTGCGCGTGGTCGCCAAATCGCGCGACACGATCATCGAGGTGTGCGACAAGATCCGCGAAGGCTGGATCAACTACTCCAACCCCGAGCTGGACATCATCTGCGAAGGCGAGGACGGCAAGCGCTCCGCGGTGTCGCCCAGCGCGATCATCACCGAGCGCGGCTACGAAATGAGCCTGATCTTCCGCAACAACTCGGTCAGCGAGGAACTGCCGGAAGGCATCTTCCACGCGCATCCCGAGTTCTGGCCGGTCAAGCAGGAGCCCATCGGCCTGATCGAGGCGCAGGGGCTGTTCATCCTGCCCGGCCGTCTCATCAACCAGCTTGGCCTGATCGAGGACGCCCTCGCCGAGGGCAAGCCGCTGCCGGAAGAGGTCGGCGAGTTCACGCTCGAATGGGACGAACTCACCGCGACACTGAACGGCGAGCGCGACCGCGACGCCATCCACGCCGCGGTGCAGGACGAACTCGGCAGCGTATGCGAGCGCATCCTGGGCAACACGGCCGTGTTCAAGCACAAGGAACTCACCCGGGACTTCATGGAAGGCCTCGGATTCCATACTCAGCATTAGAATGACTGTTGGAGTCATCCACAGCTGTTTTTCAAGGAGGAACACATGACTACCATTCTGGTAACGGGCGGCGCGGGCTACATCGGTACGCACACCGATGTCGAGCTGCTGAACAAGGGGTACGACGTTGTCTGCGTGGACAACTACAGCAACTCGTCGCCCAAGGCGCTCGATCGCGTCGAGGAGATCACCGGCAAGACCGTCAAGCGCTACGAGGGCGATGTCCGCGATGAGGCGCTGATGGACCGCATCTTCACCGAGAACGACATCGACTGGGTGATTCATTTCGCCTCGCTCAAGTCCGTCGGCGAGTCGGTCGCCAAGCCGATCGAATACTACGACAACAACCTCAACAGCACCATCGTGCTGCTCAAGGCCATGCGCGCCCACGACGTCAAGAAGGTCATCTTCTCGTCGTCCGCCACCGTCTATGGCACGCCCAAGGAGCTGCCGCTGACTGAGGAGAGCCAGACCGGCGGCACCACGAACCCGTACGGCACGACCAAATTCTTCGAGGAGCAGATCCTGCGCGACGTGCACGTCGCCGACGACTCCTGGACCGTCGTCATCCTGCGCTACTTCAACCCGGTCGGCGCCCACGAGTCCGGCCTGATCGGCGAGGATCCGAAGGGCATCCCGGCAAACCTGACCCCCTACATCGCCAAGGTTGCACTCGGCGAGCTCAAGGAGGTTCAGGTGTTCGGTGACGACTATGACACGCCCGACGGAACCGGCGTGCGCGACTACATCCACGTTGTCGATCTGGCCAAGGGCCACGTCGCCGTCATCGACAAGGTCGAGGGCCCCGGCGTGTTCACCTACAACCTGGGTACCGGTCACGGATACTCGGTACTTGAGGTCATCAAGGCGTACGAGAAGGCTGCCGGCCACGCGATTCCGTTCGCGATCAAGCCGCGTCGCCCCGGCGACATCGCCGCCTGCTACGCCGACTCCTCCAAGGCCGAGCGTGAACTCGGCTGGAAGGCCGAGCTCGGCATCGACGACATGGCTGCGTCGTCGATGAATTGGCAGACCAAGAACCCGAGCGGTTACCGCGACGCCGAGTGACATCGGCCCGTGCGATCGGCCGATCGGCGTGATTTGATCGTCTGGCCGTCTTACGAATGATGCCCGGTGGCTCCTGAGATTCAGGAACCACCGGGCATCATTCGTTTTTTGCCGTTGATATTCGCCGGAACGTTGGCAAGGTCATGGGTCAAGTCGCGTTTGCGTGCTTAAGTGCGCGTCGGAACGACGAGTGCGCGAACATAGGAACGCAAAACCGGTGGTTTGCGTGCTTAAGTGCGCACGGTCGTCGTTCCGGCGCGCACTTAAGCACGCAAAAGGGTACGGACAGGCCCGATATGTGTGGTGTTCGTTCAGTGGATTGCCGTGAAGTGATGCGTGTGTCGGCAAGGCGTACCGAAGGAAGCGGTACGAGGGTACCGCGACTGAGGAACAACGCAGCCGACACTCCATCACTCCTCGGCAACGAGGTCGAGATATGAATCGTTCCACAGATCCTCGTCCCCGTCGGGCATCAGCAGGACGCGTTCGGGGTTCAGGGCCTGGACTGCGCCCTCGTCGTGGGTGACGAGGACGATGGCGCCTTCGTATTTGGCGATGGCCTTGAGGATTTCGTCGCGGGAGGCGGGGTCGAGGTTGTTGGTGGGCTCGTCGAGGAGGAGGACGTTGGCGCGGGAGGTGACGAGCGTGGCGAGGGCGAGACGGGTCTTTTCGCCGCCGGAGAGGACCCGGGCGGGTTTGAAGGCGTCGTCGCCGGAGAAGAGGAAGGAGCCGAGGATGGAACGAGCCTGAGTGTCGTTGAGCTCAGGGGCGACGTGGGTGAGGTTCTCAAGCACGGTGGCGTTGAGATCGAGGGTGTCGTGCTCCTGGGCGAAGTAGCCGATCTTGCAGCCGTGGCCGTATTCGACGACGCCGGTGTCGGGGTCTTCGATGTGGGCGAGCAGGCGCAGGGTGGTGGTTTTTCCGGCGCCGTTGTAGCCGAGGATGACGACGCGGGAGCCTTTGTCGACGGCGAGGTTGACGCCGGCGAAGACGATGTTGGAGCCGTATGCCTTGGAGATGTCCTTGGCCATGATGGGGGTGCGGCCGCAGGGTGCCGGTTCGGGGAAGCGGATGTCGGCGACCTTGTCCTGCTTCTGGGCGTCGGAGGTCTCGGACAGGAGCCGTTCGGCGCGGCGCATCATGTTCTGGGCGGCGACGGCCTTGGTGGCTTTGGCGTGCAGGCGGATGCCCTGCTTCATGAGCCGGTCGGCTTTTTTCTCGGCGACCTCGCGTTCGCGGCGACGACGCTCCTCGTCGACGACGCGCTGGTGGAGGTAGGCTTTCCAGCCGAGGGAGTACATGTCGATCTGGCCGGTCTGCGCGTCGAGATGCCAGACCTTGTTGACGACTTCGTCGAGCAGCTCGGTGGAGTGGGAGATGACGAGGAATCCGCCTTCGTATTTCTTGAGGAATCCGCGCAGCCATTCGATGGAGTCTGCGTCCAAGTGGTTGGTGGGCTCGTCGAGAATGAGGGTGTCGGCATCGGAGAAAAGGATGCGGGCGAGTTCGATGCGGCGGCGTTGGCCACCGGAGAGGGTGCCGAGGGGACGCTGCATGACGTCCTGGGGGAGGCCGAGGCTGTCGGCCATGGCGATGGCCTCGGATTGTGCGGCATAGCCGCCGGCCTTGTCGAAGTCCTGCATGGCTTTGTCGTACCGGTTCATGGCTTTGGTCATGATGTCCGGGTCCGGGTTGGTCATGTCTTTTTCGGCTTTGCGGATGCGGCTGATGATGGAGGCGATGTCGCGGGCGCTCATCATGCGGTCGAGCGCGGTCTGCGCCTGGTCGGCGGCATGCGTGTCCTGGGGGAGGTAGCCGAGCTTGCCGGATACGCGCACCTTGCCGCTGGTGGGGAGCATGTCGCCGGTGATGACGCGGGTGAGTGTGGTTTTGCCGGCACCGTTGCGACCGACCAGACCGATCTTGTCGCCTTTGGCGACGTGGAAATCGGTGGGATGGAGCAAGGTGCGCGCGCCGATCTGAATCTCAAGTCCCTGCGCCTCAATAGCCATGTGTCCCGCTCGTCTTTCTGTTGTTGTCCGTATTCGTTGAAGTCCAACCGTCCATCATAGCGAACACGTGCCGACTGGCGGTCAGGGTACTGGCTCAGGGGTGTCTCGGGGTTGTCATCCCCGCGGATCATAAGCCGTTTCGTCCCCGTGGTCGATGGCCGGGAAACCTTACGAATCCTAATGTTTATGGTGATGTTGCGATGACGGCAGACCAGTGAAGGAGCGACAGGCATGGAACGGATGATGACGGGAGACGGGCGCGTTCGGACGTTCGCCGAGTGCCGGAACAGAAGGAACCGCAGGACGCTGCTGCGCGTGTCGGTCGTGCTGGGCGTCCTGCTCGCCGCCATACTGGCGCTGCTGTTCTGCCTGGGGCGTTTCGCGGGCCGGGGGCCGTTTGCGCCCGGCGTCGCGCAGGCGAAATACTCTCCGTCGAGCTGGAGTCTGATTGTCGTCAACCGGTGGAACAGGATTCCCGACGACTATCCGGCACCGAAACTGACCAGGCTCAGCAACGGCGAGAGCGTGGATTCGCGCATCTATCCCGATCTGCAGCGCATGTTCGATGACATGCGTGCCGCGGGGCTTCACCCGGAGGTCACGTCGGCGTACCGTACGGAGGCCGTGCAGCGGCAGCTGCTGGACGAGAAGATATTCCTGTATCAGAACGAGGGCGCGTCGAAGGAGGATGCGAGAAGACAGGCGTCGCAATGGGTGGCCGAGCCGGGGACCAGCGAGCACGAGCTGGGCCTGGCGGTGGACATCAATGCGAGCGGGGCCACCAGCACCAAGGACAGCGTCAACGAGCACCAGTGGCTTGCAGACAACGCGTGGCGGTACGGATTCATCCTGCGCTATCCGCGAGGGAAGACCGACGTGACCGGCAACGCGTATGAATCATGGCATTACCGGTATGTGGGAGCCGAGGCGGCGAAGGCGATGCATGAGTCCGGCCAGACGCTTGAAGAGTACGTGAAGTAGCTGGACGGGCCGTTGCCGCAGTATCAATCTATGCCGACGCGATGGTGATGGTGGCGCGGAACGATTGCTCGTCCGGCCTGTCCAATTCCAGCGTCGCGCCCATGGCCTCGCATGCGGCGTCGGCGATCGACAGGCCTAGGCCGACGCCGGGCTCGGCGCTGATGCGTGAGTGTTCGCCGCGGTGGAACGGCTGCTTCAGATTCATCAGATCGTCCGGCAGCGTTTCGTCGGTGCTGTTGGTGATGGTCACGATGATGGCGCAGTGCTCCTGCCTCGCGGCGATGTCGAGTGTGCCCGAGCTGATGTTGTGCATGATGGCGTTACGCAGCAGGTTGCCGATGGCCAAGTCCATCAGCGATTTGCTGGCCTGGACCTGCACGTCGCCTGCGACATCGCGCGTGGTGACGAGGATGTTGCGCTTATCGGCCTGCTCCTCCACCTCGGCCAGCTCGTCGTCGATGAAATCGGCGAGCTGCAGGGCGGTGACGTCCTCGGCATCGATGACGCCGCTCTGGATGCGCGAGAGCGTGAGCAGTGCCTGCACGAGGTCGCTGCCGCGACGGTTCGCGGCGAGCGCCCGCCTGATGGCAGGCTCCACGTCGGCCGGGAAACGGCCTTGGGACAGTGGGGCGTCCAGATTGGTCGCGACGGCGGCGATGGGTGTTCGCAGCTCGTGGGAGGCGTTCGACACGAACCGACGCTCCGCTTCCGTGGCGTTCTGCAGTCGGCCGAGCATGCCGTTGATGGATTCGATGAGCTTGCCGATCTCGTCATCGCTGCCGTCGGGGGCGATGCGAGCGTCGAGATCGCCGGGCTTCAACGCCTCCACCTGCTTGCTGATCTTGGCCACGCGTTTGGACAGGCGAGAGCCGACGAGCCAGGACACGATGAGCGAGAGCACGGCGAAAATGATGAACGTGCCGATGGAGATGAACTGCATCATCGTGATGAAGGAGTCGGTCAGGGCGCTCGCCGTCTTGCCGATATGCGTCACCTCGATCTTGGTGACGGTGGACTCCGGGTCGGAGGTCTCGACGGTATCCTCCTGTACCGAGAGCATCGGGGAGCAGACGGCGGTGGCGGAGCTGCCGACGGCGTCCGGCGCATCCTCCAGATCGAGGTCGTAGCTGGTCTGGTTCTTGTCGAAGTACACCGTGATCAGTTCGCCGGTGTCCTTGTCGGTGCACATGACGATGTTGTTCTTCTGCTGCCGTGCCGCCTGTGAGACGATGATGTTCTGCGTGATGATGACGGTGGCCAGCATCGCTAGGGCGGCGATGGATATGGTGGCGATGAGCCGGCCTCGGAACGTCGACGGCCAGGGGAATCGGCGGCGACGGCGTGTATGGCCATTGCCGCCGGCGGTGTCTTTGGCGGCGGCAATGGTGTACTTCGGGGCCGCGGCCGTGTCGGTGACCGGGGCCGCCTCCGAGGTTGCGTCTGAGTCTGTTGCGGCGTCTGCTGCGTGTGATGCGGTCATGACAGACGGTACCCCTTTCCTCTGGTGGAGGTGATGCCGTTGCCCTCGCCGAGTTTGCGTCGCAGCGAGTATACGGTGGTTTTGATGGCGTCCGTGAGGTCGGTGGCTGATGCGCCCGCCCACACGGTGTCGAACAGTTCCTCGGCGTTGACGTAGCTGCCGTCCGCCTTCATGATCTCCAGCAGCACGCCGTATTCCTTCGGCGACAGGTTGACGGGCTTGCCGTCACGGGTCACGGTGTGGCGGACCGTGTCGAGGACGATGCCGTTGTGTGAGAATTCGGTGCCGGAGAAGTCGCCCTTGCCGGCACGGCGTTGCAGCGCCCGTATGCGCGCGAGTAGCTCGGGATAGGCGAACGGCTTGATCAGGTAGTCGTCGGCGCCGAGTTCGAGACCGTTGATGCGGTCCCTGACCTGCGCTGCCGCGGTGAGCATCAGCACGGACACGGGGATGTCGTTCGAGGCGATCGTCTCCATCACCGCGTCGCCGGACATGATCGGCAGGTCGCGGTCGAGCAGCACGATGTCGATGGATTGCTCGGCGAGCATGCGCACCGCTTCCAGCCCGTTGTATGCGACGCGGGTCGCATACCCCTCGAACCGCAGCGCGTCGTCCAGCGCGGCGGCGAGGTCACGGTCATCTTCGACGATCAGTATGCGCATGGGAACCTCCTCGGATACGTAGGTTGCGTGAGAGCCAATCCGTTTCCATTATTGTCGCGGTTTTCAGAGCTGAGTGAGCATCCGGCGGCTGGTCATGGAACACTCAAACATTATTAAGAGGATACGATGAAAGTTGTATAGGAACCATGATCGGCATGCAATGAATGGTATCGTATTCCGCCATCGGAGTATGAAGATGGGCATGGTCGCCCATCCGGCTTGTTCAACGGATCTCTTACTGGAAAGAAAACGCTTATGAGTGGTAAACGGTTGATGGGGGGCTGACATGCGGCGTTGTGCTATGTGAGGGAATGTCGCGCCAAGGGACTCACCTTGGTCAAGGATCCCGCCCGTACCGGAAGGAGTGACAAGCCTGGCAAAGGCTCTGTCATCGTCGGCGACGAATGGGCGTTCTCGCAATACTCGGACTAGGAGGAGATGATACGCCGGATTAGTGCGATCTACGTGCGCACGAAATCAGGCAACGACGAAAGGATTCGCCGTATCCTCGCCCACGCGGCGAACATCGGCGGCTCCGGCGTGTACGTCACCGCGTCGGCTGACCTGTCACAGGCGAGAAACACCGCGGACGACTCGCTGGCGACGCTGGGCCTGATGATTGGCGTGATAGCGCTGATCGTGGGCGGTATGAGCATCGCCAACATGATGATCGTCACGGTCATGGAACGACGAGACGAAATCGGCTTGCGACGGGCACTGGGCGCTGCGCAGCGAATAGATGGCGGCGCGTGCCGGATTCGTGCGTCGTCTTGCAGCGAATATTGTGGCATCGCACAACGAGTACCCGTCAAATATGTGGAGTATTTCGTCAGCCGGACATGAAATGGCGGTATATTGAAACCATCATATTGGACTGACACAGAAAGAAGTTAGCCATGACATATCCGCAGCAGCCCGGCCCGCAGCAGCCGCAAGCCCCGCAGCAGCCCGCATATCAGGCGCCTTATGGTGCTCCTCAGGCTCCTCAGGCTCCTCAGCAGCCCGCCGGATACCAGTATCCGCAGGGGTATCCCCAGCAGCCCGGCTACCCGCAGCAGCCCGGCTACGCTCCCCAGCCGCAGGGGCCGAGCTTCCTCGACACGATGAACGTGCGCGCGGTCACCAAGATCTCCGCCATTCTCATGGTCGTGTTCATCGGCATCGAGACGTTCCTGTCGTTCCTCAGACTTGTCGATGCCGGCAACAACATGAGCGGATTCGGCTACAAGCTCCTCTTCGGCTCGACTCCGTGGCTCATGCTCACCGCAATCCTGGCGGTGTGGGTCATAGGTCTCAACGTCGTGCAGCACGGACCGCAGTGGTTCAAGATGGCCGCGTTCGTCGCCATGGTCGCGGCCGCCGGCCTGAAGGTGCTCGCGTGGCTCATCTACCTGTTCTCCGGCAATTCCGGATATTACGGCTACGGTTACTCGGACGGTGCCGCCACCGCGATTGCGTGGATTGGCTTCTTCGCGCTGCTCGGCCTGCTTGCTCAGGTGATTGTTCTGCTCGTCGGCTGGCTGCAGCAGCGGGTGTGAGGGCGTGTGCATGATCGTGTGACGGTCGCGGAACGGCCGTGATGCGGTTTCGCCGTGCAAAGCCGGATGGTCTGATGGCCGTCCGGCTTTTGCGTATTCGGGGGCGTCGCGGATCGGACGGTGTATAGTCCATGTGTTTGAATATGGGACACGCCATCGAACTGATGTTCGACATTTGTCTTGAAGTCGGGTATTGTTGAGCATGATTTACCGTTGATGATGGGATGTGCGAGGAAAGGCGGGGTTGTGACTGGACGCAAGACGTCGAAATCGGGCGGCGGGGACGTCGTGATCGAACGTGTGATGAGCAGCGACACATTCCTGTCGCGCGAGATCCGCAAGGCGCCGATGCGCAAGACCGACTCCTCATTGGTGGCGGACATCTCACATATCCCGAACGATCTGAAGATCACCATCCAGGGTGCGCGTGAACACAATCTGAAGAACGTGGATCTCGCCGTGCCGCGCAACAGGATGGTCGTGTTCGCCGGACTGTCCGGCTCCGGCAAGTCATCACTCGCGTTCGATACGCTGTTCGCGGAGGGGCAGCGCCGGTATGTGGAGTCGTTGTCCGCGTATGCGCGTCAGTTCCTCGGGCAAATGGACAAGCCGGATGTGGATTTCATCGAGGGATTGAGCCCTGCGGTGTCGATCGACCAGAAGACCACAAACCGCAATCCGCGTTCGACCGTGGGCACGATCACCGAGATTTATGACTATCTGCGACTGCTGTTCGCCCGCACAGGCGTACCGCATTGCCCCGAATGCGGCGAGCTGGTCAGCGCGCAGACCCCTCAGCAGATGGTGGACACGCTGCTGAAGAACCCGGAACGCACGAGATTCCAGATTCTCGCGCCCGTTGTACGCGGCCGCAAGGGGGAGTTCGCCGATCTTCTGGAGCTGCTGCGCGGCGACGGCTATGCCCGCGCGCTGATCGACGGTGAGGAGCGCCAGCTGTCCGACGACATCAAGCTCACCAAGCAGAAAAAGCACACCATCGAGGTCGTGGTGGATCGTCTGATGATCCGCGACGGCATCCGACAGCGGCTTACTGATTCGATCGAGACCGCGCTGCGGCTGTCCAAAGGTGTCATCGTCGCCGATTTCGTGGACTTGGACGAGAAGGACCCGAATCGGCGTCAGCCGTTCTCGGAGCACAGGGCCTGTCCGAACGGGCATCAGCTGCAGTTGGACGAGATCGAGCCCCGCACGTTCTCGTTCAATGCGCCATACGGGGCCTGTCCTGTGTGCGATGGCATCGGCTACAAGCTGGAGATCGACCCCGATCTGGTCATCGCCGATGATTCCAAGTCGCTGTCCGACGGCGTGATCGAGCCGTGGGGAGGCGGCAAGACCACGACCGAATACTACGGGCATGTGCTGCAGGGCCTGGCCGACGAACTCGGGTTCTCCATGGACACCCCATGGCGTGATTTGCCTGAGGACGTGCGGCATTCGATCCTGTACGGGCATGATTTCAAGGTCAACGTCTCATATCGCAACCGGTGGGGGCGGCTGCGCGAGTATTCGACCGGATTCGAGGGGGTCGTGCGCACGCTGATGCGCCGGTATCACGAGACCGACTCGGACCAGATGAAGCAGTACTACGAGTCGTACATGCGCGAGGTTCCCTGCCAGGCGTGCAATGGCAGGAGGCTGCGCCCCGAAGTGTTGGCGGTCACCGTAGACGGCGAATCCATCGCCGATGTATGCGACATGCCCGTCGAACGCGGGCTAGCGTGGATCAATGGGCTGAAACTGGAGGGAGCGGCGGCGACGATCGCCGGCGAAGTGGTCAAGGAGATCCGGGCCCGGCTGGGATTCCTCAACGATGTCGGCCTGAACTACCTGACGTTGTCGCGCGCGGCCAAGACGCTGTCCGGCGGCGAGGCCCAGCGCATCAGGCTTGCCACGCAGATCGGCTCCGGACTGGTCGGCGTCATGTACGTGCTCGACGAGCCATCGATCGGACTGCACCAGCGTGACAACGCGCGTCTCATCGAGACGCTGCACCATCTGCGCGACCTCGGCAACACGCTGATTGTCGTCGAACACGACCAGGAAACCATCGAGAGGGCGGATTGGGTGGTCGACATCGGCCCCGGTGCCGGCGAGCACGGCGGCGAGGTGATTTACTCCGGTCCGGCGAAGCGCCTCATCGAGGCGCCCCGGTCCGTCACCGGCGATTACATCGCCGGCCGACGGAGCATCGAAGTGCCGGCCGTGCGGCGCAAGCCGCATGCCACGAAGCGCCTTCGCGTGGTGGGGGCAAGGGAGAACAATCTGAAGAACATCACCGTCGATTTCCCCCTTGGCGTGATGACTGTGGTCACCGGCGTCTCCGGCTCCGGCAAATCGACCCTAGTGAACACGATCCTCTACCCGGTGCTCGCCGACAAGCTCAACGGCGCGCGCATCGTGCCGGGCAAGCACACGCGCGTCGAGGGCCTTGACCAGTGCGACAAGGTCATCCACGTCGACCAGAACCCGATCGGGCGCACTCCGCGCTCGAACCCGGCCACATACACCGGCGTGTGGGACAAGATCCGCACGCTGTTCGCTAAGACGCCGGAGGCGCAGGTGCGCGGTTACGGCCCGGGGCGGTTCTCGTTCAACGTCAAGGGCGGCCGCTGCGAGGCGTGCCACGGCGACGGCACGCTCAAGATCGAGATGAACTTCCTGCCCGACGTGTACGTCGAATGCGAGGAATGCCACGGCAAGCGGTACAACCGCGAAACCCTGGAGGTCAAATACAACGGCAAGACCGTCGCCGACGTGCTTGATATGCCGATCGAGGAGGCCGCCACGTTCTTCAAGGCGTACCCGTCGATCTCCCGCTACCTCGACACGCTTGTGCAGGTCGGACTGGGGTATATTCGCCTCGGGCAGCCCGCGCCCACGCTGTCCGGCGGAGAGTCGCAGCGCGTCAAGCTCGCCACCGAGCTGCAGCGCAGGTCCACCGGCAAGACAGTGTATATCCTCGACGAACCGACCACGGGCCTGCACTTCGAGGACGTGCGCAAACTGCTGCTCGTGCTGCAGGGACTGGTAGACAAAGGCAATACCGTGATCGTCATCGAGCACAATCTCGACGTGGTCAAGTCCGCCGACTGGATCATCGATTTGGGCCCGGAAGGAGGCGACGGCGGCGGCACGATTGTCACGCAGGGCACACCCGAACAGGTGGCGCAATGCGAAGCGTCCTGGACGGGCAAGTTCCTCAAGGACATGCTGTGACGAACGATATCGAGCGGCATTCACCCGAAGTGTGGAGAAAAGCGGCCGATTCGCTGCGCGGGGAGGCGGACGCTTCGGATGCGGTCGCCAAAGTGAACAGGAACGGGGCTCCGCTGCTGGGGGACACGCGCGACCTGTTCCGGCCGAAGACCGGAGATATCCCCGCCCAGCCCGGAGTCTACAAATGGCGGGACGGCGAAGGACGCGTGATCTACGTCGGCAAGGCGAAAAGCCTGCGCAACCGGTTGACCAACTACTTCCAGCCGCTGTATCTGCTGCATCCGCGCACGCAGACGATGGTGCTCACCGCACGTAGCCTCGAATGGACGGTCGTCGGCACCGAACTGGAGGCGCTCACTCTCGAATACACGTGGATCAAGGAGTTCGATCCCCGTTTCAACGTGCAGTTCCGCGACGACAAGACCTACCCGTATCTGGCGATATCGTCGGGGGAGGCCGTGCCTCGCGTATGGGTCACCCGCAGCCGCAAGAGAAGGGACGCCCGCTACTTCGGCCCCTACGCGAAGGTGTGGGAGCTGAGACAATCGTTGGACAAACTGCTGCGCACATTCCCGGTGCGTACCTGCACGACCAGCGTGTTCCACAAGGCCGAACTCACCGGGCGACCATGCCTGCTCGCGTCGATTGGCAAATGCTCGGCGCCATGCATCGGGAGAATCGCGCTCAAGGAGCACCGGCGCATGTGCGAGCAGCTGGTCGGCGTGATGACCGGTCGGCTCGGCAAGAGCTACATCGCCCAGCTGACGCGGGACATGAAGGACGCCAGCGCCGAACTCGAATTCGAGAAGGCCGCGCGGCTGCGCGACGAAATCCAGATGCTGCAGACCGTCATGCAGCAGAACGCGGTCGTGTTCGATCAGGACGTGGACGCCGACGTGTTCGGCATGGCATCCGACGAGCTTGAGGCGTCCGTGCACGCCTTCATCGTGCGTGACGGCTCGATTCGCGGAGAACGCAACTGGAGCGTCGAACGCGTCGAGGACGTATCCGACGGCGAACTCATCGACGACCTGATCATGCAGGTGTATTCAGACGTGGCCGCCGACAACGGATTGAACGTCGATCCTCATGATGGAACGGACCCTTCCATGGCCTCGCCCTCCGGGAATGAGGGCGTGTCGACGGCCGAAGGGGGAGCCTCCATCGTGGAGAGACGCGACGCCATCGGCAGCACGCAGACGGTGACGGCCAAGAGCAGCGTCGAGCGCGCGCAGGCGACACGCACGAGACGCGAACGGCAGGAACAGACCGGTCGCGCGGACCTGCTGGCGCCAATCGCCCCAGTGCCGCGCGAGGTCATCGTGCCGGTCGAGCCGGCACGCCGTGCAGAACTCGAATCATGGTTGAGCGGGCTGCGTGGCGCCGTGGTCACCATCCGCGTGGCAAGCCGCGGCGAGAAGAAGGCGCTGATGGACCGGGCGAACGAGAACGCCGGGCAGGCGCTGCAACGCAGCAAGATGAGCCGCATCAGCGACATGGGCACGCGCACCGCGGCCATGAACGATGTCGCGAAGGCACTCGGGCTCGCTCAGGCACCGCTGCGCATAGAATGCTACGACATTTCGAACACCGTGGGCGGGGCGTTCCAGGTCGCCTCGATGGTCGTGTTCGAGGACGCCATCGCCAAGAAATCCGAATACCGCAGATTCGCCATTCGCGGTGATGACGGCAAGGGTGCGCTCGACGATCTGAGCGCCCTTTACGAGACGCTGACGCGACGGTTCAGACACGGCAACATCGCCGGCGACTCCGGCGACAGCATGGACAACGAGCGCCGTGCCGAATCGTCCGATACATCCGCATCCACGACGACGGCATCGTCTCCTGACGGCATACGGGACGCGGGAGTCGTCCAGCAGAACACGAACCGGCATCATTTCGCCTACATCCCGAATCTGGTCGTCGTCGACGGCGGCCATCCGCAGGTCATGGCCGCGGCGAAGGCTCTGGCCGATTGCGGCGTGAACGATGTGGCCGTCTGCGGTCTGGCGAAGCGACTCGAAGAGGTCTGGGTGCCGGACGACGAATACCCGATCATCCTCAAACGCCAGTCTGAAGGCATGTACCTGCTGCAGCGGGTGCGTGACGAGTCGCACAGCTTCGCCCTCACCTATCA
>OAVZ01000157.1_pt1 | contig 21442 bp, 19 predicted proteins | sample 1476491 | NCBI WGS metagenome assembly OAVZ01 (sample SAMEA2580117, study PRJEB22360) | human gut metagenome | biome: human gut; feature: human-associated habitat; material: faeces | place: Denmark | collected 2008/2010 | reverse complement strand
AATTTATAAAAAAATTATTTTAATATTTATGTGAGCAATACCTAAGTTTATGTAAAATTATAGGTTTTCTTCTTGCGATAATATAGATATTGATTTATATTTAATATATCAAAAAAAATTGATGTATTAAATGATATAAAACTACATTGACAATAAGAAAGTGTGATTGATTACGAGTAAATCATGCAAGTACTTTAACTTTTGGTTACTTTGTTAGTTATTTAAATCTTGTTATCCTATCAAGAGAAATCAATTTAAAAGAAGCTACAATATTATATGTAGAAGGAGTTCTTTAAAGGTAATATTAATCAGTATGGCGAATCAACAAAAAATGACTATAAACAAGCAATTCAAGAATTGAAATAAAGATAATATAAACTCAATGAAATATTATAAAAAGGATGGTCTTTTATGGAAGTTATTAAAACAAAGACTGATATGAGTGAAGATCAACAGTTTGACTTTTATGAAAAGATGTTTAATACACTTGCCGATAAAATCAGATTAAAAATACTAAATCAAATTAGCCAAAGCTCTAATAAATCATTATGTGTGTGTGATTTAGAAGAGTTATTAGATATAAAACAATCTAAACTTTCTTATCATTTAAAAAAATTAGTAGATGCAAATGTTCTTATTGCTGAAAAGCATGGCACATGGAATTATTATAAAATTAATGAGCAACAAATACAGGTTGTTTTAAATGAAGATACTTGTTGTAAGATACTTTAAGTATCTTTTTTAATGTAGTATTAATCAATTTTTTTTGATTAATACATCAAGAAATATTGATTAATTAAATTTGGAGGCATTATACTCATGTTAGATTCAATTATGGAATTTATAAAAACATTTGTGATGTTGTTTTTTGAACTATTCATACTATTCATCATCGTGAGCTTTATTGTAAGTTTAATTCAACAAGTAGTTTCGGAAGAAAAAATCAAAAGATTTTTGAGCAAGCCTAATCAAGCAATTAGTTATGTATTGGGGATGGTGTTTGGTGCTATGACACCATTTTGTTCTTGTTCTACAATTCCTATACTTGCAGGTTTATTAAATTCTAAAGTTCCATTTGGTCCTGCAATGAGTTTTTTAATTGCGTCACCTTTAATGAATCCCTTAATGATATTTATGTTATGGGCCTTATTAGGTTGGAAAGTTGCTGTTGTTTATTTTATTGTACTAGCAATCTTTAGTATCTTAACAGGTTTTGTATTTTCAAAAATGAATTTAGCCGAAACTTATAAAGGTGTAAATGTTAAAGGCGATGGATTTTTTGCTAATAAAACGGAATCTCGTTTTAAACAAGCATTAAATGATGCGTGGGCATTTTTATATCCAATGCTTCCTTACCTATTTATTGGTGTATTTATTGGAGCGTTCATATATGGATTTGTACCCGAAACATTTATTACTAAATATGCGAGTGGAGGTGGCATTATATCCGTATTTATTGCTTCTATTATAGGTATTCCTATGTATATTAGACCTGAAACAATGTTACCTATAGCTGAAGCATTAGCTTCAAAAGGAATGTCGCTTGGGACAGTTGTTGCTTTGATCATTGGTGGTGCTGGTGCAAGTATTCCAGAAGTAGTATTATTATCTAAATTATTCAAAAAAGAGTTTGTAGTATCGTTTGTTATCGCCATTTTAGTTGTAGCTATTTCTACAGGTTTGATTGTGAACATCGTTATTTAAAGGAGGGAGGTGAGGTAATGGGAATCAAAGACGTATTAAAAAAATTAAAACCTCATGAACAATCTTGTTGTTCAGTAGAAATTGAAGAAAAAAAAGAGAAGAATGAAAAAGAACAGCAGGATAATAACAATTGTTGTAACAATTAATTTAGAAGTTTGTAAAAATAATATACCTCTAATAAATAAAAGAGCGACAAATTCCAATGTAATAGTATGGAATTTGTCGTTCTTTCGTTTCAGTTAGGGAAAATGATTTTGCTTGTTTAATATTTCTTTAAGACTTATAACAAAAAGACGTTAATTAAAAGCCACATCATTACCTAATAAGCAGAAGCGTATCGTAAGTGAGGCGGATTTTATTTATTAATTATGAAAGTAAAATAAAATTTGAATTACATCTTAAATGTATTATATATTCATTGTTTGGTAATATGTAGATGTTTAAGAATTTGATTTATATAATGTTTACCAATTTATGATAAATAGAAAGATGTGAAAATATGAAACATTCAAGCAAAATAATAGTATTTGTAAGTTTCTTAATTTTAACGATTTTTATTGGAGGATGTGATTTTATAAATAAAGAAGATAGCAAAGAAACGGAAATCAAATAAAACTTTAATAAAATGTTAAACGTGTACCCAACTAAAAATCTAGAAGATTTTTATGATAAAGAAGGTTTTCGAGATGAAGAGTTTGATAAAGATGACAAAGGAACTTGGATTATTAATTCTAAAATGATTGTTGAACCGAAAGGGAAAGATATGGAAGCAAGAGGGATGGTTTTACATATAAATAGAAATACGAGAACAACTAAAGGTGACTTTATTATAAAACGAATAACAGAAGATAATAAAGGAATACCTGATGTTAAAGATAAAAAGTATCCAGTAAAAATGGAAAACAACAAAATTATCCCAACAAAGCAAATTAAAGATAAAAAATTAAAAAAAGAAATTGAGAACTTTAAATTTTTTGTGCAATATGGCAATTTTAAAAACTTAAAGCATTATAAAGACGGAGAGATATCTTACAATCCTAATGTACCTAGTTATTCTGCGAAATATCAATTGAGTAATAATGATTATAACGTGAAACAATTAAGAAAAAGATATGATATTCCAACGAATCAAGCTCCTAAATTATTATTGAAAGGGACAGGAGATTTAAAAAGATCCTCTGTAGGTTATAAACATCTTGAATTTACTTTTGTTGAAAATAAAAAAGAAAATATTTATTTTACTGACAGTATAAACTTTAACCCAAGTAGGGGGATTAAGTATGTATCAAACTGAATATAAAATAAAACCGGGCAATATAAAAAGTAACTCTGAAGAAACAAGTTCGGTATCTAAAATAGTTATGAAATAGAACATGCAAATAATAATGGTTTGGAAAAATGTCAAAGGTCATTCGATGGATGGTTTTTTATGAGTTCACTTGGAAGTGACTGAAGTATAATCAGTAGCCTTAAGATGATTTTTCCTATGGAAATTCATCAAGCATCCTTCATCACAAAGTGAAGGATGTTATGTTTATTTATAAGTGTTATATTTAGAAATGACTTACTGCTCATTATCTATAAAGATTTATACATTGAAAATATTGATTGTTTTAACAATAGGAGGTCATGTTGTTATTATGAGTCAGTTTAAGGACACATTATATAAACTATTTGAGCCAATGATGAAAATAGAGTTCTATCAAAATCTATTGGTTAATCTTTTAATTATACTTGCTTATATCTTGATGGGTATGATTGTAATTGCGATATCAAGAAAGTTAGTTACTAAATTTTTCAACGTTAATGAAAAGAAAAAGAACCGTCATAAAATTAAAAGAAGTGAAACACTATCCACATTGATTCAAAATTTAATAAGTTATGTCGTATGGTTTATTGTCCTTACGTCAATACTTTCACGTTTCGGTATTAGTGTATCAGCAATTTTAGCAGGAGCTGGAGTTGTTGGTGTTGCCGTTGGTTTCGGAGCACAAACAATTGTAAAAGACATTATTACTGGTTTCTTTATCATATTTGAAGGACAGTTTGATGTAAGTGATTATGTTCAAATTAATGCATCTGGGGTAACAATTGCTGAAGGTACGGTTAAAACAATTGGTTTAAGATCAACACGTATACAATCAGATACTGGAGAAATTTATACATTACCTAATGGTATGATTAGTGAAATAGTCAATTATTCTGCTACAGATGTTTCACCTATTGTGATGATACCGATTTCTCCAAATGAGAATTATAAAGTGATAGAAGAGAAATTATCAACATTTTTACCTACATTAAAGAATAAATATGACATATTTGTATCCGAACCAGATTTACTTGGTTTAGACAGTGTTGATGGCAATGAAATGGTGATTAAACTTTTAGCACATGTTAAGCCCGGAATGCATTTTCCAGGACAACGTTTGCTTCGTAAAGAGGTCATACAATACTTCAGTGAAGAAGACATTCATATTCCAAAACCAACACTTGTAAAACTTGATAAAGAATTGAATAAAAAAGAATAGTCTGCAGATTTAATTTTTATATGAAAATTCATAAAGCATCCCTCATCGCAAAGTGAAGGATGCTTTATTTTTATTATGATAAGTCATGAGTGATAGTGATTTGAAAAACATCGTTGAGTAAAGTTGTTATAACGTCATCATGCATAAAATTTCATAGACAGTATCTTGTATTGATACATTGTATACACACTATTCATTCTGGCTTTAGTTATATTTAAACAAAAAGAATATTTAAAATGTTAAGTTATATATAAGTGTTTAAGAAAATTATGTTTTTAGTTATAATTTATACGAATATTATTATAAAGGAGAGGTTAAATGTTTGTTTATCAGTCTGATATTAAGAATGTAGCCGAAGAATATAACTGGTTGAAAAATGAAACACAAAAAACTAAAGAAGTAATTGAATCTAAAGGATTTCCATGTGTTTTTGGCGTACAAGGTCATAACAAACAAGTACATTTTTACTCAGCATTAAACTATCCTTATAATCCTAAAGATTTAGCTGAAGATATTACTGATTATTTGAAAGAGTTGGATAAAATGTCCCCAAAAGATAGAGGTGTTTCAGGATTACTAGTATTTTTTGAACCTATTGGTGAAATGAATATTCATGCTAAACAATTCATGGTCTGGAAAGTTCTTTCAAAAATGAAAAGTGAATACGGAGATCAAGAAGATAATGTGGATGACAATCCATTAGAAGATGGATATTCCTTTCTATTTAAAAATGAATTTTGGTTTATTAATTTTAGTTCAAATAGCTATAAAAATAGAAAATCACGGAATCTTGGAGCTTTTATAACATTAGCTATGCAGACTTTAAGTAAATCTAATGAATATTTTAATTCAAATATAAAAACTAAAGCTAAGGCACAAAAGACGGTAAGAAACCTTGCAGAAAAATATGATGGATGTCCAGTACATTCAGGTTTAGGTCCTGTGATTGGTTCAGGAAAATTTTCGCCAGCGAAATTATCATATTTTATTGGTGATACAAATGATGAAAAATCATATGAGCCGTGGAGATTCAAGGAATTTGTACCTAAAAGGATTTTTATAGATAATACGATATTTGAAAATAATTTAAAAGCAATTAGTGATTTTCAAAACTTATATATTTGGGGGAGTGTGGAGACTTTCTCAAAAAATACGAATATTGAATATATGAATAGCAGCAACATACTGCTCACAAATAACGCCATAACGATAGATAAGTTCAAAGAAAATATTAATATCGCAACATTTGATAAAAACTTGGCAGCTCAATATCATATTTTTAATATAGATTATTTCAATGACTTATTAGCTTTAAGGTATTAAAAATAATCACTTAATCAATGTATAGAAAAGAGGGCTAATATTGTACAAAAATATAATTTTTGATTTTGATGGGACAATAGCAGATTCAAAAAAATGTAGTTTGATTGCAACAAAGAAGGCTTTTTCTGATTATGGATTAGAAGAACCAAGTGATAGTCAAATTGAATATTATATGGGTATTCCTATAGAAAAATCATTTGATCTCATGAGTTCAGTAGAATTGAACGAAAAAGAACATAATGAATTGATATCACTATTTCGAAAAAAATATAAAGAAACTGAAAGTACATATTTAGAAATGTATGATAATATGTTAACTCAACTTGAGGCGCTTCATCAAAAAGCGAAATTATTTGTGGTTTCTAGTAAAAAAACAGATGTATTAAAAAGAAACTTAAAGATTTTAAAGATAGAACATTTATTTTTAGAAGTGGTAGGATCAGATAAAGTTAAAGAATATAAACCATCTCCAGACGGCATTTTATATATAGTCAATAAGTATCATTTAAATAAAAATGAAACGATATATATCGGAGACGCTATATTTGATATGCAAATGGCGCATAATGCGGGGGTATCTTCATGTGCAGTTACATGGGGAAGTCATAGTGAGGAGAAATTAAAATTAGAACATCCTCATTTCATAATCACAAATGTTCATCAATTGAAATTTGAGGGATAGCTCATGTCGACGTATAAAATAATAACTATCATTGGATTTTTAACTATGTTTATTGTTGGAGTATCGGATTTAATCATTGTTGGAATGATAAGCGAAATGAGCAAAGAATTTCACATTAGCGTTTCTTTCATAGGTCAGTTAGTCACAATCTATGCTATTTCATTTTCTATACTTAGTCCAATACTGACGAGACTAACGAGAAATATCAATGATAAAAAGGTACTTGTATATAGTTTAGTGATTTTTATTTTACTGACATTAATAACTACTATTGTCGAAAATTATATTTCACTTTGTATCGTTAGAGTAATGCTAGCTGGTATCGCGTCATTAATTACTGTAAAGTTAATGTCAACAGGAGCGAATATGGTACCTATTGAAAGTAAATCTTCAGTTATTGCTAATATTTATGTTGGGTTTAGCGCTGCGAATATACTTGGAATTCCAATTGGAACATTAATTGCGTCTTATTATGATTGGAAAATTCCATTTTATATTATAGCAACTATCACTTTTCTTTGCTTACTGAGTGTGATTTACTTTATACCAGTGAATATAAAGCATGATAAAAATAATACTAAGAAATATACGGTCACCAATTATAGAGGTACTGTTATGATGTTATGTTTTTTATTATTTATGATGATATCTAACAGTATTTTATACACATATTTAGAACCTTTAGTTAGAAGAAATGGACATGATATTTTTATTGTTAGTCTATGTTTGTTTTTATCAGGTATTGCTGGAGTTTTAGGGTCAAAATTAGGTAATGCTTTATCAGAAAAAAGGGGATATTGTAGATCAGGTAATATGATTATATTGATATATGTGTTATCTATAATATTTATCCTGTTTATGGGACAAAATGTGATTGTTTTAACTTTATGTGTATTTACTTGGAATTTATTTCACTGGGGAACAAACCCTACAGTTCAATATGGTCTATTGAAATTTTTACGAGGAGATCCTAGCCAAATACTAAGCTATGATATTTCAATTTTAAATTTAGGTATAGGGTTAGGTTCATTTGTTGGAGGAATTTTATTCTCTATAGATAATAGTTTTAATTTGTCAATAATTACTTCAATTTTATTAGCTATTTTATCATCGTTACTTTTAAAGGGTGCGAGTCATTCAGAAAATGAAAACCCATTCTAGACTAGAATTTTGGCGGATAACATAACTGTTGAAAATAATTGAAAATAAGATTTAGTGACGGTCAATTCAATTGTGTAGTACATTTTTAAATGATTGAAATTAGAACTTGAGACTAAATCATAGAAAAATAGCCAGTAAATGAGTTTATGATAGTTTCATTTACTGGCTTTCTTATTAATCATACTTCGTATCGTTAACTTTCTTTCTTAGAGGATACCTTCAGCTTGTAGCCTTATTTTCTCTAGAATCTCACTACTTACGCGTATTTATATATAATATGACATTAAAAAATTAAGGTTCTTTCACATAATTTAATAAATAACAATAAACTAAATTAACAGGATGCCTAATTAGAATTTTTACTTAAACAATTTCATAGTTAGTGTTTGAAACAAAATCTTATAGATAGATGACAAAGCTATTTTATTGATACTATAAATATAACCGTGAGACATATATAAGAAGGTTTTAAATCCTACTACCAACATAGAAGCTTTTAATCAGAAATTCTACAAATTAAACAAGCATTTTGTCCTATTTTCGTATTTTGTTTAAATTTTTAGAGTGTAATTATAATTATCATTTAAGAATGATACTGGAGGAATGAAGATGACAAATCGTTTAATATTATTCGACTTTGATGAAACTTACTATAAACATCGTACTAATCAAGCAGATATTCCTTATTTAAAAGAAATGGAAAGTTTATTACAGAATATAACTGCTAAAAACAATGTCATTACGGCGATTTTAACAGGAAGTACTATAGAAAGCGTACTGCAAAAAATGAGTAAAGTTAATATGTCATATAAACCTCAACATATTTTTTCAGATTTAAGTTCTAAAATGTTTACATGGAATAACTGCGAATATATTGAATCTGATGAATATAAAAACGAAGTGTTGATAGAACCGTTCTTATTGGAAGATATATTAGATATATTAAAACACGTTTCTTCTAAACATAAAGTAGAGTTTATACCGCAAAGAATTTTTCGAGAAAATGAAACATTGTATAATTTTTATTTCTATTCTTCGGGTGACACGCATTTAGATAAAACAATTTTAGAAGATATCAGTCAATATTCTAAGACAAGGGATTATACGATGACATTTAATCGTTGTAATCCTTTAGCAGGTGATCCTGAAAATGCTTATGATATTAATTTTACTCCAAAGAATGCGGGTAAATTATATGCCACAAAATTTTTGATGAATAAATATGGCGTTCCAAAAGAATTGATTATTGGCTTTGGTGATAGTGGTAATGATGAAGCGTTTTTAAGTTATTTAGATCACGCAATGATTATGTCTAACAGTCAAGATGAGGAAATGAAGAGTAAATTTAAAAATACAAAATATCCTTATTACAAAGGTATTTATACACATGTACGTGAATTTATAGAATCTGATAATGTTTAAAATATGGAATTATTGGAATAGGAGAGGTGGCAAAAGTATAAGTTGAGGTTACAAATAAGGTAATTCTTCTTTATTAATTGAATGTCTTCTATATATTTAATGAATTTTCGATATATGTGCTTTTCGCATTGATTTAGTCATTGAAATTAAAATATATACACACGTTCTATAAAAATCAAAAATAGGGAATAAGACAACACATTTTTCTTATTCCCTATCCAAGTATCACTGAGTTTAATTATTTACTTATTTTAATCAGTTTAGTTAATAATTACCGCCCTGTCCTTTTGCACGTGCTTCAACTTGTCCTCTTAAAAATTTCATATACTCGTTAGATTCTTGAGCACTTTCGTGAATTGTCGCAGCTTCATCATCTGACATGCCTTCTGTATACGCGTCTAGAAATTCATCATCTGACATATTTCTAGCATCTTCTGCTGTATATTTAGGATGATGTGCTTCGTTAGTTGTGCCACCTGCAGATGGTTGGAATTTCCCTTCTTTTGCAAAACGATCTAAAGTAGGCGTCATTTCATCCATTGTAATCGTGCCATCTTTATTTACATCTGCTCTATCGATTTCATCTGCTAATATTTGAGCTTCCTCATCATTAACGTTAAAAGCTTCTCTTAACCGCTTTGCTTTTTCGCTAAGTGTTTTAGCTGATGTCTCATTTGATACTTCGTTTGTTCGGCTATCAACTTGATTTTGCATTTCATCTTGTGAAATTGTATCTTCGTGAGTATTTTTATTTGAAGTCTGAGTCTCTTTTGAAGCTACATCAGTGTTTGCTTTTGAATCTTTATAATGACTGTATCCCAATCCCCCTGCAAATCCTAGCATCACAATGAGAAAAAATAAAATAAATCCTTTTAAAAACTTTTTCAATTAACCGTCCTCCACCCTTTTGAACTTCATTTATATTGTTATATTAATTTATTTTCTAACGCATTTCTACTGTTAATTTAAGGTATATAAATATTAGTTTAAAAAGTATAAAAGCATGTTTTCTGAATTCTTCTCATATTTATTGCTTCTAAATTTATATTTTTAAATATTGTGCAATTTATTTTAGAGATTTGTAGCAATTGTAATTGTTATAAATTAAAATGTATTTAATAACGATAATTAAAAATAAAGAGAGCAATAGTGAATTCGTAAATTAACGTTATTAAACTATGGATTTAGTAAACGTGTAAAACCAGTTGAAATATGAACACCATATATATAAATACAACAGTGATGATTTCATTATTTAAAGGAGAGAAACGAAATGAAAAGACACTTTTTAGCAATCGGAGCAATTACAATAACAACATTACTTGCGGGATGCGATTTTGGAGATTTGGTAGGACAGCATCAGTCTGATAAGCAATCAGAAAATAGTAACACTCAAACCGAGCAAGCTTCAAATAATAAAAATTCAAATTCTAATAATGGTCATTCAAGTAATAACGATGAGTCTAGAGATAGAGTGGAAGATTTAACTCAATCGCAGAAGGTAGCATTAGCTATCAATGATCCCTCAGTTTCTCAATATGTCGTTAATGCAAGTGAATTAAGGAATCATTCATTTTATGCAAACTATAACGGTGGGGGCCAACGTAAAAGTATTCATACGTATCAGTTGGAAGCATTACCAACAAAAGTAGAAGGTGCACCTAGTGATATGAAATTCTATACTGCAAAACCATCTAAAGGATCATTTGTGACGCTTATCGGTATTGGTAATGAAAAGGTATTAATTGCAGGCACACAAAGTTCAGGAACATATCAACAATATGCGCATTCGGAAGCAGCAAGAGAATTAGATTTACATGAACTATTAAATAAATACGGTAAAAGTTCAAATTATAAAGATATAGCAAATCAAATTGCGTTTACACAAAGTCAATCATCAAATTCAAGTGAATCTAACACGTCAGATGAAGGGACGTCTAATAATGATGCATCTAATGATGACAAAGTTACTCGTGATAATGTAATAGATAAAGTTGAAGCGTATGAAGGTCATCAGCTAGATACCGATACGTATACATTTAAAGAACCCGAACAGAACGAAGACGGAGATTGGGGATTTTCTATTTTAGATAAGGAAGGCAACCTCGAAGGTTCTTATATTGTGACATTTGATGGTGAAGTTACAAAATACGATGAAAACGGGGAAGAAATAGAGTAAAAGTACAGTCAATTGTCGAAATTAAAAATTTAGAAAATGGAAATATTTCCCAGGAAATTAACAACGTTATCATATTAAAAGCTAGCGTTGTTTTTGTATGCTTAACATTAATTCTCCTTTGCATTCTTCAATTATTATTTTTCTAAGCACTTTAAATTTACTTGTTGGATGGTTTGAAAAATATTCAAACACATATTGATTGAGCAAAGATTTTTAGTTTTATGGCTTTTAAAGTTTAATGCCAATGATACAATTGGAATAAAGCAAAATGTTTAGTAAAGGTCAAAAATGAAGAGGAGATAAGTTATTCAAATGAATCATTTTGGTAAGCTTCATCGTATATCATTAATATTAAATATTATGTTTTTAATACTCATGCCTAAAATCTATAGTTTTGATAATATTTATATATCAATAATTTGGACTTTGTTAGGAATAGTAAATGCTGTCTACTTATTGATTAAGCAAAGACAAGAAAACACCATTAAACGTAAATAAATTAAAAATAACTCACTTATTATGATGTGCACTCCAGAAGTTGGCCTAAAATCTATCTTTATGGGGTGTTTTTTATGATTGAATATGATAAATTTTATTTTAAAATTAAAGTTTTTTCAGGAATATTTAAATGGTTTAAAAAATAAAGTAAGAATAAAAACATTAAAGTCTTGTCTCCTAAAATTATAGAAGACAAGACTTTGAAATATTACACTAAATTAAAGTGCCATCCTTGTTATGCAATATAAATTTTTAATGGTCTTTCTTTTTGTCTAAATCTTTTTTTATATCATCGGGTGATTTAGATTCATTAGCCGGTTTAAGTAATTTAAATATTTTAACGTCTGCTGTAAGTCCGCCTCCAAATTGATAATTGTTTTCAGGTGATGCAAATGCAACAAATTCATCTTCTTTATTGTTATTGATATAGCCTTCAATAACAGCATCACCCATTGGTTCCTGTTCTAAACTTGTGAAATGGACAGATTTGATAGTATTAGGTTTTTTGGTGTTGTATTTAAGATAAAGCGTGATACGTTCTTGTTGCTCTTTGTAGTAGATTTCTTTTTGTTTTGCTTTTTCGTCATATTAATCATTTTTTGAGGTAGACACCTCCAAAAATGATTAATATGACACTAATAAAGATCAAGATTTTCTTTTTTGACATAGAGTAGCTACCTCTTATTTGTGATGAATGAGTGTAGGATTCATACATAATAAAGATTTGACATATGGAATACTTGCAGAAGAAGCATAATAATATTAGTTCTAAACTATCATGAATCAAAGTATCTAAATATCACATTCTATATACTAAATGCTTGGTATTAAAATAAGACAAGGTACATTTCATTAACTGTACTTTGACTAAACTTATGTTATGTATACAAAATGTTACACATGTACTTTATATTCAACTTCACTTGTTCTTCTTATCAAAATACGGTACAACAAATATTACAAATAAAGCACATCCAATAGCTAACAAAGAACCTAAATTTTCCAATTTATTCACTCCTTATTTTGTGTACAATATCAACACTATTATTCTTCAGAAATACTCTTAATTAATATTATTGCATCATCAAGTAACATACTGATACCTAATCGACCTGCTGATGAATCAAATTTGAAATAAGAATATTTAATTTTGCCACCAACTGACTATATGTTAAGAATTCTTTAGACATTTATTTGTGCTATAGTCCTTTCTTTATATATATTTATTGATATAACTTTATTGATTTAATAGTTGTCTTTTCTGGAAGGAAGTTATATTTAATATTGATTGTAAGTCCGACGGGTTTTTTATTAATATCTAAACGATAATAACCAATAGGCCCACCACCTTGGTTATCTGTCGCATTTTCGAAATCGGCTTTCTTTATAGTTTTTAAAAACTGATATGTCTGCTTATCTTTAGCAATCTTATGAAGTTGCTTTGTGTCATGATGTTGTATGGATTGATTTAATTGTTGTTCACTAGAGTGAATCACCCACATGTCGAAGAAGAAAAAGTTAATAACAACATAACTACAGGCTTGGATAAAGAGAATAACAACTATAAAAATCAATCTTTTCATTGATATGCACCTTATTTTTAATGAAATATTTGCTTCTTATATTTAATTTATCATAATATTGTTCAGTTTAACTTAAAATTCACGATGTTCAATATATATTCATCATTCTATATTTTGTATAAAAAGCATGGACTATATTTAACAGTTTGCTCATTTACTTTTCGGCCCACTATATGTTTAAGTAATCAGTCTAAAACTTATTTTTATGTCACTTTTGTAAATTGCTCGAGATTTACTACTACTTAATATTAAACAACCTCCCTCTGACTCAACAGGGGAGGTTCATTTATTGTTTATTATACTTACCGCTCGCATACTTATACTTCTGAACGTGCATCCATACGTGCTTCAAAAGTATCGAGTAGTTCTCTTGCTTCGGCAATGGATTGGGTGTTCATTAATTGATGGCGGAGTTCGCTAGCGCCTCTAATGCCGCGTACGTAGATTTTGAAGAATCTGCGTAAACTTTTGAAGTGTCGGGCTTCATCTTTATCATATTTTTCAAATAAAGAGAGATGTAAGCGTAATAAACCTAATAATTCTTTGCTTGAATGTTCGCGTGGTTCCTTTTCAAATGCGAATGGGTTATGGAAGATCCCTCTACCAATCATAATGCCATCAATACCATATTTATTTGCGAGTTCTAGACCAGTTTGTCTATCGGGGATATCACCATTGATAGTTAATAGTGTATTTGGCGCAATTTCATCACGTAATGTCTTGATTGCTTCGATTAATTCCCAGTGTGCATCTACTTTACTCATCTCTTTACGGGTACGTAGATGAATGGATAAATTTGCGATATCTTGTTCGAAGACGTGTTTTAACCAGTCTCGCCATTCATCGATATCGTAATAACCTAAACGTGTTTTTACACTGACCGGTAGACCACCTGCTTTAGAAGCTTGAATGATTTCGGCTGCCGTTTCAGGTCGTAGAATTAAGCCGGATCCTTTACCTTTTTTCGCAACGTTTGCGACAGGGCAACCCATATTTAAATCTATACCTTTAAAGCCCATATCCGCTAAGCCGATACTCATTTCTCGGAATTGTTCTGGTTTATCGCCCCAGATGTGCGCTACCATTGGTTGTTCGTCGTCACTAAAAGTTAAGCGTCCGCGCACACTATGAATACCTTCAGGGTGACAGTAACTCTCAGTATTGGTAAATTCAGTAAAAAATACATCTGGTCTCGCAGCTTCACTGACAACATGCCGAAAGACAATATCTGTCACGTCTTCCATAGGTGCCAGAATAAAAAACGGACGTGGCAATGTACTCCAAAAATTTTCTTTCATGATTTATTTAAACCTTCTTTATAATAATAATCTCGAATTTTTACGCATGATGATATTACCACAAAACTCACATAGCTGACTACAACTTTTAAATAAATGATTACTGAGTTTTCGCGCTTAATTGTTTAATAAATTTTTAAAGTGGTAAAGTCTATATATGTACTATTTTAATATATAAATTTAGAAAGGAACATGCACATGAGTGAAGCAAATCATAAAAACATCGTTGTTGTAGGTGCAGGAATTATTGGTACGTCAGTAGCGACAATGCTTTCAAAAGTAAGTCCTAACTGGCATATCGATATGTTTGAAAGACTAGAAGGCGCTGGTATTGAAAGTTCAAATGAAAATAATAATGCTGGGACAGGTCATGCGGCATTATGTGAATTAAACTATACAGTTGAACAAGATGATGGTTCAATTGATGCATCTAAAGCGCAAGAAATTAATGAACAATTCGAATTATCTAGACAATTCTGGGGTAATTTAGTTAAAAATGGTGATATTTCTAATCCTGAAGAATTTATTCAACCATTACCTCATATCAGTTTCGTTATGGGACCAACAAACGTTAACTTTTTAAGAAAACGTTATGAAACACTAAGAACTCTTCCAATGTTCGATACAATCGAATATACAGAAGACATGGAAACAATGAGAAAATGGATGCCATTAATGATGGAAAATCGTGAACCAGGTCATCAAATGGCAGCAAGTAAAATTGATGAAGGTACAGATGTGAACTATGGTGCGTTAACACGTAAGTTAGCACATTACTTAGAACAAAAATCTAATGTTTCATTAAAATACAATCATGATGTTGTAGATTTAACACAAAGAGAAGATGGCAAATGGGAAGTTGTCGTTGAAAATAGAGAAACTAAAGAAAAAATAACTAAAATAGCAGATAAAGTGTTTATTGGTGCTGGCGGTCACTCTATTCCGTTATTACAAAAATCTGGCGTTAAACAAAGAGAACACCTAGGTGGTTTCCCAATCAGTGGTCAATTCTTAAGATGTACAAACCCAGATATTATTAAACAACATGCGGCTAAAGTTTACAGTAAAGAGCCTCAAGGTAAGCCACCAATGACTGTACCACACCTTGATACACGTTATATCAATGGTAAACAAACATTATTATTTGGTCCATATGCGAATATCGGCCCTAAATTCTTGAAATTCGGTTCAAATCTAGACTTATTCGAATCAATCAAACCATATAACATTACTACAATGTTGGCTTCAGCAGTTAAAAATGTACCTTTAATTAAATATTCAATTGATCAAATGATCAAAACTAAAGAAGGTTGTATGAATTATTTAAGAACATTTATTCCTGATGCTAAAGATGAAGATTGGGAACTTTACACTGCTGGTAAACGTGTTCAAGTTATTAAAGATAGTGAACAACACGGTAAAGGTTTCGTAGTATTTGGTACTGAAGTTGTCAATTCAGACGACAATTCTATGATTGCATTATTAGGTGAATCTCCAGGGGCTTCAACATCATTATCAGTTGTATTAGAAGTTTTAGAGAAAAACTTTGCTGATGACAAAGAAGCATGGGAACCTGTTGTTAAAGAAATGGTACCAACATACGGTCGTTCATTAATTAATGACGAAAAATTAATGAGAGAGACACGCCGTGAAACTTCTAAAAACTTACATTTAAACAGATAAGTATTTTAAAAATAGAATTATATGTCACGAAACAATGACATGATGTGTGCACCTCGTAGCATTAGGTAGAAAGTCTAATGTTACGGGGTGTTTTTTATAGGAAATAGGAAGGAGGTGCGATTTAATCAATGAAGAAAATATGTAAGATAGTGAGATGTGTAAAGACGAAAAATAAATAAGGTGAGTGAATATTAAAAACGGATACTATACATGATTTTACTTAATTTCTTTAAGAAGTAAAAGAAGAGATGTTTAAAGGTATAAGACCGTTGTTATGTCGAAATATGTTTGATTATTCTTCTTGTAAGTATTATGTCGGTGTTGTAGAGGGTGAAATTTATTATTTCAACGAACAAAATATTGAAAAGTTATTTTGATCAAGATAGATTTCAAGATTTATTTTAGAAAATGAAAGATAATTTATATTCTAGAATTTAACAAAGTACAGTGACAAAAGAAGAATATTTTGGTTTAAACGAACTTAAGTCATAGATAAGAAAATGAGATTATTAAAACATTTCGGAGCACACTTCATTATAAAGTGAAGGTGTTCTTAATTTATGTTTGCTCATCTTTCACACTGTAAACTAAAACCTACTTATAACTCACATGTGTCTCAAATTAAAATATAAGAAATTACCTAATTCATGTATTTGGCTATATAGTATAAAGGTTGCACGGTGAAGTGTGAGATAATAAAGGTGAGAGTGAGGGTTGTCTGACGTAAGACATACAGCACTCTAAAAAGAATAGCTCCCCAATTTCTACCAGTAATACAACAATTTGCAAATAGTATGTCTGAAACTTATCACTGGCATATCTACGTCTTTGTATTAAAAAACCTACAAACACATATTTAAATAACGCATTCTTCAAAATGTTGCTTTAAAGATGTGTGTTCTGAACCGCGTGATTGTAGGCTTTTTATTTTATATATTCATTAATTTCTCTTCTTGACGAATACGTACAATTAAAAAATAAGCATATGGAACTAATAAGAGTGTTGTGTATGTAGCATGTGTTAGTAGCAATACACCAATTAATTCGGGAATGATATTTAAAAAATAGTTTGGATGTTTCGTTACTTTATATAATCCTGACTTGATAATAGGGTGGTTGGGCAGTATAAATAATTTCAATGTCCAAATACGACCTAATGTCTTAATAACTATAAATAGCATGATATAAGCGATGATCAATATGATTAAGCCAATGCCGTTAAGTAGACTAAATGTATCTTTACGAATGAATGCTTCTATAGCTGCACTCATGTAAATCAACACGTGAGTAATGGCTAGAAATTTTGAATTTTTAATACCATATTCTACAACGCCATCTACCTTTAGCTGTTTTGCATGTTGCATTGATATCTTTAAGCTGATGAGTCGAATACAGAAAAAGATAAATAAGATAGTTAAAATCATGATGTCCTCCATTGTTTGTTATATAAATGTTCTTTTGCTCGTACAATACAAAGTATTTTATATAGAAAATGTTTCAAATGCCATTAACTATTTATTAACTTTAGTATCAACTCATAACTCTTCTAACACCCCACATATTAAGTTCAGTTTTTTGGATAAGTTAATAATTTTAGGCCAAATCAAATAGAAAGTCTTAGTTTTATTGTTTAACAAAGTCTTAATATCATCAAAAGTTCTGTAAGGTTGATAACATGTCATTCTCTACAAGTATAGACATTTTGTGTTAGTGAATATGATGGTTCGAAACAAAAATATATTTTAAAAACCATGCATTTATAATGCGGAGGTTTGATATAATATAATTATTATTTATAAATGCTAATGTATGCCTTGAAATAATATAGATAAAAAATTAAATGCATGGAAATATAGATAGTTTATAGCATTGTCATAATGTTGAGCATTGTAACTAGAATCAATAATTCATCTGACTAATAGTTTTACATGTTTCAAATATAGACGAAGTGTACTGAAGCAATACAAAATACGAAAGGTATTGAGTTAAACATGAGGAATAAAAAAATATGGATATTTAATGCTACTAATGACTTTGTAGGTAATCCTAAATGGTTGTTCATATATGTGAATAAATATAGAAAAGATATCGATGCATATTGGATGTGTGATAATGTTCATGTGGTAAATTACGTTAAAAGTTTAGGATTCAATGCTGAATTATTTCATTCCAAAAAAGCAGAAAAGATTAAAAGCGTGGCAGGTGTATTTGTCGTACATCAAGTGAAAGAACATATCCCTGTAAAATTTGAAAATGAAGTCGTTATACTAAATCTATGGCATGGGGTCGGTATCAAACCTATAGAGCGATTTGTTGACTCGCCAGGAATTAGATATCGTACATATAAAAAATATATCAAGTATAATGAGATGTACCATAATAACCAATTATTTTTGGTCACTTCACCGCTTATGGAACAACATTTTACTAAAATGCTTAATTTAGATGAAGATCAAATCATCCGAGCAGGTTATCCAGCAAATATGTTTAATAAAGCTGAATTTAGATCTTTTGATCATTCTATTAAGCGGCATAAAGGTTTAAATGCTGAAACTAAAGTAGTCTTATATGCTCCTACTTTCAGAGATTATAAGATGAATAATTTTTTTGGTGAAGCTATACCTGATATGGCAAAGCTTCTTAAAATTTTAAAGAAAAATAATATTTTGCTAATTATAAAATTACATTACTTAGTTAAAAATGATGTGAATTTCACAACTGCCAAAAAAATGTATGAGAACCATCCAAATATTTTGTTCTGGGATAATAAGAAAGACATTTATGAAATATTCGACCAAATAGATTTAGGAATCTTAGATTACTCATCTATTTATTACGATATGTTAGCTTCAGGAGTTAAAAAGTTTATTAGATATATTTATGATTATGATAAATATATGGAAAACAGAACTTTAGTATATGATTACAAAGAAAAAACTTCAGGTGTGATTGTTTCAAGTTTTGATGAATTATTAAAAGCTCTAGATCAAATTGACGCTATAGAAATTAATGAAAAGAAAAGTAAGGAAATTATAAATGAATTTTGGCAATATGATCAGGACGATAAAAATGGTTTTGAGAAAATTATAGATACAACTTTAAAATTTGGTATTAAAAAGAAACAATTACCTAAGTTATATAGCTTTGATATATTTGATACGTTGATACAAAGAAAAACATTAAGACCAGATGGTATTTTCTATTATGTTAAAGATAAGTTATTAAGAATGAGTACTGATATACCGATATATGTAATACAAAATTATCCACGTATTAGAATCCAAGCAGAAAACTATGTTAGAGATTATTATAAAAAGGCTGAATTTATTCGTGATGAAAAAAGAATCGAAATAAGATTTATAGATATCATTAACAGAATTAAAAATATTCACGAGCTCACAGATGATCAGGCGCAACTTCTATATAATTTAGAAATTGAAGCAGAAATAGCAAATGTAGAAGAAAAAAAGGATAAAATTAAAGTTCTTCATAAATTATTAGACAGTTATCAAGACGTCATTCTAATAAGTGATATGTATTTGCCTAAAGAAGTTATCTTAGAAATGTTATATCAAGTAGACCCTAGATTAACTGAATTACCTCTTTATCTATCAAGTGATATAGGTAATCAAAAATCAACCAGTACACTATATTTAGATGTGTTTGAAGATTTAAAGTACAATTATTCAGAATGGATTCATTATGGGGATAATAAGCATGCAGATTTTAATGTTCCTAAAAAGTTAAATATCAAACCTATTCATCATACAATAACTAAATTTAATGGATATGAAAATAAAATTTTAAATAGGAATAAGAACTATGATACATTCTTACTTACAACACAAATAGCAAGATTTCGTGAAAATGATAAAAGTAGATTAAATTACTATGTATACAGTTATATAAGTAGTTATTTCATACCATATGTGAGTTGGTCTATTAAAAAAGCAATTAAAGAAAATATTAAGACGCTTTATTTTATATCAAGAGACGGTGAGTTACTTAAAAAAATTGCTGATGAAATAATATCAGTGAAAGGATACAATATCAAAACTAAGTATATATATGGGTCTCGAAAAGCCTGGAGGATTCCTTCGTTTATTAATGAAGTGGACAAAGAGTTCTTTTCGCCTTTTGGTAACTTTACAGGGTTAACGAACTTTGATAGTACCTTACGTGCGTTGCATATCAGTGAACAAGAATTTGATGAGATATTTCCACAGTTAAAACATATTAAAGGATGTTCTGAATTCACAAAAAGTACAAAAGAATTAATTAGAGTTTCTGCTCAAAATAATAATAAATACAAAAAGTTATTACTAAAAAAAGCCCATGAAGAACGTAAAATTGTGAATGATTATTTAATTCAAGAAATTGATTTCAATGAAAAATTTGCTTTCGTCGAATATTGGGGAAGAGGTTACACGCAAGATTGCTTAGATCGACTCTTAAATAACATTAGCAATCAAACGATTAATACGATATTCTTCTATGCAAGAAGTATTTATCCGACAGTAGGAACATCAATCAGATATAACTATACTAGTAAAATGACATCATTAATATTTATTGAATCTATATTTGCCAATATGCCATATCAAAGCATTCCAGGATATCGTAGAAATAACAATGTAGTTGAACCAGTGATAAATTTTAAAAATTATAATAAACAATTATATGACGCAATGGACAAGATATTGCCACTATTCATACAAGAATTTTTTAATAACAAATATATAGATGAAGATGAAGTTGAACGTAATTTCTATGATTTTGGTGTTGAGTATTTTAAAAATAATCCTGAAGATGATTTTATCGTTGAATTCTTTGCACCACTCAAAGATTCAGTCATATTGTACGAACCAGAGATAGAATATGCACCTGCCATTAGCTATAAAATGGCTTCTCAAAAGTTATTAGGAAAAAAAGTCCCGTTAAAAACTAAAAATAAAAGAATGTCATTAAAAAGATCGCCATTAGGAGTTCAAAAAGCATATCAATTTCATATTAAATATTTAAAAAACAGAAAATCAAAAATTATACGACAATTTCTGAATAATAGAGTGATTAAGGCTATTATGAAGTTAAAAACTATTTTAAAATAATGAATTAATTTTAATAGTTTCATTGGATAGCAATAATTGCAGACTTTTAAATCTGCTTTTTAAATATATACGACGTATTAATAGCGTGAACATCATAACAATGAGTTTTATTGTTGTGTTAACGAGACTATAGATATTTTGTCAATTTTGTCATTTCCTGATGGATATAATTTAAGTGGTAGTTCTAACCCTCCTAATGTCCAACAAGAAGTGGCAGCTGCAGAATCATTATATGGTAATCCAAGAGATTTTATTCTTAAGCATAATAAGTAA
>OAVZ01000142.1_pt1 | contig 23261 bp, 20 predicted proteins | sample 1476491 | NCBI WGS metagenome assembly OAVZ01 (sample SAMEA2580117, study PRJEB22360) | human gut metagenome | biome: human gut; feature: human-associated habitat; material: faeces | place: Denmark | collected 2008/2010 | reverse complement strand
TATTGATGATTAATGCTTTTATTATCTGAAAATTATTGTATAATATAAGTATATTTGATTCATAATCGGATATCAAAAAAAGTGATAAATGTTTAAGTAAAACATGTATTTCGATATACATATATACAATGTATATCAATGCACACAAATCTATCATTCGATAGGACTCGGTAGGAGGCAATTATGAAGAAAATTAAATCCGTTTTGGTAGCCAATCGTGGCGAAATCGCAATCCGCGTATTTCGTGCATGTAACGAAATGGGTATTAAAACAGTAGCTATCTATTCTAAAGAAGACACATTGTCCTTGCACCGTAACCAAGCTGATGAAGCATATTTGGTTGGGGAAGGTAAAAAACCAGTTGATGCCTATTTGGATATTGAAGATATCATCCGCATTGCTAAAGAGCATGACATTGATGCTATCCATCCTGGCTATGGTTTCTTATCCGAAAACGAAGAGTTCGCTCGTCGTTGCGATGAAGAAGGTATCATTTTCATTGGACCTCACGTAGAACATTTGAATATGTTCGGCGACAAGGTTAATGCTCGTACACAAGCTAAATTGGCAGATATTCCAATGATTCCAGGTTCTGATGGGGCATTGCGTGATTTTGCACAATTAGAAGAATTTGCTGAAACTCACGGCTATCCATTGATGATTAAAGCCGTAAACGGTGGTGGCGGTCGTGGTATGCGCGAAGTTCACCGCAAAGAAGATTTACGCGATGCTTATGACCGCGCTAAATCCGAAGCTAAAGCAGCATTTGGTGATGACGATGTATACGTAGAAAAACTCATCGTTGAACCTAAACATATTGAAGTACAAATCTTAGGTGATGAACATGGTAATGTAGTTCATTTACATGAACGTGACTGCTCTGTACAACGTCGTCACCAAAAGGTTGTTGAAATGGCACCAGCTTTTGCATTGCCATTAGAAACTCGTAAAGCCGTATGTGATGCAGCTGTTAAAATCATGAAAAATGTTGGCTACGTTAATGCTGGTACTGTTGAATTCTTGGTAACAGCTGATGGTTCCTTCTATTTCATCGAAGTTAATCCTCGTATCCAAGTAGAACATACCGTAACAGAAATGATTACGGATATCGATATTGTTCATTCTCAAATTCGTATCGCTGAAGGCTATGATTTGCACAGCCCAGAAATAGGCATTCCTGAACAAGATGAAATTCCTTGTAAAGGTACTGCAATTCAATGTCGTATCACTACAGAAGATCCTAAGAACAACTTCATGCCAGATACTGGTAAAATCTTAGCATATCGTAGTTCCGGCGGTTTTGGTATCCGATTAGACTCCGGTAATGCTTTCACAGGCGCTGTAGTAACACCTTACTATGATTCCCTATTGGTAAAAGCAACTGCATTCGGTCCTAACAACGAAGAAACTATTCGTAAAATGCTTCGTTGCTTGAAAGAATTCCGTATTCGTGGCGTTAAAACAAACATTCATTTCTTGATTAACGTTCTTGAAAACCCTGAATTCCAAAGCGGTAACTACACAGTTAACTTCATTGAAGACCATCCTGAATTATTCGAATTAAAACCGGATCGTGACCGTGGTACTAAATTGCTTCGCTACATTGCGGATACTACAATCAATGGTTACTCCGGTGCAGGCCCTCAAGAGGTACCTGATTTTGAACCAATGCAATTGCCATCTAAATTAGATGTATCTCCTGCACCTGGTACAAAACAAAAATTCGACGAATTAGGTCCAGAAGGCTTCAGTAAATGGTTGGCTGACCAAAAACAAGTATTCTTTACAGATACAACATGGCGCGATGCTCACCAATCCTTATTTGCTACACGTTTGCGTACCATCGATATGGCACGCGTAGCTGGCGATGCCGCTAAAGGTGTACCAAATCTATTCTCCTTAGAATGTTGGGGCGGTGCAACATTTGACGTATCCTATCGCTTCTTGCACGAAGATCCATGGGAACGTTTGCGCATGTTCCGTAAAGAAGTGCCTAATACATTGCTTCAAATGTTGATTCGCGGTGCTAATGCCGTTGGTTATACATCCTATCCTGATAATGTAGTTCGTAACTTCATTCAATTGTCCGCTAAAAATGGTATCGACGTATTCCGCGTATTTGATAGCTTGAATAGCCTTGACAATATGAAGGTTGCCATCGATGAAGTTCGCAATCAAAATAAGATTGCTGAAGTTGCATTGTGCTACACAGGCGATATCCTCGACAGCAATCGTCCTAAATACAATCTTGATTACTATGTAAAAATGGCAAAAGAATTGCAAAATGCTGGTGCCAATATCATTGCTATTAAAGATATGGCTGGTTTGTTGAAACCTCAAGCTGCATACAACTTAGTATCCGCTTTGAAAGACGCTGTGACAGTACCAATTCATTTGCATTCTCATGAAGGTTCTGGCAATACTATTTATTCTTATGGACGTGCTGTAGATGCTGGTGTTGACGTTATTGACTTAGCATATTCTGCATTTGCTAATGGCACTAGCCAACCAAGCATGAATTCTATGTATTACGCTTTAGCTGGTACTGAACGTCAACCACAAATGAATATTGACTACATGGAAGAAATGTCTCATTACTTCGGTAGTATTCGTCCTTACTACAGAGGCGTTGATAAAGCTGAAAAATATCCAAATACAGAAGTATACCAACATGAAATGCCAGGCGGTCAATATTCCAACTTGCAACAACAAGCTAAAATGGTTGGACTTGGTGATCGTTGGACAGACATTAAAAAAGTATATCACCAAGTTAATATGATGTTTGGTGATATCATCAAGGTAACACCTTCTTCTAAAGTCGTTGGTGATATGACATTGTACATGGTACAAAATAATTTGACTGAAAAAGATATCTATGAAAAAGGTGATACTCTTGATTTCCCTCAATCAGTAGTAGAATTCTTCGAAGGTCGTCTAGGTACACCATATCAAGGGTTCCCTGAAGAACTTCAAAAAATCATCTTGAAAGGTGCTCGCCCTATTACTGTTCGTCCTGGTGCAGTATTACCTCCAACTGATTTCGAACATGTTCGTAATGAATTAAACGAAATGGGTGCTAATACTACTGATGAAGATGTAAGTGCATACTGCTTGTATCCTAAAGTATTTAAAGACTACACTAAATTTACTAAAGACTTTGGTAATGTATCTGTACTAGATACACCAACATTCTTCTTTGGTATGAAACGTGGTGAAGAAATTCAAGTTACTATTGAAAAAGGTAAAACATTAATTATCAAGATGAATGGTGTATCCGATCCTGATGAAGATGGTAATCGCATCGTTCTCTTTGAATTCAATGGCCAACCACGTTCTATTAAAGTTCATGATAAACATGCTAAAACAACTGGCGTTGTTCGTCGTAAAGTAAATGAATCCAACCCTGGTGAAATTGGTGCTACGTTGTCTGGTTCTGTTGTTAAGATTCTAGTTAAGAAAGGTCAATCCGTAACTAAAGGTGAACCATTAATCGTAACAGAAGCTATGAAGATGGAAACAACAATTACAGCTCCTATCGGTGGTATCGTTGAAGAAATTCTTGTTCGTGAAGGCAGCCGTATCGAATCCGGTGATTGCTTGTTACACATTGAAGATGCTATTAAACGTTAATTTCATACGATTTAGCACGTAAATGCATACTAAAGAACCCCTTATAACACTTTTGATTATAATCTTCTTAAAAAGATTGTAATTCATAGGTTTATAAGGGGTTCTTTTTGTACTTTTCCTACTAAATATGGTACTATATAAGGTATAAGAAAATAGGCGTATTGTGCCTTTTTCATGATTACTGACTGATTAGAAAAGGAGTATTAGCTAATGAGATGTCCTTATTGCCAACATACAGACACGAAGGTAACAGACTCAAGAACGACAGATGAAGGAAATAGTATCCGTCGTCGTCGGGAGTGTATTAATTGTGGACGCCGCTTTACTACTTATGAAATCATCGAAGAAGTACCACTCATGGTAGCAAAGAAGAATGGTCGCCGTGAATTATTTGACCGTGGTAAATTGTTAAATGGCTTGTTACGTTCTTGTGACAAACGAACAGTGCCTATGTCCGTTATGGAAGAAGTGGTCAATAATGTAGAGCGAGACATTCGCAATGAAGTAAATCAAGAGATTTCTACAGATCGTATTGGTGAACTTGTATTACAACAATTAAAAGATATTGACCAAGTTGCCTATGTTCGTTTTGCTTCAGTATATCGCAAGTTTGATAATATTGACAGCTTTATGGCTGAACTTAAAGCATTAAAAAATTAGATGCTAAAAAAGCAAAGAAATAGCGTGAATATATGATTGATTTACATTGTGATACGATAATGCAATTAATCGACCACCCTCATGATGGTGATTTATTTTCTAATAACTGGAAAATTGATATTGAGCGCCTTATCAAAGGGCATAGTCGATTGCAGGATTTTGCATTATTTGTAGACTTAGAAGAACAAGACGATTCGTATGGTAGATATGAATCTATGCGCCAATTGTTCGATAGTCAGATACAAATATATAGCGACTATATCAGTCATGTGCGTTCTTATGATGATATTACAGCGTGTTATGAAAATCATAAAGTAGCTGCTTTATTATCCATTGAAGAAGGTGGAGTCCTTGGAGGCGATTTAGCTAAGTTAGACAAGGCTTACGCTGATGGTGTTCGACTTATTACCTTAACCTGGAACTATCCTAATGAATTGGGGGAACCTAATACTGGAGATTCTCATAAGAAATTGACAGAAACAGGCATTGCATTTGTAGAACGGATGCAAGAATTAGGTATGATTGTTGATTGTTCTCATCTTAATGATGGGGGAACAGAACAATTAGGCGATATTCTTGATGTGCCTTTTATTGCATCTCATTCTAATGCGCGAGAAGTGACAGCCCATCGTCGTAATTTGCCGGACCACTTGATTCGTCTAATTGGCGAAAAGGGTGGCGTTATTGGTTTGAACTTTGCTCAATCCTTCTTAGGGACTTCACCCATCAGTCGCATCGATGATATTGTGAAGCACGGATTGTATATCATCAATAAGGGCGGTGAAGATGTAATCGCTCTAGGCACTGATTTTGATGGTATCAAGCCAAATACAGAAATTGAGGATATTTCAGATATGCATCGTTTGTATGATGCATTTAGAGGCGCCGGGCTTTCAGAAGAACAAACGGAAAAACTATTTTGGAAAAACGCGGATCGCCTACTAAAGGAGATTTTATAATGACAGATATAAATCCAATCATTGCGGATCGATTTACAGACCATCTTGATGTGTTTAGTAAAACAATGGATCAGATGGATGTTATTCAAGAAATTGCTAACCGCTGTATTGTGGCTTTGAATAGTGGCAATAAAATTTTATTCTGTGGTAATGGTGGTTCCGCTGCGGATTCTCAACATCTTGCAGCAGAACTTATTGGACGTTTTAAAAAAGAACGCCGCTCTCTTGCATCCATTGCGCTTACTACAGATACATCTATTTTGACAGCTGTTGCCAATGATTATGACTATGATGCAGTGTTTGCGCGTCAAGTTGAAGGCTTAGGCCGTTCTGGGGATGTACTTATCGGTATTTCCACATCGGGTAATTCAAAAAATGTTGTGAAAGCTGTGGAAATGGCACGAAATACAGGTATGCACACGATTGCTTTCACCGGTGAAGGTGGCGGTAAATTGGCAGAATTATGCGATCTTACACTAGCTATTCCAAGTACTGTTACGGCGCGTATTCAAGAAATGCACATTTTAGCTGGTCATATCATTTGCGAACTTATTGAAGAAGATTATTAATCGAGATAGGGAAGAAATCACAGATTTCTTGAAAGGGGACCTATGATTACAAAAACAGTGAATGAGTTTTTGACAAATTCATTACCGAACCTAAACATTGCAGTTATCGGTGATGTTATGGTGGATCGTTATGTATTTGGCGATGTAAGCCGTATTTCACCAGAGGCTCCTGTGCCGGTCAATCGCGTATCCTCTGTGAAAGAAGTGCTTGGCGGGGCAGGTAACGTAGCGTCTAACTTAGCCAATCTCGATTGCCATGTCTATTTAGGGGCCGTAGCTGGTGTTGATGACCATGGTAGAGTGCTCGATAACTTATTGGCCGCTGATCATATTGATACATCCGGTCTCATCCATGATGAAAGTCGGTCTACGATTACTAAAATGCGTATTTTAGGTGACCGTCAACAAATGATGCGCCTCGATTTTGAAACGATTACACCTATTACAGCTGCTGAAGAAGAACAATTAATCAGTTGGCTAGAAGAGCTTTGTCAACGTGGATTACAAGGCATCGTCATATCCGATTATGGAAAAGGCGTATGCACACCGACATTGTTGCAACATGTATTCAAGTTGGCGAACACGTATCAAGTACAGACCATCGTAGATCCTAAGGGTGCTGATTGGTCCAAATATGATGGTGCTACATGTATTACACCGAATGTAAAAGAATTGGGTGAATCATTAGGTCGTGTGATTCCAAATGATGATACCTCAGTTATTGAGGCGGCTAAGGAGGTACTTAATAAGGTTAATATTAAATATATTATCGGTACTCGTTCCGCTAAGGGTATTACCGTTGTGGCTAAGGATGGTAGAACTTGGCATAATCCAGCAACACAACAGGATGTATTCGATGTGAGTGGCGCTGGTGATACGGTCGTAGCTATGATGATTTCATGCTTAGCCAGTGGTTTATCCATGCGTTTAGCCCTACATATTGCTAATGGCGCTGCTGGCATCGTCGTATCTAAGGTGGGAACATATCCAATTCATCGCCAAGAGTTGATTGAGTTATGGCGCTCTGTACGCCAATTGACAACATCTAGCCCATTATATACAAAAGAAGAAATGAAGGCGTTAATCGATAAATGGCAAAGCATGGACGAAACCGTCGTATTTACAAATGGTTGCTTTGATATCTTGCATCGAGGACACATTACGTATCTTCAAGAGGCGGCACAACTTGGTGCTCACCTCATTATTGGACTTAACTCTGATGCGTCTGTTAGACGTTTAAAAGGTGAAACAAGACCTATTGTATCCGAAGAGGATAGAGCAGCCTTATTAAGCGCCTTACAATGTGTAGAGGGTGTTGTCCTTTTTGAGGAGGATACACCTGCCGAATTATTAGCGTACTTACGCCCTAATATTCTTGTTAAGGGCGGCGATTATAAAAAAGAGGATATCGTTGGTAGAGAATCTGTAGATGAAGTAGAGGTACTTTCATTTAAAGAAGGATACTCTACATCGGATATCGTAAAGAAAATAGCCACGATGGCTAAGGAGGGGAAATTATGATTATTGTAACTGGTGGTGCCGGTTTTATTGGTAGTAATATTGTGAAAGCCTTAAACGAACGCGGTCGCAATGATATTCTAATCGTCGATGATTTAACAGATGGTCGTAAAATTCGTAATCTCCAAAATTTAGATTATTTAGATTACATTGACTGTGATGATTTTGATGCTGCCATTGCAGACGGCACATTCAATGTAGGTCCTATTGAAGTCATTTTCCATGAAGGTGCATGTGCAGATACGATGGAATACAATGGCAAATATATGATGAAGAACAACTACGAAGGTTCCAAAAATCTATTCCACTATTGCCAAGATCGTGCTATTCCATTTATCTATGCATCCTCTGCATCTACGTATGGCAATGGTACAAATGGCTTTGTTGAAAAGCCAGAAGCAGAAGAAGCGTTGAATCCGTATGCATATTCTAAGCTATTATTTGACCGCTATGTACGTAAATTTGAAGGCGAATATACAGCGCAAGTGGTAGGTTTGCGTTATTTCAATGTATTTGGTCCTAATGAAGCACATAAGGATAAAATGGCATCTCTTGTACGCCAAATGTTCTATAAGAACCAAGAAACAGGGGTTATCAATTTGTTTGAAGGCACAGATGGCTATGAAAATGGTGGTCAAACACGTGATTTCATCTATGTCAAAGACGTGGTAAATGTAAACTTCTATTTCTGGGAACATCCTGAAATTTCTGGTACATTCAACTGCGGTACAGGTCACGCACATAGCTTCAATGAATTCATGCAAGCTGTTATTGACTATAATGGTAAAGGTCGCATTGAATACATTCCGTTCCCAGAAGTGTTGATTGGTAAATACCAAAGCTTTACCGAAGCAGACACAACTAAATTGATGGCTGCTGGCTATGATAAAGGCTTTACACCATTAGCTGATGCCGTAAAAGAATATTGTGAATTATTAGATAATAACGAAGGTTACTTGCGTTAATTTGTTGTGACAGATTAATGTCAATTCTTTGATAATTGTAAAGGATGTAGTATGAGAAAGGTGTTATTCCTCGATAGAGATGGGGTTATCAACAAGGATATTTCCTATCTCTATAAGATAGCGGATCTACAGTGGGTTGATGGTGCAAAAGAAGCATTGAAATTAGCCCATGATTCTGGTTATGAACTTATAGTCGTAACAAACCAAAGTGGTGTGGCACGAGGTTATTATAAGGAAACCGATGTACAAATCCTACATGATTATATGGGGAATGAACTGTTTAAAGCAGGTGCACCTATTTTACATTTCTATTATTGCCCACATCACAAGGATGGCACTGTAGAACGCTATGCTGTCGATTGTAAATGTCGTAAACCAAAGCCTGGTATGATTTTGCAAGCTATCAAGGATTTTGATGTTGATGTAGAACATAGCTTTCTCATCGGTGATAGCCAACGTGATGTAGAGGCTGCTGAGGCTGCAGGGGTAAAGGGATATCTGTTTACAGAATCCAATCTATTACATTTCATGAAAAAGATTTTAAAGCATTAATTTTTGGATGAACCACATTTGTGTGTATTCTTCGTTCATAGAGGGGTTATTATGAAGGACTATTCCAATATACTCATCATAAAAATGAGTTCCTTAGGTGATGTCATTCACGCATTGCCAACATTATATGCATTGCGCCAAAATTTGCCGCACGCAAAAATTACCTGGGCCATACATGAACAATTTGCGAGTTTATTGCCAGGTACCCCTTGGGTGGACGAAGTAATTATCATCGACAAGAAACAATTAAAATCACCGTCTTATTTGTGGAATCTTCGTAAAGAACTACATAGTCGTCATTTCGATATGACCTTAGATTTACAATGTATCGCCAAAAGTGCCATTGTATCTCTACTATCGGGTTCTCCTGAGAAATATGGCTATTGGGAACTTCGCGAGGGCAGTCAATTAGTTAATAAAGCTCTAGTAGGAGCTCATAAATATGATCACGTTATTGAGCGCTATCTCGATACGGTACGTGCCTTAGGTGGCGAAGTGGATGGCGTGGAATTCCCAATGCCTCATGACCATGCAGCAGAAGGGAAGATTCGCAACCGGCTATCCGAACTAGGTGTAACCGATGATTATGTTGTCGTCGTACCTGGTGCGCGATGGATTGTTAAGGAATGGCCGTTATTAAATTTTGGTGAATTATGTATTCGCCTTTGTGAAAGTGGTAAAAAGGTGGTCATTACAGGTTCGCCTGATGATAGTGAAAAAGGTCAATTTATAGAAAACTATGTGAAGAGCGATAATCTCATTAATTTAGTTGGTCAAACGACCATGGCTGAGTTAATCGAGTTGATTCGTCACTGCCATATTTTCATCAGCGCTGATACGGGGCCTTTACATATTGCAAACGCGTTAAAGAAACCATTAATCGCGTTGTTTGGTACGACATCACCGCATAGAACGGGCCCATATGGGGGCAGTCATGTACATCTTATTATTTCCCCTACCTCGAAGGCTACACCTGAACAGCCGCTAGTAGATGATCCCGACTGTATGGCACAAATTCCAGTAGATGCGGTATGGGATGTGTACTCTGAAATGTTGAGAAAGGATTTATGATGGAACTTGATTATAAACGTATTGTCGTAACCTTTCTCATGCATTTAGGTGATGTAGTATTAACGACTCCATTTCTAGAGGTGTTGCGTAAAGCAGCACCTCATAGTCATATCACCTATGTGATTGATGAAAAGTTACAAGATGTGATGAAATACAATCCTTATATCGATGATTTGATTACGGTCGATAAAAAAGGACGTCATAATAGCATTAAAGGGTTAAATGAAATCGCTCGTCGCATTAACGACCAAGGTCGTCCAGATATCGTTATCAACCTGCATCCTAATGAACGTACATCATATTTGGCATGGAAAATTCACGGTAAGGTAACGACAGGGATGAGTCATTTCCTATTTAGACCATTTATGACGAAATATACCCGTCTTGATCGCAAGACACGTCATGCTGCTGATATGTACATTAATGTATTAGAGCAATTAGGCGTCACCGACGTAGCTAATCACGGATTACATATCGAGACTAGTAAGGAATGGAATGACGAGGTATTCCGTTTTTATAAAAGCCAAGGCGTTATGCCTCGTGATAAGATTATTGGTTTTAATATTGGCAGTGCAGTGCCTGAAAAACGATGGCCCGCAGAGCGCTTTGCAGATGTAGCCGATTATTTTGGCAATAAAGGGTATAAAACTGTATTCTTTGGGGGCCCCATGGATTTGGACATGGTAAAACCTGTTGTAGAACAGATGAAGACGTCGCCAATCGTGGCTACAGGTGCTTTTAAATTGGGCCCTTTAGCTGCGGCCATGAAATGGTGTGACTTGCTGATTACGAATGATTCTGGACCTATGCATGTAGCCATTAGTCAGGGTGTTCCTATCGTAGCCCTTTATGGACCGTCTAATCCATTTTTCTATGGTCCGTACCAAGCAAAATCTATTGTACTTGAATCGATGGACCATTATGAAATTGGTAAAAGTATGAAACAGGTTATTAAAGAAGGCAAGTATAAAGGTATTTCTGTTATTACCGAAGAACAAGTGATTAAGGCAGCTGAAACATTACTGCAGGAATCGTAAGTTATGGATTATATTATTTTTGATTTAGAGTGGAATCAACCATATAGCAACGACATTAGCTTTATGAAACGAGCACGGATGCCGTTGACCGGTGAAATCATTCAAATCGGAGCTATTAAGCTCAATGAGAATTTAGAGATTGTGGATTCGTTCACAATGTATGTAAAACCTAAATATTTACCACATATGCATAAGCATGTAAAGGCCCTTACAGGAATCACCAATCAGGATTTGAATCGCGGTGTCCCATTTAGGGCGGCCTACAGTCATTTTCAACAATGGTGTGGCAAGGATTATATGCTCCTATCTTGGGGCGCTGACGATATTCTTATATTGCGAGAAAATTTATTGCTCCATAAATTAAAGAGTATCGACTATGATTCTTGGGCGGATGCACAGATGCTATACAGCTATCAACGATATGGCACGACACAACAGTACTCCGTAGCTCATGCTATGGAGGATTTACACATATCATCTGAAGAATTATCTGCTCATAATGCACTTCACGATGCTATATTTACGGCACATATCTGCCAAAAGCTAGATTTGCCAACAGCATTATTGCATTATGATTCCATACGGAAAGAGGCGCCAAATCCATTTTTATATCCACCGGGTTTGACCTTCTTTATGTACGATAACTTTCAAGAAAAGAAACGTATCGTATATGATAGACGAGTGCGATTATCCTTTTGTCCTTATTGCCAAAGTCGGTTGGAAACGACACGTCCTGAGCGGATACAAGGAGATAAGCATTTATCTATAGGCATTTGTCCGAAACACGGAGCATTTGCCATTCAGTTAAAGGTAGGAAAATATACGATTAAGTCGGGAATTACCAAGTTTTATGTAACAAAGGTATTGAGTCATAGTACTGATGAAATCGATAAACTATATAGAGAAAAATCGGAAATTAACCGAGAGAAAGAGCGGCTTTACTATGAGCGCCGTCAAAAAGAATTATTAGAAAAATCAAAAGCATAACACACGATATACTGTGCTGTATGCTTATATAGAAAGGAATAAAATTATGGAACGTAAATATGCTTGGCATAATTATGACGAACAAACATTACAAGACGTGATGTCATTAGGTGACTCGTATCGTCAATTTTTGGATAATTGTAAAACAGAACGCGAATGTGTCATTCAATCTGTAGAAGCTGCCAAAAAAGCTGGCTATGTTGATTTAAAAGACTTGATTAAATCTAACACGCCAATTAAATCGGGCGATAAGATTTACTATACTCATATGGATAAATCTATTGCGTTATTTAATATTGGTACCGATGATTTAGACCTCGGTATGAATATCCTTGGTGCTCATATCGATTCTCCGCGCATTGACGTAAAACAAAACCCTCAATATGAAGATAGCAATTTGGTGTTTTGGGATACACACTACTATGGCGGTATAAAAAAATACCACTGGGTAGCTATGCCGCTTGCCATTCATGGGGTTGTAGTAAAAACAGATGGTACACGTATCAACATTAATATTGGTGATAAAGAATCTGATCCTGTATTTTGCATTACAGATTTATTGCCTCACTTAGGACAAGAACAAATGCAAAAGAATGCAGCCAAGGTGATTGAAGGTGAGGCTCTTGACCTTCTCATCGGTAGTCGTCCTGTTAAAGATGAAGAAAAAGAAGGGGTTACTAAATTTATTAATAACCTTCTTGAAAAAGAATATGGATTTGTAGAACGCGATTTATTATCTGCTGAACTTGAAATTGTGCCAGCTGGTAAGGCGCGCGATATGGGCTTTGATCGCTCCATGGTATTAGCATACGGCCAAGATGACCGTGTCTGTGCTTATACATCCTTGGTGGCTATGCTCGAAGTTGATAAGGTAAAACGTACGACTTGCTGTTTATTGGTAGATAAAGAAGAAATTGGTTCCGTTGGTGCTACAGGCATGCAATCTCGCTTCTTTGAAAATGCGGTAGCAGAAATCTTAACATTGATGGGGAAACCTAATTCAGTAAATGTGCGCCGTACATTGGAAAATTCTCGTATGCTATCCTCTGATGTTAGTGCTGGATATGATCCATTGTATACATCTGCTTTTGAAAAGAAAAATGCTTCTTACCTCGGTATGGGCGTCGTATTTAATAAATTTACTGGTTCTCGTGGTAAATCCGGTTCCAACGATGCCAATGCAGAATATATGGGCTTTATCCGCCGTGTAATGGAAGCTAATAACGTAACATACCAAACGGCTGAACTCGGCAAGGTTGACCTTGGCGGTGGTGGCACCATTGCGTATATCATGGCCTTATATGGTATGAATGTAATCGACTGCGGCGTTGCTGTTCTTAGCATGCATGCACCATGGGAGGTTACATCTAAGGCCGATATTTATGAAGCAAAACGTTGTTACGTAGCATTTTTGAATGCAGATGATGAAACAATCTAGTATGATGGGGCTTTCACCATTGGTGAAAGTCCATGTTATGTGAGGTATAGGATGAAACAAACGGAATTAGGCGCTGCTATCGAGGCGGCGAAGGGAGAGGCAACAGAGGTTAAGACCGTAAAGGTCGATATTTTTGATATTCCTGAAACAAAGGCAAAAGAATATATCGCTACCCGCGAAGAGGTGGCTAAAGCTGCTATGGAGGTCATGAAACCATATTGTGTGACTGTTAAACGGGAAACCTTAGATGAAGATGAAGGGGAAGCCGTTGTGGGCTATTATGTAACGGGAGAAATTTTAATGTGTGTCATCCTTGACCCATTTGAAGTGCCCGTAATGAAGGTGGCCCTCGATAAGGGGACGCTAAAAGAATACATTCTAGCAGCCAATGAATTGACAGAGGATATGCTAGCTTCTCTAGATAAATAATAAATCTGTTAGAATACAATATGTGCTCTACATAAGGACAAATGTAAAATACTTTAGTCTGATACATTGATGTAGTGCTCAAAGTTGTTTATAATAGAAGTATTATTATTTCGAATATAGGAAGGAAGACCCAATGAACTTGAAAAAAGGCATTGCCCTCGCGCTCACGGCGGCAGCATTGATGGCTTTCACAGGCTGTGGCACAAATGAAACTACATCTAATGGAGAATATAAGGTTGGTGTTGTACAACTCGTAGAACATCCAGCACTAGATGCGGCAAATAAAGGTTTTGTTGATGCTCTTAAGGAAAAGGGCTTATCTGATAAAATTACCTTTGATCAACAAAACGCACAAGCTGACCAATCTAATTTGAATAGTATTGCACAGCGTTTTGTATCTGATCGTAAAAATTTGATTTTAGCAATTGCTACGCCAGCGGCTCAATCCATGGCGAACGCAACTCATGATATTCCAATCTTGGGTACAGCTATTACTGATTACGAAGCTGCTAAACTTGTTAAATCTAATGAACATCCAGGTGGTAATGTATCTGGTACATCTGATATGAACCCTGTAGAACAACAAGTAGATTTGATCTTAAAAGTATTGCCAAATGCTAAAACGATCGGTACGATTTATAGCTCTAGCGAAGTAAATTCTCAAATTCAAGTTGAAAAGATGAAAGCTTACGCAGCGACAAAGGGCATTAAGGTTGAAGAGGTTACTGTTTCCAATGTAAACGATATTCAACAAGCGGCACAAAACCTTGTATCTCAACGTGTTGATGCCATTTATGTACCAACAGATAATGTGGTGGCATCTGCTATGAGCAATCTTGTAGCGATTACCGACCCTGCAAAAATTCCTGTATTCGGCGGTGAAGATAACCACGTAAAAGGCGGTGCGGTTATGTCCTTATCTGTAGACTACTACAAACTTGGTTACCAAACTGGCTTAATGGCGGCTAAGGTGCTAACTGGTGAAGCTAAAGTCGAAGATATGCCGATTGAAATGCAAAAAGAATTCAAATTAGTTGTAAATAAAGATAAATTACAAAAATTGGGCATCACCTTACCAGAGGATTTGATGAACAAAGCAACTATGATTTAGTACTTAACTGGTAAGGAGTTACACATGAACTGGAAAAAAGGTATTGCAGTGGCACTTAGTGCCATCACTGTTATGGCAATGGTAGCTGGTTGTGGTTCCAATAATACTACTACTAGTGACCAAAAGAAAATTGGCGTTATTCAATTAGTAGAACATCCATCCCTTGATGCTGCTAATAAAGGCTTTGTAGATGGTCTTGCATCTAAAGGTTTTAAAGATGGGGAAAACATTAAAATCGACCAACAAAATGCACAAGCTGACCAATCTAATTTGAATAGTATTGCGCAACGTTTCGTATCCGATAAAAAGGATTTAGTACTAGCGATTGCAACGCCAGCGGCTCAAACGATGGCAAATGCATCTCATGATATGCCAATCTTAGGGACAGCTATTACAGATTATGTGACAGCTAAACTTGTTCAATCTAACGAACACCCAGGTGGCAACGTAACTGGTACTTCTGATATGACACCTGTTGAAAAAGAGGTAGATCTTATCATCGCTTTAGTTCCAAATGTTAAACGTATTGGTGCGATTTACACATCCTCTGAAATTAATTCCCAATTACAAGTTGAAAAAATGAAAGCCTATGCTGCTACAAAAGGTATTACAGTTGTAGAAGCTACAGTTTCCAACGTAAATGATATTCAACAAGCAGCAACAAATCTTGTAAATCAAGATGTACAAGCTATTTATACACCAACAGATAATGTATTAGCATCTGCTATGGCTAACTTAGCACAAATTACAGATGCTGCTAAAATTCCAGTATTTGCAGCTGATGAAGGTATGACAATGACTGGTGGCGTAGCAACATATTCTGTAGATTACTATAAATTAGGTTATCAAACAGGTTTGATGGCAGCTAAAGTTCTTTCTGGCGAAGCAAAAGTTAGCGATATGGCCATCGAAACACAAAAGGATATTAAATTGACTGTCAACGAAGAACGTGCTAAAAAATTAGGTATCACAATTCCTGATGCACTTCGTAAAGATATGAAATAAAAGAGGAGATTTTGATGTTAGATTTAGTGGTAGGCACCATAACAACAGGCCTTTTGTGGTCCTTGTTGGCGGTCGGTGTATTCATTACCTTCCGCGTCCTTGATGTGGCCGACTTGACTGTTGAAGGGACATTCCCAATGGGGGCGGCCATTTCCGCCATCTTGATTACAACTGGTATGAACCCAATTCTTTCTATCTTGATTGCTGGCGTAGGCGGCATGGCTGCCGGTGCTGTAACAGGTTGGATCCATACAAAATTAAAGATTCCTGCATTGTTAGCTGGTATCTTAACGATGATTGCTTTATATTCCATTAACCTTCATATTATGGGGAAAGCCAACGTATCCTTACTTCGCATGGATACAATTTATACAATTATTGGTAGCGTGCTTCATACACCAAATATGTGGTCTGCTGCCATTGTTGGTGTTATCGTAGCTGTTGTTGTATGTTTATTACTGTTCTGGTTCTTCGGTACTGAAATTGGTACCGCATTACGTGCGACAGGCGTTAACCCTCAAATGATTCGCGCCCAAGGCGTGAACACAGATAATATGATCGTTCTTGGCCTATTAATTTCCAACGGTTTCGTTGGTATGTCCGGTGCGCTTATCGGTCAATTCCAAGGCTTTGCCGACGTAGGCATGGGTATTGGTACCATCGTAATCGGCTTGGCATCCGTTATTATCGGTGAGGTTGTATTCGGTACAAAATCCTTTGTTCGTAGCCTCATTGCTGTAGTACTCGGTTCCATCGTATATCGTATCGTTATCGCTGCCGTACTCTACATGGGTATGCCACCAAACGATTTAAAATTATTCACTGCTATTCTCGTTGCCATCGCGCTTTCTTTGCCTACATTGAAAGCCAAATGGTTAGCTCGTTAAGGAGGACACTATGTTAGAAGTAAAAAATATGGTAAAGACCTTCTTTAAGGGCACAATTAATGAAAAAACTGCACTACAAGGCATCGACCTTCGCTTAGAAGAAGGCGATTTCTGTACCGTAATCGGTGGTAATGGTGCTGGTAAAAGTACATTGTTAAACTCCATCGCTGGTGTATTTCCTGTCGATGAAGGCAGTATTACCATCAATAATATTGATGTAACAAAAATGCCGGAATACAAACGTGCTAAATACATCGGCCGTGTATTCCAAGATCCTATGGTTGGTACAGCAGGCAATATGCAAATCGAAGAAAACTTGATCCTTGCGATGCGCCGCGGCAAAAACTTAGGCCTTAAATGGGCTTTTAAAGATAGCGAACAAGCATTCTTTAAAGAACGCCTTGCACTATTAGGTCTAGGCCTTGAAGATCGTCTATCTGCACGGATGGGCCTATTATCAGGTGGTCAACGTCAATCTATTACATTGCTTATGGCTACTATGCTTCGTCCTGATTTATTACTCTTGGACGAACATACAGCAGCACTTGATCCTAAGACAGCTGAAAATGTATTGCAATTAACAGATAAACTTGTTTCAGAACATAATCTAACAACCCTTATGATTACGCACAACATGCGTGATGCATTGCGCTTTGGTAATCGTCTTATCATGATGGACGCTGGTCGTATCATCTATGATGTAAAAGGGGAAGAAAAGAAAAAATTAACAGTTGCTGATTTGTTACAAAAATTTGAAGTAGCTGGCGAAGGTGCGTTAAGCGACCGTATGATGCTCGGTTCAAAATAAGCACCTAAATAATATGGTCTAAAAAAGAGGGGATATTATCCTCTCTTTTTTCATGAAAACCTTTACACTATGGGGATTATACTGTATACTTAACTAAGTCATAAGACATATCGTAAGCGAAGTATTCGAATCTCCAACGGTTACTTAAGCTTATCGGGATTATTATTTTTTAGGAGGTAACATTAATGTTAACTACAGAAGCTAAATTAGCAGTAATTAAAGAATACGCTACTCATGAAGGTGACACTGGTTCTCCAGAAGTACAAGTTGCGATTTTGACAAGCCGCATCACATACTTAACTGAACACTTGAAAGAACACAAAAAAGACCATCATTCCCGTCGTGGTTTGTTGAAATTAGTTGGTCAACGCCGTAACATGCTTGACTACCTTCGTCGTAAAGATATCGAACGTTACCGTTCCCTTATCGAACGTCTTGGTCTTCGTAAATAATACAATTAGCCGTCCTATTGGACGGCTTTTTTATTTTATTTCCTTGTGTTATAATGAATTTAGGCAAAGGGAAACAACTGCCGATAATCTATTGTGGAAACACAGAAAAAAGGACAGAGCGGCAACTCTGTCCTTTTTATTGTGCTAGTTGCTATTTAAATCTACTATCTAGCCACTTGATGACGTAATGGCAAGTTACACCACCTATGATAGTGATTATAAGGGAAACAACATAATCTACCATAGAAACACCTCCTTTCTGTTGCCAGATTAGGAGTTAGCAACATTTTAAGTATAGCATAATAGAATGAATAAACGTATATTATAATAATTCGCTTATTTTTTACTGATGATATATAATAATAAGGTATACGTATAAGAAGATTTTTAGGAGGAATAGGAATGGAACAATTCCAAATGGACCTAGCTGGTCGTACGCTTACGATCGAGACTGGGGAACTTGCAAAACAAGCTGGCGGTGCCGTAATGGTTGGTTATGGCGATACACGCGTACTCGTTACCGCTACAGGTTCTAAAGAGGCGAAGGATATCGATTTCTTCCCACTTACAGTAGATTATGAAGAAAAAATGTATGCTATTGGTCGTTTGCCAGGTGGCTTTATTAAACGTGAAGCACGTCCACCTGAATCTGCTATCTTGAATAGCCGTTTGATTGACCGTCCTATTCGTCCACTATTTGATAAAGGTGTACGTAACGAAGTACACGTTGTAGCTACAGTTATGTCCGTAGATCAAGACTGTGATCCTGCTATCTGTGGTATGATTGGTGCATCTGCAGCATTATCTATTTCCGATATCCCATGGGCTGGCCCAATTGCTGGCGTTCGCATGGGTCGTGTAAATGGTGAATTTGTTGTTAACCCAACAAAAGTACAATTAGAAGAAACTGATCTTAATATCGTAGTAGCTGGTACAAAAGACGCTATTCTTATGGTTGAAGGTGGCGCTCAAGAGGTTCCAGAAGAAACCATTCTTGAAGTTATCATGGCTGCTCACGAAGAAATTAAGAAAATCGTTGCATTCCAAGAAGATGTAAAAGCTAAAGTAGGTAAGGAAAAACGCGTATTTGAAAGCAAAGACGTACCTGCTGAAATCGCTGATGCAGTTCGCGCATATGGTCACGATAAACTTGACGCAGCCGTTCGTTGTGCAGATAAACAACAACGCGATGCACAAGAAACTGAAGTACGTGAAGACGTATTGGCACATTTCGCGGAAATCTACCCAGATAACTTAGCTGATGTAAATAAAGCATTCGATGCTATGACGAAGGAAATTGTTCGTCATATGATCACTGTTGAAAAAATCCGTCCAGATGGCCGTAAACTTGATGAAGTTCGTCCAATCTCTTGTCGTACAGGCGTATTGCCTCGTACACATGGTTCCGGTCTATTCACACGTGGTCAAACTCAAGTATTGAACGTAGCTACTGTAGCACCATTGTCTGAAAAACAAACAATTGATGGCATCGGTTTAGAAACAGAAAAACGCTATATTCACCACTACAATTTCCCATCCTTCTCCGTAGGGGAAACTCGTTCCTCCCGTGGTCCTGGACGCCGTGAAATCGGTCATGGTGCTTTAGCTGAACGCGCATTGGTACCTGTAATTCCTAGTGAAGAAGAATTCCCATATGCATTGCGTCTAGTATCTGAAGTATTAGAATCCAATGGTTCTAGCTCCATGGCTTCCGTATGTGGCTCTACATTGTCCTTGATGGATGCTGGTGTACCTATTAAAGCTCCTGTAGCTGGTATTGCAATGGGTCTTGTTACACAAGGCGAACACTACACAATCTTAACAGATATCCAAGGTATGGAAGATGCTCTTGGCGATATGGACTTCAAGGTGGCTGGTACAGCTAAGGGGGTAACTGCCATCCAAATGGATATTAAAATTTCTGGTTTGTCTCGTGAAATCCTTCACGAAGCATTGGAACAAGCTCATAAAGGTCGCATGCACATCATGGGCATTATGTTAGATACCATTGCTGAACCTCGTCAACAAATGTCCCAATACGCTCCACGCATCATTACAATGAAAATTGATCCAGATAAAATCCGTGACGTAATTGGTTCTGGCGGTAAAGTAATCCGTAGCATCATTGATGAAACAGGTGCAAAAATTGACATCGAAGATGATGGTACTGTATTCATCGCTTCTGTAGACCAAGAAGGGGCTGCAAAAGCGCAACAAATCATCGAAAACCTTACTAAAGAGGTTGAAGTAGGTGAAGTATACCTTGGTAAAGTAACTCGTTTGATGGCATTTGGTGCTTTCGTAGAAGTATTACCAGGTAAAGAAGGTCTTGTACATATTTCTAAACTTGCAAAAGAACGCGTTGAAAATGTAGAAGATGTTGTAAATGTAGGCGACGAAATTATGGTTAAGGTTATCGAAATCGATAAACAAGGTCGTATTAACTTGTCCCGTAAAGATTGTTTGAAATAAGAGGTGTTACATGGATATTCGTGGCTTTGAAGTAGTTTCTGCTTTTGAAGAACAAAATATCAATTTACCAACACGTAAAACCACAGAAAGCGCAGGCTATGATATTGAATGCGCTGAAACTGTTACATTAGAACCTAATCAAGTAGTTCTCGTGCCAACAGGCCTTAAGGCTTTCATGGCATACGACGAATACCTTGCTATCCACATCCGTTCTAGCATGGCTATCAAACGCAAACTAGCATTGGTGAATAGTACTGGTATCATCGATAGTGATTACTACAACAATGAGGACAACGAAGGTCATATCATGATTGCCCTCCTAAACTTTGGCAACGAACCTGTTACCCTTGAAAAAGGCGATCGCGTTGCGCAAGGCATTTTCTCTAAATACCTTATTACTAATGACGATGACGCAACAGGCGTACGTACTGGTGGTATCGGTAGCACTGGGACTATGTAAACTATATATAATTTTTTATAGAATGGTGAAAGCCGCTCAACTTAGGTTGGGCGGCTTTTTGTGTGTAATAAATTACGCATTATAAGTTATATAATCTTCTTATCAACTATAGCAAAATTAGTTAGAAAGAATTAAAATATAATATGAATGATAGATGAAACAACAGTATAATTAACTAATATTATTTCATATACTTTTCCTATAGAGATAAATGTGTAAGGGGATATCATGAGTGATAAGAAAAAGAAAGAAGACTTGTATTATAGTCAAAATGAAATGATAGTTCATAATGATAAATTACTTAGGTTTAATGGCAGACAAGGTCATGGATATGCTGCGGAACAAGGTAATGATTTATATGACACGATAAATGGGAGAAATGCAGAAATACTTGGTGATGATAATGCTAAGAATGGTCCAGATCGAATTGTTGATGGACAACTTATACAAACGAAATATTGCCAAAATGCTAATGCTTCTGTAAATTCAGGATTTAAGAATGGTAAATATCGTTACTTGGATAGTAATGGAAACCCAATGCAATTAGAAGTACCATCTGATCAATATGATGAAGCTATTCGAATTATGGAAGAAAAAATTAGAAAAGGGCAAGTGCCTGGGTGTAAAAATCCTAAGGATGCATCAAAAATTATCAGAAAAGGAAATATTACATTAAAACAGGCTATCAATATCGCAAAGGCTGGAACAGTAGAGTCGCTCGTGTTCGATGCGGCTCATGGTGTAGTTATTGGTTTAAGTGCAGCAGGTATTTCATCCACTATTATTTTAGCTAGAGCTTTATGGAATGGTGAAGATTTAGATACCGCGTTAGACATAGCTATGTATTCTGGTATACAAGCGGGTGGAATTGCTTTTGTAACTTCAGTTGTTTCATCTCAAATTACGAAAACAAGTGTTAGTAATTTATTGATTAAACCGTCTAATGAGCTAGTTAAATTACTACCTAGTACTGTTAGAAAACAATTGCTTGCTGCGATAAGAGATGGTGCACCTATTTATGGTGCTGCTGCAAGTAAAAATTTAGCTAAATTATTGAGAGGTAATTTTATAACTCAAGTAGTGACTGTATTAGTATTAAGTAGTAATGATATTTTTCATTATGCACAAGGGAAAATATCAGGAAAACAGCTTTTCAAAGAGGTCGCAACATTAGTTAGTGGATTGATAGGTGGAGGTGTAGTAGGTGTATTACTAGCACCATTAGGGCCTGTAGGAGTTATTATTGGTAGTATTATAGGGACTGGTTTAAGCTCTGAAGCTATGAGAAGATTATTAAATCAATTTATAGAAGATGATGCTGTTAAACTTATTGAAATTGTAAATAGTAGATTAGCTATTCTAGCTAATGAATATTTGTTGAGTAAAAGCGAGCTAGATCTTGTAGTTGAAGTTCTTAGAGGATGCTTAGTATATAGTAAATTACTAGAAATGTATGCATCTAAAGATAGGATAATATTTGCAGATGAATTGGTTGAGAAGTGTATTACTTCAGTAATTATATGGAGAGCCAATATTCTTATACCAGATCAAGTAAGTTTAACAAAGAGTATAAGTCGTGTATTGATGAAAATTGAAAATAGAAATTTATCCATTGATTTAATTGCAAAGAGTAATCCACAAGAAATTGCAAAAATAATCTTAAATAGAGATGTTTCAAAACTAGCAGCAATGAAAGGCATTTATGTTGCAACACAATCTAATATTATTAGGAATCAAAAAGAATTGATGTTATATAAAATTCAAAATCAGCGAAAAACGGTTAGTACTGAATTAGAGATAATAAACGAAGAGTTGAAAAAAAACGAAATAGATTTTAGTGTAGAATTAAATAAACTAAAGGAACAAATTCATGGGAAATAAGATAAATATTTTAGATAAAAATATTGATAAATTTGATAGTGATTCTATTAATAATGAAATAGATAGAGTTATAAAACGGTTTTCTGATAATAAAGTAATTATTAATAGAATGGTATTTGATAGTATTGCATTATTGACTGAAGCTGAAACCGCTGAAGAAAAATTAACTAATAAAGGACCATTAAAGAGATTAATAGGAGCTATAAGTGGATCAAATAGAAAGTTGGCTGATCAAATTAGAAGTAATAGAGGTAAAGCTTTATATTTGGCACAACAAATGTTACAAAAAATAGCAGAAGAACAACTGTTAACTTTAGATGTGATTGCTAATATTGATAATCGATTAAACTTTCATATAAAAGATTTAAAT
>OAVZ01000094.1_pt1 | contig 31914 bp, 27 predicted proteins | sample 1476491 | NCBI WGS metagenome assembly OAVZ01 (sample SAMEA2580117, study PRJEB22360) | human gut metagenome | biome: human gut; feature: human-associated habitat; material: faeces | place: Denmark | collected 2008/2010 | reverse complement strand
GCAATCAGTGGATGAGTGAGTATATGGGTCGTCATGACGATGAGGAACCGGCTGTCGGAGAGATTGCGACGGCAGATCGCGACGCGGGCGGATGCTCGTCGAAGCGAGATGGCGTTCGCGGATATGCCGAGGTGGGCGACGAGTCGCTGTGCGACTGCGAGAGCTGCGCCCGCATCGACATGGAGGATAGGCTGGATCTGCTGAAATGCGAGCGGCGATACATGTACGATGTCGTCCGGCTGATTGATGCATACGAGAAGATGTGGGACGATGAACCAATAGATGTCGATGACCGCATGCTCGCGCTGGAACACAATCGGGATGTGCCGGGCGAACCACTATGGCAGGATGTGGCGTTCCTGAACGATCTGGCATACTCGCTGATGGGCGACGTGATGGCCCATGACCTTATCCTCGGATTCGAGCGGCGAGACCGCAAGCGGTTCGACCGAGGTGTCGAGCAGCTGGAACTGCTTACGGAGACGCTCGTCCGGTTCGGTCTGCTGTCATTGCCGATAATCGCGTTCATGAACGGATTCGATGAATTCTCACGGGGACTTGATGACGACTACGCGACGGACGGCACGCTTTACAGTACGTCCGAGGCGGACATACAGCGTCTCACACGCCGTATGCAGAAGCGTCTCGACAAGCTGAGCGAGGAGGAAATGAACGCGAAGGCACATTTGGGCGAGTCCTTGGCGAACATCGTATTGGCACGGTTCCCGGATGAGCGCCTGGCGCGGGGGTGCGCTTTGGCGTTGTTCCGCGGCAATCCGGACCAATATGATGAGGTCGTGGAATCGATGCTGATGCGCCCTGATGACGATCCCGGTGACATGGGCCCCGGCGACGGTGATGATGCGCCCCTTGGCGATGTTCCCAATGACGACGTGCTCAGGAAGCTCGACTTCGATGTCGAGGAACTGGACGACGACCTGGAGCTGGCGATGGCCGTTGACCTGTGATCGCGGGGGCTCGGGCCGCGGGCTGGGCGTCATCGCGAGATTAAGGTACACCCGGCATCGTGCCCCACGTATGGGTGCACGCTGCCGGGCGGCGACGTGAGTAGGCGACTCAGTACGGGTGGCTCAGTGCAGGTAGTCGGCGGCGTTCGTCGGGCTGGACGGCACGGCGTGACCCTCCGTCACCGTGCCCAGGCCGGACAGGTATGCCTCGCGGCCGGATTCGATGGCGTGCTTGAACGCGCGGGCCATCAGCGGGATGTTGCCGGCGCTCGCGATGGCCGTGTACGCCATCACCGCGTCCGCGCCCATCTCCATGGCCTCGGCGGCCTGGCTGGGACGCCCGATGCCCGCGTCGATGATCACCGGCACGTGCGTGTTCGCGATGATAACCTCGATGAAGTCGCGCATGCGCAGTCCCTTGTTGGAGCCGATAAGCGAGCCGAGCGGCATCACGCAGGCGGCGCCGGCCTCCTCAAGCCGCTTGGCCGCGATCGGATCGGGGAACATGTACGGCATCACCACGAAGCCCTCCTTGGCGAGCATCTCGGTGGCGCGAATCGTCTCCTCGTTGTCGGGCAGCAGGTACTTCGTCTCGTGCTCGATCTCGACCTTGACGAAGTCCGTCTGGCAGACCTCGCGGGCGAGACGCGCAATGCGCACGGCCTCCTCCGCGTTACGCGCGCCGGACGTGTTCGGCAGCATCGTGATGCCCTTGGGGATGTAGTCGAGCAGGTTGTTCTCGGTCGTGCGGCAGCGACGCAACGCCATCGTCACGATCTGCGTGCCGGCGTTCTCTATGGTCGCCTTGATGAGGTTCAGGTCGTAGCGCCCCGAGCCGAGGATGAAGCGGCTGGTGAACTTGTGCCCGCCGAGCACCAGCGGGTCGGCGTCGCCGGTCGCGATGTCGTCGTAGGCGTGCGCGTCCGGTTCGGGGAGCAGCGCGGTGTTCGTCGCCGTGCCGATGAGTTCGTCGAGCACCGGGTCGTTCGATTGGGCGGCCGGTGTGGTTGATGCGATGGTCATGATGGTACCTTTCTTTGAGGTATATGACGCTTGATGCGTGCGGTATTCGGGTCGGAGTGCGGTTCGCTGGCCGGCATCGGCATGAGCCCGTGCCGATGCCTTGCCGCGTGTTTGCCGGGCTCTCAGCCGCCCTGCACGAACGTGACGATTTCGACGGTGTCGGTGCCGCTCAGCATGGTCTGTGCGCGCTTGTCGCGCGGCACGATGGCACCGTTCACCTCGACCGCCACGCGTCCCGCGTTAAGGCCCTTGCGCGCGATGAGTTCGTCGACGCTGAGCGGCGTGGCGATGTCCTCCGGCTGCCCGTTGATGATCATGTGTCCCTCCTCGGTCGCTGGCGTGATTCCCATATCGGCGACATTGCGCTGCCGGCCGTTGCCGGTCGATCTCCGATCGGGTGCGCCGGCGTCCGCCGATATGAAAAACGGGTCGCTGGAGCAAGCCGTACCCTGTGAGGTGGTGCGCCCCTCCATGACCCGAATCATGCGTTTTTTGTTATGCCTGTTCTGTTATATGCCGGGATGCCCGGTGCGTTTGGCTGGGAACCGTCCACCATCGGTTGGCGGATGCCGATTGTTGCTGCGCTGCGACTGGACAACTCGTCCCTACGGCGGCATTACCCGCATCAAGTTGACGGTCGAAGCGTCGCTTCCTCTCAGCCTTGCGGCTCCCGTTCGGTTGCGCCTTCATCATAGCCCAGACCGCGTGACATCGCGCCCGGCCGCAGGGCTTCGCGGCCTTTCAAAATCTCTCGAATTGGTTATGATTGTCGTAACGAAGAGACAGGGGATGATGATGGCCAGATGCGCTCGATGTGGTAATGAAATTCCAGCGGGATCGGTGTTCTGCACATACTGCGGCATTCCGGTCGCAAGCGGTGCCGCCGCAGCGCCCGGTAGCGGGGCGCAGATGCCTCAACCTGGTACAGCCGCGTCCGGCTTCGCTCCGAACACAGTACCCGGTACGGGGACGTTGCCGCCTGTCCCGCAGCCAGCGGGCCCCGCGGATAACGGCGGCAGCGCACCCCAAGGTCAGCCCGGGTCGCAATCCCAACCCGGCAAGAAGCCACCACTTACGCCCGCGCAACGCAAGAAGCGCAAGATCATCATCGCCATCATCGCGGCCATCGTCGTCGTGGCGATCGTCGTCGGCGGAGTTGCCGCATTCCTCATCCTTCACGGCAGGAAGAACACGGCCGCGAGTCCCGTGCAGACCAGCGACACGACTGATGCAACGCCGAAGAAAACGCAAAAGCAATCCCCGACGCAGATCGAAGGCAAAAAAGCGGTCAGCGAAGTCACCATGACCAACTTCGTCTGCAACTACGACACCTCCGACTGGGGGTGGGACGGCGGCGCAGTGGTTTCCGACGTAATGCCCTGCGCCAACGGCGATGCGAGCTCCAGCAGCGATTCCGACTATGGCAGTTCCAGCCAATCCGCCGATGACGGGCAATATGCGTTCGGCGTCTGGACGCCGGCAATGGACGAATCGAAGGTGATCTACTTCTCGGCTCTGAAATCCGGGGAGAAGATGTACTCCGATCCGGTCGTCGCCGCCACATACGGTCCCAATCCGTCCGTGTTCGTGATCTACGCGGTCAAGACCAAGGCGGTCGGCACCACGCCGGAAACCGTGCACCTGTTCGCCCATCAGGTCGATTTGAAATCCGGCGAATTGTCCGATCGCATCGATCTGCGCACCGAGGAAGACAATCTGATCAACCTGCAGCAGGATTACGAATTCGATGTGCTCGCGCAATCCAACAATCGCGTCGCCATCGAGAAAAGTTGGAAGACGACGGAGAAGAGGACTGTCAACGACGATCAGCGTGAGGTCGAAATCGGCCACAAGCAGATCATGGGATTGAGCGGCGGCGCGAAGCAGGCCGAGACCTTGCAGACGTTCAAGGACAGCGTGAGCATCAGCAAGGACAGCGGCGGATACCAGTCGTTGAACACTACTGAAGTCGATGTGGACGATTACCACGTGTTCGACACATATGTGGTCAAGGACAGCGCATACCACCTGTATTCCATCGACAGCAACAAGGAAATCGTGAAGATTCCTTCGGACTACTGCTCGCCCGGCGACACCTACCGATGCGACTTGCAGGGCCTGTATCGGTTCGGCGCGAATCAGTACGTGCTCAATCCCTCCGAAAGCTATAACGGCAACAAGCTGCTGATTCTGGATGCAGGCACGGGCAAGACCAAAAAAGTCACCGACCTGCTGAACATCAACACGAAGGATGACCAGTACGTGAACTTCACGGACTTCGGCCAGTTCTCGGACGGTTCCCTGTATTTCCAGTGGGATGAGTCGAGCGACAGCAAGCGTGTGTTTATCCTCTCGCGCGACCTGAAGGTCACCGAGGTGCTGGACGGCGGGCGGTGGGCCCGCCTGATGCTGAACTCCGGTGAGTTCGAAGGAGCCAACTATCTGCTGAAGCAGTTCTACGTCAAAACCACGGACGAGAACATCATCGTCGACGAGAGGGGCGAGACAGTCGGCAGCTACACGTTGACCCCGTCGGGCGATGACGCGGACGACTACGATCATACGGCCGTGGACTGGATTATGTGGAGGGATGGCTCCGAGAACACGGTGACGGTCACGCGCGGGCAGGCGCCCGGCGAGCCGGCCCCGGACTCGTCCGACGGCAGCGGGTCGAGCAGCGGCGATGGCAGCGCCGGTGACAGCAGCTCCGGCGACTGACCACGCGCCGGGCGGTGCCGCCCTCATGACCCACCTCCATACTCTCTGAACGGTAGTAGCTGCACGGCCGGAAACGTCGGCATGACATTATGGCGTTGCCTGGTGGCAATCCTGTGACTATCACTTTCCTTCACATAAACGGTGTCACAATGAAAGGTATGACTTACAGGAACGACAAAACTGGGGAAGCCACGGTCGAGCACACCTGTGATGCCCGTGCGGCGTTCGACAAGCTCGCCATCATCGTGGTGACATATAAGCGCCAGCAGTTGCTGGAAGAACTCCTGGCCTCATTCGCGCAGCTGACGGTCGCGCCATGGCGCATCGTCATCGTCGATAACGAACACTCCGACGAGACGCAGGACATGGTCGACGAATTCCGGGAGAAGGCCGACGGTCTGTGGGGGACGACGGACGCCGACCGCAAAGGTGGCACGAGCCGTGTGGTGTACGCTCCGCAAACCGACAATCTTGGCGGTGCCGGTGGGTTTTCCGTCGGAGTAAAAGTCGCGTACGATCTCGGGGTGGAATGGTTCTGGGTGATGGACGACGACGTCGCCGTACTGCCTGACGGCATCGAGAAGCTCGCGAAATGGGGTCGCGACCATGACGTGATCCAGGGCGGCAAGCTCGATTTCGACGGCGGGCCGTTCTACTGGCAGTACAACTTCATCGTGCCGCTGGGCATCCCGAACCCGATCGCGCCGGCCGCATTCGGCTCCGCCGGGTACCGCGTGATGAACACGCTGTGCTTCGAGGGCGGGCTGTTCCGCAGGCGCATCGTGGAGAAGATCGGGCTCCCCGACCCGCGGTTCTTCATCTACTGGGACGACACGATGTACGGGTATCTGGCCAGCAAGGTCACCAACTCGATTGTGGTGCCCGACGTGGTGATGCGGCGCACGCGCGACATCAGCAACTGGGACATCGCCGGATTGCGGCAGCTGAACTCCACCTCGGACATGAACCGGTACCACATCCTGCGCAACCGCGGGTACATGGCCCGGTACTTCATGATGCACGGCGACTACCGGCCAGTGCTGTTCGCCTTGGGAACGGCCGCCACGGTGGCGAAAGAGGTTATTCGCCTGGTCGCGGTCGACCGCGAGCACGTGCGCACCGGGCTGGTGCAGATCGCCAAGGGATGGCGGGACTCGCACAAGTTGATGCACGACCCGAAGTGGCGGCCGATGCCGCCGATGTCCCAGCGGCCCCGAAGGGGCGGCGGATCCCGCCGTTGGTGCGGCAATAGCGTCAGGGACGCTCTCAAAACTCGCAGATACAAGCACTTTTGCGTATATTCATGCTGTATCTGCGAGTTTTGAGAGCGCGATTTTACGCAACGACGAAATCCGACACGTCTTTGATCAGGTCGAAGGCGTCATTACCGCGTGTGGTGAGCACTCGCAGACAGATGCCGTTGACGGCGCGGCTGACTCCCAGCTCGCCGGGGAAACCTATGGCGTCCGCGTGGGATCGGATGTGGTCGATGAGTTCGTTTTCCGCCTTGATGCGGGCGGCCTCGATGCGGGCGCGCACCGCTTCGGCCGACATGTCGGGATCAGCCGCCGTTGCTGGCTCCGCCGTGGCGCCTGCGGCATCCCGTGGCGCAGGCGGCGACGCGAGCGGATCGACCTCCGGCACATGCGCGTACAGCACGCCGCAGTGGGTGAAATTCCGCCACATGCCCAGTTCCGTATAGTCGAGCTGTCGCCGATCGGTCTGCTGGCCACCGACGATGCGTAGGGTGAATGGGGTGTCGAGGACTCCATGAGCGCGACGGGGCTGAATGATGTGCCGCAGTACATCGCCCACGGCTTCTCGTGGGATGCGCTGCTGCCGTACTATTCGCTGCAGGGGTTGCCGGACGTGGTCGGCTACATCCTGTCCGCCGTGATCGTCGATGTGCTGCGTTCGTTCGCCGGAGCCGGAAAGACCGTGCTGTTCTCCACCACCACGACATCGTTGAGCGGCTCATCCCCCGCATCATCCACATACACCCCGCCGACTAAACGCGGGACCCGCTGGCACAGCCTCTGCGCGACAGCCCTCCGGGCCTGCAGTTGAGGATGGCCGGCGGGCTACGGTCTTTCTGGCTCGTCGGTTGGCTTGTACTCGCCTACGGCTTCCGCTGTCTGCTGTACGTCTCGTCCCATCAGCAGTCGCGTGTTGCGGATTCAACGGGGTGAGAAAGAAAAAGAGAATGCGCCGAACCACGAAAGCGCCTGTCGGCGCAAAGGCCGCTCGCAGCGGCAAAAAATGGAGCCCGGGGCTATGCATGGCCCGACGCGGATATCAGTATATCCGGGTTTGCCCTGTTACGCTGTCCGCGTGTTGCGCCGGCTCAGTCCAGTTTGCCGCGACGCCACAGCTGCGCTCCGTGGCGGAAATCCTTGGACGTGGCGATGAGATTGCCGGCGGTGTGCATCAGCTTGGCGCTGCGGGAGCGCATGACATGGGCTTCGGCCAGGTCTGCGGCGGTCGCGGTTTCGGAGCCGGCCTTGGCCTCGGCCTGCCGCACCATGTGCCGCGCTTCGACGCGCAATCCCTGCGCCACCACGTCGACGAACGCGCTCGCCCTCTCCAGAGCCACGGCGAAATCGCCGGTGAACGCGCCTGCGAGAATCGAATCTGCCGTATGTGCGATGTCCGCTTCGGTGGGTGCCTGGTCGACGCCTGCGATGGCCGACGCGGCGGGCGCCACCGGTTCGCCCGCAGCGCGCGGGGGGCCCCCACCGGTTCGCCGAGCCGCCACAGCCGCGAGATCAGATCGCGGTCGCGCCGCATCCATGAGCGCAACGTGTACAGCCGCCACATGATGCCCGGCAGCGAGTCGGGTTCCGACCGGCTCCACAGTTCGGCGATCATGTCCACGCCTTCGCGGTCGACCAGCGTCAGCACCCGTTCCACAACCTGCGGATCAGCGGAGTGATGCACGCGGTCGAGCAGAGCGGCCGCCGATGCGTGACTCATTTCGCTGACCACGCTGGGATCGGCGCCTCCGGCGATGCCCTCGATGAGACCGGGGTCGATCTGCCCGGGGCGCGATGGCCGCGGCGAGCCGGTCGGCGTGAATCCCGTGCGGCTGGGAACGACGGAGCCTGAACCAAAATGCATGCTAGTAGACAAGTGGCGTGACCTTCTGAATGTCGATGATGGAAACGGTGTCACCGCAGGGTACCACGAACAGCGCGATGGCGGTGCCGGTCGGCATGTACGGCGAGGACGGAATCAGCCGTTTCATCAGCGATTTCGTCGCGCACAGTTCGCGCAGATGCCCGAAAATACCGCCGATGACCGGACGATGCATGCAGACCGCGGTCGCACTGTGACGCTGCAACGTATTTTTCAGCTCCTTGTGGAAGCACTGCCACGCCGCTTCCGGATCGGCGGCGAACGCGTCCTCGGTGAGCGGTTCGGCCGTATGCAGCGGCAATCCGGTCTGCCATGACAGCATCTGTATGGTCTGCTGGCAGCGCAGCCACGGCGAGGTGATCAGCCGCGTGGGATTGTAGCAGGCGAGCTCACGGTCGAGCGAATACGCCATCGACGCTCCGCGCGGCGTGATGGGACGCTTGTCGTCGGTACCCGTCCACTGCTTGCGGGGCTCGGCCTTGCCGTGACGCACCAGCAGCAGCATGTCGCCGTCCAGCGCACCTTCCTCCACACGGTCGACAAACAACGCGAGAATATCGCGGTCGGTCGAATGGGTGAGCATACGCCGCGCGCGCTGCACGCTCACCCACATGACGCTGTCGATCTCGCCCACGTCAGCGCGATGCACGGGGCCGAACGCGTCGGCCCGCCGCACGGCGTCCTCGGGGTCGATCGGCCTTGCCATCCAGAAGAGAATGTGCTTCGTGTCGACGGTTCGATCCTTGGAACGGCGGGTTTTCTTGCCTTCCTCGGCAAGTGGGTATTCGATTTCGCCGAGGAACGGTCCGAGCGCGACGGCACTCCGGTCTCTTCGCTGACCTCGCGTACCGCCGCATGGCGGTGGGTCTCGTTGAGCTCCAGCTTGCCTTTCGGCCAGCTCCAATCGTCGTATTTTGGCCGGTGCACGATGCACACTTCAAGCGTATCGAAGTCGGCCAGTCGGGACGCCGCGGACGTCTGCCGCCCGTCGTCCGAGAACTTCATCCATCCTTGAAAATCAGTATTGCGGCGATACAGCACCGCGCCTGCAGCTTCTACGATTTTCACCTCACCACTCACCCTTCCATTATGCCTCACCGGCTGCATGACTACGTTGTTTCTCGTCTGTAATGACGATGGCCGGCCCTTGCGGGTCGGCCATCGGCTTATGCACCTACTGTACCTCGTGCGCCGCTTGTCTTGCGGAAGATGCGGTGCACGAGGCTCGTGCCGGATGCCTTATCGGGCGCCCGGCCGGGTGCCATGTCAGTTGTTGGTGCGCGGGCGGCGCTGGTGCTTGCGGATGAGATATTCCTGGCTGTCCACCAGCGGGCGGCCTTCGTCGTCGCGCGAATGATGGATGTACGTGCCGTCGGGCTGCATGTGCCAGGAGGCCGTGGAGTCGGACATCTGCAGGTCCACATAGCGAATCAGCTCGTCGATCTGCTCGGGCGCGGTGACGCGGACCAGCGCCTCGACGCGACGGTCGAGGTTGCGGTGCATCAGGTCGGCCGAGCCGATCCACACTTCCGGGCCGGAGATGGGGCCTTCGCCGATCTGCGGGCCGTCGGAGTTGCAGAAGGCGTAGATGCGGCTGTGCTCCAGGAACCGGCCGAGGATCGAACGCACGCGGATGTTGTCGGACATGCCGGGCACGCCGGGCTTGAGCGCGCAGATGCCGCGCTCGACGATGTCGATCTTGACGCCGGCCTGGCTGGCGCGGTACAGCGCGTCGATGGTCTTCTCGTCGACGAGCGAGTTGACCTTGATTTTGATCCAGGCTTCCTTGCCGGCCTTGGCGGCGTCCTCCTCGCGGCGGATGCGCTGAATCAGGCCGGTACGCACGGTGCGCGGGGCGACCAGCAGGCGGTGGAAGCTGGACTTCGGCGCGTAGCCGCTCAGCTGGTTGAACAGGCGGGTCAGGTCCTGACCGACCACAGGGTCGCAGGTGAGCAGGCCGAGGTCCGTGTACAGGCGGGCGGTCTTCGGGTTGTAGTTGCCGGTGCCCACGTGGCAGTAGCGCTTGAGGCCGTCCTGCTCCTGGCGGACGACTTCGATGAGCTTGCAGTGGGTCTTGAGGCCGACGATGCCGTAGACGACGTGCACGCCGGCGCGTTCGAGCTTGCGGGCCCAGGCGATGTTGGCGTCCTCGTCGAAGCGCGCCTTGATCTCGACCAGCGCCAGCACCTGCTTGCCGGCGTGGGCCGCGTCGATCAGCGCGTCGATGATCGGCGAGTTGGAGCTGGTGCGGTACAGCGTCTGCTTGATGGCCAGCACGCGCGGGTCGGCGGCCGCTTGGGCGAGGAACGCCTGCACCGACGTGGAGAACGAATCGTAGGGGTGGTGCAGCAGGATGTCGCGCTCGCGGATCGCGGCGAAGATGTCCTGAGCGCGACTCGATTCGACTTCGGCGATCTGACGGTTCGTGGTCGGGATGAACGGGCGGTTCTTGAGGTCCGGGCGGTCGAGCGACTGCAGTTCGAACAGTACGGTGAAGTCGAGCGGCGCGGGCAGGCGGTAGACCTCTTCCGGGTTGACGCCGAGCTGGTCGGCGAGCAGCTGGGAGAGGAACGGGCTGGTCGCGTCGGAGATCTCCAGACGGATCGGCGGTCCGAAGCGGCGACGCAGCAGCTCCTTCTCCATGGCGTTGAGCAGGTTCTCGGCATCATCCTCTTCGACGTCGATGTCCTCGTTGCGGGTGACGCGGAACGAGCGCGCCTCCTTGATGATCATGCCGGGGAACAGGGATTCGAGGTGCGCGATGATGAGGTTCTCCATCGTGATGAACCCGAAGCGCTCCTCGCGGCTCTCCTCGTCGGTCAGGTCGTCGACGGGGACGAGGCGGGGCATGTTGCCGGGGATCTTCACGCGGGCGAAGTGGGATTTGCCGGAGTTCGGGTTCTCCACCAGCACCGCGAGGTTCAGCGAGTTGCCGGAAATGTAGGGGAACGGGTGCGCGGGGTCGACGGCGAGCGGCGTGAGCACGGGGAAGACCTGCTGGCGGTAGTAGCGAGAGAGACGTTCCCGCTCGGTGGTAGTGAGCCGGTCCCAGCTGAGCAGCACGATGTGCTCGTCAGCGAGGGCGGGGAGCAGCTTCTCGGTGACGTAGTGCGCGTGCTCGTTCTGCAAGCGGTGCGCCTGCTCGCTGATGGCACGCAGCTGCTGGCGGGGGCTCAGGCCGCTGGCCGCGGTGACGGCGATGCCGGTGTCGATACGGCGCTTGAGGCCGGCGACGCGGACCATGAAGAATTCATCGAGGTTGGAGGCGAAGATCGCGGCGAAATTGCAGCGTTCCAGCAGCGGCTGGTCTTCGTCCTCGGCGAGTTCGAGGACTCGCTGGTTGAACTTCAGCCAGCTGAGTTCTCGGTCGAAATAGCGATCCGCGGGCAGCGGCTCTTCGCCGGCTTGCGGCTCGCGCTTGTCAGGTTTGTCTGTCTCGGCTATGTGCTCGGCGATTTGGCTGCGCAGGATAGCCTTTGAAGGTGCGTCAAATGTTTGTGCCATGTATATAACTTTATGCGAGAATATGGCAGTTTCCTATGCGGCGTGTAAGAAATTCAGCGGTTGTTTACCATTTTCGTGCGGATGGGGTGTCGGGTGATGGTACGGCGACACGCCGATGGGTCGTCGGTTCCGCACACAAGTGAACAACGAACCCGTCCGATAGGAACATGAGGTGACAGTTTTCCGTCATAATTGAGCGGTATCGAACACTTGCGCAAAAAATCGCACAACGTAGTTGGGTGAGTTGCGGTATCGCGGTGTTGCGCCTAGATTATGAAGTGCAAGGACAACTTAAGAGCAGGCCCACAATAGTGTATGGTCACGAAGGACTGTTACGTTGAACGGGCAATGGAAAGACTTACCGTTACGACGATGAGGTTGTGCAGCGATCTGCTCAAGATGGACTTGCAGGAAAAACCCGCTCCGGCGGGTTTTTCCATGTGCGGCGGTCTAATGGCGAGGGTGGGCTTGGCTCGGGTTGGGGTTCGGACCGTTGGCTCCTGCTGTTCCGCGTGACTTCCTGTGTGCAATCATTGGGTTAAGTGGTCAAAAGTGTGCCTTACCCGGGTGCATTGCCGGTGTGTTGATGGGGCAGCGTGATCGTTCGGCCCGGCCTTTTCTGGCGCCGAACTCGCAATCACCGGGCTTTGGCCTTCGAAACGATATTCTTCGCCGAATCGCGGATTGCGGCGATTTCGGCCCGTGTTGTGGTGGCGATGGTGGTGGCGGACGGCAGTTGGCGGCGGGCTGTACCACACCACGTGATTTTATGCGGTTTTGGGGCTGGTGTGGCCGGGGAGGATATTGGGGTGCTTCTGGGATTGTTGGAAAATGGCGGTTCTCATGATTTGTGCTGTACCACACCATGCGATGTGAGGGTTCACATTTCATTGTGAGGCCTGCGGAAAAGCCACACAATGCATTTTTGTGTGTTTTTCCTCTGGTGTGGCACGCCGGTGGTTATGACGGGCGGGGGGGTCTGGTCAATGTTTGCCGTGACCGACTGACCGGCAGAGATGATCGGAGGCGCGATGGGCGTTCGTGAGCGCGGGGTATGCGACGTTCGGCGAGATGCGCACGGGCGAAGGTTGCAGAGAGGTTGGCTCGGATTCTTCCCGACTCCGCTGCCGGGTGCTTTCGACTGGATGCTAAGTGGAGACAGTTCCATATCACGCGAATATGCCCATCTAGGCGTCGTCTGTCCACAAAAACTGTGGATAACACGCCGTGATGTGGATAAGTCGCGGGCCTTCGACCACATTGTCGCCTCACGTTGCGCCGCTGTGGCGCTATTCGTTTCAATCGGAATATGACACACAACGTTACAGTTCAGAAGATTGGCGCCGCCGCTCCGCCGGGTGCAGCGGCGTCGCGGCAGGTTCCCATGCCGCCTCGCCGGGCCTCCCCGGACGCTTGGCGAAGGCCGGCTGCGCAGGTTTCCCGGCTTGACTCGGATGCTGCAAGCCATCGGATGCGTGCGCGCAAGCCCATGACCATGCCGCGAGTCGTATGCCCGAGCCCAGTCTCATCCGTGGACGGCAATCAGTCGATCGGCACGCTGACGCATGCAGGATGCCGTAATACAGTGGTGTTCTCTTCCGCGTCCGGGGGAGCGGGAACCAGCGTGTTCGCGGCGATGGTCGCATGGCGCTTGGCCCAGCGCAAGTTGCAGTGCGCACTGGTCGACTGCGATTTCGCGGCCGGAGGCATCGACGTGCTGCTGGGCATCGAAAACGAGCCGGGCCTGCGATTTCAAACAGTCGATATACCACTCGGGAAAACGGAAGGTGCGGCGCTGAATGGCGAGTTGCCGCAATGGGAGCGCGTGGGGGTGCTCGCCAGTCAACCTTGGAACGGTTCGGATCCTGAGCCATGGACGGTCTCTGCCGTACTTGAGGCGCTGGCGCAGGCCAATGATGTGGTGGTCGTCGATATCGGGGCTCCGAGCGCGTTGCATTCGCTGCCGATGCTGCGACAGTGCCGTCAGGTGGTATTGGCCGAGCTGACGGTGCTCGGTCTGGCGCGTGCTCGGGCGGCGAGGGCGATGATGATACGGCAAGGGGAGTCGCGCCCGATTATGGTCGGTGTCGTGCCCCGCGGACTGTCGCGCCGCGGCGGCATGGTCGACGCGCACGAGGCATCGGAGTATCTGCATGAGGAGCTGGCCGGGGTGGTGGCTCCGGACCGCGGGCTGCATGGCGATGTGCTGGAGGGGCTGGGCATCCGGGCTATCGGCAAGAGCAGCCGCAAGGCGGTGGATGCAGTCGTCGGTGCCATCGAGACGGGGTTGGGAGGTGATGTCCCATGATTGAATTTGGGCCGTTGGATGCGCTGGCACGCGATCCAACGGTCACCGATGTCGCGATCACCTGCGAGGGAAGGGTGTGGGCGGACCGAGGCGGAGGAATGACGGAGTGCCGGTTGCCTATGCCGTTGCGCACGCCGCGAATAGTGCGTGAATATGCGGTGCGGCTGTGTGCGCAATTGGGACGGCGTCTTGACGACGCCTGCCCGATTGCGGACGCGTCGAGCGAGGACGGGATTCGCGTGCACGCGGTGATCGCGCCACTGGTCGCGCAGGGCGCGGCGGTGACGATTCGTTTTCCGGATCGGCGGTTGCTCGGATTGACCGGATTGCGTGATGCTGGGATGTTCCCGCCGGACTGGCTGACGTTGCTGCGGAATCTGGTGAAGAACCGGGCTCGAGTGCTGATTAGCGGCGGCACGGGCAGCGGCAAAACCACGCTGCTGAAAGCGCTGCTTGCGGAATGCGATTCATTGGACCGTATCGTCACCGTTGAGGAGGTTCGGGAATTGGGGGATCTCGGACGCGGCAACCATGTGTCGATGGTGGTGAGAGGGGCGAATGTGGAAGGCGCCGGAGCCGTAGGACTGCCGGAGCTGGTCAAGGCGACCCTGCGCATGAGACCGGATCGGGTGGTACTGGGCGAATGCCGTGGCGAGGAAATCGCCGATCTGCTGCGCGCGTTCAATTCGGGCCACTTTGGCGGTATGACCACATTGCACGCAGATGGCATTGACCGGGTGCCGGCGCGATTGATCGCGCTGGGCATGCTGGCCGGCCTTGACGCGCATACGTTGACGATGCTGGCGGAGGGGGCGTTCGACGTGATGCTGCATCTTGAGCGGCATCATGGTCGCCGGAGAATCGCCCAGATCGGGTGCCTCGGCATGCGCGACGGAGTGTTGTCCGGCGACGTGGTGGCGTTGTGGGACGGTGAGGGCGCCATGATGCCATGCCCGCGCTGGCATGATTTCACCGGGCGATGGGGCATGTGAGATGGATCATGTGAATGAGGCATGTGAGGTGAGACATATGAGCGTGGGTGGGTTGCCGCGATGCGTCGCGCTGATGGTCGTGCTGGCATGGATGCTGTGGCCGTATGCCCCTCGCGGCCGTGCCCTGTTGCCGGTCTCTTCGAGGGTGCCGCGAGCAGGGCGAAAGACCGGTGCCGGTGATGCCGTCCGTAATGGCCGTGTGATGGGGCTGTCCGGCGTGATCGCGCATATGAGTTCGTCTGTTCGGGCCGGCGGCATGATCTCAGGTGTTCTTGCCGATGTCGACGGGAGCGGATTCGCAGGGGTGCCGTTGACCGCAAGCCGGTTGAAACGGCTGCTGATGCGACAGCGAATGCCGGGGGAGAGCGCCGCCCAGGCCGAACATGTCGCCTTCGAACTCGCCGTGGCCTGTGCGATGTGCGAGCGGTCAGGATGCTCCCTTGCCGATTGTCTGGATGTGGTCGGCGAGAACCATCGGATTTCCAGGCTGTTGCATGATTCCCGACGCAGTGCTTTCGCGGTTCCGCGCGCGACGGCGGCGCTGTTGGGCGCGTTGCCGTTGGTCACCATAGGTTTGGGAGAGCTGCTGGGCGCTCGCCCGGTGCAGGTACTGTTCGGCTCCGCGCAGGGCAATGCGTGCCTGGCGGTGGGCGGCGCAGGCTACGCGCTGGGACTGCTGTGGATGTCATCGATGATGCGGAACACCGGTACGAACGTTGATACCGTCTGATTGCCGTCATGAACATTAAGGGGTGGGGTGATGTGGAACGCGATGGCGTGCGCCGTCATGGTGTTGATGGCATTGATGATATGGCCGGACTCGGCACGGTCGGGCCGCTTGACTGGCGTGTCGTCCGATGTTGCGGGAGAAGGGGGTGCTGCTGTGTCGTTGCCGTTGCTGATTGGACTGTTGTCGGTGTCGCTGCGGTCAGGCATGTCCGTCACGCGTTCTCTGGAGGGCGTGGGTGAGGCTGTCGGAGGGGCTCTTGGCGGCGGGCTGTGTGCGGTTGCGGACGCTCTGCACCGCGGATCGTCATGGAAGGATGCTTGGAATGCCGCCGATTTCGGTGATTATGCGGAGACTTCGGCAATCCTTCGTGGCGTGTTGGAGCCATCGTGGACTCGTGGTGTTTCGCCGATCGGCCCTCTGACGACGGCTTCGGAGCAGTGGATGGAAGGCGAGCGAACCGCGATCGAGCAGGAGTCGGCGTCTCTGTCGGTGAAACTGCTGCTGCCCACGGGATTGTGCATGCTGCCGGCGTTCGTGTTTCTAGGCATACTCCCCTCGGTGATGGCGTTCGTGGGATGAACTTGGTGGCGACGCCGCCCGATGGTCGGTGAAGAATGCTGCACGGCCGTCTGTCATCCACATAATGTGTGGATGACACGCCGCATTGTGGATAACTCGGCAGCCTTCGACCACATTGCCCGAAAACCCGATGGTGGGCGGGCCTGATGAGGCACAGTGGAAAGTGCCTTGTAGTTGGGCAAGGCCAGTCGAGAAAGGATTGTCATGAATATCGAGGAGACGATGATTGCCGTTGACGGACGTACCGGGCCTATTGCGGCGATGACACGTACGGTGGGCAACATGGGGGCGTCGGCGCGGCGGGGCATTTGCCTGTTGGATGCGCGGCTGCGCACGTTGAGCGCGGAGCCAGAGGAAGGGGCCACCACTGCGGAGTACGCGGTGGTGCTGGTCGCAGCCACGGGCTTCGCGGCCGTTCTGGTCGCGTTGCTCAAATCGGACACCATCAAGACGTTGCTGACCAACATCGTCAAGAAGTCGTTGAGTGTGGGATGACGGGCATTCACGATGACGACGATGTCACATGCTGACAGTGGAGCCGCCACTGCGGAGTTCGCGGTGGTGCTTCCCGCTGTGGCCATGGTGGCGATGGTGTTGCTCTGCCTGACGAGAACGGTCACGGTGTCCATGCGATGCCAGGATGCCGCGTCGGCCGTAGTTCGCGAACTGGTGACGAGGGAAGGCGGCCTATCGGGAGCGGGGATGTCCGTCAACGCCGTGGCGAGTGGTATCGCGGGCGAAGGCGCGGTGGTGTCGGTCGCTGATGATGGCCATTCGATACGCGTGACGGCGCAATGCCCCGTGCTGCCGGATCCATTCGGCGTTCTACCCGTCAAAGTAACCGGCTCGGCCACAGGATGGCGGTGATGCCTAAGTCCGTCTTGCCCTCGCTGGCGGGCCGAGCCGTGAGCAAACAGCAGAGCTGTTTGTAGGCGAGGGGTGAACGTCAGTGAACCCAATGGGCGGCATGCGTAGCATGTCTGTAATTGCAGGGCCCGGAGGGCTGTCACGGAGCGACTGTGCCGTCTTGCCCTCCCGCTGGCGGAGGCTGTCGCGCAGCTACTGGGGTGGTCAAGCTCCTCTGCGCAGCTTGCCTCTGATGCGGTGGAATAGCGACGAAAGGAAAACACGATGGCGCAACGAATTCAACCTAGGAGACCATCGCCCGTGCGAGCCTATTGCTCGCGGCTGATGCAATCCGATGAAGGGTCGGGAACGATGGCCTGCGTGATGCTGATCGCGCTCGCGGCCGCACTGATAGCGACCGTCGCGTCGGTCGGAGGCGCGCTGCTCTGCCGGTCGCGTGCGCGGAGCGCTGCCGATGCCACGGCATTGTCGGCGGCGTCGGCGTACTGGTCTGGTGGCGCATCCGATCCGTGTGCCGTAGGGCGGCGTGCCGCGGCAGAGAATGATGCGCAACTGGAGTCGTGCGCCGTCGAGGGAGATGACATCGTCGTGACGGTGTCCGTGCCGTTGCGCCTGCCATTCATGTCACGTGTCAGCCAGCGTTCCCGCGCCGGGCCCATCAGCTGTGAATAGTCGATGGGCCACTCGCGGCGGGTGTGGGCAGACAGCATTGATGCTGATGCCGAGACCGATTGCGGAGCCTGTACTGGCGGGGAATGCCGTTGATGCATTATGTTTGACGTATGGGCGAAGCGAAGACAATGGTGGCGTTGATCGGCAATCCCGTCTCAAACAAGGGGTGGGGTGCCGTCGTGGGCGAACAGGTATTCACGATGCTGGCCGAAGCCGGACAGCGGCATGGATTCGACGTAATGGATCTGACCGGCACCAGCTTTGATGATTCGCTGACGGCCGCTCGCGAGAACCGCGCCCTATACGACTACTTGGTGGTCGTAGGCGGCGACGGCATGATCGCCTTGGGGGCCAACGCCGTCTGCGGCAGTGGCATCCCGCTCGGCATTGTGGCGGTCGGTTCGGGCAATGATTTCGCGCGAGGTCTGAAACTGCCCGTCAACCGGGTCAAAACCGCGGTGGAAGGCATCGTCGGCGCCATCGCATGCGGCACCTATCTGGATGTCGATATGGGACGCGTGCGCTCGACGGAGATCGCCTGCATGGTGCATGGCGAGTCCGGTGAGCCCGTGGTGGATGAGGAAGGCCGCCCGGTGAACGGGCTGATCGACCGATACTATGCGGGGATGCTTAATTGTGGGCTTGACGCAAGCATCAACGATCGGGCCAACCGTTCGCGCCTTCCCGGAGGGTCAGCGCGATACGCTGCGGCGGTGCTGGTGGAGATCGCCCGCATGAAACAGTACGGCTATCACGTCAAGGCCACGCTGTCGGACGGCACGGTGGAGGAACACGACATCATCGCCCCTATGCTCACAGTCGCCAATGCACGGTACATCGGAGGCGGACTGGAGGTGTCTCCATACTCCTTGCTTGATGACGGAATGCTGGATCTGGTGTGGCTGAACTGCAAGCCGAATGTCGGCCAATGCGCCAAAGCGCTGTCCAACGCCTATAACGGGAGGTTGCTCGCCAGCCAGATATTCAACTGGAAGCGTGTACGCCAGGTGGAGATAACCCGCGCCCACGAGGGAGACGAGCCTCCGGTGCTGATGGCCGATGGGGAGTACGTCGGGCATCTTCCAGTGACCGTCACCGCGCAGGCCAAGGCATTGCGCGTATTGGTCCCGCCTGCGGTCGCCCACTGGCATGACAGCCGGAGCGAGGAGCATATCATGGCGGCGATCGAGCGCGACGGGCGTGACCCGGTGACCGGCGAATTCATCTGACCGGCGAGTCCGCCTGAGCGGAGCCTGCCTGTCCGGCGGCTTTCGGCCGACAGGCCAACGATTGACGTTGACGAGTCCGCAAACGTCGCCGCGGCGGCACCATCTGGGCAAGCCCCCGATGCGTGCGCAAGTAATGGGGACAATAGGGAAAGACACCCGGAAATAGCCGGGTTGCGATAGGTTGGAGCTTATGGCACTTGCACTGTATCGACGTTATCGACCGGACACGTTTGAGGGGGTCATCGGTCAGGATCAGGTCACTGTTCCGCTGATGCGGGCCCTCGACAGCGGCAAGCTCACGCATGCGTACCTGTTTTCCGGGCCGCGTGGCTGCGGTAAGACCAGTTCCGCGCGTATCCTCGCGCGGTGCATCAACTGCGCCAAGGGGCCGACCTCGCATCCATGCGGGGAATGCGCCAGTTGCAAGGACCTCGCCACTGGCGGTCCAGGTTCCATCGACGTGGTGGAAATCGACGCGGCCAGTCACAATGGCGTCGACGACGCCCGTGAACTGCGAGAGCGCGCCGGATTCGCCCCCGCTCGGGATCGCTATAAGATTTTCATTCTTGACGAGGCGCACATGGTCACCCAACAGGGTTTCAACGCGTTGCTGAAGATTGTCGAGGAACCGCCGGACCATGTGATGTTCATCTTTGCGACCACCGAACCCGACAAGGTGATCGGCACCATCCGTTCGCGTACCCATCATTACCCGTTCCGGCTGGTTCCCCAGGAGGTCATGGGACCGTATCTGGAGGAGATTTGCGCCAAGGAAAGCATCAAGCCGGAACCCGGCGTGCTCAAGCTGGCGATGCGCGCCGGCGGCGGTTCGGTGCGTGACACCCTGTCGGTGCTCGATCAGTTGATGGTCGGCGCGGTTGACGGCGTGATCGCCCACGACGCCGCCGTGGCGCTGCTCGGCTTCACGCCGGAGGCGCTGATCGGCGAGGCCGTGGACGCCGTCATCGCGCGTAACGGCGAAGCGCTGTATGGCGTGGTGCAGAAAGTCGTGGTGGGAGGATTCGACCCGCGTCGGTTCGTCGAGGATCTGCTGGCGCGGGTGCGTGATCTGCTGGTGCTGACATTGGGCGGCGCTCAGGCAGAAAGCGTGCTTTCCGATGCTGCCGAGGCCGAGGACATGGACGACCTGCGTAGGCAGGCGTCGTCGCTTGGCTTGGGTGCGTTGACGTCGATGGCAGAGACCATCAATACCACCCTGGGGTCTATGACCGGGGCGATTTCTCCGCGCATGCGGCTCGAATTGCTCGCCGCGCGCTTACTTGCCGGGCGAGAGGGACTGGATGTCGCGCCGGCCGCGGGCGGCACTGCGCCCGGGGCGGACTCTGCAGGTACTGGCCGCGGAGCTGCAGGAGTGAATGCGCGAACAGGCGGCATCGCCGAGAGCCGGTCAGGCGGGACGACTCCGCGCAGGGGAGGATTCATCGGATCCGCTCGCAACCAGCAGACGGACGCTCGCCAATCGGCGGCAAGCCAGACGAATACGTCACCGAGCCGAACCGCCGGCACCCAACCTGATCGCGCACTCCAGACGGAAGCGCCCACTATGGCGGAAGCGCCTGCAACAGCGGATGCGCAAGCCGGTGCCCCGTCTCCCGCCGCTCAAGCACCGTCCGCCGCTCGAGTACCGTCGGCCGGTGAGCCGACAGCCGCGCAATCCTCTCCGCAGGGCGACGACCGCACGCCGGACGAACGCTGGGATGCACTGGTCGCCGGATTGCCGGCGGACGTCGCCGCGTACGTGAACCGCAGCAAGGTGCCGCGCATCCACTTGGAACAGCACGAGCCAGGCGGAAAAGGCACGTTGTGGATCAAGTTCGACAAGGCGCTGAGCAAGTATGCCTTCGCGAAGGCCGTCGCTGGTGAGGAAGTCGGCGGAACCCGCAACGTGGTGCAGATCATGCGCGCTGAGACCCGCAAGGCGTTCGGCGACCAAGTGCAGCTCGCGCCCACCAAGAAGATGGCCGACGGGCAGGTCGCGCCGCCGTTCGGCCAGCTGCCGGCAGACGAGCAGCAGCGCATCAGTGCCCAGATCGTCAAAGCGAGTCTCAGCGCATCATTGGGGGCGATGAGCGTCGGCAACAATGCCAAGGAGCCGCAGACTCCTCCCGAAAGCGGCGACACCGCATCGGCCGATGCGGACGAAGTCCATCGAGCCGTACCCGACGCGCCGGACGCGACAGTGGCTCATGACCGCGACAATAACCGGGCGGTCGCACAGGATACCTCGCGTGCGGACGCGCAGTCGGCAGTGGATCCGTGGGCGCTCCCGGAAGCGGGGGCTGGCGACGCTTGGTCACCGACTGACGGTGCGTCTCACAATGTTTCACGGGATGTTTCACGGAATGCTCCGCAAGATGAGGGCCATCACGCGAAACACATCGCCGTGCCGGATTTGAGCGACGACACCGACCCGTGGGCCAACGACGGCGGTAACAGTATGCCCGTTGACGGTGTACGCGGTGGCGACGCGCCCGGCACACCTCAGAACGTTGCCCATGCGCAGTCACAGTCGCGAGAGGACTCCGAGCGCACCAACCCTGGCCCCATCGCCGTGCCGGAGTCCATGTCCGCGGAAGACCCCTGGGCTGGCATGCCGTCATCAGTCGCTTCCGCTTCGTCGAGCATCGCCGCGCCAAGCGCAGACTCCCCGGCAGCTCTCCAAGGGCCTTCCGACGACTTGGCTGCACCCGGGCGCCCGGAAAACCCCGGAGTCGAACCGGGAACGACGCATCTGCAGCAGACTCCCGGTGCCGCGGCCGGTCAGAGAGCATCCCGCCCTGCGTATGACGACACCGATCCGTTCGCCGGAGCCGACCCGTATGCGCAGGAGGACATTCCCATGCCGACCGTGGCGCCGGAAGACGACGAATATTCGATGAATGACGTTTCACTTGGCTCGCCCGAGACGATGAGTCTCGACGACGTCAAGCAGTTCTTCGAAGTCGTCAAGCCGGTGGAGGAATACGGCCCCGACGACCCCAAGAACCCCAGGAACATCCAGCACGTCAACAAACATGATTCGGAGTGAGCACACCAATGGCTTTGGCATATGACGGCGCGATACAGCGACTCATCGACGCATTTGCCGGACTGCCCGGTATCGGCCCGAAAGGGGCGCAGCGCATCGCCTTCTATCTGCTGTCGGCCTCCGACGAGGAGACGGGCAAGCTGGTCGACGCCATCACGGAAGTCAAGGAAAAAGTGCGGTTCTGCGACATCTGCGGAAACGTGTGCGAGGTCAGTCCGTGCCCGGTATGCGCCGACCCGAGACGCGACCACGGGGTGATCTGCGTGGTCGAAGAGCCGAAGGACGTGATGAGCATCGAGCGCACCCGTGAATACCGCGGCCAATACCATGTGCTCGGCGGCGCCATCAATCCGATGGCCAACGTCGGACCGGCCGACCTCAACATCCCCAAGCTTCTCGACCGCCTCAAGACTGACGAGGTCAAGGAAGTCATCCTCGCACTCGACCCCAACATCGAAGGCGAGGCGACGACGACATACCTGAGTCGTCTGCTCAGCCCGCTCGGCATCAAGGTCACCCGGCTCGCCAGCGGTCTGCCCGTCGGCAGCGACCTCGAATACGCCGACGAGGTCACGCTCGGTCGGGCCCTCACAGGTCGCCGCGAAGCATAAACGAGGCTGCCAGCGTCGGCCCGTCCCGGCGCCGCCGACGCGAATCATCGCCCGGATACCTGCGCCCGCAGCGCGGCCGTTCCTGTCCGCATGGCGGCGCACGCGTGCGCGGCAGTGCCGAAATTCCTATAATCGTGCCGCTTGCGTAGTATTGACGCAGATGCATTCCGCGAGAAGATAGGACAGCAGTGGCTCTCATCGTGCAGAAGTACGGCGGCTCGTCGGTCGCCGATACCGAATCGATCAAGCGCGTGGCCAAGCGCGTCGTCGAGACCAAGAAAAAGGGCAACAGGGTGGCCGTGGTCGTCTCCGCCATGGGAGACACGACCGACGACCTGATCGACCAGGCGCTGAGCATCGACTCCAACCCGCCCGAGCGCGAGATGGACATGCTGATGACCGCCGGTGAGCGCATCTCCATGAGCCTTCTCGCCATGGCCATTCACGCCGCCGGGGACCGTGCGCATTCGTTCACCGGTCAGCAGGCCGGATTCTTCACCGACACCCGTTACGGCGCCGCGCACATCAAGGCCGTGAAGCCCGACCGCGTGCAGAACGCGCTGTCGCTCGGAGACGTGGCCATCGTCGCAGGTTTCCAGGGCATCAACGCCAAGGGAGACGCCACCACGCTCGGCCGCGGCGGCTCCGACACGTCGGCCGTGGCGCTTGCCGTGGCGCTCGGCGCCGACATCTGCGAGATCTACACCGACGTGGATGGCGTGTTCACCGCCGATCCGCGCATCGTGCCAAAGGCCAGTCGCATTCCGGTCATCGGCTACGACGAGATTCTGGAGATGTCCAGTTGCGGTTCGAAGGTGCTGGCACTGCGCTGCGTGGAGTACGCGCAGCGGTTCAACATGCCGCTTCACGTGCGCAGCTCCTTCTCGCATCGTCCCGGCACGCTGATCGTGCCCGACGGAGTCGACCCGCGCAGCCTGCCCAACATCGACTGATGTCGTCCACTGACATACGACATATTCGAGACCTGATTTACCGTTCACACAAATACAAAGGCGAAAGAACATGAGCGACAACAACAGCAAATCCATGGGTGACCTGTTCCCCGACCTCGGCCCGGAAGCCCCGGTCATCTCCGGGGTGGCGCACGACCGCAGCGAAGCGCTGGCCACCGTGCGCGGCGTTCCGAACGAGCCCGGCATGGCGGCGAAAGTGTTCACCGAGCTGGCGACGGCCGGTGTGAATGTGGACATGATCGTGCAGGCCGGCGCGTCCGTGGGCACCGCGGAGATCTCCTTCACCGTGCCGGAATCCACCGTCAAGGAAGTCGAGAACGTGCTGATCGACAAGCATGACGAGCTGGGCTACAAGTCGTTCGACATCAACAGGAGCGTCGGCAAGGTCGCGGTCGTGGGCGTTGGCATGAAGACCCATTCCGGCCTGGCGGCCAAGTTCTTCACCGCTCTGAGCGACAAGGGCATCAACGTGCTGATGATCTCCACGTCCGAGATCCGCATCGCGGCGCTCGTCCCGCTCGACCAGCTTGACGACGCCGTGCGCGCGCTGCACACCGCCTACGGCCTCGACGCCGATCAGGTCGAAGCCGTGGTCTACGGCGGCACCGGTCGCTGATTTTTGACGCAATCGCGTAATTGACCACCCCGCCCGCTATGCGGAATATCTCCGACAGCAGGAGCCGGCTGGGTGGTCAATTTATCTGGTTTGAGCGTTCTTACCCCCTCCTTCCGTATTCATTCGCGCTCCTGAGCCGAATGAGGAGCACATGGAACGTTCCAACGGAATTATGCGGCTCCTTGTGGCAGCGACGGTCGCCGCCACACTGCTGCTCGCCATGGTCATAGTCGCCGTGATCGTTACGGTACGATTCCGCCGTAATCCGCGCGGCAATGCACGTCACCTGCGTCGGTGACGACACCCGATATGCCGAACGGCCGGGTTGACTGCGGAATCAATCCGTGGTCAACCCGGCCGTTTGATGGTTTCCAGACGCAATTTCAGTCTCAGCGGCAGGCTGCCGTCACTTCGCGCTGATATAACCGAGCGCCTTGAGCATTTCGGCGCATTCGAGCGCACCGCCGGCGGCACCGCGCAACGTGTTGTGAGCCAGCCCCACGAACTTCCAGTCAAAGATCGAATCCTCGCGCAGACGGCCGATTGACACGCCCATGCCGCCCTCGTAGTCCACATCGAACTTGACCTGCGGGCGGTCATCCTCGGTGAGGTATTGGATGAAGTGCTTCGGCGCGTGCGGCAGCCCCAGCTCGGACGCCTTGGACGTGTAGTTCACCAAGCGGTCGACGAGCTCTTCCTTGGTGGCCTTCTTGCCGAAGTTCAGGAATACCGTGGCGGTGTGGCCGTTGAGCACGGGCACGCGGATGCACTGCGAAGTGATCTTGAGACCGCCGTCGAACGGCACGATCTCGCCCTTGTCGGCATCCACGTGACCGAACACCTTGAGCGGTTCCTTCTCGCTCTTCGCCTCCTCGCCGGAGATGAACGGGATGATGTTGCCCACCATCTCAGGCCAGTCCTTGAAGGTCTTGCCCGCGCCGGAAATCGCCTGATACGTGCTGACGACGACCTCGCGCGGCTCGAATTCCTTCCACGCGGCCAGCGCCGGCGTGTACGCCTGGATCGAGCAGTTCGGCTTGACGGCGATGAAGCCGCGCGTGGTGCCGAGCCGCTTGCGCTGGTGCTCAATCACCGCGAAATGCTCCGGGTTGATCTCCGGCACGACCATCGGCACATCCGGCGTCCAACGGTGGGCGCTGTTGTTGGAGACGACCGGGGTCTCGGTCTTCGCGTACTCCTCTTCGATTGCGCGAATCTCGTCCTTCGACATGTTCACCGCGGAGAAGACGAAATCGACGCCATCGGCCATGCCGGCCACATCGGCGACGTCATGCACCGTCATGCCCTTGACGTACTCGGGCATCGGCGTTTCCATCTTCCAGCGGGGGCCGACGGCCTCTTCATAGGTCTTTCCCGCACTGTGCGCGGACGCGGCGAGTTTGACCACCTCAAACCACGGGTGGTTCTCCAGCAGTGTCACAAAACGCTGGCCGACCATACCTGTGGCGCCAAGAATGCCGACCTTCAACTTTTCGGACATAACAACCTCTGGGTTTGATTCGGTTTCCTATACAAGCGACCGCAGTGACATGGCCGCACCTATCCAATGGTACGGAATGCGCGGAACAAGACGGGCCGCTTTCCCGAATGATGGCCGTGTTCGCCGATGGGTGGGTGCTGCGGCCGGGATTCGCGGTACTCTGGAAGCATGTCAATAGCATCGCAGGAAGCGCAGAAGCAGCTGGATCGTATCGTGGCGCTGGGTTACCCAGACGTGGCGGACATGAGCGCCGCCGCGTTCCGCGCGCTCGCACGGCCGCTGATCCATGCGTTGGAGCATACCGATCTGGGCTCGAACATCCTGCTGATCCCCACGCGCGAGCTGGTGTCGCCTGAGTCGCTGATCGCCCGAACCAGCATCAACCGCATGGCCGGTTTCACGACAATGCCTCCGCGCGACATCGCAAGCTTCCTGCCGCAGGACGGGTTCGAGCCGCCGGAAGGGCCGTTCTATCTGGTTGTCGAGCCGCATACCGGCACCTGCTACATCAATCGCGAGCCGGACGTGGCGCGCAAGCTCATCGATTCCGACGAGCGCACGCCACTGACCCTTGAAGAGGGTCTTGCCATTGCTACGCAGCACCCCGATTGGCTTGAGATCAAGAACGGGTTCAACCTGCTCGGCTCTCGCAGCGCCGACGGGCGCGTGCCCAGCATCTGGATGAGCCAGAACGCGCCGCGTCTGGGGGCCGTGTGGCCGAACTCGCGGCACACGTGGCTGGGTAACGCCTACTGCATGGCCCGGCGCGGCGTGAGTCTGTTCCACTGAATTTCGCTGGAGCGCTTGTCTGTCGCCTTCGCTGGGCCGCCGCACAGTGACGCATCTGGGCGTGACCGATGGATGCTTGGTGTTTCCTGATATGTGACACTGTGTTGTACGACGCCCGGTTTTATGATGTTCTTGGTGTGTTCGCGAGCGCTTTCGCGCCGGCGGGCAATGATGAGAGACGCCATTGGGCGGGGGAGAAAGGCGGACACGCATGAAGTGCCCATATTGCGGGAATGACGAAAGCCCGGACAGCAAATTCTGTGGGAACTGCGGGCAGCCGCTGCAACAACAGGTATCACAGGCCGCGCCGGCGTCGCAGCCCGCAGTGTCGCAGATGCCCCAGCCCTCTGCGGCGCAACAGCCGGCGACTCCAGCTGTACCACTGCCAGGCGGCGGATTCGCGCCGGCTCCTGCTGCACCTCAGGAGCCGCTCCAGCCAACACAGCCTTTGCAGCCGGCTCAGTCCCAACCTCAGCCGCAGCAGTCTGTTGCCCAACCGGCGTGGCCGCAAGCCCAGCAGTTCGCCCAGCCGTCAGGTGCCGGAGTCTCGACTCCGGCCGCGCCCGCAACCCAGCCGTCAGCGGCGACGCCGGCCGTGCCAGGGCAAACGCCGAAGCCCAAATCCAGGGGCAAGCTCATCGGCCTCATCGTGGCCGTGGTGATCGCCCTCGCGTTGGGTATCGGTCTTGCCCTGTTCTTCACGTATCGCGCGGGCATCTGGGGCGGAACCCCGCTGCCTACCGCCGAAGAGATCTCCGGTGCGTCCGGCGGCGAAGCCACCGCCGATGACGTGGTCACCCAGCTGAAAGCCAAGGGTGTGAAGGCATCGAAGGCGATCATCTTCTCCGGCAAGAAGAAGGGCGTGTTCCTCGGATACGAGGGCATGAAGCCCGGCGATCGCGTCCAGAAGGACGCCGCGGTAATCGTCCAGGAGTCGGGTGGCCCCGGTGTGCCCAAGAACACGATGGGCAAGCAGGCCACGAAGGTCGTATCCACGTTCAAGACGATGGGTGTGCCGGTACATTACAAGCAGGTACCGGTGTCCGACACCAAGAAGAAGCCAATTGGTTCCGTGGTGGCGACCTACCCCGCCGAAGGACAGGCGCTGTCGGACGGCGACAAGGACGACGGCATCTACATCGGCGTCGCCACGAAGAGCGACGGCGGCGCCATCAGCATCGACATCGTCGGCCGGGACGTCGACACGGTGAAATCCGAACTGGAAAGCCAAGGACATGACGTGACGCTCGTGCCGCGCCTCGCCTCGAAGAAGTTCGTCGGCAAAGTGTCCGGTTCCGACCCGATGCCCGGATCCACGGTAGCGGAAGGCGATGCGGTCACGCTGTATTACGGCATCGACGCCAGCGGCGTCAAGGACGCCTACACGGTTCACGATTCCCCGGAGACCGGCGGCGACAATCTGCTCGGTGTCTCCGGTGTGGCCGCGGGAACGTGGTGCAACAACTCCGGTGACTGCATCACGTTCAAGGATGGCGGCGATGGCAGCGAAGGCAACTCGTACATCCCCTATCCGAAAGGTCGCGACGGTACCGAATACGGCGAATACGAGTCGCTGAGCTCCTGCGATGCCATCCAGCAGCCGTACTGCTCCAGCCCGAAAGCTGACTACCTGCTCACCGGTGACACCGGCGCGTTCGAACTGTTCCCGCGATCCAGTATGACGAACTACTGGTGCGGCACCAGCCAGGAAGACTCGAATACGGCAGGCGGCATCGTCTGCAACAACGGCAAGATGGTCGAAAACGGCGATTACAACAATATCTCCGGCGCGACGTATCACATGCAGGACTTCTATCTGGTCGTGCCGGTCGGCGCGGACCTGAACAAGCTCGAAAGCGACGGGTACTTTGACGCGGACGCGCTGGCCGCGGCCAAGAAACAGAAAGCCGTGAACACGACCAAGCCGTTCCTGATCTACCGTGACCCGAAGCTCTACGACAAGACCACGGCGGACATGACCAATAACTCCGCCAACCCGTTCATGCCGTACAACGGCTACGTCGGCAGCAAAAGCGACATCGTCAAGATGAAGCCCGCTCCCAGCGACGACACCGTGTACTATCTGACCGTCTCCATCGACCTGGATTGGGGTGAGCTGCCCGACGCCGATGTCAAGTAGCCGGGCGGCAGCGCCGGCGTGGACGGCGGTGCATCATCGGCCAAGCCCACCAAGGACATGAGCCTGACGGATGTTCGCACCGCACTCGGCAAAGGCGATTTCTAGCCGATAGCAGGCAAATACTGCCTGAAAGACGACAGTTGGTGCCTGACGTTGGACGACAAGGGCAAGGCCACCTCGGTTGGCTCGGGCAAGCTCATGCTGAGCCCCGATGATCCGCAGTCGGTCACGCTGCACGCCGGACGGACACGGGTGGTGACGATTGGTGGAAGGTGCCGTCGGACGTCGGCATCGAGCTCATGGGGCCGGATAGCGACTATCGCTGCGGCGGCAAGAAAGGATTCAAATCCTGCTATGGGTCGAGCTCGACGTATAGCGAGGCCGAAATCAACAAGCCGATGGACTCCGTCTATGTGCCAGCCGGCATCAGCAGCGACAAACTGGAGGGACTGGCCGGCGCGAGCTACCAGTTGCTGACGTGTCAGGCCATGCCAAGCCTGACAGCTCCAAGCCGTTCCTGAAAATGGAGGGGTACCACATGAACGTCGTTTTTTTCCCCCCCCCTGACGAGAACGTGCTGTACCTGACCGAGTAGAGGTAGGGCCGGCCCGGGGACGAGCCGGGTGGATATACGGCGGATATGAATAGGCATGGTGTCGACGATATCGCCGCCGGAACCATGCCCTTTGTCGTCTGTTTGCCGCCGCTGCGCTAGCGTCGCAGACGCCGTGCGATGGAGCGCACGATTGCCGCGAAGCCGGTGGATAGGGTCAGGGCGACGGTGGCAAACACCTGCGGCCGGCGCAGTTCGTTGCGCAGGGTCGCGGCGCCCGTCACGCAATGATCCTCGAAGAACACGCGCAACTCATTGCCGCTGTAACGGCCGACCAGGTCGCCCCACGTGAGCATGCGGGTCTCATACGCGGCCGGGTCGTCCTCGCGGAACTCGAACAGGCGGATGCCGCGCAGGCGAGACTTCGGACCGTAGCATTCGAAGCCGCACGTCGGCGCATACCCTAGATCGAGGTCATGCACGTGCCCGACGAACGAGTTCTTGTGATCGTGCCCGCAGTACAACGCGAAATAGCCGCCCGCCTCGCGCAATGCGTCCACCTCGCCGACGTTCTCGTCAGCGCAGCCGATCGCCTCGCCGAGCCGTGACCCCGGCCGGCATACGGCGTCGTTGAGCACGTAGCAGCGCCCGGCGTAATTGCGGGCGCCCTCCACGGCGTTCGGCGTCCATGCCGGGACCTCGGTCAGGCAGTCATAGAATTCCTGCGGCGGAATATGCTGGAACGTGATCGACGGCACCGGTTCGCCATCGCCGTTGCGCTCGGCGAGCGTGCGCTGCACGTCGCCCAGCCATGCGATCGCCTCAGCGCTCGGTGTGCCGTAGCCGTCCGAATCCGCCAGGTCGAGTCCGCGCGAATGCGCCACATACCGCGGGTACTGGGCGTCATTCTCCTCCGGCTTGCCCGCATAATCGCCGGAATTGACCAGCATCACGCCCATCGCCACATGCTCCGAACCGTCGGAGGACAGCACGGGCAGCGCGAATGTGCCCGGCTCGATGGCCAACGGCGAGCCGCCGGCAGCATCGGCCTCGGGATTCAGGCAGCCGGGGAACTCGCGGTAGATGTCGTCCTGCTCGTCAGGCAGGATGCCGCACTGGAAGTCGTGATTGCCATAGGTCGCGGCGAACGGCACGCCCGCGTTGATGACCGGTCCGAGGAACGCGCTGAATGTGTCGCGCACTTTCTGCCGGGTGTCGTTCATCAGGTCGTCCATCGTGACCACATCGTCCTGCGGTGGCAGGTCCGGATCGCGCCGCGCCGCGATGCGCCTGTGGATGCCGTGTAACTTCGCCTCGATTTCGGTGACGAGACGTACGCGTGCGCCGGGGTTCTCGCCGCGCCGGCGCAGGAACGTGTCGATGTACGCGGGATCGTACCCGCGGATTTGATCGCCGGTGAACACCACCAAATCCGGCTTCGCCTCGTTGATTGCGGCCTCGATCATGCGGATCGTGTCGCGGTTGACTTCCGGGCCGTCCTGAATGTCGGCCATTTGCAGCACGCGGAACGTGCCGTCGTCGTGAAAACGCAGTGTCATGCCCTCCACTGTAGCGAGTCGCCCTGTGCGGCGCCATACTCTTCGCGAAGTCGCCACCACGCGTGGAGCGGGCGTCGCCATGCAGTCAACGGGCGTCCGGAGAGGGGCCGAAACGTTATCTCGGCAGGGTATCTACGTTTCGAGGGGGTGACTCGGACGCTCCGGAACATCTATCTGCATTTCGAGGGGTTGGTGGCCGAGTATCAATGGCATGGGAGCCGCATGATTCCAGTGGCGTCCATCATGCAATACCTCGAATATCGAGCAACGCCAACCCCTTGAAACGCAGATAGATGTTCGGCGGGTCTGAAATCACCCCCTCGGAAGCGAGATAACGCTCCGAAGGCCGCATGGATTGGCCGCATTCTTGATATCTCGGCGGTTTACCGGGGCGCTTCACGCTAGACTGATTAATTGCATGACCTATCGTGCGACGACAACATACGGCCGGCAGGCAACAGGCGCCGGCATCATCAAGTAAAGGAGGAGATATGGGTCAGGATCAATCATCAGTGTTTGATCTTGCGGCGGTCGCCGCGGCGTCCAATGGGGGGAACAACGACCCGCTGCTGCCTCCCGCACGATTCATCGGCGAGCCGCAGAAGCCGAGCGATATGCCTTACACCAAGTACGTCGCCTACGACAAGCAGGTGCCGTTCGACTATCCCGAGCGCACGTGGCCGGGCAAGCGTCTGCAGCGTGCCCCGCGCTGGTGCTCCGTCGACCTTCGCGACGGCAACCAGGCGCTCGTCAACCCGATGGACTCCGAGCGCAAGCTGCGCTTCTGGAACCTGCTCGTCTCCATGGGATTCAAGGAAATCGAAGTGGGCTTCCCGTCCGCCTCGGAGACGGATTTCGACTTCATCCGCATGCTTATTGAACGCGAGCTCATCCCCGACGACGTGACCATCGTCGTGCTCACCCAGTGTCGTGAGCACCTGATTCGCCGCACTTACGAGGCGCTCAAGGGCGCCAAGCGTGCGATTGTGCACTTCTACAACTCGGTCTCTGTGCTGCAGCGCGAGGTCGTGTTCCGCAAGAACAAGGAAGAGATCAAGAAGCTCGCCACCGACGCGGCCGAGCTGTGCAAGGACCTTGAAAACGAGGCCAAGGGCATCGACCTGTATTACGAGTACAGCCCCGAATCGTTCACCGGTACCGAGCCGGAATACGCGGTCGAGGTGTGCAATGCGGTCATCGGCGTCATCAAGCCGACCCCCGAGCACCCGATGATCATCAACCTGCCGGCCACGGTCGAGATGACCACGCCGAACGTGTTCGCCGATGAGGTGGAGTACGTGTCCACGCATCTTGACGACCGTGACGCCGTGGTGCTCTCCCTGCACCCGCACAACGACGAAGGCATGGGCGTGGCCGCCACCGAGCTGGCCGTGCTG
>OAVZ01000071.1_pt1 | contig 38261 bp, 29 predicted proteins | sample 1476491 | NCBI WGS metagenome assembly OAVZ01 (sample SAMEA2580117, study PRJEB22360) | human gut metagenome | biome: human gut; feature: human-associated habitat; material: faeces | place: Denmark | collected 2008/2010 | reverse complement strand
CGTCGATATAGCTTGGTTTTTGTTCCGGGGGTGTGGTGGGGCGCCCGCCATATCCATACTGATTAGTGGATTGCATGATTACACGCTGGCACTGGCTTTGGTCTCTGCCGCCACTTCCTTCGGGTCGGCTCTGCTGCCCAGCATCTATGGTGGCATGGCGGCTTTCCTGACTGCGGCAGGCCCTCGTCGAACCCGCTCCACGGTCAAGTGGGGATGGAATATTCTGTACGCCACCGCCGCAGTGATGGTCGTCCTCTCCTGGCACTCCGTAACCGGCATGCTGGTTTCCATGGCAGCCGGCCGTGCGATGGGCATGCTTATCCGTTTTCTTATCGGCACGCAAAACAAAGGCGTGTGGGGCGATGAGCTTGTTGCCACATTGCACAGCATCGGTCTGGATACGGCATCGCTGATTCGCCATCAGGAGTTGGACGACGGCAAGGGCAAATCCTTGGCCGCCACATTGGACGACGATCTGACCGAGGGATCGCGCATTTATGATCTCGAGACCACGGATAATCGCCGTTTCATCGTCTCCGTCATAGACGCGCAGACGCATACCGCCGGCTATCTCAAACAGCTGTGGGACTGGGCCCGATTCACCAGCGTGTCCATTCGCCGAGACCGTTCCGTGCGAGACGCCGTCCAGCATCATTTCGCCATGCTGCTGGGATTACACAGCATCAATCTACCGGCTCCGATCGTATATGGCATCGCCGATACCGATGAGTCCGCCATTCTGGTGCTGGATGCGCATACCATCGAAATGCCCGCCAATCTCAATACCCTGACCAAGGCCGATGCCGTGGCGTATATGCGCTACTTGTCCGTGGCGAATCGCAGAGGTTACACGCACCGCCGCATCACCCCCGATACGCTTGCCCGACTCGAGGACGGCACCGCAGTAATTGCCGGTTGGCTCAACGGCGACAACGCCTCCGCCTCGGCCAACACCGCACTGGATAAGGTGCAGCTGCTCACACTGTTCGCTGCGCTGATCGGCGTGGAGCCGACGATTGAAGCGGCCCGGGAGACTTGGGGCGACGCCACGCTGACCTCCCTCGTGCCATTCATCCAAAAAGTCGCGGTGCCCTCCCCCACACGCGCACTGGACACTTGGGATAAGCAGCTGCTCACAGCATTGAGAAGTCGTATTAATGCCATGGCCGATGAAGACGTTGCGGAATCCGCCGAACCGGTGACGCTTGCCCGATTCTCCTGGCGTTCGATGCTGACCATGCTGCTGGTCATCGTTGCCGTAGTGGTGGTGTTCACACAACTCAAGCCCGAGGAAATTATCACGGCGCTGTCCAACGCCAGCCCGTTGATGGCGGTGGTTACCCTGCTCTTCGGCATTTGCGGGTGGATCGGATCGTCGATTGCTCTGGGGTCCTTGATGAATCGTGATAAGCGCGATAATACGGGCGTGTTCATGAGCCAGGTGGCAGGTGGATTCGCCACCGTCTCGATGCCTGCAGGCGTGGGGCCCTCGTTCGTCAATCTGCAATTCCTGCGCAAATCGGGATATCGGAACACCCAGGCCACTGCGATTATGAGTGCGGCGCTGGTGGTGTATTACGCCGTCTACTTCTCCATGCTGGTGCTGATTGGCCTGTTCACCGGGCGTAGCACGTTCTCCGGTTCGATTCCGACCAATACCCTGGTCATTGTGCTGGGAGCAGTGGTCGTGGTGATTTCCGTGGCGATGATGATTCCTCCGCTACGACATCTGGTGACACGCCGTCTGGTACCTCTGGCCAAGACCTATATCAACCAGTTGCTGGACGTACTTTCCCAGCCTCGTCAACTGACCATCAGCTGCCTGGGCGCATTGTTCCAAAACGTGACAACCGGCTTGGCATTCTGGTCGGCGTTGCAGGCTTTTGGCCATGCTTCCAACCCCATAGAGACGACTTTCGTGTTCATGCTGGCATACGCACTCGGTTCCGCCGTTCCCACCCCCGGTGGCCTAGGCGGCGTGGAAGCCGCATTGACATTCGCATTCGTGGCGGTCGGCGTGCCACAGGGCGTGGCATTGTCTGCCACACTGCTGCATCGTGTGGTGTTCTACTGGCTGAGAATCCCCCTCGGAGCAGCTGCCATGAAGTGGCTGGACAAGCACAATCTCGTCTGATTTTTGCCCTTGCCCTCCCCTCGAAAAAAACACATAAATCCTATATAAAATGCGGGTTTTCGCAGTCACATGCGCTATTATCATTGATTGAACGGGCAAAGCAACAAATGCCGCCCCCTGACCAAGAAGGATGCTTTATGGCATACAACAAGTCTGATCTCGTTTCCAAGATCGCCCAGAAGTCCAACCTGACCAAGGCTCAGGCCGAAGCTGCCGTCAACGCTTTCCAGGACGTGTTCGTCGAGGCAATGAAGTCCGGCGAAGGCCTGAAGCTCACCGGTCTCTTCTCCGCTGAGCGCGTCAAGCGCGCTGCTCGCACCGGCCGCAACCCGCGCACCGGTGAGACCATCAACATTCCGGCTTCCTACGGCGTTCGCATCTCCGCCGGCTCCCTGCTGAAGAAGGCCGTCACCGAGTGACCTGCCGCTAGCAGCGAGAGTCTCGTAGAGTGACAACGAGATAGCAAGAACCCCGGCCATTGCGGTCGGGGTTCTTTGTGTTTGCGGGAACAGATTAGAGCCTGTCACGCGGTACAGGCTCAGCGGTTTCAGACGGTCGTCTCGCTATCGTCTTTCGGCGTGATCGTCACCGCGGTCCTGCGCCGGCGCACCATGCTCAGCACGGCAACCGCAATCAGGGCAATCGCGCCGACCGTCACCACACCGTCCAGCGCGTACACGCCCCAGCGCCACAGCGGCGTGACCTTGACGATCTTCGAATTGGCGGACAGTCCGTTCATCGCGTTGGAGCGGGACAACGCATAGCTGATGTTCTTCGCGGCCCGCTGCATGTTGGCCACCACGTCGTCGGTCATGTCGGCATTGGAGAGCTTCCACAGTTTGGCGTCGGTGTTGAGCCACAAATCAGTGCCGGCTTCCAGACCCTGACGCAGGTCCTCGTAGGCGAACACGGAGTAGGAGGCCTGGTCGGTGACCACGAAGCCCTTGAATCCCCATTCGTCGCGCAACGTGGAGGTCATCAGACCCTTGTGGCCGCCGGCCCAACGGGCACCGATGCGGTTCATCGAAGCCATCATCGAGGAGGCTCCGCCTTCACGGACGGTCATTTCGAAGGGCTTCAGATAGAGCTGCCTTACCGACTGCTCGTTGGCGAGCATCGAGCCGCCGGTGCGATTGTTCTCCTGATCATTCAGAGCAAAATGCTTGACCGTGGATACCACGCCCTTGGCCGCGGCACCGGCCACCACCTGAGCGCACAAGTCACCGGAAAGGAACGAGTCTTCGGAGAAGTATTCGAAGGCACGGCCGCCATACGGAGAACGGTGGATGTTGCAGGCCGGACCGTACCATACGGCCACACCGAGTGCAATGGAATCTTCGCCGATAGCTTTGCCAAATCGCTCAGCCAGATCCTGGTTCCAAGTCGCGGCGAGAACCACTTCGGTGGGATATCCCATACCGCTTTCGCCGCCGACCAACGTGCTGGAGATACCGGCAGGGCCGTCCTTATCGACCGTGGCGGGCAGCTGGGTGGAGGCCACGGACTTGGTGGCGTATCCACCGATGCGCACGAGCTGGTCGAGTTCCTTGACGCTCATCTGTTCGATCAGCGCGGTCCAGGTCTCGTCCTCGTAATCCACATCCATAAGCATTGACACGTTGAGCTTGCCATAAGCGTCATCAGTGGTGCCGGTGACCGGCGCCGACTTGGCGGCGGACTGCGTGGTGTCGATGGCGAGCGCGTCGATAAACTTCTGCGGGGCGGACCATGTGCCGTCGGCGTAGGTCGTGGGCCAGGTACCGGTCCAATCGGAACGGCTCAGGTAGGTGAAATCACTGTCGTAGGCGGCGATGTCCACGTCGTCAAACTGGTTGGTGATGGCGTTGCCGGTGGCCTGCGACGTGGCGTAGGTCGTGGTGTCGCGGGCGTCCACCGTTACCTTGGCGGCAAAGGAGGCGTCGCCGTCCTCGTCCATACCGTCGGCCACGGTCTTGCCTTTAGCTGCGAGGATGTTGTTCAGCGCCTGGTGTACATCACTGCCGGCGGCAAAGTAATAGTCGCCAGCGTCCACGATGTAGGTGCCTTCGCCGTGGGCGTCGTAGACCTTCATCGATTCCTTGTCCACATGCACGGTGACGGTTTCGGATGCACCGGCCTTGATCTCACCGGTTTTGGCGTAACCGACCAGTTCGGCCGAGGCTTTTTCGATGCCGTTCTCCTTGTCGTAATCGGTGTAGGGCGACTGCATGTAGATCTGCACGACATCCTTGCCTGCCACGTCTCCGGTGTTGGTGACCTTCACGGTGACGTCATAGCCGTTATCGGCCTCTTTCAGGGCGAAGTCGCTCCACTGGAAACTGGTGTAGGACAGGCCATAGCCGAACGGGTATTCCACCTGCTTGACGTAGTCGTAGTTCTCCTTGTTCTCGTTGCCGAGCACCACGTCCTCGTAGCGGGTCTCGTAATAGCGGTAGCCCACGTAGACGCCCTCCGCATAGACCATGTAGGCGTTGCCTCGGTCAACCTCGGAGTTGGTAATCGTGTAGTTGCCGGAGTTGGCGATGGCCGGAGCGCTCAGGGAATCGTAGGCATAGGTGTCGGGCAGGTGACCGGAGGGGTTGACGGTGCCGTTGAGCGCCTCGCCCACGGCGGTGGCGCCGGTCTGGCCGAATGCGCCGATCCACAGAATCGCGTCGATCGAATAATCAGCAAGCACGCCCAGTTCCACCGGGTTCTGCGTGTTGAGCAGCACGACAACCTTGTCGAAGTTATCGTCGACCATCTGCAACATGCTCTTTTCGTCATTGTCGAGCTGCAGATAGGTCACGCCGGTATCGAGCTTGGCGGTGGACAGGTCGGAGCTTTCGCCGCCGGAGCGGCCGATCACGACCACGGCCGCGTCATTGTAGTTCTTAAACGAGTTCTTGACCTCATCGGTGTAGGCGCTTGCGGGAACCTCATTGACGGCAAAGGAGCCCCGGCCATACACGTCCGGCGTGGCTTTGCGGTAGTCCTTGCCTGCACCGTTGGCGTAGAAGTCGGTGAGGGTGGCGTTGACGTCGAAGCCCGCCGCGTCCAGTGAGTCCATGAGCGTGACGGCCTTGGAGGTGTCCACCGAACCGGCACCGCCGCCACCGTATACCGGGTCGACCGAATCCTGACCGAATACGGAGATCTTGGCCCCGGACTGCAACGGTAACGCACCGTTGCTGTTCTTTATCAGGGTGACGCCTTCACGGGTGATTTCGGTGCCCAGCTCGCCGAGAGCCTGCTCGCGTTCCTCGTCGGAGGTGTAATCGGAGGTGAAATGCTCGGTGGTCTCGTTTTCGGCGGACACGACCTTGGAGGTCGGCTGGTTGAAGTACACGGAAATCAGATCCGCATACTTGTTCGCGTACACGTTGCCGATAATCGTGGCCACAGCCAGCACGACCGCGATGACAATCATCGCAATGGATGCGGGCAATGGCAATGGCTTGCGATCTCGCTTGGCCGGTGATGAAGCCGCTGATTGCGAGTGCGGCTGCGAAGGCGACTGATTGTCGTTCATCATGCTTCTCCTCATCATTGATAATGGTTTGATATGCGTGTTCTCCTCATTGGGACTCGCCATATTGCCATCGTATGAGGCGCGATCGTGATGGAAACAGGATTGTCGCCAACGACGGTTTCCTGCCGTGAACAACATCGCCTGAACATGAAACTCCACGAGGACAGCGGATACTATGGTCAGTAGGGCCGAAGAAGGCTGGCACATGACGACAAGGAGAAGTTCATGCGAATCGTCATAGTCGATGATGATGAGGCCATGCGTGGCACGTTGCGCGAATATTGCACGCGGTATGCCGAAGAAAATGCGCTGACGATTGATGCAACAACGTTTGCAAGCGGCGAAGAACTACTATCGCGCTACCGGCGGGGCGATGCCGATCTCATCTTCTTCGACGTGGAGATGCCCGGTATTGACGGGCTAGAGGCCGCTCGACGTATCCGCCGATTGGACGATACCGTAGCCATGCTGTTCGTAACGAACATGGCGCAGTACGCGATCAACGGCTATGAGGTGAATGCGGTCGATTATGTGCTCAAACCGTTGTCGTATTTCGACTTTGCGCTCAAACTTACCAAAGCCATGCGTTCAATGAGCGGGCGCAGCGACGCAATAGTCACTATCGATTCCATCGACGGGCTGCGCAGCGTTGCCATTGGCGATATCTTCTACATTGAAGTGTTCGACCACTACCTATGGTTTCACACAACTGCCGGCTCATACAAGGCGCGCGGCAGCATCAGCAGCCAGACCAAGGAGCTCCATGATTACGGATTCGCCCGTATCCACAAAAGTTTTCTGGTCAATCTGCGGCATGTATCCAATCTGGCAGCTTCGACGGTGACCTGCAACAGTAAGGATCTGCCCATCGGCCGCGCTTACAAGAACGCCCTTATGCAGGATTATCTCGCCTTCCTGGGAGGGCAGCGATGAACGCCGAAGTAATGCCTTGGACCATACCGTTGGAGTATTTCGGCGCGTTGCGATTCTCCTGCACCGTGATAATCGCAACATGGATTTTTGTGCGTGGCATTGCCCCACGACGCAACCACTATACCGCCCGCGTGGTGATGTCCGTTGCATTGATGATCGTCATCACCATCTCCTATCCCATTGCCTATCAAGCCGATAGATACGGAACTCTGACGGATATGTCGATGATGAGTTTCGCACGTATTTGGATTTTCACCGTGTTTCTTTCGGCTTTGTTCGTCGTGAAATGCTGTCGGGTCATTTCTTGGACGAATGCATTATCCCGCTGGACGCTGGGGCTATGTGTGGAACGATTCATCACCGCATTCGTGCACAACTGGCTTTTTCTCATCATCGTTCCTGATTTCCGCAATGAACATCCATTGGGATACATGATGGTCGACTTGTTTTCCTACGCACTGTTTCTTGTGCTTGCGGCGCTGCTGCTCGCACCGATTTTCAGCCATGACATCACCAACGGCATGGCTGAAAGCCGCATACTGATTATTCTGTATTCATGCAGCTTCCTCGCATTGGCGATCATCTCCAATATCAGCATGAATATCAGCGAATACTGGGTGCCTTACCTGCGCGAATCGGTGGGCGCGAATACGGGATTCGACCACATTCTCTGGTTCAGCACCAGCATGGCGGGCGTTACGGCCATCGTCATTTTTCTGTTTCAGTACGCGATCTATCACACGGGCACACTGCATCAGGAGACGGCCATGCTCAATCTACTGGCCGAGTCAAAGGAACAGCAGTACGCCACCTTGCGGGATAACATCGAATTCATCAACCATAAAACGCATGATCTCAAGTATCAGGTGGCGGCCCTGGCGTTCTCCGATGATGAGCGGCGCAATGCGATGGTGCGTGAGGTGCAGCAGTCGCTGAATCTCTACGATTCGTCCGCCGATACGGGCAACGCCGCTCTGGACACACTGATCACCGAGCGGAATTTCTACTGCACCCGCAATGGCATACGGCTGTCCACCATGCTCAAAGGTTGCAACTGGGCCGTGTTCGACGTGGTGGACCTGTTCACGCTATTCGGCAACGCCTTGGACAACGCTTTTGAATATGTTTCGCGATTCGATGATCCGGACAAGCGCGTGGTGTCGCTGACCGCGCAGCAACACGGCAATCTCATTGCCATTTCGGTAGACAACTATTTTGAAGGGACTGTTGCCTTGAAGGACGGCTTGCCCGCCACCACTAAAGCCGATGCCCTCTCACATGGGCTGGGACTCAAAAGCATCCGCCGTATCGCCCGACGATATGACGGCGACATTCAGGTCGATGCAGTTTCTCCTGTGTTCACGCTGCGGATTTCTCTGATAGTGCGGGCGTGACGAGTGGGAGCAGAGTTGACTTGACTGAACGGTTGAATGACAGATGCAACTCACCTGCCATTCAACTGCGTCTGGCCTTGCTTACAGCGCTTCCATCAACCACGTGAATTCCTCGGTGGGCTCGGACTCGAATGGGTCGAGGAGTACGGCTTCGTGGCGTTCGGGAGCAGTCAGGGTCAAGTGGGTCCAGTCGGCGGAGAACTGGGCTCCGGCGGCAAGCGCCGCCCTGACGAATTGGCCGCGCAGGGCTGCACGAGTGTCGGCAGGCGGATTGTGCACGGCGATTGCCACGTCATCGCTTGTCAAGAGTTCGCGCAGCTGGTTGCGGGAAGTCAGCGAACCATACAGGCGGCCGTTGGCAATGTCGTGATAATCGAGTTCGAGCTGTTCCAGCTGGGCGAAGGTGACGTCCGGGCGACGGCGCTTGAGCGCATCGAACAGACGCTTCTTGGCTGCCCAATCCACGCGGTCGGCGAGCGCATCGTATTCACCATGATCCAGCGCGTCCAAAACACGGCACCACTCCCCCATGACGGTCTTGATTCCCGTCATCGTGAGCGACCCCGCCAAGGCATCATCATGATTCGTGATAAAGGCTTCGACAGCCGCATAATACCGGCGTTGCAACCCCAATGCGGTTACGGATTCGCCCGATTCAAGCGCCAGCTCGGCATGTGAGTTGTCCGGGAACCGGCTGACGGCACGGTTGGCAGCCGCAGGGTCAGCAAAGGCATAGTCCTCGAATCCAGAAGGAACTTCATTGCGGAAGGCATCTTCAATCACGCACAGCACGAGGTGCGTCACGGCAAGCTTCATCCATGTGGCCCATTGCGAACGGTTCGAGTCGCCGATGATCACATGCAGCCGACGGAAGGAGTCGGGGTCGGCGTGCGGTTCGTCGCGCGTGTTGACCATCGGACGGGAACGCGTGGTGGCCGAGGAGACGGCTTCGTCCAGGAAGTCCGCACGTTGGGTGATCTGGAAGCCGTCCGGAGTCATGCGGCCGGCGCCGGTGAACAGTTGACGGGTGATGAGGAACGGCAGCAGCTGGTGCTCGATGGTCTCCAACGGCACAAAACGGCGGACCAGATAGTTCTCGTGGCAACCGAAAGCGTGACCGGCGGAGTCAACGTTGTTCTTGAACACGTGAATCATGGCGCGCTCGCCGTGAGTCTCACGCAGTTTGCGCTGCGCCTTCAAAGCCAGATTGCGCATGACCTGTTCGCCGGCGAGATCCTGAGCCAGAGCCTCGCGCGGATCTCGTGCCTCGGCGGTGGCGTATTCGGGGTGGGATCCGACATCCAGATACAGGCGTGAACCATTATCCAGATAGGTGTTGGTGGAACGTGAGCGGGACACGACCGGCTGGAACATGGTCATGGCCACCTGGCCGGCGTCCACCGGCTTGCTGGCACCGGTCACGGACACTCCGTATTCGGTTTCCACGCCGAAAATACGGCAGAACCCGTCCATCTCAGCGGATGGCACGGGTTCCGAAGCATGCAGGGAGCGGGTGCCGCTGTCACGCAGCTGAGGCATCACTCGCCACCTTTTTGCACGAAGCTGTTGACGTATTCCTCGGCATTGGTTTCCAAAGTGGATTCGATGTCGTTGAGAATGTCGTCGAGTACGTCGGACTGGTCCTCAGCTTGGATGTCTGGCTGCACGGAAGCGAGCGTCTCATCTTCCTGAGCCGCCGACTGCTGGGCTTGCGACTGTTCAAATTGTTGTGGCATGTTGCCTTCTTTTGTGAATTGATTCGATTTGAGGGCCCCCCTCAGTCTCGCTTCGCGAGCCAGCTCCCCTCAGAGAGGGGAGCCAAGGATCCCAAGACAGATCAAGTATTTATCGCTGGTTGATGGAATCGGGCCAGGGGTATCGCTGCAGGTATTGCCGCAGTTCGCGAATGATCAGGCCGTTGGAGGCCACTACGTCATTGTCGTGACGCCAGTGGATGCGTTCGCCGTCCCATCGGCTCAGCGTACCCTGGGCCTCCCACACCACCACGGTTCCTGCGGCGATGGCCGCGATGTCCCACACGTGCAGCATGGGTTCAAAGTAGGCATCATACGTACCGTCCGCAACCTTGCACAAGTCAAGCGAGGCGGGACCGACACGCTTGATATCGGCCGGCTGTCCCGCAAGAGCTGATGCGACATCAAGGGCACGCTGAGATTCGCTGGGGATGAAGGACATGCCATAGCTCAGCACGGAACCGTCCAGCGAGGAGGTCATCGAGGGAACGACTTTGTCGCGCTTTTCACCGACAGCAGTCTTATGAATACGCACGGCTCCCGCTCCCCTGGCGGCCAAATAGGTCAAGCCCAAGGCCGGCGCATGCACCACACCGATAATGGGCTTGGGCTCATTATCCGGTCCGAACTCAAAGAGAGCCGCTGTCAGGGTCCATTCGCTCATGCGGCGCACATAGTTGATGACACCGTCGATTTTGCCGATGTACCAATAGCGCTGACCAGGGCGGCTTTCGGCGGGGCGTGTGGTCCAGAACCCGTCGAAATGGGCGATGTCGGCAAGTCTGGAACTCATGAAACGCAGAATCTTGCTGTCGGTCTCCAGCCTATAGCGAGGGCCGTGTTCGCCATCGTCCGTACTGGGCAGGGCGAGATTGCGTGGGTTGAGCTGATCGTGAAGGGCGTGCTGGCCGGCTTCCTCAAGCAATCCGGCGACCTTGAGCGCCAGGTTGCGCAGGTCCTGTGGGGTCTCTTCGCGTGTTTCTTCCATAGTCATCAAGTTTACCGTTCGCCATTGATGGCCAATGCCTTCAGTAGATCGATGGCGTGTTCGGCTGCGTTGAGCTTTGCTTCGCAACGTGCTTTGCCATAGGCGAGCGGATCGGAGATGTCCAAGGAGAACAAGTGATGATCGGGCGCGGCCATATGCCCCGCATTGCCGTAGAACTCGGTCGCCTCTCCGGCATCGACTGCGTTAGGGTCTCGTGCGGTCAGGCGAGACCAACTGACGGCTGCCACTTCGACGCCAAAGCGCTCCACCAATTTGGCCCTCAGCCATGCGCGGGTATTTTCAGGAGGCTCTGTGGTGGCACGTGCGAGGTCGGCTGCGGCGTTTACCCGCTCGGTACGCGGTTCAAGCTTGGCAAACACGCTATCCCGAGAATCGAGGGCGGCCCACTTCAAATCGATGACCTTCAGACGAGAATCGTCCCAACCGTTGGCGGCATCGGGGGTTGCCGCTCCGGTGATCTTTCGGCGCAACTTTTCCAACAGTTGCCATTTGAGCAGCCATTCAACACGACTGGCCTCGCCGGTCATGGTAAGACGCTGATCGGCGTCGGCATGACGGATGGCGACGCAATCGGCAAGCGCCTGCCCCCACATCGCCATGACGGAAGTGGTGGACTTGTCCGGCCATGCGGGTTCCCCGGAGGTGTCCGTGCCGTCAATCAGCGCAGCGACCTGGTAAACGGCTTGCCTCAGCTTGAGCTGAATCAGCCAGGCGGTGGTCTCACCGCCATTGGCCAGCGGCAGTGCAGCGTCTAACGTGAGGTCATGTGAGACGATGTGCACGGCTTCCACCGGATCGGCCAGCTCAAGTTCGTCAAGAAAAGCGTTGAGATCAAAGCCGGCCTCATCAGCATGCTCGAGCAGCCACAGCAGCATGCTCGTAGTGCCAAGCTTCAACACTTGCGGCACATCCATGCGGTTGGCATCGCCAACGATGACATGCAGGCGGCGATACTCGTCGGTGGCGTGCGATTCGTCGCGCGTGTTGATAATCGGCCGTTCAAAAGTGGTCTGCAATCCGACCTTGGCGTGGATATAGTCGGCACGCTGGCTCAGTTGATAACCGGGCATCTCACTGCGCTCGCCGATTCCCACGCGACCGGAGCCGGCGTATATCTGGCGCGTGACGAAGTGCAGAGTCATCAGGCGAGTGACCTGATCGAAGGGAACCGCACGGGCCATCATATAGTTCTCGTGCGTGCCCCAGCAGGAACCTTTGCCGTCCACGTTGTTGCGATGTAGTTCGATAGGCGTGCCGGTCTGGCTGCTGGCCCGCTCGGTGGCGGCTTGCATGATGAGGTCGCCAGCATGATCGTAGAGGACGGCCTCGAATGGGTCAGTCGTTTCCGGTGCGGAATATTCGGGGTGCGCATGGTCGACGTAGACACGGCCGCCGTTGGGGGCGATCACGTTGGTGATATTCAGTTGCGGTGCATCGGTGAGCATGTCAGGGCGTGCCGCAGCGCGTTCAAGGCGGGTGCCACGCGCATCGTTGACCGGATCTTCCTGCCGGTAATCCCAACGGATGTTCTTGCTATGGCTGCCTGCCGCACCGTTGACCACATCGAAAGACAGTTGCACCGGGTTATAACGACCGGCTCCGCTCAGCGACACCGCATATTCGGTTTCGGTGCCCATCACACGCTTCACACTCATGGATTCCATAATAGACGTGGCTCCCGGCCTTGCCTGAGCAAAGACGGGAGCCACGAGGTTAGGAATGGGTCATATACGACTGATTATGCGCGTGCCTTTTCGCACGCTGCGTCACTTGGCGGTGGTGTACAGTCCGTTGTCGAACTGGAAGCCGGTGCATTCCTCGTATTCGGAGACCATCTGGTTCCAAGAGGATTCGATGTTGTCGGTCAGGCCGAACAGACCGGAGCGGCCGATGACGTAAACATCCGGGTTCGCATCGGAAATCATCTTCCAGTGCGCCTTGTTGGTGGAGCCGTCCATCTCGATCTCGTAGTTGTAGCCCATCTCCTCGCGCAGAGCACGCAGTTCGACGATCTTGTCAAGCGTCGACTCGAGGAAGCGCTGGCCAGCGAAACCGGGGTCGATGGTCATGATCGTGATCTTGTCGAGCAGATCGATGTACGGCTTGATGACATCGATTGAGGTCTCCGGGTTGAGCACAGCGCCAGCCTTAAGACCGGCAGCGTGGATCTTGTCGATTATAGAGAAAGCCACACCGTTGGCCACCTCGGAGGGGAAGCAGATGTAGTCGCACTTGACCTCGATGAGACGCTCGACCCAGAAGGGGGCGTCCATCACCATCATGTGGGCGCTCATCGGCACATCGGAGATCTTGCGTACCTGTTCCACGAACCAGGGAGAGAGGGTGATGTTCGGCACGAAGTGACCGTCCATCACATCGATGTGGAAGGAGTTGACCTTGTCATTGAGGAAAGTAATCTGCTCCTTGAACTGATCGAGATCCATGGTCATCAGGGACGGTGAGAGCTGAATCTTGCGAGTCATTACTGCGCTTCTTTCTTGAGTAATACGGGATATTTCCAGGTTTTTGGGCATAAGAAACCGCGCGCCGGTGCCACAGACCTTGTGATTCCGGTTGGCCGGCGCGCGGCCTTACTCTGTTGTGATGATTGCGGTCAGTTACTGACCGATGTAACGGTGTCCGCTATCTCGCGGTGCCAATCACATGACCTTGATGTCGTCGAGGTCGAGCTCCTCTTCCTCGGCGGAGGAGGACTGCACGGCATCGAGCTGATCGGCGGGGATGTCCTTCTTGATCAGTGCGTAGACCACGCCGGTGACGACCACGTTGGCGGCGATGGCCAGCAGGCCGACCCACCAGTTGGAGCCCATGGTCGGCAGCATGAGGAAGCCACCGAACGGAACCGTTGCACCTTCGCCGTTGGCAAGGGACATCAGGATTGCACCTTCAACGCAGCCGCCGAGGCCAGCAGCCACGATGCCACGCACCAGGTCGTTCATCACAATCGGGATGGTGCCTTCGACGATGTTGACCACGCCCATCGGCACGGAGGACTTCAGGGTCTCGACCTCTTCGCGGGTGTAGATGTTCTTGCGCAGCAGCTTGGCGACAAGGAATGCGAAGCCGAAGCCGATCGGGGTGGCGGTGTTGGTCAGCTGCAGAGCGGTGACGGCGCCGTTGAGGCCTTCAGCCTGCAGGGTCAGGGCGAATGCGAACGCGGTCTTGTTGATCGGGCCGCCGAAATCGACGATGGACAGGGTACCGATCACAGCACCGAAGATGAGGTTGGAGGCACCGGACATGGACTGCAGCAGGTTGGTCAGCCAGCTGGTGAACCAGGAGACCGGGGTGCCGATGATGTAGACCATGATCAGACCGGAGCTCAGTGATGCTAGGAACGGCACGATCAGAGTAGGCATCAGGCCCTTGGCCCAGCTCGGAACCTTCACGAACTTGATGACGGCCACGGCGATCCAGCCGGCGACATAACCACCGATGATGCCGCCGATGAAACCGGCGGAGATGGAGTTGGCCGCGAGACCCACCACAAAGCCCGGTGCGATACCCGGCTTACCGGCGATGGAGAAGGCGATGCCGGTGGCGATGATGACCGGCAGCATGCCCAGGGCCTTGCCACCGAGGGTGGCGAGCGCTTCCAGGAAGTTGAACTTGCCCATCACAAGCGAGTCCTGGCTGGTACCGCCGAAGGCCATACCGATGGCAATGACGAAACCGGCACCGCACACGATTGGAATCATGTACGAGATTGCGGTAAGCAGGTGCCCCTTAAAATTGGCAGCCTTCCAGAAATTCTTCATTGAAATTCCTCCTTGTTTTCTTATCTCTATTGCTGTAAGCGCGGAAAGCGATTACTTTTCGGCGATTTCGTGAAGCTTGGCGATGAGCTTGTTCGGAGCCTTGATCGCGGTCTCGGTGGAGACCTTGACGACCTTCTTGCCGGCAAAGCGCTCTTCGTTGGCGATCTTGATATCGATGGCGAGAATCACAATGTCCGCGTCGGCGATGTCCTGGGCGGTCAGCTCGTTCTCGACGCCGATGGTGCCCTGGGTCTCAATCTTGACCTCATCGCCCGCGGCCTTGGCGGCATCTTCGAGCTTCTGCTGGGCCATGTAGGTGTGCGCAATGCCAACGGTGCAGGCGCTCACTCCGACGATCTTCATGATGTACTCCTTTGTTGTGTTTATTGGTTGCTATTGGTTCGGGAAACGGTTCAGTCTTGGAACGCGGCGATGACCTCGTCGGCATCCTTGGCTTTAAGCAGCGCGTCAACGACTTGCTGCTGGGCCATCTTGCGGGCGAACATCGAGAGCAGCTTCAGATGATCGTTCGCGCCATCGCCGGAGGCACCGACGGTGAACATGACCACCAGCTTGGCGCCGGTGTCATCCAAGGATTCCCACTCGATCTCATGATCGAGAATCGCGATGGCGACGCCGTTGCGGGTCACAGTCTCGCTACGGCCGTGAGGGATGGCAATGTGATTGCCGATGCCGGTGGCGCCTTCCTCCTCGCGCTTGTGCAGTGCATCGAGGAAGTCATCGACGGAAGAAACGTATCCTTGTTCAAACAAGCGCTCGGCGAGCGTGCGGAACACATCTTCCTTGGTCTCGACCTTGACGTCAGTGAGAATCGTGTTGCGATCGAGAACGTCGTTGAGGGTAAGGGTTGCGGTGTCTGCCACTGTGGTTCCTTTCTCCTAGTTGTTGAAAAAAAACGTTTGGTTCCTATTGGAAAATCTGGGTTACTGACTCTTGGCTGCCGGTACTGAACACGTTCAGCACCGCATCGTCGGCCAGTGAGGTGAAGAAGCGTTTCACGGCTTCCCCATCGTCCGCGCTCGGCTGTTCGGGCACCACGGTGAACACGAACCGATCCACTGCTGCGCCTTCACTCCAATCGAGAAGCGGTTCGGCGAGTTTGACGTAGACGAACGCGCCTTCAGTAACCGCCGGGCATGTGGCGTGCGGAATCGCTGTGTTGGTGGCAATAAGCGTATTGCCCAAATCTTCGCGGGCCACAAGGGCTTCGACCAGCGCGTCTTGCTCGCCGAATGACACCACGCCTTGCTGGGCAAGAGACTCAGCCACGCTGGAGATAAGCGTGTGCTTGTCGTTGGCGGCCAATGCCGGCTCCCATACCATGAGTCGTTTCATCGTCCCATCGCCTCCCTGCGGATGCGGTTGGCTTCCTGTTCGAGACGGTCCTGATCCTCGGTGGTGAGCATCGCGGACACCACCAACGTGGGCGCTGCGACTTCATCCGGCAGGCGGACGGTGGAAACGACCAGATCGATATCCGAGTATTTGGCGAGCGTTTGTGCCAGATTGCGCGACGACACCGTTTCCACAATGTTGAACCCGGAAAAGCGCTTGGCGATCTTGGCCTGCAATAGCTGCGCGGTGCCCAGGCCCGTTGTGCATACCAGTAGCAGGTTGAGCGGCATCGGAGCACGCTCCACGGCCTGCGCGAAATGCACGGTGATGAAACCAAGCTCCTCATCGTCGATGCGGGCAAGCCCATGGCGGCGCTCCAGCTCGCGGCAGGCATCGCTCACCTTGCTGAACAGGTACGGGTATTCAAGCTTGATTTGCTCGAGCAGATTGTTGGCCACACGAATGTTGTTGCGCAAGCGGTTCATCAGCGGCTTCATATGCAGCGACAGGTGAGCGAACAGCGCCTGCTTGTCGATGGTGCGGAAGGCCGGGTCTTCGGCGACATGATCGATGAGTTCATAAGTCAACTCGCGCACGTCATCGGGGATCTCGTGCGGGTCGAGCTGAGCGAAGTCGATGCGCGAGGAAGTGAGGTACTGGTACAGGTAGTAGACCTCGATACGCGGCAGTGCGGTACCGAGGTAGGCGTCGAAGTTGCCGATGACCTTCTCGCAGACCTGCGTGATCTCCTGATGGTGCTCCATCAGCGCTTCGTCAGCGTTGCCCTGCTCGCCTTCGTCGATCAATGCCCCGACGCCGCGGAAACGTTCGATGAGAATGTACAGGTGGGTGAACAGGTTCACGCTGTACGGGTAAGGAACCTGTGCGTGGGTGAGGTCCTCGATGAGGTCAAGCTGGTGAGAGACGAATGCCACGTCACGCTGCTGCACCGTATGGTCAGCGTGCATGAACTGACCGTTGGCGATGTCATCATCGGTGACCAGCAGGCTGGCCATCGCACGACGGATGTCGGTTTCGGTACCGGACACCCAAATGACATCGGCGCTGCGGGCAAGATCCAAATCGAACTTGGCAAGCATGCTACGCAAGGTGCGCACATCCACCGCGATAGCGGATTCGCTGATGTAGAACTTGCCCCACAGATCATTGATGCGGTACTGCTGCGGAGCGGTGATGAGCAGACGCTTGATGATCTCGTCGCGGCGTTCCACCGAGCTCAGCACACCGGGCTTGCCGGCTTCCGCATTGAGGTCTCGCTGGGCGAAGTAATTGGAGGAGTTGAGGCGATAGCCGCGACCGCGCTGCGATTCGATGATCATGCCATTCGTGGACTGTTCGTTGACATGCTTGACGATACGTGACACGGTTTTGGTCGACACGCCAAGTACCGCGGACAGCTCCGTTCCGGGAACGAAATCACGGCGGTTCAACAGGTAGTTGAGCAGTGATTTATTGTAGCCAGTCGCCATTGCCTTGCCTCCTTGACATATTCCAATGTAAGGGGAACATGGAGGCGGACTGCCGTTCTACGGACAAACTGTTGTCCGTAGTCTACGGACACTGACTCCTGTCCGTAGACAACGGACATTCGACCGTCGTCTACGCCGAGTAGCGCCGCTGCGCGAACCTAGTATGAGAAGGTGGGTGCGATGTTCTGCCCTTGCACCTGATGCCTGTTCAATAGGTCTCATGAATCTCATGAAAGGAAACGCGATGAAGGGTTGGCCTGGGGAATCGAAGCTGAATATACCGTTCAATGAGGTAATTGCCTATGATGCCGCTGCGGTTCATGACGGGCAGCCGATTGCCAACGTCATCTTTGATTTCGGCAATGTGCTCGTCGATTGGGATCCGCAGGCGCTGTTCATGCCACGCTACAGCGAGAAGCGTATCGAGGATTTTCTCGACAATGACATATCCGGCTTTTACGACGCCTGCGACAGGATGGATGCGGGAGCCAGCCCGGCCGAGGGCATTGCGTGGATATGTGAGACTCATGGTGAACGTTGGGCTGAGATGCTTGCCTACTATTTTGATAATTTCTTGGACTCACTTACCGGCACCATTCCCGGCATGCGCGTACTGGTGCATGACATCAAGACCGCCGGCCTTGGTGTATGGGGATTGTCGAATTGGCAACGGGAGACCATTGGCGAGGCCGAGAACGCCTATGAGATTCTGCGCATGCTGAATGGACGCGTCATTTCCAGTGAGGTCCATATGCGCAAGCCCGATACGGCCATCTATATGAAAGCGTTGGAGTCCTTTGGCATTGATGCCGAGACAACCGTGTTTGTTGACGACAGGGCGTCCAATGTGATCGGCGCGAACCGTGCGGGGATTCGCTGCATCCGTTTCCACGACGAGCGCGGACTGCGAGAGACGCTTATCGATGCCGGAGTGCCGATTCCGGCGGTCGCCGAATAGGTATGTGATCGTTCCGTTGTGCGGCTGACTTATGGCTATAACTCAGCCGCACAGCTGATTCAACGCCCTACTGCACGGATTGCAGTGACTAGTCCAGCGTCGAAACCATTGACGCGCGCCCATTGCACCGGATCGGCATCCAGCAGCGAATCGCGAGTCTCAGCGAACTCATCTTCGACCGCACGGCCAAGCAGCGTGGCATCAAGAGCCACATCCTTGCCTGATGCAATCGATGCTTTAACCGCGTGGGTCTTCGCACGGTCAACGATATTCTTGAGGCTCGCGCCGGAAACCACGTCGGCCAGGAACAGCGCATTCCACGTGCCGCGCTCGTCACGCACGTCGGCGAGATGCCGGCGCTCGGAACGTGTATAGATATCTCGCACAAGTACGCGGGAGAGCGCATCGGCATCCAGACCCTGTTCCAGCGGCAGGGCGTCAGTCAGGTAATGACGCACGATGGAGGCGGCGGCCTCGCCGGAAGGCCGGTCTATACGAATCTTCACGTCAAGACGGCCCGGGCGCAGCACGGCGGGATCGATCATGTCCACGCGATTGGATGCGCCAATCACCATCACATTATCGAGTGATTCCACGCCGTCGAGTTCGGAAAGGAACTGTGGCACGATGGTGGTTTCCACGTCGGAGGATACACCGGAGCCGCGGGTTCTTAGCAGCGAGTCCATCTCGTCGATGAATACGACCACCAGCTTGCCTTCGGCGGCGCGTTCGCGGGCGCGTCGAAAAATCAGACGAATCAGACGCTCGGATTCACCGACATACTTGTTGAGCAGTTCAGGCCCTTTGACGGACAGGAACACACCCTTGACCTGCTGCTCTCTGCCGTTGATAGAGCCATCGCCATCCATGTCACAGCCGCCTTCGCACAAGGCATTGGCCACGGCTTTGGCAATCATCGTTTTGCCATTGCCGGGAGGCCCGTAGAGCAATACGCCCTTCGGCGGCTTCAAATCATAGCGCTCAAATAGCGCGCGATGCTGGAACGGCAGCTGCACGGCATCCCTGATACGGCCGATCTCGCTGTCCAAACCGCCGATGTCGGCAAAGGTGACGTCTGGCGTCTCTTCCAACACCAGATCCCGGTCACTCTCATTGGGCAGCAGTTCGATGGCGAGCCGCACGGACGGATCGACGATAATGCGATCGCCTTGGCTGATGGCGGTCAAACTGAGCGCACTGGAACGGCGCACCAGCACGGGATTGCCGGAAGCATCGGCAACAATCAGACGCCCATCATCGAGTATTTGCTTGACTACTCGAATCTGGCCCACGGTATCGGCATCGCGCTGTTCAACCAGCACAAGCTTCTCGTTGAGCATAACGGTGGAGCCGGCAGCAAGACGAGACGCATTGACGTTCGCTGCCACGGGCACAATCATGCGTCGAGTGCCGGAAATCACCTCGGCACTGGCATGCTGTACGCCGTCCTCATCGGTGTGGGTCGAATCGATTTTGACCATCGTGGCGAAGGTGAGCGGCGGCTGTGCGAGTTGCGCCAGCTGCGATTTGGCTTTGGTGAGCTCTTTGCCGGCACGGTTCAGAGCTTCGGCGAGCGCATGGTTCTTGGCCATAAGCCGGTCGTTCAGCTCGGCAAGATTTTCGGCTTCTCCCATATATGCCTTCACTCCCCTATCGGAACCATCCGAACCCTTATGCGGGCTTGGCGTTATTCATTATGCTGTGCTTTCCTGTTACGCACCACAGTACGCACTTTTTTCACCGCGAACCATACGATGACCACAACCACAACCACGATGACCACGTCTTCGAAAACACCGAGCGCACCTTGAATCGAGCACCATTGGTCTCCGAGCAGATAACCTGCGGACACCAAGATGGTGTTCCATACGGCCGATCCGAGCAGGGTCCAGCCGGTGAACTGCAGGAAATTCATGCGGTTGAAGCCGGCGGGAATGGAAATCAGCGAACGCACCACGGGAATCACTCGGCCGATAAGCACCGACCATGTGCCGTACTTGGTGAACCAATCGTTGGCCTTGCTCACATCCTTGCGGCTGACGCCTGGAATCTTGTCCGCCGCGCGGTTGATACGATGCAAGCCCACCCAGCGGGAAATGCCATACAGCGTCCATGCACCCAGCAAAGAGCCAATGGTGGCCCAGATGATCGCGCCAGGCAGACTCAGCGTGCCGCGAGCCGCGGTGAAGCCTGCGAGTGGCAGAATCACTTCGGAAGGGATGGGCGGGAACACCGATTCGAGCGCGATGGCCAGAGCCACGCCGATGCCGCCGATGGTTTCCATCAGGGTGATGAGCCATTCGGTGATGGTGCCGATCAGGCCGCCTTCAGACGTGGTGCAGATGGGTGTGGGGTTAGCCGCGAGTGCAGTGGCAAGCTCCATAGAAAAACTCATAGAGGGCATTGTCCCAAGGTTTCTCGAGAATCGAAAGCATGATGCAAGAAGATGTGCATTTTATTGACAAGTCCGCCGAAAGCGAAGTTGGGGCTTTGGGCGGTTCCGCCGATTCCGTACCAACGCTGGCTGAGCCCAGTCTGCTGGTGATGGATGTGGACTCCACGCTCATTGATGAAGAGGTTATCGATGAGTTGGGCGAGGCCGCCGGATCCGGCGAGGAAATCGCGAAGGTGACCGAACGCGCGATGCGCGGCGAACTGGAGTTCTGCGATGCGCTGCGGGCTCGCGTGGCGCTGCTTAAAGGCTTGCCGGTCTCCGTGTTCGACGCCGTGCATGACAAGCTGCATTTCACCAAAGGCGCGCTGGAGCTGATTGACACGCTGCATGCGCATGGCTGGAAGGTCGGCGTGGTGTCCGGCGGCTTCCATGAGGTGGTCGACAAGCTGGCCGCCGAGGGGCATATCGATTATTGGATTGCGAACCGACTTGAAGTTGCCGATGGGCGCTTGACCGGCAAGGTGTTGGGCGAGATTGTCTGCAAGACCGTGAAACTGCATGCGCTGCGGGAGTGGGCCAAGCAGCTGGATATTCCGATGAGCCAGACCGTGGCCGTGGGTGATGGCGCGAATGATATTCCGATGATTCAGGCCGCCAGTCTGGGTATTGCTTTCTGCGCCAAGCCGAAGACCCAGCTCGCCGCCGATGAGGCTATTAACGACCGCGACCTGATGCACGTACTCGACTATCTGCGCCGGTAGACCGGTAGATAATTACCGGTATTGGCTGAGGCCCTTATAGTTGAGGCATGACTACATCGGACGCACAGCAGCTCACGCTTGACGGGTTGGCCCCGCGCAAGCGGCGCAAACGTGCGCCCGCGGAGCACACGCCCGCCGAGCATGATCCCATTGCACAAGTGGTGCTCGATGTGCAGGCGCTGCATCTTGGTCAGACATTCGACTACTTCATCGACGAGAAGGACAGTGATGCCGCGCAACCCGGCGTTCTGGTGCGTGTGCGGTTCGGTGGCCAGCGAGTCAGTGGCGTGATTTGGTCGCGTACATCCACTAGCGATACACCGCGCTCTTCAATTCGCTATATCGAGCGAGTGCTGAGTCCTGACGTGCTAGTCCCCGCTTCGATGCGCGAGGATATCGGGCTTATAGCCAATGCCTATGGCGGCACTCGGGCCAATATTCTGCGTTTTGCCGTGCCGCCGCGCGTGGCCAAAGTGGAGACCGAACAGCGGCTGACCGCATCGTTCCAGCGCCCAGTTGGCGGATCGCTGCCAGATAACATACAAGGAGGGTTTGCCGGTCACGGCACACTTCCGGACGGCACCCGCCCATCCGGCTCCTCGTTTGAGGTGGCCAGATCGGTCTCGGAGGGCGCCGCACAAGGATATCGTCGCATCGCCGCCAATTATGGTGAGGCCAATGTGTTGAACGATGCCCTGCACGGGCAACGGTTCCAATCCTTTGTTTTCGATTCGCTGCCCGGATCCCAGGAATGGCAACGGAATATGGCATGGATGGCGGCCACCTCGCTCAGTGCCGGCAAATCAGCCGTGGTAGAGCTTCCCACCATGCGGGAAGTCGAGGATCTGCTACCGGTTCTGCGCAACTACGGGCTCAAACCGTTCTCCCCCACGCCTTCCGGCGGCTGGATAGGCGATGTCGCAGTGCTGAATGCTCAAATGCCTGCGGCGGACCGATACCGTGCGTATTTGGCCGTGGCATTAGGACAGGTAAAGGTGATTATCGGCACCCGCGCGGTGATGTATGCGCCGGTTGAAGGTCCTGCTCTGTTCGCCATATTGGAAGATGCCGCCTATCAAAACATGGACGGCATGATGCCGTATCCGCAGGCACGCGGCGTGATGCGGCTGCGCGCCAAATCACACGGCGGCGTATTCGTGGCGATGTCCAATGCACGCACAGTGCAGAGTCAGTGGGAGAACACTGGCCCAGGCACGGTGGAGACGCCGGTGAGTGGCTATTCCACGGCAATCCATCCGCTTGCCTCACCGCTGAAAGATGCGACGCCGTGGGTTCGCTGGCTGAATCGCGACGAGCTGGCTCGTTTGGCGGATGCGACCATCGGCGCTCGTGTGCCTCATACGGCTGTGCGTGCGCTCAGCAAAGCGTTGGAAAGCGGCCCCGTGCTGCTCTCGATTCCTCAGGACAGTACCAGTGAAGCATTGAGCTGCGCGAAATGCCACCGTCAGGCACGCTGCGCGAAATGTTCCGGTCCGCTGCAATTGCCGGCAGATAGAAGCGAATCCGCGCCTCGGTGCCAATGGTGCGGCGCTGCGGCCATTCATTGGACATGCCCCGGCTGTGGGCATGAACGCATGCGTGTGGTACGTGTGGGGGCGGCCGGCACGGCTGCTGAATTGGCTGGACTGTTCCGCAGCGTGCCGATGGTGTTGTCCAGCAAGGCTCAGGGATTGGTCCGCGATGTGCCGTGCAAGCCGATGATTGTGATTGCCACGCCGGGTTTCGAGCCGCGTGTGCGCCCGGTGAGCAATGAGCGGGGGGCGGCTGGCCACGAATACCGCGCCGTGGCGATTCTTGATGCTTGGACCAGTCTGTATGCACTGGGTGTAGATGCACGCTTGGATACGTTGACGGCTTGGATGCGGGCGGTTTCGCTGTGCGCGCCTCGCTCTCGAGGCGGGCAGGCGCTGATATTGGGAGAGACCGATCCGGCCATCGCTCAATCGTTGATGATGTGGGATTCGCGAATTTTGGCATCCAAGGATCTGGACGAGCGCATGGAAACCGGTATGCCGCCGACTGTGGCCGCGGCCTGTGTGTGGGGCCGACGCGATGCGGTGATGACGCTGATGCAGCGCATTGGCGCGCTCGGAGGAGACTGGGCGGTATGCGGCGAGTTGCCGGGCATGCTGGGACCGGTGCCGATTGCTCAGCCCGATACCGTCGATGCGCGGGAGCTCGAAGCCACGGCCGACCGGGTGAAAGCCGTGGTACGTGTGCCGCAAAGCCAGCGAGCTGAGCTGGCCATCCGTCTTCACCGGGAAACCGCCCGTCATGTGGCCTCTCGGGAACCCGGCGAACTCCGTTTCCGCATTGACCCCAAGGATTTAATCTAGGTTCTTCCCCACGTCGATGTCTCTCTAGCTCCCCTGCGGAGAGGAGCTGTATGCGACGACAGACTGAGGGAGGTCCAAGAAAGACCCAATCGTCTCCAACACGTGAAACGATGATTACAGAACAACAACCTCAAAACGGAGGAGGAACCATGAAGGGTTGGCCCGGAGAGCCGGATATGGATTACGACGTGCTGGTCGCTGACGGCGAGGCTGCCGCCAACGCCGGCAAACCAATCACCGACGTGATTTTCGACTTCGGTAATGTACTGATCTACTGGGATCCGGCCGCAGTGCTTATCCCCCGTTACAGCCAAAAGACCATCGACGAATTCCTCGATAACGACATCTCGGGCTTCTACGATGTCAACGACCTCATGGATGGCGGCACCAGCACCGAAGAGGCCATCGCCATTATGCGCGAACGTAAGGGCGACAAGTGGGCTGACATCCTCGACTATTACATCAAGAACTTCCGCGATTCCCTGACCGGCATTGTGCCCGGCGCGCGCGTGCTGGTCGACGACCTCAAGGCCGCCGGCATCGGCGTGTGGGGATTGAGCAATTGGGAGGCCAGCCTGTTCCATGTGGCCGAGGAACAGTGCGATATTCTGCAGGAACTGGACGGCAAGCTGGTCTCCGGATTCGTCAAGCTGCGCAAGCCTCACAAGGAAATCTACGATGCGGCGCTGAAGGAGTTCGGCATCAAGTCGGATGGCGCCCTGTTCATCGATGACAAGGCCATGAACATCGTTGGCTCGAACGCTGCAGGTATTCGCGGCGTTCGCTTCCAGGATCCCGTCAAGCTGCGCGAATTGCTCATTGCCAACGGCGTGAACATTCCCGACGTGCAGTAGGACTCTGTTCCGCGGCTTGCTTTTCGGCATTCGCCGGATACAGAGCCCGCACATGTGCGGCCACCGCATTCTCGCTTATACGTTGACAATGACTTTATCCGTGACATGAGCACGGGTTCGTTCCCGTTAAGGAAGAAATATGCTCAAGCTAGTGTTCGCCGGCACACCCGATGTCGCAGTACCCTCACTTCAGGCGTTCGCCGCCGACTCTCGTTTTGAGGTCGTCGGCGTCATCACCCGTCCGGACGCGCCTACTGGCCGTGGTCGAAAGCTCACGCCGAGCCCGGTCAAAGCCGCAGCCGTGGAGCTTGGCCTGACGGTGATTGACACCAAGCCTCGCTCCCCCGAGTTCATGGAGGCCCTGAAGGGGCTGCATGCGGATATTGCCGCCGTTATCGCTTACGGCAATATTCTTCCCAAGTCAGTGTTGGATGCCGTACCGATGGGCTGGTACAACCTGCACTTCTCCAACCTGCCGAAATGGCGTGGCGCCGCTCCCGCCCAACGTGCAATTTGGAACGGCGATCCGACCACTGGTGCCGACGTGTTCAAGGTTGGCGAAGGCTTGGACGATGGACCGATTATCGCCTCGTTGACCATTGAGCTGACCGGGCGGGAGACCTCTGGCGAGCTGCTTGCTCGTTTGGCCGAAGAAGGCGCTCCCATGTATGTAGATGCCCTGGCTGCCGTGGGCAGCGGCACTGCCGTATTCACGCCGCAACCTGCCGAGGGTTTGGAATACGCGCATAAAATCACCGTGGAAGATGCCCGCATCAACTGGGCTGACCCGGCGGAGGCCATCGACCGCCAGATTCGTGCATGCACGCCACATCCGGGAGCTTGGACCGAACTGTTTGCAGAGGGGTTGATAGCTGACAGCGGCGAGGCCAACGAGGAATCGTCGAATCTTGCGACCACCGCCAAGTCTCTCACATTGCACATTCTTGCCGCGCAACCGGCTGATCAGATGAATCCCAATACTCCAATCGACCTCGATCCCGGCGAACTGAAGGTCGGCAAGAAGAATGTATGGGTCGGTACCGGTACCGGCGCGCTGGAACTCACCCAGGTCAAGGCCCAGGGCAAGAAAGCCATGCGCGCTGCCGACTGGGCCCGAGGCGCACGCCTCTCCCCCGCTGCCTGCGTGAGGTAAAGCGGCTTCGCTCCCGCTGGCGGGAGAGCCGTACAGCAAAACAGCCCAGTGGGCTGTTTGTAGGCGAGTGTGAGCCGTCAGGCGAACCAGAAAAAACATGGCCATAGGCCATCCGCGATTGCAGGGCTCGGAGAGCTGTCGAACACAGTGAGACTGAGGGTGGTCGTTAGGGCATCTCGCTAGGAACCATCCTCAGTCTTGCTTCGCAAGCCAGCTCCCACCAGTCAGGAGCAAAGCAAAAGGTCCGACACCTTCTTCGTGAAGGTACCGGACCTTTTCAGCTATGCAATCTGCTATCAGGCGAGACCGGAGAGTTTGTTGATAAGCTCCGGGTCACGGGTTGCCCCCTTGTCGGCCGAGCGGGCGAAGGCGGCGTATGCCTTCAACGCCTGGGAGACGTGACGGTCGCGGTGAGCCACGTAGCCGTCGCCAGCCTCGAGCTCGCGACGACGCTCATCCAGCTGCTCGTCGGTCAGTTCGACGTTCACGGAACGGGCTTCGATGTCGATGTCGATGATGTCGCCGTTCTTGATGAGCGCCACCGGCCCCTTGTTCGCGGCCTCAGGAGCCATGTGGCCAATGGCCAGACCGGAGGAACCACCGGAGTAGCGGCCGTCGGTGAGCATTGCGACCTGCTTGCCGATGCCCTTGCCCTTGACGAAGGAGGTCGGGTACAGCATTTCCTGCATACCCGGGCCACCCTTCGGACCCTCGTAACGAATGACCAGAGCCATGCCGGGCTTCAGGGTGTCGTTCAGGATGACCTCGATGGCCTGCTCCTGGGAGTCGACCACCAGAGCCGGTCCACGGAACTTCCAGATCTCCGGTGGAACACCGGCGGTCTTGACCACGCAGCCGTCAGGGGCCAGATTGCCGCGCAGCACAGCGAGACCGCCTTCGTGGATCTCCGGGTGGTTGATGTCGTGGATGGCGCCGTTGACACGGTCGGTGTCGAGCGAATCAAACAGAGTGGTGTGCGTCCACGGCTCCGGGGAGATGATGTGGCCAGGAGCGGCCTTGTACATCTGCTTGGCTTCCTCTGTGCAGGTGGGGCGCATGATGTCCCAATCGGCCAGCTTGGCTTCCAGCGTCGGGTAGTCGATGGAGTGCACGTTGGTGTGCAGCTTGCCCGCGCGCTCGAGTTCGCCGAGGATGCCGGTGATACCGCCGGCACGGTGCACATCGGAGATCTCCCACTTGCCGGAGGGGCTGGCCTTGCAGATGCATGGCACGGTGTGCGAGATGCGCTCGATGTCGTCCAAGGTGAAGTCCACATCGGCGGACTGGGCCATAGCGAGAATGTGCAGCACGGTGTTGGTGGAACCACCCATGGCCACATCCATGGTCATGGCGTTCTCGAAGGCTTCCTTGGTGGCGATGGAGCGCGGCAGCACGGAATCGTCGGAATCGTCGTAGTACTGGTGGGCGATCTTGACGACCTGCTGGGCGGCGCGCTTGAACAGGTCCTTGCGGTAGGAGTGGGAGGCGAGGATGGTGCCGTTGCCGGGCAGGGCCAGGCCGATGGCCTCGGTCAGGCAGTTCATCGAGTTGGCGGTGAACATGCCGGCGCAGGAGCCGCAGGTCGGGCAGACGGTCTTCTCGTAGTTGAGCAGTTCCTCGTCGGACACGGAGTCGTCGGCGGTGGCGTACATCACGTCGATGAGGTCGGTGCTCTTGACGGTGCCGTCGGCGAGCACCGTGGTGCCGGCCTCCATCGGGCCGCCGGAGACGAACACGGTCGGGATGTTGAGGCGCAGGGCGGCCATCAGCATGCCCGGCACGACCTTGTCGCAGTTCGGGATGCAGATCAGGGCGTCGGCACAGTGCGCGTTGCACTGGTATTCGACGGTGTCAGCGATGATGTCGCGGGAAGGCAGGGAGTACAGCATGCCGGTGTGGCCCATGGCGATGCCGTCGTCCACAGCCATCGTGTTGAACTCGCGCGGGATACCGCCGGCTTCTCGGATGGCCTCGGAAACGATGCGTCCGACCTTGTTCAGATGAACGTGGCCAGGCAGGAACTCATCGAAGGAGTTGGCGATGGCGATGATGGGCTTCTTGCCCATGTCGTCTCCGCTGACGCCTGCAGCACGGTAAAGGGCTCGAGCGCCTGCAAAGACGCGCCCTGACATAATTTTTGCAGATCGCATTTCAGTCATGGTTCCATTCAAGCCCTTGCGAGGGACACGCCACTTGTCAAGAGTCGAATAGTGGAATTTTCAAAAACGTAACGTTTCTCACACATAAATCTTCTTGGAAGAAGTCGTCCCAAACCTCTATACTCGCCTCGTTGAGATAGATTTTCCAAGTCTGGAGATATGAATAATGGCTTTTGGCACTGACCCGACCCCTGATGGTCTCGCAAACCCGCCGATCGACGACCTGATGCAGCACGCCGATTCCAAGTACGCTCTGGCCATTTTCGCCGCCAAGCGCGCCCGTCAGATCAACTCCTACTTCACCCAGCTTAACGAGGGCCTGCTGCAGAACGTCGGCCCGCTGGTCGAATACCAGAACAACGAGAAGCCGCTGTCCATCGCATTCCGCGAGATCGACGAGGGCCTGCTTGAGGAGACCCTGGGCGAGGACGACACCAACGAGGGCAACTGATTTCCCGCTGACTTGGGCTTGAGTTAGACACTTACCCGATACTTGCCGCATAGTTGCCGTCGATATGCTTTCGACTGATTTAGGGCGACACACTTGCTCATGTTGCGGCAATCGGCTATAACTCAAGTTCAGGAGCGAACGTGTTGTTGAGGGCTCGCGCCACCGTGTGGTTGGCACGAGCCCTTAACTATGTGTGCTTCATCAATAACTCAATACATAACAATCAACGACGTATCATTGTGCCTCGCTTTCCACGGGGCGATAAGTCCTGAAGAAAGGGATGATATGACAGAAGAACATCGGCTTATTTCCGCCGAATCCGTGACCGAAGGTCACCCCGATAAGGTCTGCGATCAAATCTCCGACGCCATTCTTGATGATCTGCTGGCCCAGGATCCGTCCAGCCATGTGGCCGTGGAGACCTCCGCCGCCACCGGCGTGTTCCTGGTCTTCGGCGAAGTCACGTCTGAGGGATATTGCGACATGCAGTCCAAGGTGCGCGAGACGCTGCGCAATATCGGCTACACCTCCTCCGAGGTCGGTCTCGATGCCGATTCCTGCGGCGTTGTGGTGGCCATCACCGAGCAGAGCGCCGAAATCAACCAAGGTGTTGCTCGACTGACCGGCGCGCAAGAGACCGCCGCCAGCCGTGAAGAGCGTTACGAGGCACAGGGTGCCGGCGATCAGGGCGTGATGTTCGGCTATGCCACCGACGAGACCCCGACGTTGATGCCGCTGCCGATCTACTTGGCGCATCGCCTCGCCTTCCGCCTGACCGAGGTCCGCAAGTCCGGCGAAGTGCCGCACCTGCGTCCGGACGGCAAAACCCAGGTGACCATTGAATACGACGACAACGATCAGCCAGTTCGGCTGGACACCGTGCTGATTTCCACCCAACATGACCCTGAGGTTACACAGGATCGGCTTGCGGTTGAGCTGAAGAAACACGTGATTGCCCCGGTGCTTGATGAAGTGCTGGGCTCCAAGGTGCCGCACGACAACTACCGCCAGCTGGTTAACCCGACCGGTTCGTTCGTGCTTGGCGGCCCGGCCGCCGACGCCGGCCTGACCGGCCGCAAGATCATCGTGGACACCTACGGTGGCGCTGCTCACCACGGTGGCGGCGCGTTCTCCGGCAAGGACCCGTCCAAGGTCGACCGTTCCGCCGCGTATGCGACTCGTTGGGTTGCCAAGAACATCGTTGCTGCCGGCTTGGCACACAAGGGCGAGATCCAGATCGCCTATGCCATTGGTGTTGCCGACCCGGTGTCCGTCAACGTGGAAACCTTCGGCACCGAGCAGGGTGTGACGCGAGGCCAGATCGCCGCCGCCGTGCGCAAGGTCTTCGATCTGCGCCCCGCTGCGATTATCGACGAGCTGGATCTGAAACGTCCGATTTATCTGAAGACCGCCGCATACGGTCACTTCGGCCGCACGGACGTTGAGTTCCCGTGGGAGAAGACCGACAAGGTCGAGGAGCTCAAGGCCGCGATTGCTGGGGAGTGAGCTGAATTAAGTTCCAATTGAATTCAACGGGTGCCTCCCACTTGTTACGGTGGAAGGCACCCGTTTTTCAAGCACTGCTAACATGCCTCTCTATTCAGAGGCATGTTAGCAGTAAACCCAGTAATATATTCCAGTGCGCAGTAGCATGAAAACATATCTCGCCTAAATGCCAAAGGAGCCTAGCATGGAACGCGTCAGACTTGTCGACTGGCTAAAGAGCGAGCGAGACCAGCATGTTGGTGGAGGCCTGTACTACAACTCACAGATTCTATTTGCCTACAATTCCAACCACATGGAAGGCTCCACTCTTTCACCAGAACAAACCGCGCAGCTGTTCAACACGGGTGCCTTGCTCCCCGACAACATCAACGATGAAATCAGAGCAGACGATGTCGCCGAAACAACGAACCACTTCAATGCGTTCAATTGGGTCTTAGATCATGTAGACGACCCAGTAAACAAAAGCCTTGTATGCAGCCTTCATGGAATTCTCAAACGCGGCACCAGCCAAGAATTCGACGCCAACCGCAACGTCGGCGGATACAAAATAGTGCCCAACGTCATCAGCCAACTTGAGGGAATTCATACGGTACTCCCCGCGGATGTGCCTCTTGCCATGAAACAGGTATTCAGCTTGTACTCACAATTGGAAGATGATCCTTTTGCAATCGCAAAAGCACATTGGATGTTCGAATCCACGCACCCATTCTCCGACGGTAACGGTCGAATTGGGCGGCTCGTCATGTTTAAAGAACTCTTGCGCTTAGATTCCGTTCCAGCTCTGGTATTGGACGAACACCACAATCTTTATACTCGCGCACTAAAGAATTTCCCAAACGAACCCGGATATCTGGTGGACCTGCTTCTTAATGAACGCGATTACTATCAGCGAATGATCGAAACATACGCACCGAACCGTATCCGATACTCATACGTTGACCAGTGGAACCAAGCTGGTATCCTAAGACATCTCAATCATCATCCAACATCTCACGCTTGAAATCGTCAAAATCAACCTCAATATGCAGAACGGTATCAGTGGGCAAAGCATGCAACGTTTTGCCCACAGCCTCAGCCGAAGCGTAAGTCGACAAACTGTCGGCAATCGTCATAGCCACATCACCTTTCATCACTAGTAGCTTTCAACGTATCCCTACATCCTAGGACACGTCATAAGCGCCTAGACCACAAGGGAATCCGGCACGTCTCAGACCAACCGCACGCCCTTTCTTGTGTACAGATCTAGTGGTGCTTGCCCTCCATCCCGTCTTGAGTATCAGTATCATAGGCATCGTCGATGTCGAATCCGCCTATAAGCACAAAGCGCCTCAACATATTTGTGGCACGCATGCGTACTTTGAACACCGGCAATGGTGTGTGATCGCATTGCTCGAAGAAAGCTTTCGCTCGATGTACGTCAATCGAGGAGCGCAGCACATCGAAGCGCCCGAACTCGTTGATGTTCGCTTCATCTATACGTTTGGCAAGGAACTCCTCGACCACCGACCTATTAACGCCCAGCCGATCGACTAGTTTGTCGACTTGCTCGTTCTTCTCTCGCGCAGCATAACGAGTGATGTAATCACGTAGCGTCATGCCGGCTTCAACCTCCACGTCGCCACGCTCCACGTCATGCAGGAACAGTTCGGCGAGTCGTTGTTCGTCCCGCGAGAGCGCGGCAAAGGAACGGTGTAGCTGCGCAGACATCTCCGCCAATTCCGGGCTATTCTCCTTGAGCGCCTTCAGCCATTTATTGAAGTTGGCATTCATGTAATCGGTATCGATGAGTCCGGTATTGATTTCGGTAAGATAGCCATCCAATTCATATGGCGCTTCGGGATTATCTTTTACGCCATCATCTGAATCACCACCGCAGCCGCTATTGCCATAGAACAGTTCTTTATAGCGTTGCGCAAGAATGAGGTATGTACGTTCGTCGATTTGAGGACGCACTACTTCAGACTCGTCACGCTCATCATTGTCCTCATTCGTATCGTCAGTATCCGTACTATCGACCTTGTATTCTGTGGTACTCCAGTCAAAGCCCTGCACTTTCGCCGCTTCAAGGTACCGGTTCAGCTCCACGAACTCCTTGGCGAACTTGCGTCTGGCCTCCACCGATTCCGGCAACTGCATAAGGTCCGATTCCCCGTTATCCGAGAACACGTCAAGAATTTCCCGGTACCGCGTATCCATGGATTTTACGTTCGCCGGCAATTTCTGCACGAACAGGTCAAGCGGCCGATCGCCCGAATACAGTTTCACCGCTGCTTCAATGAAGCCATGCATGGTGTGCGGTTTGCGGTAGTAGCGAACGACACCGAACGGCTTGTCCGGTCCGAACAGACGATTCGTGCGACTGAATGCCTGGATGATGCTTTCATAGTCGATGATCTTGTCGAGGTACAGCGTGTTCACCCATTTAGAGTTGAAACCGGTGAGCATCTGGTCCACGACGATGAGCAAATCAAGCTGCTGGCTGCGGTTTGCTGCTATGCCGCCGTACGGACTCTTATGCGATAGTCGCGACGAAATATCTTTCTTCATCGCCGGCCATGTGGGGATGATGAACTCTTTGCCGAACGCCTCATTGTAATCGGTGATGATTTCAGTCAGCGCATCTTCTTTGTCCGTTGCTCCTTCGTTGTTGTCGATGTTGGGATCGAACAACGCCGTTACATGCAACTTAGGTGCTTGCTGCTTGAACAAGTGATAATAGTTGACAGCTTCAGGAATGGAGCTAGTGGTGAGCATCGCATGGAATTTGCCCGCATGGCTGAGCACCGGGAACTGTTCGAGAATGTCCGAGACCACCATGTTCGGATGCGGGGAGTCGATGCCATATTGGTCTCGTCCAAGGAAATCCTCGATGCCGCTAATACAGTTTCCAGCGCCATCAACCATCGGACCCATGGGGACCTCAGACTTATCCATGTAATGCTGGAATACTTTGGCCTTGACCGGGTCGGCGAGCGCATCTTCCGTACTCTCCACCTTCGCCTTGTCGAGAGCCACGGCACGTCTGACTTCAGAATCCTTGTACGTGGTCACCATGTACGGGTCGAATCCGAGTACATTATGGTCACGAATGCCGTCGGCGATGCTGTACCGGTGCAAGCAACGGCCGAATACCATGGCAGTGGTGGAATTCTTCTTCTGGTTTTCGTCCAGAATGGGCGTACCGGTGAATCCGAAAAACAGCGCGTTTGGGAAAGAGCGACGGATATTCTGCAACATGTCGCCGAATGTGGAACGATGGCATTCGTCCACAATAAAGACGATACGTCGTTCAGCTAGCTGATCCAGCCAGGTCTGTGTGACGCCTCGCTCCCCTGTTTTCACGTTGCTCATCTTCTGGATAGAGGTAACGATCAGAGTGTCGTTGACATTGGTGCTGTTGAGTTTGTCCCGCAAAACACCGGTGTTCTCGGTGCCTTGTACTTCCGTCTCGCTGTCGGCAAAGCTGCGGTATTCCTTCAACGATTGAGTACCCAGCTCGATGCGGTCCATGAGGAACACGACTTTATCGGCGTCATGCGAATCGGCGATGAGTTGCGCCGATTTGAAGCTGGTCATGGTTTTCCCGGAACCGGTGGTGTGCCATACATAGCCGCCGGGTCGTCCTGGGGTAGCTGGCCGCTGTTCCCAATCACATTTCCTCACCACATCGGAGATGGCGTTTGCCGCGATGTACTGATAACTACGCAGCACCTTAAGGCATCCATCCGCTGAATCAGCGATGGTGTAGAAGCCGATGAGCTGATGCGCCATGGGAATGGACAGCAGGCCTGCGGTACCGGAGGTGCCTCCGATGAACAGCTTCCATTCGTCTTTGCCAGGTTTTTGCCCGCCGCAGATAGGCTCATTGTTGTAGTCAGCCCAATGGAAGTAATAGCTTGGATTGAATTTGTCTACACCCGGATTAGCGAAGTAGACGGCGTCATCGGGGTTCATGGCCACAAAAATCTGTACTAGACGGAACAGGCCGGTGAACACACCTTCGTGCGCATATTTCTCGATCTGATTGGTTGCTTGGCTGACCGGTATGCCACTTTTCTTGAGCTCGATATGGATCAATGGCATGCCATTGATGAGAAGCACGAGGTCGCCGCGCCGCGAGTTCAACATCTTGTTCTTGGCTGGATAGACCGGTTGCTGAGCGATCTGATAAGTGCTTTTGCCGCCCGCGATTTCCTTGCGGTCATAGATGTAGAGACTGACTTCCTTGCCGAAATGCGCCACATCTTCTTTGTTGTCACGCGTGATAGACACGGTACGCCCGTTGACGAACGAATTGAGCGCGAGCGGCGTTCGCAGGGTCTCGATCTGCTCGATTATCTGGGTCATTTCCCCGTCCGTCAGCGGGTATTTGCCAAGCCTGTCTATGTCGTTGTTGTTGCGGTACAGTATGTCTTTCCAATTGTCGAGCAAATCCCGCTCAGTTGGATAGCGCAGGACACCGTCCTTCCATCCATGCTGCTTAAGCACGGTGATGACGTTTTCCTCAAACACCGATTCGCTATCGAATATCATGATTCTTCTCTCCCCGAACTTCCCAGTGTCCTGCCTTTCGCGAGCCGACGCGCTTAAGCAATCCACACCCAATGAGTATTTCAGCATCCCTTCGCACAGTCGCTGATGAGACTCCCGCAGCACGCGCCATATCATCGTATGTCGCGCTGGGGCTCTTCTCTACAAAATGAAGAATGACTCGCTGTCTCTCGGTTATCCGCTCATTCGAACCATTTAACTGCTCATTATTGTCAGATATCTGCTCATTCGAACTATTTATCTGCTCATAATCGTCAGTTATCTGCTCATTGTTATCAGGCTTGGCATCCGCCTCCAACATGAGCGTGAGTATCGTGCGATCAGCTTCTCCGAAGTTCTCTTCAATCCGTGGTTCAGGAAGTCCTGCATTCGCCCATGTGGCGAACACATCGGGGACACCCGTACCAGCTCGCTCGCCCACATCGATTAGGCTGAACATCTTCATGACAAGACCGTTGCGCGGATCAGACACCCCGCCGAGGCGCATCTGTTCAATGCCGGTTCGGATATCACCCGGATTCTCGAACACCAATCTATCGGGTGCGCGTCTGACCACCACACCACGCACGCCATAGTAATCAGCGTTGAACAAACAGTTGGCCAATGCCTCGCGAATTGCCTTATGCATGGGAGTGTCATCAACGCGGAAGATGCCATTAAGTTTGAAAGGGGTCTTCAGAGACTCGGCAAGTTTGAGATTCACGCGGAAAAAGAAATCAAAGAGGTTGCCTGACCACATGCCATCGCCGGAATGGACACGATCAGTCCAACGAATCGTCGGATCTAGAGTCTCCTGATAATCAAGGAAATAATGCGGACATTCGCGCACGATGTCATAGTCGTTGCCAAACATAAGCAGACCGCCGAACGTAGGATGAAGCTTACCGTCTTCTCGGCTCACCATTGCCGCGCCAACAGCACGCAGAAAACGCTCGTCATCGAGATCGGTCCAAGAACTGCCCTGACGTACCGCACGGAAACGATTGCGATATGCCCGCACTGTGTCTGTATTGAAGTCGGCAACAGTGAGATCGTCCAGCACCTTGGAATCCATCGTCTCAGCTCCCTGATCCCGGAGCATTGCTGAGATCTCCTGCCGCGTGCAACGGTAGTCGCCCTCGCCACGCCGACGGTAGGTTCCCCCGAAGAGATCATTATTGATATACACGGGGCGTTCGTCACGCGGAGCGCGCGGAACGTGAATAGCCAGCACCATCCCACCATCCGCTTCGAGCACTTCAACTTCCGATTCGATGGGCAGCACGGCGCTCACCTTGGACCGGTTGCTGACCGTGTTCCAAAAGTCCTGGCGAAGATGTTCCGCTTCCACTGGTGCGAGCCCGACTGTTTCAAATGTGCCGTCTTCGCGTTCTTTGACACCAAGCAGGATGACACCGCCATAGGTGTTGGCGAAGGCGGAATAGGTCTCCCCACATGCTGCGTGGGAGACCGCCTTTCGCTGCTTTCGCTTCAATCCGGTTATTCTCGCGATATGAGGTGAGCTTCACGATATCGAATGTCTCCATTGCTCCACCTCCCTTCACACAAACATCTTGTCAAGCAAGGATCTCTTGATATTCTGCAGCAATTCCAACTTACGCTGATGAAGGGTGATGAGGTTGTCGAGGCGAGCGAAGAAGAGGCCGATTAGCTCCTGTTCCTCCCGCGAAGGCGGCAATATGAGAGCGGTATCAAAGAAATCGTTAGGTGCGATGTTGAGCAAGCCGTGGTTCCTCGCGCCTTCGGCGCCAATCATCTGAACGGCTTTGTACCAGCGGTCAGTTTCGTAGTACGTGACGAGGAAGTCAGGGTCAGCGCCGTCTAACCCGAAGCAGATGTACAGGGTCGATACGCAGCCCTTTTCATATCTTACGAGACGCTTTACCGCGCCCCACGGACTGTCCCCAGACGTGCTCTTGTTGTAGGCGAACTCTCCCTTGCGTAGGAGATAATAGCCGCTCATGTCCTTGCTTGCGACCTGGTTGTTGAAGAAGGTTCTCTGATCCACTAGGCCATACTGGGACGAGATGGTCAGAGGCAAATCTGACTCGCCCTCGTTCTTGCGAGTGACGCGGTTTGCGATGTCTTCTAACTTACGCTGTTGCCAAGCGGGCATCGGCACTACATGAAGCAGGGCAGACGGGATACGAGTGGCTGGCCGAACATAAGCAATACATCTACCGGCAACTTGGGCACTACCATTTCCGTTGTTAGCTACACTTATCGCGATAAGTGTAGCTAACAACGATTGAAGCGACACCTTACAAGCCATGAGAGGTAGAACCGTTCCCCTTCTATTTTGAAAAACTTGAATAAGTTAGATTTTTTCAAAATAGGGATGCGTCGAAAAGACGCATAAACGCACGAAAAATGCGGGCATCCGATATGCAGTGTTCATTGAATCACTGTATATCGGATGCCCGCAATTGTTTCAGACCAATTGAAGAGCCTTAGCTCAACATCAGCCTCACGCCTTGGCGACCTCCACGCCCAGCTCGGCGCCTTCCTTCACTTCGAAGGAGGTAGCCAGCGTCTCGTGGGCGATCAGATCCTTGAACTGCTCGACCTTGGCCACATCAACAGCCGGCACGGTCAGCACCAGGGAGATACGATCGGCGATGTCCAGATCGGCGGCCTTGCGGGCATCCTGCACGGCGCGGATGGCGTCGCGTGCGTAGCCCTCGGCCAGCAGGTCGTCATCCAGAGCGGTGTCGAGGATCACGAAGCCACCAGTCGGCAGAGCGGCGGCCGCCGACGCTGGCCTGACCGGCCGCAAGATCATCGTGGACACCTACGGTGGCGCTGCTCACCACGGTGGCGGCGCGTTCTCCGGCAAGGACCCGTCCAAGGTCGACCGTTCCGCCGCGTATGCGACTCGTTGGGTTGCCAAGAACATCGTTGCTGCCGGCTTGGCACACAAGGGCGAGATCCAGATCGCCTATGCCATTGGTGTTGCCGACCCGGTGTCCGTCAACGTGGAAACCTTCGGCACCGAGCAGGGTGTGACGCGAGGCCAGATCGCCGCCGCCGTGCGCAAGGTCTTCGATCTGCGCCCCGCTGCGATTATCGACGAGCTGGATCTGAAACGTCCGATTTATCTGAAGACCGCCGCATACGGTCACTTCGGCCGCACGGACGTCGAATTCCCCTGGGAGCGGACCAACAAGGTCGAGGAGCTCAAGGCCGCGATCGGCGCGCAGTAGACGTTGGCGCATTCTTGCGTCGCACCCCGTGCGGGGTGCGACGCAAGAATGGACTCCATGTCCCAAAATACGAATACTCCGCCCGTCCCACGGCATCGATTGCACGGTACAATCCATCCGTATCTTCCCGATACGCAACCGCTGAAGCGACATGCCAGCAGATCACTCACTCTTGAGTTATCAAACAACAAGAAGAACACACACCGTCCCCAAAAACCATAATCTGCGGCGCAAACGACCCAGTGCTTCATGAGAGCTCAGAGCTCACACCGCACAAGACAACTTGACAGAATACAACGAGCATCGCGAACGACTGTGCCGTGAACTGACTCACCGCCAGCCAGCTCAACAGCGGCGCGATTCCGCCGAGCGTCAAGGCGGTGCGACATGGAGAATGGGACACTTTAGGCACAGATTCGTAAGCAGGAATCTGGCTTTGCTGACTGTGCACAGCGTGAATAGCTCTTACTCTGATCACATTGCTCCAATGCATCCGTCCGGCTAAATGATTATTTAGAGCAGCTTGTAGACGGTAAGTTTCAAGAGTTGTTTG